>WNFU01003131.1_pt1 | contig 24957 bp, 19 predicted proteins | sample 5400121 | NCBI WGS metagenome assembly WNFU01 (sample SAMN13153360, study PRJNA577476) | soil metagenome | isolation source: 100 cm soil or saprolite under grassland replicate 1 | place: USA:California | collected 2016-06-15
ACTTCCAGGCGAGCCAGAACGTCGTAAACGCGAAGATGACGGCCGTGACAACTGTGATCTGGTCCAGGCGGCGCTCCACCGAAGTGCCCCCGGACAGACCGGACGAACCGCCGAACATGTCCGACAGTCCCGACCCCTTCCCCGAGTGCAGAAGGATGAAGATGATCAGGAAGAGCGCGGCGACCAGATGGATCACGATGACGCCGACATTGATGAGGTTTGAGATCGCGATGAACATCGGCATGCATGATACCGGCTTGTGAGCGGTGTGCCCGGGAGCTACCAATTCAAGGTTCTCGCTGGGATCACTCTGCAGTCGATAATGCCGGACGCGACAAACTCCCCGAGTTCGTGCTCTCGTATACCAATTGGAGGTCGAATGGATCACCTATCAGGAACCGCTGAGACCTGCCCCAGGCCGGCGATGAGGGAGTTACGAGTCGCTACGCTGGAGCAGAACGAGGGCTGAGGAGGAGAGGCCGGCTGAGCTGTCTGGAAGTACGGGAACGCCTGACCGAGTACGCCCTGGGCTTGCTGCCGGCGGCCGAGGTAGAGCAGATCGAGCAACACCTGGAGTGGTGCCCCGGTTGCCGGAAAGAGGCCGCAGACCTGGCCGAGGGAGCAGCCTCGTTCGGGCTGGCCATACCGCAGGTACAGCCCCCCGCTGCCCTCGAGGGCAAAGTCCTGGGACGACTGCGGGCGGTGACCAGGCGGACCGGCGAGAGTGGTCTTCGGCAGGTGCGAGTCCTGGTGGGAGCGACCCTCATCGCCGCGTTGGTGGCGCTGGGCGCTTTTGGATGGGCCCTCGCGGAGCGCAACCACGCCCTCACGCTGGAGGAGCGTCTGGCGGGGATGCGCTCTCGAGTGGAGAACTTCGCCGAACTGCTGAAGACCTCGGGTGGGGGGAAGACGTTCCAAGCGGAGCTCCTTCCTTCCGAGGGCAGGCCGGGCAGCGGGTTCGCGGTGGTGTTCAGCGCACCCAGCGAAGACGACCTGCTTTTCGTCGACGTCGTCTTGCCGGAGAACGTGAAGGGACCCTTCGTGGTGCAGGTGATCCACTCCAACCGCGTGTGGGATGCAGGCACGATGAAGAAGACCGCGTCCGGGGAGTGGGTCCTGGCCCAGCGAACCGGGGTGGATCTCCGTCACCCCGTGGCGGTCACCGTGCTGGACCAGCAGAGCCACATCGTGGTCACGGGATCCGTGCACCCTTACGCTGGGACCTGAGCCGCCATCGGCACTGAGATCTGACCGGGGTGGACTAGCAGGGGAAGATGTCTTTGGTCGCCGTGGGGCAGAGGTAGGGATTGGTCGGCGCGAACTGCCCCCAGCTATTCGGTAGCCCCGATACCACCCAAGCGTGGAGCATCCACAGGTTCCTGCCACTCAGCCAGTATCCGGAGCATGCGGCCCTGTTGGGCACCTGCTGGCGGGTGAGCCACCCGTCCCGGGAAAAACAGAGACCCGCGTGCTGGTGCCAGTGGTCATTGGGGCCGGCGAATCCTGACGGCTCCCTGGGGCTCTCGACCCAGTAGGCGAAGCCGACGAGCTGGACGGGCCGTCCCGGGATGCCGTCGAACAGCAGCATCGCGGGGTTGGCCGGGTCGAAGGGACGCCCCACGAGCGACCACTTCACCCAGTGCGTTCCCACCCCGGCATTGAAGGGTGCGGCCTGCACGTATCCGGACTTCCGGGCCCCCTCGGGAGTCCTGAGGGTCGCTGAGGCTGCGACCGCCGCTCGCCACTGTTCGTCGAACGTGCTGCGCTCGGCTGCAGCGAGGGGTTGCTCATCGACCGGGCCGAAGACGTCGTGGCCCTTGCCAGAGCCGATGTGCTTCGGGCTTCTCTTGCAGAGGAGGACGAGCGCGCGAAGTTCCGCCTGGGGAAGCGAGATCGTGACTGCGGGCTCCGCGTTCACCACACTCTGGGCGGTACCGGGTGGAGCTACCTGGACCGGGGCGTTTTCTGGGGACGCTCCGTGCTTTGGGGTGGCGGCAACAGCCAACCAGATGAGAGCCCCCGCGAGAGGCACGACTCTCCGCACGGAGGGCCTCCGGGACCTACTCGTCCCTCGCCGTCACCAGGTCGAGCACCGCGCGATCCTCCAGCGGAAAGTGACACGCGGCCACCTGGCCGGGGTGGTGCGGCAAGAGCTCCGGCTCTTTCTCTCGGCAGATGGGGAACTGCGCTCGTGGACAGCGGGGATGGAACCGACACCCCGAGGGTGGGTCGATCGGCGACGGGACGTCACCCTCCAGGACGATTCGCTTCTTCTGGGCAGCCAGGTCGGGGTCCGGAATGGGGACGGCCGACATCAAGGCGCCGGTGTAGGGGTGCTTCGGATTCTCGTAAATCGTGTCGCCGGGAGCCAACTCAGCGATCTTGCCCAGATACATCACAGCCACCCGGTCGGACACGTGTTTGACCACTGACAGGTCGTGTGCGATGAACAGGTAGGTGAGGTTGAACTCCTCCTGGAGGTCTTCCAAGAGGTTCAGGATCTGGGCCTGGATTGATACGTCGAGGGCCGAGACCGGCTCGTCGGCCACGATGAGCTTTGGCCGGAGTGCCAGGGCCCGAGCGAAACCTATCCGTTGGCGCTGGCCTCCGGAAAAGGCGTGCGGGTAGCGGTTGTTCACCCCTGACCTGTTGGCGGGGGATGGTGCCGTGGAGGTGGAACGGTTCCCCGATGATGGCTCCGACCGTCTTCCTCGGATTCAGTGACGCGTAGGGATCCTGGAAGATCATCTGCATGTCCCGACGGAGCCGCCGAAGCTCTTTCCCCTTGAGGCGGGTGATGTCCCGTCCCTGGAAGTAGATCGTTCCTTCGGTGACGTCGTAGAGGCGCATGACCACCCGGGCCAGGGTGGATTTGCCGCACCCCGTCTCCCCTACCAGGCCGAGCGTCTCACCCGGATAGATCTCCAAGTCGACACCGTCCACCGCATGCACGTGGCCGATCGTCTTCTGGAAGATGATCCCCCTGGTCAACTTGAACCATTTCTTCACCCCTTCCAGCTTGACCAGGGGCGCAGCCTTGACCGGCTCCTCATGTGCAACCCGCTCGTTGACCTGGATGCTCATCGTCCCCTCACCGGACCAGCACCTCCTGGTCCATGATCCGCTGTCCATCACATACGGGCAGCGAGGGTGGAACGGACACCCGGGTGGGACGCGGATCAAGGATGGGGGCTGGCCCTTGATCGGCCGCAGCCGTTCGGTCCTGCTCTGATCGATGCGGCTGATCGACTGGAGCAGTCCCCATGTATACGGATGATGGGCCCCGTAATAGATGTCTCGGCGCTCGCCCAACTCGACGATCCGTCCTGCATACATCACCATGATGTCGTCACAGTGCTCGGCCACCACGCCGAGATCATGGGTGATCAGGACGACGGCCGCTTCGAACTCGTCCTTCAGCCGGTCGATGAGGTCCAGGATCTGGGCCTGAACGGTCACGTCCAGGGCAGTCGTGGGCTCGTCGGCAATCAGGAGGTCCGGGTTCAGCGCAAGGGCCATGGCGATCATGGCCCGCTGGCGCATTCCGCCGCTGAACTCATGCGGATACTGCCGGGACCGCTCCTTCGGCCGGGGGATCCCAACCAGCTGAAGGAGATTGACGGCCTCCTCGACACCCTCTTTCTTGGAGGTGCCCCGGTGGGCCTGGAAGACCTCGGCGATCTGATCCCCAACACGGTGGACGGGGTTGAGGGCCGTCAAGGGGTCCTGAAAGATCATGCTGATCTTGGCCCCCCGGACGTGGCGCATCTCCTCGGCCGGAAGCTTCAGGAGGTCCTCGCCCCGGAAGAGCACCTGGCCGCTGATCCTGGCCTCTCGCTTGGTGACCAGACCCAGCACCGTGAGGAAGGTCACACTCTTGCCGGACCCGGACTCGCCCACGACCCCCAGAGTCTCGCCCGGGGAAACGAGGAGAGAGACTCCGTCGACTGCCTTTACCAGGCCGTCCTCGGTTGGGAAGTGGACCTTGAGATCTTTGACCTCGAGGAGCGGTTCAGGCAAGGGAAGCTCCAGTCGCGCTCGGTGCAGCTACGGATGGAACGATAACGAGCCCGTATACACGGCGTCTAGCCCGCCGACCACGCTTGCTCAGGTTCGAAATCATGCGCAGTCTGGGGCTCAGACTGCCCCGAGCCGCTGGTGCGGGTCGAGGGCATCTCGGAGGCCATCGCCCAGGAAGTTCACACACAGGACGGTGATCAGGATCATCAGTCCCGGGAACCACACCAGCCAGGGAGCAAGGAGCATGAAGCTCTGACTGTCGTTGAGCAGGTTCCCCCAGGTCGGTGTTGGTGGCGCGATCCCGAACCCCAGGAAGGAGAGCGCCGACTCAGTGATGATGGCGTTTGCCACAGTCAACGTGACGTTGACCACGACGGGGCCCAACGCGTTGGGCATTATGTGGTAGAAGATGATCCGCCGGTTCGAAGCGCCGGACGCTCGCGCCGCCTCGACGAACTCCTTCTCCTTCAATGACAAGAAAACCCCTCGGATGATGCGGGCTGAGGGCATCCAGAAGATCAGCGAAAGGAGGAGCACAATGTCGAAGACGGTCCCCCCCAACAGCTTCGATGCGATGATAAGGACCACCAGGAACGGGATCGACAGGAACAGGTCGGTGACCCGCATCAGCACGTTGTCAAGCCAGCGCCCGTAGTAACCGGCCAGACCTCCGACCACGGCGCCGATCGTGCCGGAGGAGAGCGCCACCGCCAGCCCGACGAGGAGCGATATCCTGCCGCCGTCCATCACGCGGACGAACTGGTCGCGGCCGAGGTTGTCCGTGCCGAACCAGTGCTTCCCGCTCGGACCCTGCAGCGTGTCCGTAAAGATCTGCTCGTGGAAGTTGTACTTGGAGATGACTTCGGCCAGGATGACCAACAATCCCAGCAGAAGCAGCACGATCGCGCTGCCGATGGCCAGCTTGTGACGCTTGAACCGCCGCCACGCCAGCTGCTTGGTGGTGAGAACTCTCTCATCAGCCGTGGCGGTAAAGCTGCCGGCGGTTCCCGCTGCCGGCTCCAGTACCCCTATCTGGCCGGGCGCCGCGGCCCGTGTCGATCCCCTAGGCATAACGGATCCTCGGGTCCAAGAAGGCGTAGGCGATGTCGGCTATCAGGTTGAACACGATCACGAAGGACACCGTGATCATGACCCACGGAAGGATCTGGGGATAGTCCCCGTTCCTAAAAGCATCGATGAAGAACTTCCCCATCCCCGGCCACTGGAAGACCTGCTCGGTGATGATCAGTCCCCCAGCCAGCGTTCCGACGTCGATGGCCAGCTGGGTGGTGATGGGGATGAGGGCGTTCCGCATGGCGTGCCGGAAGATGACCCGGCGCTCGGGCAATCCCTTGGCTCGGGCCGTTCGCATGAAGTCGCTCTGCAGGACCTCGAGCATGCTCGCCCGCATGTATCGGCTGTAGACGGCGATGATCTGCACGGCTAGGACCAGGGCCGGAAGGGTGATGTGCCGGATACGGTCGGCCAGATTGAAGCCCGTGGTGCCAGCCTTGAACATCCCGGTGATGTAGAAGATCGGGTCGCTCAGATGTAACCACTTCACCAGATAGATGCCGAAGAAGATCTGCAAAATCAGGCCGAACCAGAACTGCGGAATGGAGAATCCAAAGAAGGCCGCCCCGGTGGCTACGTGGTCGAACAAGGAATACTGCCGTAATGCCGAGTACACCCCGATGCCCACCCCGATGATGAGCGAGAACACCGTGGCCACGGCCCCCAGGACCAGCGTGTTCCACAGGGCGTCCCGGATGTCCTTGGCCACCGGTCGGTTCGACAGGAGGGAGCGACCCCACTGTCCGCGGACGAAGTGGGTGATCCAGCCCACATACTGCTGGTACCCGGACCTGTCCAGCCCCAGCGCCTTTCGGGCCGCCGCGATGGCTCTGGGGTCGGCTCGAGGATTCGCCTGAGTCGACCGGAGGAAGTCGCCGTTTGCTCGGATCACGGTAAACACGAGGATGCTGGACACGAGCAACACCGGGATCGAGAAGATCAGCCTACGCAGGATGTAGCGGAACATGGCGCTCCTCTTGCCACCCTCGTCTGAACATTATAGGTAACGGACCCGGAGCGCGTTGTCCGGGTCCGTTACCGCTCTTCTCTTGCTGTCGCCTCCTCTTGTTCGTTATTTGTCTGTTTGTCCCTTACCTCCTGCCCCCTTTACTTACGCCTTGTACCAGAAGTCCATGTTCCAGTACGTCGCATAGGGAGCTTGGTTCCACTGGCCGACCGGTCCGGCGATCTTGTCCGTCCGCCATGCGGTGATGTTGATGAACGGGTACAGCGGCAGAGCCACCAGGTCCTTGTGGATCTGGGTGTAGATCTGGTCGATCAGCTGGTGGCGCTTGGTCAGATCCAGCTCCTTGTCGGACTGTTCCATCAGGGGGTCAAGCTGCGGGTTGCAGTAGGCCTGCACGTTGTTCCCCGCGAACTTGTTCGCCTTGGTCGGGATCTGGCTGCACAGCCAGCTGTAGCTGGTCGGGCTGGGATCGACGGTCGTTCCCGATGCGTACTCGATGACCTGGTAGTCGCCCTGCTGGAGCTTGTTGGAGAACAGGTCCGTGGCATCGTTCGGCTTGGGCACCCACTGAATCCCAGCAGCCTTCAAGCTCTCCTGGGCGATGGCCCCCACGGCCTGTCGGCGCGTGTTACCTGCGGTGTAGTACGCAATGATCTTCAGAGGCTTCCCGCCCTTGGTGCACGGGGACGAGGGGACCTTGGAGCAGTCGTACCCGGCGCTCTTCAGGAGCTCCACAGACTTCGTCGGATCGTAGTTGTACTTCGCCGTCTCCGCCTGGATCACGTCGGAGCACCAGGCATCGATCACCGGGAACAGCGGGGGCAGGCAGTTCAGGACCGTAGCGTCGGGATTGTTCAGCTTGATGACCTGATCGACGATCTTCTGCCGGTCCACTCCGTAGGCTATGGCCTGCCGGACCTTGAAGTCCTTCAGCACGGGATCTCTCTGGTAGAACCAGAAGGCATCGCCGTAGTTGGTCGGCCCCTGAACCGACTTGGCATTGGCGTTCGCCTTCAGCTGGTCGATCACGCTGGTGGCGCCGGCCTGTGGGTTGATCACGTCGACCTGCCCCGACAGCAGCGCGGCGATCTCCTGGGGCTGCTCCTCCAGCGGGACGAAGGTCACCTGGTCCAGGAGCGGCTGATGGCCCCAGTACTTGGGGTTGCGAGTAAGGATCTCCTGGCTCTTGCTCCAGGACTTCATGATCCACGGCCCCCCGGAGAACGGGATGATGTCGTTCATCTCCTTTGCCAGGTCGGGCTTGGCATCGTCGGCGTCGGGGAACGCAGCCTTCTTCAGGACGTACCCGTTGGTGTTGCCGCCGCCGAAGAGGTCCGACCAGTCGGCGTAGGCCTCGCTGAACAGGATCTTGACCGTGCGGTCATCGGTCGTGTCGATCGAGGTGATCTTGTCGTAGCCCACCGGCCCCACGGTGCCCGTCGTGTTGAGGATGGCCTTCCAGGTGAACTCGACGTCCTTGGACGTGATCGGGGTCCCGTCGTCCCACACGGCCTTCGGATCGATCTTATAGGTGACCGAGAAGGGGTTCTGGGTGACACCGCCGTTCTCGAGGGTTGGCAACTCGGAAACGAGATCCGACTTGGCGTAGTTCCCCTTCGGATCCAGGATTTGCAACTTGGGCAGCGTCGGCTGTGGTCCGACGATCTGCATCCAGGTCGAAGTCGTGCAGGACGTAATGATGTTCAGGCACTGAGGCCATTGCTCGGCACCGAACACGGCCGAGCCGCCCTTCTTGCCTCCAGTCGTCACTCCCGGCGACGCCGGAGCTTTCGCGCCGCCTCCGCACGCCGAGGCGATCAGCCCGATCACCCCGACCAGAGCCACGAGGCGTAATACACGCCGTAACTGCATTTCCTCCCTCCCTTCTCGCGCCACCCCTCCGGGCGCGCGCGAAAGCGTACCTATCTTGCGCCGCTGGTTCAAACCCAGAGGCGTCACCCGTGTATACGCAAGTAGGACTGTGAGGGGATTGAGGCCGTCAAGCCGGGGACATTGAGTCCCGCTGCCAGCTGCCCCAGCTAAGCCCTCAAAACGTTGATTAGCCGGGGCACGATCTGCACACCTTTCAGCACTCCGAGAGAGCCGCTACGGGCCGCCGTCTCCCCGAAGCTCTCTGCGGTGTCCGATCCAACCCCCGGTCCCACCACCAGCAGGGGCACGGGATCGGCCGTGTGGGCCTTGCGCACGCACGAGGTCGAATGATCCGCGGTCACCGCGAGCACGGTTCGCCCCGTGGCGATCCGGGGCAACAGCTCGCCGAAGAAAGACTCGTCGATGTCGTCGATGACCTCTCGCTTCTCCCCAGCCCGGCCGTCGTGGGCCGGCACGTCCGGCCCCTTGATGTGGACGTACAGGGCGTCATAGCCGCCCAGCGCATCGGCGGCAAGCTCCGCCCACGCAGCGTACTGCTCCCGTCGGGGCATGCCGGTGGGGGCGTCGACCGAAGCCATCCCCAGGACCAGGGCGATTCCTCGCTCCACCGGCATCTCCACGAAGCAGCCCCACTCCGGGCCGAACCTCTCCTTGATCGGCTGCAGCCGGGGCACGTGATCCCCGGCGTCGCGGGTGAGGATGAGGTTCGCCGGCAGGCGCCCTTCTTTCTGGCGACGGGCGTTCACCTCGGACGCTTCCAGGATCCGAGCCGCGCCCTGGACGAACGCGTTCGTCACCTCGGCCGCGCGCCTGGCCTCCTCCGAGTCGTCCAGCGGCCGGCACTCGGCGACCCGGTTCTCGAAAGTCTCCAGGGCCACGCCGAGGCTTCCCTCCTTCCCGTAGGCCGGGTCCGTGTTGGTCACGTTGGCCGAGAGCGGGCCTTCGGTGGAGTGGATGACCAGGGCACCCCGGTGCTCCACCGTCGCTTGGAGGTGAAACTCGGCGCTCGGGAGGGCGACCGACCGGTTGACCTCCTCCGCCAGCGCGCGGGCATCCTCGCTGGGGAGGTCCCGGCCGACCCGCCGATCGACGATCTCCCCGTCCTCCTGGGTGGCGAAGTTCACCCGATAGGCGAGGTGCCCATCCCGGAAGTCCATACCGGCGCCCAACGCTTCCAGCACCCCCCGGCCCGGGTGCTCCTCGCGAGGGTCGTACCCGAGGATGGCGAACACGGCGATGTCCGACTCCGGGGCCACGTCCTCGCCGACGGTGTGGACCAGCCCGAGGGCTCCCCTCCGGGCCAGGCCATCGAGCACGGGCGTCCGCGCGGCTTCCAGTGGGGTCCGGCCGTCGAACTCCGGGATCGGGTCGTCGCCCAGTCCGTCGAGACAGACGTACAGAAGTCGATTCAAGCAGGGGCTCACTTGTACTTGACGATCAAGGCGAACTCCTCAGGGTCGAGGCTGGCCCCACCGACCAGGGCCCCGTCGATCTCCGGATGGGCCATGAACTCCCGGATGTTCCCGGCCTTGACGCTTCCCCCGTACTGGACCCTCGCTGATTGAGCGGCGGCCGCCGACGTCATGGACGACACCGTCCGGCGGATCAGCCCGATCACCTCGCCGGCGTCGGCCGGGTTGGCGTTGCGGCCGGTCCCGATGGCCCAGATCGGTTCGTACGCCACCAGCAGCGAACCGACCTGCTTCTCATCCAGGCCGGCCAGGGCCGCCCTGACCTGGCCTACGACCTTGTCCTCGGTCCGTCCGGCGTCGCGTTCCTCCAGGCTCTCGCCCACGCACAGGATCGGCACCATCCCTGCGGCGAACGATGCTCGGACCTTCCTGTTCACGACCTTGTCGGTCTCGCCGAACTGGTGGCGGCGCTCCGAGTGCCCCACGATCACGTACCTGCAGTTCAGAGCGGCGAGCATGGCCGGGGCGATCTCTCCGGTGAAGGCCCCCTTCTCCTCCCAGTGCACGTCCTGGGCTCCCAGGCCGTAGGGGAGCCGGTCCGCGTCGAACAGGGTCTGCAGCGAACGAAGCGCGGTAAATGGCGGGCAGATCACCACCTCGACCGCCTCGGCGTCCTTCTTGTCCAGCAGGTACGAGAGCTTCTGCACCGCCTGGATGGCTTCCAGGTGCGTCTTGTGCATCTTCCAGTTGGCTGCGATGATCGGTCGCCGTTCCGCGGCCAACTACGCCTCCCTCATCAGGATGGCGATGCCCGGCAGATTCCGGCCCTCCAGAAACTCCAGCGATGCCCCGCCACCCGTCGACAGATGGTCGACGGCGTCGTCCAAACCGAACTTCTTCAGCGCAGCCAGACTGTCGCCGCCCCCCACGACGCTGAACGCGCCGGCGCCGGCCACCGCCGTGGCCACGCCTCGGGTGCCGGCCGAGAAGGGCTCCAGCTCGAACATCCCCATGGGGCCGTTCCAGAAGATGGTCTTGGCGTCGGCGATCGTCCGGGCGAATTCCTCCACCGTTCGGGGGCCGATGTCGAGGCCCATCAGGCCGCGGGGGATCTGGGCGGCCCTGACCGTTTCGCGCTTGGCCTCGACCGAGGGCTCCGGCGCCGCGACCACGTCCTCGGGAAGCTGGATCAGCCCGCCGCGCTCCTCGGCCCTGCTCATCGCCCGCCGGAGGTCGTCGAAGCGCTCCCGCTCCACCAGCGACCTGCCCACCTCTCCCCCTCCCGCGGCGATGAAGGAGAACGCCATCGCCCCACCGATGAGTAGGGCGTCGACCCGATCGACGAACGAGTTGACGGCGGCCAGCTTGTCGGCCACCTTCGCTCCGCCGAGGATCGCCACGTAGGGCTCCTCCGCTCCCTCCAGCAGCTTCGAGAGGACTTCTACCTCTCGCTGCATCAAGCGGCCCGCTGCCGACGCCAACCGCTCGGCCACCCCGACCACGGAAGCGTGCGCCCGATGAGCGGCCCCGAAGGCGTCGTCCACGTAGGCGTCGGCCAGCGCGGCCAATTTGTCCGAGAACGCCGCATCGTTCGCCTCCTCACCTGGGTCGAAGCGAAGGTTCTCCAGCAAGGTGACCGACCCAGCTCCCGCCGCCATCACTGCCTTCTGAACGGCGGGCCCGACCACCTCGTCCAGCTTGTTCACCTTCTGGCCCAGCGCTTCCGCCAGGGCCTCCCCGACGGGATCCAACCGGAGCGAGTCGATCCGCTTTCCTTTGGGGCGTCCCAGATGGGAACACACCACCAGCGTCGCGCCCTTGTCCAGGAGCTCCCGGAGGGTGGGGGCGCTCGCCCGGACCCGAAGGTCGTCGGTGATCTTGCCGCCTTCCAGCGGGACGTTCAGGTCGCAGCGAAGCAGAACCGTCTTCCCGACGAGGTCGCCCAGGTCCTCGATGGTTCGTAGCCGGCGGGGACTCACCGGCCTACAGCTTCGAGGCGATAAGCTCGACCAGCTCCACCAGCCGGTTGGAGTACCCCCACTCGTTGTCGTACCAGCCGATTACCTTCACCAAGTTCCCGATGGCCATCGTCGAGAGGGCGTCGAAGGTGCAGGAGTACGCGCTCCCGACGATGTCGCTCGAGACGATGGGGTCCTCGCTGTAGGCCAGCTTCCCCGCCAGCTGGCCCGACTCGGCTGCCTTCTTGAAGGCGGCGTTGACCTCCTCGACGGACGCTTCCTTCTTCAAGATGCACACCAGGTCGGTGACCGAGCCATCCGGCACGGGGACCCGCATGGCCAGGCCGTCCATCTTGCCCTTCAGCTCGGGCAGCGCTAGCGAGGATGCCTTGGCCGCTCCCGTCGAAGACGGCACGATGTTGATGGCAGCGGCCCGGGCCCGCCGGAGATCCTTGTGCGGCAGGTCCAGGAGGTTCTGATCGTTGGTGTACGCGTGGACCGTGGTCATGAAACCGCGGTCGATGCCGAAGGCGTCTCCCAGCACCTTGGCCATCGGCACCACACAGTTCGTCGTGCAGGACGCGTTCGATATCAAGTGGTGCTCGGCCGGCTTGTAGTTCTGCTCATTGACCCCGAGCACGATGGTGATGTCCTCGCCCTTCGCCGGAGCGCTGATGACCACCTTCTGGGCGCCCGCCTCGAGGTGCTTCTGGGCGTTCTCCCGGTCGGTGAACAACCCCGTCGACTCGACCACGATCTCGGCGCCGAGCTCCTTCCACGGGAGGTCGGCGGGATCCCGTTCCGCGATGACCTTCAGCGAGGTCCCATCCACGATCAGCCCGCTCTCGTCGAACGACACCTCGCCGGCGAACCGGCCGAGCACGGAGTCGTACTTGAGCAAGTGGGCCAGGGTGCGGGCATCGGTGATGTCGTTCACGGCCACGAACTCCAGGTCGGCGCTCTTTTGCTTGGCTGCCCTGTAGAAGTTCCGGCCGATCCTGCCGAACCCGTTGATCCCGATCTTGGTGGTCATGACAACCTCCCCATGGGTTGTTCGGTGTGGCGGCTCGGGCTCCCGCAATCCTAGTACCCGGCGAGATGGCGGCTACTCGCGCGGTACGCGTGCAGCGGGCATGCGTCAGGAGAGCGTCAGTCCCGGTCGAGATCCCGGTGATCCACGGCCACCGAATGCCCGTGGCCGCGGAAGTAGCCCGCGAGCTGGTCGGCCACCACCACGGACCGATGGCGTCCGCCGGTGCATCCCACGGCGATGGTGAGGTAGGCCTTGCCCTCCTGGACGTAGCCGGGAAGGAGGGTGTTGAAGAGCGATCTGATCTTCCGCATGAACTCGTCGAAAGCGCGCTGGCCGGTCACGTAAGCGCGGACCTCGGCGTGGGTGCCGGGGAGAGGCCGGAGCCGCTCGATCCAGTGGGGATTGGGCAGGAACCGCACGTCGAACACCAGGTCCGCATCACGGGGAAGCCCGTACTTGTAGCCGAACGAGATGATCGAGACCTGCACGCGGGTCTCCTCGGGACGGCTGGCGAAGATGTCCCTGATGCGATCCCGGAGGTCGTGGGGAGACATCCCCGACGTGTCGATGATGAGGTCTGCCCCCTCCTTCAGCGACCCCATCATCAGCCGCTCCTTCCGGATACCCTCAACCACCCGGTCGGCCGGCGCCAGCGGGTGACGCCGGCGGGTCGCCTCGTACCTGTTCACCAGGTCCTCATCCGAGGCGTCCAGGAACAGGATCCGATAGAGGATGTTCAGTTCCTTGAGGTCCTGAAGCCCGCGGGACAGCTCGTTGAAGAACACGCCTCCTCGGACGTCGGCCACGATGGCCACACGGGCGGGGTTTCCCGATGCCGAGGCGAGCTCGGCCATCTTGCCGATCAACGCCGGCGGGAGGTTGTCGACCACGAAGTACCCGAGGTCCTCGAACGACTTCGCTGCCTCCGAGCGCCCCGCTCCGGACTGCCCGGTGATGATGGTGAAGTCGATGGCCCTCTCGGCCTGCCGGGCGGGCTCCTTGAGCCTCTGCGTTCGGGCCGTGGCCACTCAGCCCACCGCCCTTCGCTCCACGGGCTGCAGCCGGTGCAGGTGGTCATAGACCGTGCGGGCCAGCGATAGGCCGACGCCCGGCGTGGCAGCGATCTGCTCCGGCGAGGCTGCGCGAAGCCTGGCCAGCGACCCGAAGTGTCGGAGGAGAGCCTTCTTCCGCGTCACCCCCACGCCAGGGATATCGTCCAGCGCCGAGTGGATCGCCCGCTTCGCCCGCTTGGCGCGGTGGTAGGTGATGGCGAACCGGTGAGCTTCGTCCCGGATGTGCTGCAAGAGGAAGAGCGACTCGGAACCCCTTGGAATGGTCAGGGGCTGGGGCTGTCCCGGGAGGTACACCTCCTCCAGTCGCTTGGCCAGGCCGACGGCCGGGATCGACAGCCCGTGCTCGGCCAGGACCCGTTCGGCCACGGACAGCTGGCCCCGGCCTCCGTCCACCACGAGGAGTGATGGCGGATAGGCGAACCGTCCGGGGCGCCTGCGTGGCTCACCGCCCCGGTCGACTGCGTCGGTCCGCAGACGGGAGAAGCGGCGACGCAGCACCTCTTCCATACTGGCGAAATCGTCCTGCCCGGGCACGCCCTTGACTTCGAACTTCCGGTAATCGCTTCGCTTGGGCAGGCCGTCCTCGAACACGACCATCGAGCCGACCTTGTCGGTCGGGCCCAGGTTCGAGATGTCATAACACTCGATCCGCAGGGGGGCCAGGGGAAGGCCGAGGACGTCGCCCAGCTCGGCCAGGGCCCGCGACCGCGCGGCGAAGTCCTGGGCTCGCTTGAGCTTGTGGCGGACGAAGGCCTCCTTGGCGTTCTGCGTCACCATCTGGAGGAGCCGTCTCCCGTCACCCCGGGCCGAGACGGCGATGCGCACCCGGGTCCTGCGCAGTCCCGACAGCCACTCCTCCAACACGTCTCGCTCGCTCGGCCACGCCGGCACCAGGATGCGAGGCGGGACGTCTTCGTCCCGGTCCATGTACAGCTCCCGGAGGAACGAGGACACCAGCCGGGGCGTGTCGATGTCCTCGACCTTGTCCACCACCCACCCCCGCCGGCCCATGACCCGGCCGCCCCGCACGTAGAAGACCTGGAATGCAGCTTCCAGGTCGTCCTCCTCGATCCCCACCACGTCGAGGTCGTCCCGGCGGCCAAGGACCATCTCCTGGCTCTCGATGGCCTTTCTGGCCGCGGCCAGCTGGTCTCGAAGCTTGGCCGCCCGCTCGAACTCCAGGACGTCGGCCGCCAGGCGCATCTCGGCCTCCAGCCCGGCCAGGACCGGCTTGTGGTTGCCCGCCAGGAAGTCGGCCAGCCGTTCCACGACCTCCCGGTAACCCTCGTCGGTCACGCCCGTGGTCGTCGGGACACACGGGCCCGCGCAGCGACCAATGTCGTAATAGAGGCAGGGCCGACCGGCTCGAGCGCGCTGGTCGAAGAAGGCGTTCGAGCACGTCCGGACGGGGAACACCCTGGTCAGCGCGTCAAGTGTCTCCCGGATGGCGTAGGCATGGCCGTACGGGCCGAAGTAGCGGACTCCCTTCCGCTTGGGCCCCCGCATGACCCGGGCCCGGGGCCACTTCTCCCCCACCGTCAATGCCAGATAGGGATACGACTTGTCGTCGCGGTACCGGACGTTGAACCGGGGGCGGTGCGACTTGATCAGGTTGTATTCGAGCATCAGGCCGTCGACCTCGGTGTTGGCGACGATCCATTCCACCGAGGCGGCTGCGGCCATCATGGCTTCGGTGCGTGGATGCAACGGGCGGCCCCAATAGGAGGCCAGCCGCTTGCGCAGTGACATAGCCTTGCCCACATAGACAACGCGGCCGTCCGCGTCCCGGAAGAGGTACGCACCGGGAGCGTCGGGGATGGTGGCCGCTTCCGGACGTGGGACGCTCATAACGCTTTCGAGGTCATTGTAGGCCGGAGAGGTTGCGATTCCCTGCCCTATTGGTTGAATTGCTGGTAGTTTTCGCCGCACCGACCCCGGATGTTCACTTCACCACGAAGGTGCCGGTCATTACCGTGGGGTGGATGTCGCACCGGAAGAAGTACGTGCCGGCCTTGAGGGGATCGACCTTATAGGTGGCGGTCGCCCCTCCCGCAATGAACTCACTCGCGTCCTTGGCGCCCCCGAGGCGGGTCGTCGCCGAGGAATCGGTGAAGATCTCCACGTTGTGGATGGTGGCGTCCTGGTTGTTGAAGTCGATGGTGACCGCCTTCCCCGCCGGAGCTGCCAGGCACTTCTTGTCGAAGCCGCTCGTGGAGGCACCGGCCGGGGCCGAGATCTGCAGCTTCGTCCCGTCCGGCTGGCACGTCGCGGCTGAGGGTTGCGAGGTGGCCCCTCCGGTGGGCACGGCCGGAGTTGGATGGGCGAGGGCGAGGCCACCAGAGGCGGCCTGGGCGACCTCGAGGTTCGCGTTGACGCTATCGAACCACGCCAGGGCTTGGAACTTCCCATCCGAAGAAACCGCCAGGCTGGGGTTGGTTCCATTGGCGCTCCCTGAGACGGCCCGGGAGGTGAACTTGCCGCTCTGGTTGTCCGCCCGCACGATCTGTTTGGCTTTCGTGTCCGCCCACGTGGTGAAGACCTTGCCCTTGTCGTCGAAGGCGATCCCGGTGGACCAGCCCAGGTCGCTTTTCCCGCCGGCTGCCGGCGCGGTCGACGCCAGGTCCGAGACCTGCCAGGTTCCCGCGCCACTCGATTGCGCGTGGTGAACCGTGCTTCCGACGTCGTAGTACGCGACGTGAGGGTTCCCGTTCTTGTCCAGGGCCAGGGAGGCCCCGTATCCACCCTCTCCAGGAACCTGCTCGGTCTTCCATGAGCCGCCGGAACGGCGAGCCACCACGGTCTTGCCGTGATCCCCGTACGACACGACCGGCTCGCCTCCCGAGGCCACGCTGATCGCGGTAACCGTGGCGGGAGCGGAGGCTGGGCCCGCGTTGATCTGAACGTTCTCGATCTTCCACTTCTTCGGTGCAGTCCTCTGCGCCACCCTCAAGCTGCCGCCGGAGTAGAAGGAGACCCACGGGTTGCCCTGAGACCCAACCGCGATCGACACACCGAATGCCGCGCTGCCGGTGATCTTCTCCGCTTCGCCGAAGTTGCCGGCGGTGTCGTCCGCATAGAAGAGGCCGCCTTTGCGGGTGCTCCACGCCACATGATGCTTGTCCTGGCCGTCGACGGCGATGCTGGTCCGGACACCTGCGACGGCCTGCCCCTGGTCATTGGCCAGCTCGGGGGCATCGCCTTGCGCCGGGTTGCTCTTCTGCGGAGTCACGGAGGTCCGGTTCCAGATACCCTTCGAGAGCGTGGCGAAGATGACCGCAGGAGGCTGAGGCTGCCCGGGCAGGACCGGTGGCGGGACTTCGCCCTTTTTGAGGACAGGGTTGTACAGCAGGTACGAGACCGCCGGGGTGCCGTCCTTCTGCAGCGCCACCGAGACCCCGCGCCCGGCATCGTAGAGTTGGTCCACCACTTGGACGAGGAGCTGACCGACCTGCCTCACCGGGATGGCCGGGGGCTCCTCGGCGGGAGCACATGCCGTCGCCGCGAGGGCCGTGACGGCAAGGGCGACCCCGAGCCGAAGCAGAGCTCGTTGCTTGAGGATTGCTGGCAAGGCGGCGCTCATTCTATACAGCGACGCGCGCGATCTCGGTGCGGGCCGAGGTCGGTCACCCAGGCGGCTGAGGTCGGCCTCGCTCGGCCTGGCCAGCCCCCACCCAGACCCCAAGCCTCGAGAGGCCTCCCCGCGGCCGCGTCTGTGACTCAGGCTCTGGCACCGACTGGTTCGCGCGACTCTCGCTCAACCCCAATGACCTCGGCGAGGAACATCCCCGTGTAGGAGGCCTCGTTCCGAGCGACTTCCTCGGGGGGTCCTGCAACCACCACCTGGCCGCCGGCGTCACCACCCTCGGGGCCGAGGTCGATGATCCAGTCGGCCGTCTTGATCACGTCAAGGTTGTGCTCGATGACCAGGACCGTGTTCCCCGCCCCGACCAGCCGTTCCAGCACCGCCAGCAGCTTGCGGATGTCCTCGAAGTGCAACCCGGTGGTGGGCTCGTCCAGGATGTAGAAGGTGCGGCCCGTCGCTCGCTTGGAAAGCTCTGACGCCAGCTTCACCCGCTGGGCCTCTCCGCCGGAGAGCGTCGGCGCCGGCTGTCCCATCCGGACATAGCCAAGGCCGACGTCCGACACGGTCTGGAGGTGCCGGGCGATGACGGGGATGTTCCGGAAGAAGTCGAGGGCCTCCTCCACGCTCATGGCCAGGACGTCCGCGATCGACCGGCCCTTGTACTTCACCTCCAAGGTCTCCCGGTTGTAGCGCTTCCCCTTGCAGACCTCACACGTTACGTAGACATCGGGGAGGAAGTGCATCTCGATCTTGATCTGGCCGTCCCCGGCGCATCCCTCGCAGCGACCCCCCCGAGGAGGCGGGACGTTGAACGAGAACCGACCCGGCGTGTATCCGCGCACCCGGGCCTCGGGGACCTGCGAGTACAAGGTCCTGATGTGGTCGAACACGCCGATGTAGGTGGCCGGGTTCGACCGTGGGGTCCGGCCGATGGGCGACTGGTCGATGCTGACGACCTTGTCGATCTCCTCCCACCCCACCAGGCGCTTGTGCTTTCCGGGCACCACTCGCGACCGGTACACCTTCGCCTGCAGCGCGCGGTGCAGGACCTCCTCAACCAGCGTCGACTTCCCCGAGCCGCTCACGCCCGTCACACACACGAACGTTCCCAGGGGGACGGTGACGTCGATGTTCTTCAGGTTGTGATGGCGAGCCCCCTCGACCCGGAGCGACTTCCCGGAGGGCTTGCGGCGGACCTGCGGCGTGGGGATAGAGCGCCGGCCGGCCAGGTACGCGCCGGTCAGCGATCGGTCCTCCCGCAGCAGACTGTCCAACGATCCCGAGTGCACGATCTCCCCGCCCAGCTCACCCGCCCCCGGACCGATGTCCACGACGTGGTCGGATGCGTCCATCGTGGCCTGGTCGTGCTCCACGACGATCAGCGTGTTCCCCAGGTCTCGCAGGCGGATCAGCGTGTTGATCAGCCTGCGATTGTCACGCTGGTGCAGCCCGATGGACGGTTCGTCCAGCACGTACAGAACGCCGGTCAATCCCGAACCGATCTGTGTGGCCAGCCGGATCCGCTGGGCCTCTCCTCCGGCCAGCGTGGCCGAGGCGCGGTCCAGGGTCAGGTAATCCAGGCCGACGTCCAGGAGGAACTGCAGCCGGGACCGGATCTCCTTCAGGATGCGCTCGGCGATCATGTGCTCGCGATCGCTGAGTTGGAGCTGGTCGAGGAACGCCACTTCGTCCCGAATCGACCTCCTGGTGAGCTCCCAGATGTTGATGCCGCCGATCGTCACCGCAAGAGTCTCCGGGCGGAGCCGGGCTCCCTTGCACGCCCGGCACGGCACCTCGCGCATGTACTGCTCGAGGCGTTCCCGCGCCGAATCCGATTCTGCCTCCAGGTGGCGACGTTCGAGGTTGGGGATGACGCCTTCGAACGTGGTCCGGTAGGAGCGCAGACGCCCGAACCGATTCCGGTAGCTCACCTCGACCGGCTCGTCCGACCCGAACAGGATCGCCTCTCGAGCATTCTTCGAGAGCCGCCGCCAGGGCGTGGACGTCGACGCGCGGTGGCCCCGGGCCACCGCCTCCAGTAGTCGTTGCCAGTAGCCGAGCCGATTGCCGGACCACGGGGCGATGACACCCTCCTCGATCGACAGGTCCGGGTCGGCCACGACCAGCTCAGGATCGACCTCCAACCTGATCCCCAGCCCGTCACAGGTCGGACAGCAGCCATACGGCGAGTTGAACGAGAAGTTCCGGGGCGCCAGCTCGTCGAACGAGATGCCGTCGTACGTACAGGCCAGTTTCTGGCTGAAGTTGACGACCTCCTCTTTCCCGTCGGTCTGCACCGCGATCGCGGCGAGCCCTTCGGCCAGCTCCAGGGCGGTCTCGATGGAGTCCGCCACTCGCCGCCGGATGTCGGGTCGGGCCACCAGCCGGTCCACGATGACCTCGATGCTGTGCTTGTAGTAACGATCCAGGCGGATCTTCTCCGAGAGTTCCTTGACCTCGCCGTCGATGCGGGCACGCGAGAACCCCTTCCGGCCGAGGTCGGCCAGCAGGCGTTCGTACTCCCCCTTGCGCCCCCGGACGATGGGCGCAAGCACCTGGAACCTGGTTCCCTCAGGGAGCTGCATGACCTGGTCCACGATCTGGTCGGGGGTCTGCCTCCCGATGGGGCGGCCGCACTTGTGACAGTGCGGCTGCCCCACTCGCGCGTAGAGGACCCGAAGGTAGTCGTAGATCTCGGTGATCGTGCCCACCGTCGAGCGAGGGTTCCTGGACGTGGACTTCTGGTCGATGGAGATGGCGGGAGACAGGCCCTCGATGAAGTCGACGTCCGGCTTCTCCATCTGCCCCAGGAACTGACGGGCATACGAGGACAGGGACTCCACGTACCGCCGCTGGCCTTCGGCGTAGATCGTGTCGAAGGCGAGCGAGCTCTTGCCGGAGCCGGAAAGGCCCGTGAACACGATCAGCTTTCCCCGGGGAAGATCGAGGGTGATGTTCTTCAGGTTGTGTTCACGGGCACCGTGAATTACAAGCCTGTCAGTGCCCACGCGGCCATTCTAACGGGGGCACCAACACCTCTATTCCCGCCTACCCGACGCGTCTGGAGTCACACAGGCGGCACCGTCCCAGGGCGGGCGGGAACCGATGGGCGGTGATGAGCGTTCGGAGGTCAGCGAGGGTGAAAGGAGTGAGGGACCGATGTGTTTCAACGCCACTCCGATGCTCCGTCTGGCCGCAGCTGCGGCGCTCATCCTGGCAGCGTGCTCGAGCAGCCCCGTCCAACAACCGTCGTCACCAGGTCGAATCCTGGCAGGGTCCCCTGGCCCATCACCCAGCCCCTTCGTGAGTCCCGGGGCCCTACCCGGAGTTCCGGCTCCATCGATCTCTCGGCCCTCTCCGGCCGGATCACGTTCTCGAATAGCACGGACGACATCTGGGCGGTGAACGCGAATGGATCGGGACTGCAGAGGCTGACGACCGATCCAGCCAACGACTTCGACCCAGCGTGGTCGCCCGACGGGACCAAGGTCGCGTTCATGTCTCAGGAGCCTGGAGCTTCTGGAAACGACCCCGACTTACAACATCTACGTGATGAACGCGGATGGTTCCGATCAGCATCGGATCACGGACAGATTCGCGCAGTTCGCCGATTGGTCGCCGGACGGCCCCTACTTGGTCTTCGCTCCCGGCCTCAACATCATCCGTCCCGATGGCTCCGGCCTGATCTCTCTCCGCGTGGGGGGTGGTGAACCGGAGTTCCCCGACTGGACCGCCCAGGGAAGAGTGGGCCGCCCCGGACACCCGGCGCGGCCGGCTTTGCCGACTGTTTGCCGGTGCCCCTGCACGCTCGTACTCTCCTGAGCAGTGGCGACTCGCGAGGAACTGGAACGGCTCTCATCAAAGGAGCTGCACGACCGAGCCATTGGGCTGGCGGAGCACCGGCTCGACGTGGCCTTCCTGTGGAAACTGATCAAGGCGATCCCTGTAGCTGAGGCCGCGGCCGGGAATCTCCGGGAGTCAGAAGCGGATGTGGCCGTTGGCGACCTTGTTCCCTTGATCCATGACTTCGTCCACTCCGACGAGGGGAAGCTGGCCGACGCCCTCCGACCGATGTACTTGGATTACCTGGAGAAGCACGGGAAGTGATTCGGCCGGCCTGACCGGCTGGAGGGATGGAAGATGGCGATCGACGTAGAGAGCTACCGAGCCGAGTTCCCCGTCCTGCAGCAGAAGGCCTACCTGATCAGCGCGTCGTTGGGCCCGGTCTCATCACGCGCACGGCGATACCTCCAGGAATACGTGGATGTCTGGGCCGAAGAGGGCGCTCCCGATCCGGTGTGGATGGACCACATCTTCCCCCGGATGGGTCAGCTGAAGGACACATTCGGCGCGATGATCGGGGCCACCCGGGACGAGCTCGCCATCACCGTGAACGTGTCCCTTGCCCTCGCGGCCATCATGTCCTGCATCGACTTCTCGAAACGCAGGAAGATCGTCCTGTCCGAGCTGGACTTCCCTACGGATGGCCACGTGTCGCTGGCACATCGCAGACGCGGCGCCGAGGTGGTGTTCCTCGAGTCGTCGGACGGCCTGACCATTCCGCCGGAGGCGTACAGCGATGCGATCGACGAGGACACCGCCCTGGTCATCGTGAACAGAGTCCTCTATCGGACCAGCGCGTTGCTCGACGCGAAGGAGATCTGCCGCATGGCCCGGGAGGCTGGGGCATGGACCGTGGTGGACGACTTCCACGGAGCCGGCATCGTGCCCGTTGAGGTGCACGATCTCGGCTGCGACTTCTACACCACGGGGGTCCTGAAATGGTTGTGCGGGGGACCGGGCCTGACGTTTCTGTACGCGCGAAGGGATCTGATCCCCACCCTGGAGCCCCTTGTCACCGGGTGGTTCGCCACACGCGAGCCCTTCTCCTTCGACCTGCAGCACCTCGACTACCACGGCAGCGCCAGGAGGCTCGAGCACGGCACGCCGGCCGCGCCCGTGGCGTTCATCGCCCAGGGAGGGCTGGACATCATCACCGAGGTCGGGCCGGCGAATATTCGGGACCGGCAACAGGACTTGATCGAATACCTGATGGCTCGAGCGGATGAGGCCGCGCTGCCCTTGAGGACGCCACGCGACCGAAACGCCCGGGGTGGGATGGTCAACATCGGGGTCGGCCAGGAGGCCGAGAAGGTATGTCATGCCCTCCTGGACCGAGGCGTCTGCACGGACTTTCGCGGGGACGGGATCCGGGTCTCGCCCCACTTCTTCAACACCGAAGGCGATATCGACAGGCTGTTTGACGCGCTCAGAGACATCCTGTAGCGAGCTCCAGGGTGTGCGCCATGGGACATCGTCTCGGACCTCTCGCGCGCCCGGTCAACGAACGCGGTGGCCGCCCCTGATCACCAGACGCACGTGTTGGAAGGCTGCAAGGTCCTCCAACGGACTTCTTCCCAACGCCACCAGGTCGGCGGGCTCACCTTGGGCCAGGGGCCGGAAGGTGAGCGCTTCCAGGATCTGCTCGGCGGACAACCCTGCCCTGTGGAGATGCCAGGCCTCGCCGGGGTGGATCCCCGCAGGGATGGGGCCATTGCCCAGATCCGTGCCGTAAACGACCCGCCCCCCCGCTTGGATGAACCGACTGAGGTTCTCTGTGGCGGTGCGGAGCTCGGGAGTCTCCCGCCCGTAAGAGTGGATGTCCAGGGTGGACACGATGCGAACGCGTCGCGCCAGCGCCTCGATCGTGTCCTCGGAGAGCCGCTCGGTCCATGGACAATGGGCCAGCTCGTCCACGCCGGCCCCCAACGCCCGCTCGACCTGTCCTTTCCCCTGGCAGTGCGCAGTGACGATGGCATCCGCCTGGTGTGCGGCGTCGCACACAGCCACGAGCTCCTCGTCGGAAAGGGTCGGGCCCGCATCGACGTTCAGGGCCACCTTGACCACAGCCACCCCGCTTCGGCCAAGGATCTCCCGGGTGGCGCGGGAGGCCTCATCGGGGCCGTCCACCTCGCGCCCGGTCCCGGGCGGGGCCCATCCAGAGCGCGTGGGATATCCACCCCGGCACGTGATCATGGGACCCACTGCTCGGATCAGCGGTCCGTTGAACGACGGGCTCTCGGAAGCGTCGGCCAGCGGAAACACCACTTCCGGAGGCCACCCCAGGTCGCGGACCGCGGTCACCCCGGCGGCGACGACGGCTCCCGGGTCGGACAGCCCGATGTGGACATGGCGATCGACCACTCCAGGGATGACGAAGCCGTCGACGCGGATCTCCTGGTCGGGCTCGGGCGGGGCAGGGTGACCTGAAAGAGTCTCCCGTCCACGTTCGCCGGCCGCGGTCACCGCGAGATCCCGGGCAGGCCCGGCGAAGGCGACCCGGCCCCCCTGCAGGACGATGGCAATGTCTTCGGCCAGGCGGCCGGGTCCCAGCCAGGCGATCGGTGCCCGTACGGCCAGAACCGTCATGCAGGGCGAAGGGGGTTCACCGCACGCCCGCTTCCTTCATGGCGGCGAGTTCCTTGCGGTACTCCTGCACCTCGTCCCGAAGCCGGGCCGCATATTCGAACCGAAGGTCCCGGGCGGCCTCGTGCATCTCCTCCTCAAGGCTCTGGATCAGTCGCTCCAGCTCCTCCCTGGGCATGTCAGCATGCTCGGCCCGCCGCCTGCGGCGGCTGCGTTCCGGGGTCAGCGCCCTGCGGGAGGGATCGCCCTGAAGGGCGAGGAGGATATCCGAGACCTTCTTGCGAATCGTCTGCGGATCGATCCCATGCTGCTCGTTGTACTCCATCTGGATCTTGCGTCGGCGGTTGGTCTCGGAGATGGCGTGCTTCATCGAGTCCGTGACCGTGTCCGCGTACATCAGCACCTTCCCCTCGACGTTCCGTGCCGCCCGCCCGATCGTCTGGATCAGTGAGGTCTCGCTTCGAAGGAACCCTTCCTTGTCCGCGTCCAGGATCGCCACCAACGAGACCTCAGGCAGGTCCAGGCCCTCCCGGAGCAGATTGATCCCCACCAGGACGTCGAACTCTCCGAGGCGGAGGTCTCGAAGGATCTCGATCCGCTGGATCGTGTCGATCTCCGAATGGAGGTATCTGACCCGCAGCCCCATCTCGATCAGGTAGTCGGTCAGGTCCTCGGCCATCTTCTTGGTGAGGGTGGTGACCAGGATCCGGTCGCCCTTCTCGGTTCGCCGGCGGATCTCCTCGATGAGGTCGTCAACCTGTCCCTTGGTCGGCCGGACCTCCACCTCGGGATCGATCAGCCCGGTCGGGCGGACGATCTGTTCCACGACTTGCCCGCTCACTCTCAGCTCGTATGGCCCGGGGGTGGCCGACATGAACACGACCTGCTGGACCTTCTCGGTGAACTCCTCGAACCGGAGCGGCCGGTTGTCCAGAGCGGAAGGGAGCCTGAATCCGAATTCGACCAGGGTTGACTTGCGGGACATGTCTCCCTCGTACATGCCGTGGAGCTGTGGCACCGTGACGTGGCTCTCGTCGATCACACACAGCCAGTCCTCGGGGAAGTAGTCCAGCAATGTATACGGCGCCTCACCCGGTGACCGCCCGTCCAGGTGCCGGCTGTAGTTCTCGATGCCGCTGCAGAACCCGACTTCCCGGAGCATCTCCAGGTCGTAGTTCGTCCGCATCCGGAGCCGCTGCGCCTCCAGCAGTTTGTTCTGCGACTCGAGTCCGGCCAGCTGGACCTGAAGCTCACCCTCGATGCCCTCGATGGCCGCCCGCAGCCGATCCTCCGTTGCGACGTAGTGGGTCGCGGGGTAGACGGTGACCTCGGACAGCTCGCCGATGATCTCTCCCGTCACCGGATCCATCCGCATGACCCGGTCCACCGTGTCGCCCCACAACTCGATGCGCACGATCGTCTCCTCGTAGGCGGGATGGATCTCGATCGTGTCGCCCCGCACGCGGAACCGGCCTCGCGCGACCTCCGAGTTGGTCCGGTGATATTGGATGTCGACCA
>WNFU01002508.1_pt1 | contig 24956 bp, 25 predicted proteins | sample 5400121 | NCBI WGS metagenome assembly WNFU01 (sample SAMN13153360, study PRJNA577476) | soil metagenome | isolation source: 100 cm soil or saprolite under grassland replicate 1 | place: USA:California | collected 2016-06-15
ATCGCGCAGTACGAGGACATCTACCGGCTCTGCTTCCTGCGCGGCCCTGAGGGCATCATCATCGGGCTGTCCGAGCAGCTCAGCTGAACCCATGCGCGGCCGGGGGAGTCCTCGGCCGGGCGCTCCTCCCTTGCGCGAGGCCGAGAAGCATGAGATCTCTGCGACGAGCTGGCACGGACGCTGGCCGCGGGCTGAGCGGCCGTCTCAGAGCCAGCACGTCCGTCGAGGCTACGGCGCGGCAGTCACTTCGGTGAGGACTCGGGCCTTCGGGGTGCCGGCGAGAGCTGGCGAGGCCTCAGCGGATGCCCAGACGGTCTTCTCGAGAAAGCTCTTGAAAGCTGCTGCTTCTTCGACGCTGTCGAAGTCCAACGTGACATAGATGTACTTGTCGTCGTCGACCGGTTGATGGATGCGATGCGACCGGACCCCGGCCTTCTCGCGGGCCTCCTCGAACCTGTTGAAGGCGCCCAGCCAGGTCTGGAGATCGCTGATCGGATGCTCGATGTGGAGAGTCGCCACTTGGGCCCTTCTCGCCCGATTGGACAGGCGCGAGCATACGTCGAAGCGAAGCGCGGGACGAGAAGCGCCCGGATGGCCCACCGCTTCTCGCTCTCGCAATGCGCGACGGCGAGCCGTTGGTGCGGCGTGTCCGCGACCACGCTGAGGCCGGAGACCTGCGGCGCGCGCTCGGTCGCTGGCACGCGGGAGCAGCGCGACGCACGGAGTGGTATTGAGGGTCTATTCAAACTCGCGATTGGACCCGATGCTCGGCTTCCCCGTCGCGCGGGTCCTCGCTGGAAGACAGGCCACAGAGGAGACGTGTGATGGCGAAAACACGCAAGCCAAATTCGGCCCGAAAGCCGCCTGTGCCATCGGATAGCCACGCCGACATCGAGGACTGGACCCGGCGCGTGATGCCGGATCTGCATCCGATCGTCAAGCGGCTGGACGAATCGATCCGCGAGACACTCGACGGGCTTCAGTACGCCGTCAAGTGGAAGAAGGCGTACTACGGGTTGCCAGAACTCGGGTGGGTTATCGAGATGGTCGCGTACGACGTCTCCGTGAATGTGGTCTTTTTCGGCGGCGCCGAATTCGACCCTCCGCCGCCGCTTGGAAGCACCGGACGGGACCGCTACGTCAAGGTGACGACCATGGAGGAAGCGCAGGCACCGGAGATCCACAAGTGGATCGAGCAAGCGGGGCGAGTGCCAGGTTGGAGATGAGCCCTGCGGGCCATGCCGGCCAGGAACGCCTGCTTCGCCCTCAGTGAGCGCGTCCAGGTCGGCCGGTGCGCTCCTCCTTCGCGCGACTTGCGGAAGCGACCGCCGCGCCCGGCGAGCGGCCTGCCCGTCGTCCATTGCGCGAGTGAGCTCGGCCAGCGCAGACGCTCGGATCTCGCGCGAAGCAGCGGTGCCCTCTAACGCTTCGTCCAGCTGAGCACCGTGGCCGTGCCGGCGCGCCTCGGGGCGCGGCCGGCCGCGATGTCTTCCCGCAGCCGCGCAAGTCCCGCTCGCAGCTCGTCGGGATGGTCGCGCTGCATCCGCTCGAAGTAGCTCGTCGCGCCACTCTGCGCCGCCTCGAGCACCCGCTCAGGGTCGGCCGACAGCGCGGCCAGTGATGCGTCCTCCATGTCCTCGAACTCGACAGTGAGAAGGCACGCGTCGGGCAGCTCCGCCAGGATCGCCGCCCGCGGCGGGTGAGTGGCCTCCATCCAGGGCCGGCTGCTCGGGAAGTAGTCGAGGATCCAGAGCGTCGCGGCATCCTCGGTCGTGAAGCCCTTGAGCACGAGCCGCCCTGCCGCCCTGAGGATGCGCCGCGCCTCGGCCAGCGCCGCGCCACGGTCCTCGACGTGGTGCAGCATCGAGATCATCGTGGCGGCGTCGAAGCTCTCGTCCTCGAAGGGCAGTCGCTGCGCGTCCGCCTCTACGGTCTCGAGTCCCTTGGCGGCGGCCCGCGCCAGCATCTCGGCCGAGCGGTCCACCACAACGGGCTCCCAGCCCTCCCGCCTGAGGGCGAATGCGTAGTTACCGGTGCCTCCACCGATGTCGGCGAGTCGGCGGCCGGGCGCGCCCTTGAGCGCCTCGCGCAGCGGTCGTAGGACGGATGGGCTCGCGGAGCGCGTGCGGTCGTAGGTCTCGGCCTGGTTGGTGTAGTCGGGAAGGAGCCCCATTGCCTCAGGCAGCGACCGCTCGGCGGAGCCGCTCGAGGAGTCCCTCCGGATCGACGACCACGCGCATGCCGTCACTGATGACCAGCCGCGTTCCGGCGTCGACGGGATCGACGGAAGCCCATCGTCGCGATGCGACGCCGAGCTCGAGCACGAGTCCGCTCGGCAACCGGTAGCGCCGCTCCGCGACACTGCCAAACCGGCGGCGCTGGACGAGCTCCGCCGTCGCCGTGAGCTCCGCCCACGGCTGACGCGCGAGCAGCTCGTCGCGATCCCCAAGGATCAACACATCGAGATCGGACTCGTCGGTCGCAGCGCCGCGGGCCCATGAGCCAACGAGGGCCAACGCGGCGATCGAAGCATCGGCCTGGGCGCATCGCGTGAGCTCAGCGAGCAAGCGGTTGACCTCGCGGCGGCGCTCTGCGTCCAAGGTTCTCTGTCAGCTGGCCTGGCTTTCGGCTTGCGCTGCGGCCATTGGGAGGCTACACGCGAGTTCGTCGACTTCGATGCCCCGCCCGCGACAGCCTCCCTGAGGCACGACGGTGGTTCGCACCATCCGGCGCGGAGCCCCCTTGCGCCTGCGTCTGCAACGAGCGACTGCACTCCGCGGGGAGGGAAGCTCTCGTTGCGGCGACTTCAGGTTGCGAGCAGTCCGTCTTGAAGGCGTCGAGCGAGCAGGTCAGCTGCATCTTCGGGACTGCTCGTGCCGATGTCGATCGCGTTCGGCTCTAGGGGGCCGAGCTCCGCGAAGTTCTTCCAGAGTCGTTCGACGACTTCGGGATCGGCGAGCGACTGGGATCCGCGACTCCGTGCCCTGGACGCGCAGACAGGCAGCGGTGCTCTGAGCACCGCATAGGCCACCAGGTGTCCCGCCTCGCGGAGGGAGTCACGCAGAGGCTCAAGGAACCAGCCAGGAATGATGATCCCGTCGACGATCGTGAAGTAGCCGGCCGCCGCGTAGGCGGATGCTGCGTCGGCGACGATCCGCATGACGATCCTGTTCTGCTCGTGCGACTCCGGCTTCCACGGATCGATGTAGCCGGACTGGATGAAGCGGAAGAACAGGTCCGACTCAAGATGAACCGCGCGGTCTGAGCGGGCGGCGAGTATCCGCGCCGTCGTTGTCTTCCCAACCCCAGGAGCACCGGTCAGGATCAGAACGGGGGTGGCGTCTGGCGCGGTCACGGGACGAACCTACATCTCTGCGCGAACCGGCAGTTCCGACTTGCGGCGCCGGCGAGCAGAGTTTCGCGTTCCCATGGAAGGAGGCGTCTCCGGGGAGGTTCCTACGACACTCGCTGTGGACGAGGAGGAGTACTCGGCTGAAGGCGAGGTCGCGCTCCTCCTTCGCGGAGGGAAGCGAAAGCCATGCATTTCGTGCGACCGACCACTCCCTGGCCGGTCGCTGTGGCGCTCAAGCTGCCTTCGCCACCGGCCGATAGGATGGAGAACAGTCACCCATGTCCACCAGGTCGACCACGTTGACCATGTCTTCCAAGTCGACTATCCTTCTGAAGTCCCGACCAAGGAGCAGCACGCCATGGCCTTGATGCAGGTCCGAGAGGCTGCCCAAGCTCTCGGAGTCAGCGAGAACACGATCCGCCGCTGGGAGGAACGCGGCCTGATCCCCGCTGTTCGCCTGCCGAGCGGTGTCCGGCGCTTCCGTCCGGAGGACATCGAGGCGGCCAAGGCGCGGATGTACGAGGGCCTCCCGCCGCTCGTCGAGGGCGACGACGTCGTCTCTGTGAGCAAGGCAACGCCGATCGACTGATCCGGATCTGTCACGCCGCGCGGCTACCTTCGCTGCGTGGACGAGGGAGCTCACCGACCACCTGACGATGAGTATTGGCTCGAGCCGTGGGCGCGAGTCCTGTTCTCCGGCGACGTCTTCGAAGCGATCCCTTTTGGCGATCAGCCGACTACGCTTGTGACGGCAGACGAGCCCGAACCGGCCAAGCACTACCTCGGCGAGGTCTCCTTCGGCTACGGGCTGCTGATCTCACCGACCTGCGACATGTATGACCAGCTTGCCGAGGAGCCTCGGCCCGCGCACCCGTACCGGATTCTCGTCCCGGTCCTGCCGCTCGCCCAAGTCGCCGAGGCGACCGATGCCATCGAGCGCAACGTCGGCCTCCTGCGCTCGCGCGACAGCCTCCACGCCTACATGTACCTCCCGGCGCTCGAGGGCCATTTCGAGGAGAGCGTCGCGTGCCTGTTTCGGCCCTCGCTCGTCTCGGATGGGTTCCTTGCCGACCCGCCCCGACGAGTCCAGCAGATGCATCCCGAAGCGCGCCGGCAGCTGAAGATCAAGCTCGCGGCGTACTGGTCTCGCGTCAGCGTCGCGCGCGACCAGTTCCCGCTCCACGAGCGCGACGAGGAGTCGGTCCGCAGCCAGTCGATTCCGGCGAGCGTCTACGACTTCGACCCTGAGACCGCCGCGTAGCCCACAGACTCGGCCTTCCGAGTTTGGGCCCTCGAACAGGCCCTCGCCTGCCATTCGGCTGGGGGGTTTCGTGCCTGAACGCACGTCGAAGCCAACCCCCAGCCGAACTCATGAGAATCCGCAGCGTCTAGCCAGGAAGTGCACGAGTTGCAGGGAAAAGTCGGGGCGGCGAGATTTGAACTCGCGACCTTTCGGCCCCCAGCCGAACGCGCTACCAGACTGCGCCACGCCCCGTGGGCGAACGAGTTTACGCCAAGTTCCGTCCGACCTGGATGCGAACATATGTTCGTCATGGCTGAGCTCAGAAGATGCGGCCGTTGCGGCGAGCTCAAGCTACTCGATGATTTCTCATGGCGGCGAAAGAGGCACCTACAACGAGACAACCTCTGCCGTCCCTGTCGCTCCGAGTACGGCAAGGAGCACTACGCGGCGAATCGGCAGCGAGATATCGACCAGGCCGCGAAGGTGAAGCGCAAGTTGACGCGGGAACGCACGCTCTACCTCCTCGACTACTTCAAGACCCATCCCTGCGTCGATTGCGGTGAGACCGATCCGGTCGTGCTCGAGTTCGACCACCTGCGCGACAAACTGTTCGACATCAGCAAGGCCATTCGCGACAGGAGCTGGCAGAGCATCCTGGACGAGATGGAGAAATGCGAGGTGGTGTGCGCCAACTGTCATCGCCGGCGCACGGCGCAGCGGCGCGGCACGCTGCGAGTGGTGCTGACTCAAACCTGAACCCGGGCGCGAATCGAGAGCGGGCGACCGGACTTGAACCGGCACCGAGACCTTGGAAGGGTCTTGTGCAACCGTTACACCACGCCCGCTTGGAGCGTCGATTATAGGTGCGTCCGACCGGCGCTCGGGAGCGCCAATCGAGGGAGGGCTCAGCCGTGGTTGAAGCCGAAATCGGTGGTGTAGATCGCGGCGTTCGCCTCGTGGGCCGATGTCGGGGTGCCGGTCACGAAGCCGATCCCGACGTCCTCGAAGTCCCCGTTGAGGATGTTGGCGCGGTGACTGGGGCTGTTCATCCATGCCTCCACCATGGCCGCCGGCGTTCCGATGCTCCCCTCGCCCCAGGCGAGGTTCTCGCCGATCATCCAGGACATCGCGCCGCCGAGGTAACCGGTGCCCTTGATCCGCCCGACCATGTCGGCTTCACCGGAGCACTGGTGGGCGAAGCAGCCGTGTCGGACCATGAAGTCGGTGTGCTTCTGGGCCGCGGCGTCGAGCTTGCCGTTGACCGCGACGGGGCCCATGCCGTGGCTGGCGCGCTTCTTGTTGAGCAGGCAGCGGATCGCGTCCGTCGCCTGGTCGTAGTTCAGCTCAGCAGGCTCGGTCTGCGCGTTGGCGCACGTGTCCTTGCCCTTTCGCGCGTCGGCCGGTGCGGCGCCCAGCAGCGCAAGCGCGAGGGCGAGCAGCGAGATCGCCGCGGCGACCAGCGGCACGACCCCGCCAAACCGACTCAAACTTGTGGAGACCCTCATGGTGAGTCCCCATCGGCGGTGCCTCGACTGCGCCTAAAAGACGCTCGGCAGGCCTGGACGTGCGTCCAGTCCGTGCGTCACGCACGCGCGGAGAGGCGGGGGAGCCGGGATTCGAACCCGGATTCACGGTTTTGGAGACCGTGCGCATAGCCCTTAACTCACTCCCCCGGAGTGACTCGAACTCAGCCTAGTGCCTCGCCGGCGGCGCGGCAGGGGCGATGCGGGCGGAGGGACTCGAACCCCCAAGCTCCGAAGAGCACCGGCTCCTAAGGCCGGCCTGTGTACCAGTTCCAGCACGCCCGCTCGACCGTTACGGGCGAAGAACGGTAGCGCGCGGTCGCCGGAGAATCTAGACTGCACCCTGATGGAGGCGCTCGGCGGCGCAAGAGAGGGCTACGAGCTCTGGCGGCCGAACCGCGAGAAGGCGGAGTCGAAGATGACGAAGGCCCTCGTCGCGCTCGTCCTACTGATCTCAGCGGCGCTGTTGCTGATCGTGACGCTCGGAGGCTGGGACCGGTTGCAGGGAGGTACCGTCGCGCTGATGACGATCATCTACGCGGCCCTTTACATCCTGTTCGCCTTCCTGGTCATCCGCTGGAACCGCGGCGTGCTCCCGGTCGCCTCGGCGCTGGCGATCATCCTCGCGATCTTCGCGATCATCGCCGCCCCTGCGTGGTTCGCGCGCGACAAGGACGGCCTCAGCTCGCCGGCCCTCCCCGAGGACCTGCTCGGACTGCTCACCTTCCTGATCGTGCCCGTCCAGCTCGCGCTGATCGCGGTCGCGATGATCGGCTTCAACCAGAACTGGCACGTCGAGGAGGAGCGGCCGGTCGAGGACGTCGAGGCACGCCGCCGGGCGGCGGCCTCGAGCTAGAAGAGCCTCAGCGGCGACTCGATCAGGCCGGGGCCGTCGTTGCGCACGTCGTTGACGGCGTCCGCGACCTCGCGTACCTCGAGCGCATCGTCGGCAAGCGGCCGCAGGACGTCACGAAGCTCATCGAGCCCGGCCGATTGCGAGAGCCACTGATCCTCGGCACCGGCGTCGAGGATCACGGGCATGCGGTCGTGGATCGGCCGGACCACGGCGTTCGGCTCGCACGTGACGATCGCGCAGCTGTGGACCGGCCGGCCACCTCGCCCCGGCGCCTCGGCCCACACCCCGGCGAAGGCGAACAGCTCGCCGTCGGCGCGGCTGATCCACACCGCCTGCCTGCCGTTCTCGTCCGTGCGCCACTCGTAGAAGCCGTCGGCCGGAACCAGACAGCGGCGCTCGTGAAACGACTCGCGGAACGCCGGCTGACTGTCGAGCGTCTCGGCGCGCGCGTTGATCAGCGAGCGGTGCCCCTCCGCCCAGCGGCCCGGCATCAGGCCCCAGCGCAGCCTTCCCGGCTCCCGTCCTCCCGACCCGCGCTCGCGGATCGCCAGCACGGGATCCGTTGGCGCGATGTTGAAGCGCGGCTTCTCGTCGAGCTGGGCGGCCTCGTCAAGCGCGAACCGCGTCCGCAGCCTGCGCGGATCGGGGTCGGTGAGCGTGAAGCGGCCGCACATCGCCGGATGAGCCTAGCGAGGCGTCCCGTCACAGAATTTGACCCGGGTTCGCGCGGCTATCGTTTCTTGGCCAACCACACGCGCCACACGTGTTGAGTGGGTCGCTACCGGTCAGCGACAATGCGTGGTCAAGCGGCGGTGCTGCAACTGGTTGACAGGGCGCCCTCAAAAGGCGCTGTCCGCAAGGACATGTGGGTTCGAATCCCACCCGCCGCACTCCCGATCGAGCGGGCATGCTCAGGCTGGATGGCGCCTTTCTAGGCGTATAGCGCCCATAACGCGCCACCTCCGGCTTGCGCCCGGCGATAATCCCCCGCCCGTGGAGGTCGCCGAGCGCCAGGAGCTGATTCGTCGCCTGTGCGCGTTCGAGGGCCGCCGCGCCGGGACCGACGCCGAGCGGCGCGCCGCCAACGACCTCGCGGGCCTGCTTCGTGAGCGCGGCCGGCGCGTCGACGTCGAGCCGACCTACGTCCATCCCCAGTGGGCCGTCGTGCACGCGGGCCACTGCGCGCTCGCCATCGCCGGCGGCTTGATCGCGCTCGAGCAGCCGGCCATCGGCTTCGCGATCGTGCTCGCCACGGCCGTGTCCATGTACCTCGACCTCAACGCCCGCTTCTACCTCCTGCGGCGACTGTTCTTCCGCCGCGCCTCCCAGAACGTCGTCTCCCCCGGGCGGCACCCGGACGCGGCGGCGCGCGTGATCCTCTGCGCGCACTACGACGCGGCCCAGGTCGGGCGCGCCTTCGATGCCGGCTCGAAACGGCTGGCGGCGCGGGTACAGGCGGCGGTCCCGCTCCCGATAGGGCCGTTCCGCATCCTGTTCTGGTCGCTCTTCCTGCTGCTCCCGCCGCTCGGCGCCCGGATGGCCGACATCGACGCGAGCTGGGTCTCGGCCGTGCAGCTCCCCCCCACGCTGGCGTTGCTGATCGGCGGCTTCCTGCTGCTCGACATCGCCCTGTCGCCGACCACGCCCGGCGCCGACGACAACGCCTCGGGCGTGGCGACGGCACTGTCTCTCGCCGCGCTCCTCGACGAGGACCCCCCCAAGCACCTCGACGTCTGGGTCCTTCTCACCGGGGCCGAGGAATGCCTCCAGGAGGGGATGCGATCGTTCGTGCGTGCCCACCGCGACGACCTGCCGCGCGACTCGACCTACGTAGTGTGCCTCGACACCGTCGGCGCGGGCGACGTGCGCTTCGAGGCCGCGGCGGGATGGGTGGTCACGTTCCCGATGGACCACCGGCTCGTCGAGCTGTGCGACGCGATCGCGACCGCGGACCGTGAGGGCACTGACCGCTACGAGGCCCGTGCCCTGCGCCGCGGCTACGCCGGCGACAGCTTCCCGGCCCGCGCCAACGGCTATCCCGCGACCACCATTTCCTGCCTGCCCGCCGCCGGCTACGTCCCGCGCCAGCACACCGCCGGCGACACACCGGACCACATCGACCCCGACGCGCTCGAGCGCGCCCACGGATTCACCCTCGACGTCATCCGCCTGCTCGACCGCGACGTCGGCCGGCGTGCGCGGTGACGGTGATATAAGCGCCGCGGTGACGAGCTGATGGAGGCGACCAACGCGAAGCGGCGCGGCGAGCTTCTCTGGGAGCCCTCGACCCAGGCCGTCGAGCGCTCGCAGATGACCGCCTACATGCGCTGGCTCGCCACCGAACGTGGCATCCAGCTGGATGCCTACGAGGCGCTGTGGCGCTGGTCGGTCACCGAGCTCGAGGACTTCTGGGCCTCGATATGGGACTACTTCGAGGTCCTCTCATCGACGCCCTATTCGCAGGTCCTGCCCGAACGCGTGATGCCAGGGGCGAGCTGGTTCGCCGGCACCGAGCTCAACTACGCGGAGCACGTGTTCCGAGACAAGCCGGGCGACCGGACCGCGGTCCTCCACGCCTCGGAGCTGCGCGAGCTCGACGAGCTGAGCTGGGACGAGCTGCGCGAGCGCGTCGCGCGGGTCGCGGCCGGGCTGCGCAGCCTCGGCGTCGTGCGCGGCGATCGAGTCGTCGCCTACCTCCCCAACGTGCCCGAGGCGTTGATCGCCTTCCTCGCGACGGCGAGCATCGGTGCTATCTGGTCGAGCTGCTCACCGGACTTCGGCTCCGGCAGCGTGATCGACCGCTTCGCCCAGATCGAGCCCAAGGTCCTGTTCGCGATCGACGGCTACCGCTACAACGGCAAGGACTTCGACCGCCTCGGCGTCGTCGCCGAGCTGGAGGCCGAGATGCCGACCCTCGACCGTACGATCGTCGTCCCCTACCTCGACCCCGACCCGGACCACGGGCGGCTCGGCAAGCCGATGGGTTGGGACGAACTGCTCGCCGCGGGCGACGGCGCCCCACTCGAGTTCGACCGCGTCCCCTTCGACTACCCCCTATGGGTCCTGTACTCGTCGGGGACGACGGGCCTGCCGAAGGCGATCGTCCAGGGCCACGGCGGGATCCTGCTCGAGCACCTCAAGAAGCTCAACCTCCACGTCGACCTCCACGAGGACGACCGGTTGTTCTGGTTCACCACCACCGGCTGGATGATGTGGAACTTCCTGGTCAGCGGGCTGCTCGGCCCGGCGGCGATCGTCCTCTACGACGGCAGTCCGGGCTATCCGGACATGGACGTGCTCTGGGACCTCGCGGAGCGCACCCGGATGACGTGCTTCGGGACCAGCGCGAGCTATGTCGCGGCGTGCATGAAGGCCGAGATCGAGCCTGGCGCGGGCCACGACCTCAGCGCCCTGCGAGCCGTCGGCTCGACCGGCTCACCGCTCTCCCCCGAGGGGTTCGACTGGATCTACCGCCACGTCGGCGAGGACACGTGGCTGTTCTCGACCAGCGGAGGGACCGACGTCTGCACCGCATTCGTCGGCGGGGTCCCGCTGCTCGGCGTGTACCGCGGTGAACTGCAGGCCCGGGCGCTCGGCGCGGCCGTCGAGGCCTTCGACGAGCAGGGAAGGCCCGTCATCGACGAGGTCGGCGAGCTGGTGATCACCGAGCCGATGCCCTCGATGCCGCTGTTCCTGTGGGGCGACGAGGACGGCTCGCGCTACCGCGCCAGCTACTTCGAGCACTTCCCCGGTGTGTGGCGCCACGGCGACTGGATAGAGATCACGTCACGCGGCACCGCGGTGATCTACGGGCGCTCGGACTCGACGATCAACCGCCAGGGAGTCCGCATGGGAACGAGCGAGATCTACCGCGCCGTCCAGGGCGTGCCCGAGGTCCTCGATGCCCTCGTCGTCGACGTGCCGCGCCCCGGGACCGAGGGCTGGATGCCGCTGTTCGTCGTCCTGCGCGAGGACGTCGAGCTGGACGACGAATTGAGCGCCGAGATCAAACGGCGGATCCGCGAGCAATGCAGCCCCCGACATGTGCCCAACGACGTCCTCCAGGTCGCGGAGATCCCACGCACCCTGAGCGGCAAGGTGCTCGAGGTGCCTGTCAAGAAGATCCTCACCGGGACGCCTCCCGAGGATGCCGCGAGCCGTGACTCGCTCGCCAACCCGGCGGCGCTCGACTACTTCATAGAGCTGGCGGAGCGCAGCTGAGCGCTCGCCGCGGCTACTTCGAGGCCGGGGTCTCGGCCTCGTGGTTGTCGCCGCCGTGGCTCTCGCGCCGCCTGACGAACGCCTCGACGATCTCCGGCAGGAACTGGGAGCCCGCGTTGGCGCGCAGTTCCGCGATCGCCTCCCCGTGGGGGACGCCGCGCCGGTAGCTGCGGTCCGCGGTCATCGCGGCGTAGGCATCGGCGACCGCGACGATCTGCGCCTGCTGCGGGATCTGACCGTCGCGCAAGCCGCGCGGATATCCCTTGCCGTCGACCCGCTCGTGATGCGCGAGCACCCACTCGCTGATCGCATCGAGGTCGGCCGTCGAGAGGATTCGCGCCCCGACCTCCGGGTGCCTGCGGATCTCGTTCCACTCCGCGTCCGTGAGCTTGCCCGACTTCGAGAGGACGGCCTCTGAGAGGCCGATCGTGCCGATGTCGTGGAGCAGTCCGGCGAGGCTGACCTCCTCGATCTCGGCCTCGGACAGGCCGAGGCTGCGGGCGATCGCCTCGCAATAGCGCTCCACCGCCCTCGAATGGCCAGGGGTTCCCTTGCGGCGGTCAACTGACTCGGCCATCGAGACCAGTGACGCGAGCCGCGGACTGCCCCGCCCGGCGCGCGCGCGGCGCGCGACCGCCATCGAGATCTCGTCCTCGCCCCGCCGGTAGACGATCGAGCGATCACGCCCGAGGTCCTTGGCCGCGTACAACGCCCGGTCGGCGGCGCGCAGCAGGTCGCTCGCCGTACCGCCGCTCGCCGGGAAGGTCGCGATCCCGCAGCTCACTGTGAGCGGACGAGCGTGGCTGGTGAACGCCGTCTTGACCGCCCGTCGCAAGCGCTCCGCGAGGCGGTAGGTCTCCTCCTCGCCGGCGTCCGGCGCGACGACGGAGAACTCTTCTCCACCGAGCCGCGCAACCATGTCGATCCGCCGCGTCTGCTCCTCCAGCACCGCGGCGACCATCTTCAGCGCCCTGTCGCCGGCGTCGTGACCGAAGCGGTCGTTGATCTCCTTGAACCAGTCGAGGTCCAGGACGACGAGCCCCATCGGCTGGCCGCTGCGGACGGAGCGCTCGAGCTCGTTCGCGAAGCGGTCCTCGAACTCGCGTCGGTTGGAAAGCCCGGTCAACACGTCGGTTCCCGCGGCGTCTGCGAGCCGTGTCACCACGCGCTCGACCTGCCCCCGCAGCCCGACCATCAACACGCCCGAGACGAGCAGGGTGCCGGCGCCCATCGCCCAGTAGAGCTCGCTCAGCGCCGTGTCCCGCAGCAGCAGGACGGCCCCGTAGCAGGCCGTGCAGATCGTGATGTGCACGAGCGCGACCCGCAGGCCGAAGAAGTAGCAGGCGGCGAGCACGACCCAGAAGAAGAACATCGCGTAGGCGCCCACAGCCCCGGGGCCACCGAAGTAAAGAAGCGTTGCTACCAGTGCCGCACCGAGGACCGGCGACGTCTTGAAGACCCACAACGGCAGGCGGTCGAATCCCACAACGAATCCGGCCGCGGTCAGGTAGGCCGCCAAGGCGGCGGCTACCACGACGAGCGCGTCGCGCCCGTCGGCGCCCGGCAGCGCGAGGGTCAGCAGCGTCAGCAGCCCGCCGAGGCCAAACAGATAGGCGTACGTGCGGGCCATCATCGCCCGGTCCTCGGAGATCGGGAAGCCGGACTCGCTGACAGCGGGCCACCACAGGCGCTCCCGCAGGCTGGATCTGCGCGATTGCCCCCTCGATTCGGGCGCTGGGGTGTGCATCTGCTTTCACGCCCTCTATCGGCACCTCGCCGGATTACGTTGAGCCTGGGTCGTGCCTGATTGAGCCGTCGCCACGCTTTCTGCGTAGATAGGCTCGAATTGGAAACGCCACCGCCTGCGATTAGGATCTCGGGCGCGCCTGAAGGGGACCAGGACATGAGGACCAGGACATGAGCAACTCACCGCAGAAGGTCGAGTTCGACCTCGACCGCTACCTCCGCAACTCGAAGAAGGTCGACCTCAGCGGGATCGACTGGGACCGCATCCGGGATCACCCGCTCACCGACGGTGACGTGATGTGCCTCCACTACATGATGGACATCGAGGCGCACACGGTGATCTACCTGCGCGACCTGCTCGCCACTCGTGCGGCGGCCGACCCTCAGATCACCGCGTTCCTGTCGTGCTGGGTCTACGAGGAGCTGTGGCACGGCGAGGCGTTCTCCGACTTCCTGCGCCTCTACGGCATCGAGGAGCCGATCGAGCCCCGGCTGCCCGACGGGTCGACGCCGCTTCCGAGCCGCTCGAACCGCTGGCGCGACCTGCGCGTCTCGGTCGGGGTCGGCAACGGGCTCGGGCTCGTGCCGACGATGATCGGATCGGCACTGGCGCGTGACTTCGTCGCCATCCACATGATGTGGGGCGCCGTCAACGAGCTGACCACGCTGACCGGCTACTACGCGCTGATCCGCCGCTCCGACCATCCGGTCCTGCACCAGCTCCTGCGCAAGGTGATCCAGGACGAGCGCCGTCACTTCGCCTTCTACCGCGCCCAGTCCAAGGCCCGGTTGCAGCGCTCGCGGACGGCGCGGAGGATGGTCCGTTGGGTGCTGAAGAACCTCTGGACACCTGTTGGAGCGGGTGTCAAGAGCGAGGAGGAGGTCGACGCGCTGGCGCTCTACCTGTTCGGCGACAGTCCCGAGGGGCGCGAGCACGCGCGCGGGATCGACGAGACGATCGCCGACGTGCCCGGCCTCGAGGGCCTGACGATCATCCAGGACTACCTCGACGCGGCGACCGAGCGGGTCCGCAAGCGCCCAGGCTGGGCCGGGATCACCCCGACGCCCGCTCCGCGGCGCTCCGACAACGGCGACGGCGGGTCCCGCGTCCCGGCGCACTGGCGCGAGTCCGAGCACGGTCGCCCCGACGTCATGCCTGCCACCTCCGACGTCGAGCGTCGCGAGGAGGAGCGGATGGCCGACGCGATGCGCACCCGCGCCTGACCAGCTCCACCTAGCAGCGGCCGGGCTTCGGAACCGCCTGCCTGGCGCTTTTTACGGGCCATAGCCCACAAAACCCGCCACGCGGCGCCCAATAACCCCGATCCGGGGCTACGCCGGCGTAATCGGATTGCGCCGTGTCGAGAAGTCGCGGCCCTTCGACTCGGCGAGCGCGAAGCGGCGGATCAGCTCGGACCGCAGGTCGTCGGGCCTTATCACCGCGTCGACGACCAGCTCGGAGGCGAGGTGGAGGATGTCGATGTCCTCGGCGTACTCGGTGCGCTTTCGCTCCACGAACGCGGCGCGCTCGTCGGGATCCTCGATCTCCTGGATCTGGTTGTAGAAGACGGCGTTGATCGCGGCCTCCGGCCCCATCACTGCGATCGAGGCGGTCGGCAGCGCGATGCAGCAGTCGGGCTCGAAGGCCGGGCCCGCCATCGCGTAGAGCCCCGCGCCGTAGGCCTTGCGGACGATCACCGACAGCTTCGGCACGGTGGCCTCGGAGACGGCGCTGATCATCTTCGCCCCATGGCGAATGATCCCCTGGCGCTCAACGTCGGTGCCGATCATGAAGCCGGGGACGTCGGCGAGGAACAGCAACGGGACGTTGAAGGCGTTGCAGGTCCAGACGAAGCGCGCCGCCTTGTCGGCCGAGTCGACGAACAGCACGCCGCCCTTGAACTTCGGCTGGTTGGCGACGATCCCGATCACCCGCCCGTCGAGGCGCGCGTAGCCGACGACGACCTCGCGCGCCCAGCGGTCGTGGACCTCGAGGAAAGAGCCCTCGTCGACGAGCGCCTCGACGAGCTCGACGACGTCGAACGCCTCCTTCTCGTCGGGGGGGACGATCTCGGAGACCGGCCGGTGCCCGGTGGGCTCGGCGGGAGGCGCGGCGGGGGGCGCCTCGCGCCAGCTCGCCGGCATGTACGAGAGGTAGCGCCGCGCGAGGTCGATCGCGTCCTCGTCGGAGGAAACGAGGAAGTGACCGCACCCCGACACGGCGGTGTGCATCTTCGCCCCGCCCATCTCCTCGAGGCTGACGTCCTCGCCGATCACCATCTGGGCCATCCGCGGCGACCCCAAGTACATCGAGGCGTTTCCCTCGCGCATCATCACGACGTCGCAGAACGCCGGGATGTAGGCGCCTCCGGCGGCGCTCGGCCCGAGCAACACGCAGACCTGGGGCACGCGGCCCGAGAGCACGACCTCGTTGTAGAAGATCCGCCCCGCCCCGCGGCGGCCGGGGAACATCTGCACCTGGTCGGTGATCCGGGCCCCGGCTGAGTCGACGAGGTAGATCATCGGCAGCTCGAGCCGCAGCGCGCGCTCCTGGATCCGCAGGATCTTCTCCACGGTCTTCGGGCCCCAGGAACCCGCCTTGACGGTCGGGTCGTTGGCCATCAGCGCCACGCGACGGCCACCTACGAGTGCGAGCCCCGTGACGACGCCGTCCGCGCCCAGTCCCTCCTTCTCCCAGTTCGCGAGCAGCCCTTCCTCAGCGAACGACTCGGAGTCGACGAGCCGCGCGACGCGCTCGCGGACCCCGAGCTTGCCCTGCTCGGCGGTCTTGTGTTGATGGCGCTCCGGCCCGCCCGCGAGCGCGGCCTCGAGTGCTGAACCTAGATCCGAGGTCGAGCCTTCGACGGCTATGCCTGGACCTGATCCCCGCCCGTCCGCCGCCGGCGCGCGCCCGAGCCGCCCTTGGCGGGCTGGTTCGACGGCGCCGCCCCGCGCGATCGAGCCACAGCCGTGCGCTCGGCGGGATCGGGCTCCTCGGGGGTTGCGAACGGATCGGCGCCCGGCGCAGGGGTGTGGCCCGCGACCGCCGCCTTGAGCTGGCCGGCGAGCTGGTCGACGTCGGCGAGCACCGCGTCGCGGCGCCGTACCAGATCGGAGATCACCGCCTCGAGGTCGGTGCGACGCCGCGCACCCTCCTCGACGATCCGCTGCGCCTTGGCCTGTGCCTTCGAGAGCGCCTCACGGGCGTCCTGCTCGGCCTGTGAGCGCGTTTTCTCGGCGTCCTTGTCGGCGTTGCGGCGAGCCTTCTCCGCATAGCCGTCGGCGTCGCTGCGGGTCTTGGACGAGTAAGCGTCGGCCTCCTGGCGCGCGGCGGCGGCCTGCTCGCGGGCCTTGTTGAGCGTCGCGGTCGCCTCCTGCCCGGCCTCGCCTCGAAGCTGCTCCGCGGTGTCCTCGGCCGACGCGAGGATGCCTGCGGTCTTCTCCCCCACCCGCTCCAGCTCGCGCTTTACGAGGTCGGACCGGGCCTGGTCGCCGCCCCCGGCCTCGAGCCAATCGGCGAGCTTCGTCAGAAAGCGCTCGACCTCCCGCTTCTCATATCCCTTGCGCGCGATCGTGAAGGTCGCGCTGCGGATGCGTTCGATGGAGTCCTGCTGCACGCTCACCTCTTCCGGTGCACGGCGCCCGAGTCGTCCCGGCGCCTGGTGGTCCGGCTCAGAGTCCCAGCTCGCTCGGAACGGGCTCCTCTCCGGAGTAGTCGTAGAAACCTTTACCTGATTTGCGCCCGAAAAGGCCAGCGGCCACCATCTTTCGAAGCGTCGGGGGCGCGGCGAAGCGGCGCTCGCGGTACTCGTCGAACATCACGTCGGCGATCGCCTTCGTGGTGTCGAGTCCGACGAAATCGAGCAGAGTCAGCGGCCCCATCGGGTGGTTCGCCCCGGCCTTCATCGCGGTGTCGATCTCCTCGATCGAGCCGAACCCCTCCTCGTAGGCGCGAATCGCGTCGAGCATGTAGGGGACGAGCAGCCGGTTCACTATGAATCCGGTCTTGTCGCGGGCGTGAACGCACGTCTTGCCGAGCCTCTCACCGACCTCGAAGCCGATCTTCAGCGTGGCGTCATCGGTCGTCACGGTCTGCACGACCTCGAGCAGCGGCATCAACTGAGCGGGATTGAAGAAATGAAGGCCGAGGAAGCGATCGGGGCGGGAGGTCGCCACCGCCTGGTCGATGACCGGCAGCGACGATGTGTTGGTGGCGAAGGTCGCGTCATCGTCCGCCGCACCGTCGACCTCGCGCCACATCTCGAGCTTCATCTCGAGGTCCTCGGTGATCGCCTCGATCACCAGGTCGCTTCCCGCCAGGTCGGCGTAGTCGAGCGTCGGCGTGATGCGGCCGCGGATCGATTCGGCGTCGGACTCTTCGAGCTTGCCCTTCTCGGCCGCCTTGGCGAGCTGCTTGTCGATCTTGGCGATGCCCTTGTCGAGGCGCTCCTGGTCGATCTCGCGGACCACGACGTCCCAGCCCGCCTGGGCACAGATCTGCGCGATCCCGTGCCCCATCAGCCCACAGCCAAGCACCCCCACTTTCTGTATGTCAGTCACGGCGGGGCAGCCTATACGGGATAGGATCGCGTCGTGACCGACCCTCCCGAGAGCACGATGATGGCGCTCTCGACCGTGTCCGTCAGGGACGTGATGAGCCCGGGCGTGATCGCCGTCCCCAGCGACACGACCGTGCGGGCCTGCGCCCAGACGATGTTCGAGCGTCGCACCCACGCGGTGCTGGTCATCGACCAGCGCAACCGCGAGCCGATCGGTTGGGTGAGACACCAGGACGTCCTGCTCTACCTGCGCAGCGATCCGTTCACCACCCTCGCCGGCGGCGTCGTCTCGCAGGAGCCCGCCTACATAGATCCCGACGCGACCGTCGAGGAGGCAGCCGAGCGGATGATGCGCGACAACACCACCCATCTCCTGGTCGGCTCACCCGAGGTGATCCCGGAGGGCGTGCTGTCGAGCTGGGACCTCGTCGCCCACTACGCGCAGCCCTCGCGCGGCGGCGAGACCGGCTAGGACTGACTCAACCCGCCGGCGCGGCTGCCGCGTCGGGCGCGATCCGCCCGGCAGCGCTGAGCTCGACGAGCTCATCGATCTCGGCGTCGACGTCGCTTGCGAGCTCGTCGAGGTCCGGCAGCGACTCCGGGTCGGCGTAGAGGCCGAAGAAGGCGCCCTCGCCGACGGTGGTCATCCCGATCGAGAGCACGTGGCGATCCGCGATCGGGACCACCGGATATGCCTCCACGAGTCGGCAGCCGAGCATGTACATGGACCCGGTCGGCCCGGGAATGTTCGACACGGTCAGGTTGAAGGTCCGCGGGCTGGCGACGAGGCGCGAGATCGCGCCCTGAAGCGGACTCGGCGCGTGGCCGACGGACCGCAGCAGCTCGTCCGCCCCCTCGGGCTCACCGGCTCGCTTTCTATCGCGGGTCTCGGCATGCAGTCGGCGCAGGCGGCGAGCCGCGTCGGGCTCGTCACAGGGCAGGTCCACGAACATGAACGAGATCCGGTTGCCGAACGCACCGGCCTGGTCGGCGGCCCGAACGCTGACCGGCACCATCGCCTTGAGCGGGATCGCGGCCTCGTCGCGGTCGCGCAGGAAGCGACGCAGGCCCCCCGCCGCCGCCGCCAGCAGGACGTCGTTCAGCTTCACGCCGAATCTGTCCTTGACCCGGCGCAGATCATCCAGCGGCCTGCTCACCAGCCCGAGGCGCCGCGACGCGGAGATCGGCTGATTGAAGCGGCCGGTGACGCTCGCCGGCCGGGCCGAGCTGGCGAGCGCGCGCGTCGCACGCAGCGCTCGTTCCGCCATGTCGCGGGCCATCCGGGGCGAGTTGGCGACCCTGGCCGGAACTGTCGCCAGGTCGAGCTGATCGCGCGCGAAGTCGCGCAACCCCGCGAGCACGAGACCGGCGCCGCCCGGCGCCGCCCGGGGCCTCCAGCGATCGGGCTCGGGGCTCGGTGTCTCGGGCTCGGCGTCGAGCAGCAGCGAGGCGAGCTCGACAGCGGCGATCCCGTCGACCATGCAGTGGTGGGCCTTCCCGACGACGGCGATGCGCCCGTCATCGAGCCGCTCCGCGATGCAGAGCTGCCACAGCGGGCGGTCGTGCGGAAGGGGCGCCGACATGAACGCCGCAATGATCTCGTCGAGGTGCTCGGACGCGGCGGGCATCACATGGCGTGCGACATCGAAGCGCTCGTCGTCGACCCAGACCGGCGAGTTGACGCCGAACGGGACGGGCCGGATCATCTGGCGATAGCGGGGCGCACGCGCCAGCCGACTCTCGATGTGGTCGCGCAGGTCGGTGAAGCTTGGTGCCCCCTGCTCGGGCGGCTCGAAGACCGACGCCCACCCGACATGCATGTGCGCGGTCGGCGTCTCGACCGACAGGAACGAGCCATCTAATGCCGAGAGTCGGTCAGCGGTCATAGTAGGTCTCCCCCTTTCGGGTGGGTTATGCAGTTTCCCTGCGCTTGATCTTCAGCCCAGGCCCCGAGATGGCCCAAGCCGACCCTGAACTGTTCGCATTCCCGGCGAGCAACGTGGTAAACGCGCTTCGAGCAAGTCGCTCACGCGACGTCGCTGTTTGCGCGACGGTTGCCCCAATCGACCGGCCCCGCACGCAGGACGTGCGCGCCGAGCGGCCGTCCCAGCAGCTCCTGGACCGATCGTGACGCCTCGATCAGCCGCCCCAGGTCGATCCCCGTCTCGACGCCCATCTCGTGCAGCATCGAGACGAGGTCCTCGGTCGAGATGTTGCCCGTCGAGCCCGGCGGTACCGGGCAACCGCCGAGCTCGCCGAAGGCGCTCTCGAAAGACTCGATGCCCGCGTCGAGCGCGGCGAGCACGTTGGCGAGGCCCTGGCCGCGCGTGTTGTGGAAGTGCGCGGTGAGCTCGACCCCCGCGAGGCGATCGGCGGCCACGGCGAAGAACTCTCCCACCTGGCGCGGGTTGGCCATCCCCGTCGTGTCGCCGAACCCGACCTCCTCGCAGCCGGCAGCCGCCAGCCGCTGGGCGATCCCGAGCACGCGCTCGACCGGCACCTCGCCCTCGTAGGGACAGCCGAACGACACCGCGATCACGCCCTCGCAACGCAGTCCCTCGTCGCGCGCACGCGCGATCGTGCGCTCGAGGCCCGCGAGGGACTCGTCGATCGATCGGTTGACGTTCTTGCGGTTGTGCGTCTCGGACGCGGACAGGAAGAGGTTGACCTCGTCGAAGCGGTCGCGAAGCGCCAGCGCGCGCTCCAGCCCGCGCTCGTTGGGTATCAACACCGAGTACGCGACGCCACCCGGACGCTCGATCGCGGCCAGGACCTCCTCGGCGTCGGCGAGCTGGGGGACCACGTCGGGTCGTACGAACGACGTCACCTCGAGGCGCTCGAGCCCCGACCCGGCGAGCATGCCGATAAGCCGCACCTTGTCGGCCGTGGGGATCACCTCGGGCTCGTTTTGAAACCCGTCCCTCGGGCCGACCTCTCGAATCTTCACGCGGCTTGGCAGGTCTGCCATGTCTGACTAATGCTGACTGACGGCCGACGCTTAACCGCTCTTGACCTTCCCCACCTCGATCACGCGGCGCTCGTGCGTCCCGACCCCTATCGTCCGCTCGCCCTCGCTGACCTCGACGTCGAAGCGCAGCTTTCGCCCGTCGACGATCTCCCGCAGCCTCGAGCGGACCGTGCATCGCGCGCCTTCGGCGGCCGCGGCGACGTGCTTGACGCAGACCTCGAACCCCACGGTGGCGCTGCCCTCGGGCAGGTTCTCGTAGGACAGCACCGCGGAGTTGCGCTCCATGATCGCGATCATCCCCGGCGTCGAGAGCACGCTCACGCCGATCGTCCCGCCAACGTCGGTGAGCAGGCGTCCCTCGACCATGAACTCGTCGACCCGCTCCAACCCCGGCTCCAGGCTGGGCTCGCCAGGACGTGAAGAGGCCGGCACGGCCTCGCCGACCGGCTTGACCCTGGGTCTGTCTTCAGCCATCAGCGGTCATCTAGATGAATTGCTCATCTAGACCATCCCGAGGCCGCCCGAGACGCCGAGCGTCTCGCCCGTGACATACGAGGCGTCATCGGAGGCCAGAAACGCGACGGCCGCCGCGACCTCCTCCGGCTCGCCGAGCCTGCGCAGCTGGGTCCCGGCCTTCATCGTCTCGATCACCTTCTCGCCCAGCTCCCCGAACTCGAGCGCGCTGCGCAGCAGCGGCGTGTCGATCGGACCGGGTGCGATCGCATTCGCGGTGATCCCGTAGCGCGCGTTCTCGCGCGCGATCGTCTTTGTGAACGCGATGACGCCGCCCTTCGCGGCCGAGTAGACCGCCGATCCCTTCGATCCCACCCGCCCCGCCTCGGAGGCGATGTTGACGATCCGCCCGTAGCCGGCCTCCTGCATCGCTGGAAGGACCGCGTGCGTGCAGGCGAACACCCCCCTGAGGTTGACCGCCACGATGCGGTCCCAGCGGTCCGGTTCGGTCTCCGTGAAGAACCCGAACTCGTCCATACCCGCGTTGTTGACCAGGACGTCGACCCGCCCGACTGCATCCACGGCCCGCTTTGCCGACTCGGGATCGGTGACGTCGAGCCGCACGGCCGCTGCGTCGATCTCGGCCGCGACCTGCTCGGCGCCCTCGGTGTCGATGTCCCCGATCGTCACGTCGGCTCCCTCGGCGGCGAGGCGGCGCGCGGTTGCGGCGCCGATCCCCTTCGCGCCACCGGTGACGAGCGCGGTTCGTCCCTCGAGCCTCATCGGACGGGGAGCATAAGGGCGGGCTCACGCGGGCGGCAGCGACCCGCTCAGGTCAGGGCTAGACTCGCCCCGGTGGCATCGTCCGAGGCGAATCCGCCGATACCGATCCTCGGGGGGACCGGGGCGCTCGGATACGGGCTGGCGCTGCGCTGGGCACGGGAGGGCGTGGCGACAGTCATCGGGTCGCGCGTGCCACAGCGAGCCGCGGAGGCGGCGGTGCGAATTCGTTCCGCCGTGCCCCAGGCGAGCGTCGACGGTCAGGTAAACGAGGAGGCGGCGGCGCGTGGGCCGATCGTCTTCCTCACGGTCCCGTTCCGCGCTCAATCCGAGACGCTCAACAACCTGCGCGGGGCGCTGGAGCCGGGGCAGATCCTCGTCGACTGCACGGTTCCGCTCGCCGCCGCGGTGAGCGGCCGGGCAACGCGCTCGCTCGGAGTCTGGCAGGGGTCGGCCGCCCAGCAGGCGCAGGAGATGGTCCCCGACGGCGTGACCGTGGTCTCCGCTCTGCACAGCGTCAGCGCCCCCGCGCTGGCCGATCTCGAGGCGGAGCTCGGCGAGGACGTGCTGGTGTGCGGCGATCGCCGCACCGACAAGGGCCGCGTCGCGGACCTGATCGAGCGCATCCCGGGGCTGCGCTGCGTCAACGCCGGGGCGCTGGAGACGGCCCGAATCGTCGAGCAGCTCACGCCGATGCTGATCTCGATCAACTCGCGCTACAGGACCCACGCCGGCATCCGGATCACGGGCCTGCCCGACAGCGATCCCTGGTCGGGGTGAGCGGGTCGAGCGTCGTCCTGCTGGCCGGCGGCACCGGCGGGGGCAAGCTGGCCGCGGGGCTCCAGGACGTCGTGGGCGAGGACCTCACGGTGGTCGTCAACACGGCCGACGACCTCGACATGCACGGCCTGCGGGTCTGCCCCGATCCCGATCTCGTCACCTACTGGCTCGCGGGCGTGATCGACGAGCGGCGGGGATGGGGAATCCGCGACGACGGCTTCGCCGCAAGCGGCTGGCTCGAGCGGCTCGGCGCGCCAGGCTGGTTCCGGCTCTCCGACCGCGATCTCGCCACCTGCCTGTTCCGCACCGGCTACCTCGCCGAGGGCGGCAGCTACACGGACGCCACGGCACAGGTCGCCCAATCGTTGGGGGTGCGCGCGACGGTGCTGCCGATGTGCGAGGAGCGGGTCAGCACGCGCGTGCGCACGGCGGCCGGGTGGAGGGACCTCCAGCAGTTCCTGATCCTCGAGCGCGGCGAGAGCGCGATCGAGGCGGTCGAGCTGGACGGAATCGAGCGGGCCCGGATGACGTCGGAGGTGGCCGAGGCGATCGCGGCCGCTCAGCTGATCGTGATCGGTCCGTCCAATCCCGTTATCTCGATCGGCCCGATCCTCGCCGTCGCGGGGATGCGCGAGGCGATCGCCGCCGCCGACGCGCCGGTCGTCGGCGTCAGCCCTCTGGTCGCCGGGCGGTCGGTCAAGGGCCCCACGGAGGCGTTCATCGCCGCGGCCGGCGAGCCGGTGAGCGCGGCCGGGGTCGCATCGCTGTATTCCGGGGTCATCGGCGGGCTGGTGATGGACTCCGGCGACCCCGAGCCCGGGCCGAAGGACATCCCGGTCGTCGCGCGTACCACCCTGATGAGCGACGCCGACGCCCGGCGCCACCTCGCACGCGCTGTGCTCGACTTCGGACTGAGCCTCTCGAGCGCGTGACCGCGACGGGCCCTCGAACGTGAAGGCGACCGCGATCCTGCCGGTGAAGCGCTTCGCTGCCGCCAAGCAGCGGCTCGGCGCCAGCATCGACGCGACGCGGCGCCACCAGCTGCTCGAGGCCATGCTGCGCGACGTGCTCGCCGCGATCTCGCGGTCCCGCATGGTCGAGCGCATCCTGGTGGTGACGGGCGAGCCGGCGGCGGCGGAGATCGCGGCGGAGCTCGGCGCCGGGGCGGTGCCGGACCCGGCGGACGCCGGACATGTGCAGGCCGCGCTGCTCGGCGTCGACGCCGCGTCCGCCTCGGGGGCCGGTTGCGTGGCGCTGCTTCCCGGCGACTGCCCCCTGCTCGAGGCCCGCGAGCTCGACCGCGTGCTCACCGGACTCCCGGAACCCTACGTCGCGATCGTGCCCGACCGCCACGGCACCGGAACGAACGGCCTCGTGCTTGCGCCGCCCAACGCGATACGGCCGGCGTTCGGGGAGGGCAGCCGCGAGCGCCATGTCAGCGCCGCGCGCGCAGCGGGCGTGCCGTTCTCGGTCGAGGCGTTGGACTCCCTCGCCCTCGATCTCGACACGCCGGCGGATGTGGTGGCAATGACCGCCGCCCTCGAGGGGCGCCGCAAGCGAGCGCCCAACACCGCGAGAGCGCTGGGGATCTGAGCCGGGCCACCACCGCGCCGGGCTATCCTCGCCCACCATCGACAGGCGAGAGATCGAGCGGCGCCGTCGTGAGCGGCGGCGAATCGAGCGTCAGCGACGGATCAGGGCCCGCCGGCGCAACCTCGGGATCGTCGTCGGCGCCGCGGCGCTCGGCGCCGCGGTCCTGGTGACGTCCGGGGGCGGCGGCAGCCCCCCTCCCGCCGTCACGTCGGGATCGGCAATTCTCGACGCCGGCACCTTCGCGGCCGGGTCCGCCCCGATCCTGATGTACCACGCGATCTCCGACGTCCCGCCCGGCGCCGCCTACTCCGAGCTCTACGTGACCCCGGACGACTTCGCGGCCGAGATGGCGTGGCTGCGCAGCGAGGGCTTCGAGGCCGTGACGCTCGACGACCTGTATGGGGCCTGGCACGGCAAGGGCAACCTGCCGCCGAAGCCGATCGTGATCTCGTTCGACGACGGGCTTCAGAGCCAGTTCACCGAGGCGCTTCCGATAATGCGCGACATGGGATGGCCCGGCGTGCTCAACCTGAAGATCGAAAGCCTCGACCAGCGCGAGCTCACCTACGCGATGGTGCAGCGCATGATCGACGCCGGCTGGGAGATCGACTCGCACACGATCAACCACGTCGACGTCACGCAGCTCGACGCACCGGCGCTCGAGCACGAGTTAGCGGACTCCCGCCGCATCCTCCAGGAGCGCTTCGGCGTGGCCGTCGACTTCTTCTGCTTCCCGTCCGGACGGTTCGACCGCGCGGCGATAGCGGCGGTTCGCGACGCCGGCTACGTGGGCGCGACGACCACGCTGCCGGGGCTCGCGACGCCGAGCTCGAACCCGTTCAAGCTCGACCGCATCCGCGTCGAGCTCGCCGACGGAGTGCC
>WNFU01007450.1_pt1 | contig 24947 bp, 24 predicted proteins | sample 5400121 | NCBI WGS metagenome assembly WNFU01 (sample SAMN13153360, study PRJNA577476) | soil metagenome | isolation source: 100 cm soil or saprolite under grassland replicate 1 | place: USA:California | collected 2016-06-15
GCGCTGAACCCGCCTAGGGACAGCGCCACCTGCCACGCCGGCACCTGCGGCGAGACGCCGTCGCGGGTGAACATCCGGCCGAAGACCACCCAGGGCTGGCGGCCCATCTCGGTGAAGAGCCAGCCGAAGGAGTTGGCGATCAGCGGGAACGGCAGCGTCCACAGCGCCGCCCGCCAGAACCACTTCGACGTCGGCACCCGCCGCCGGAGCAGCCAGAGACCGAGCAGCGCCAGCGCGCTGGTCAGCATGCCGAAGCCGATCATGAACCGGAAGCCCCAGTACGTGACCGGGATGACCGGCCGGTAGTCGCCGGGGCCGTACCGCTTCTCGTACTCGGCCTGGATGTCGTTGATGCCCTCGACCCTGGCCTGGAAGTTGCCCTCCGCCAGGAACGACAGCAGGCCGGGCACCCGGACCGACCAGACCTCCTCCCGGCCGCTCAGCGAACCGATCGTGAAGATCGAGAAGGAGGCCGGCTGCCTGCTCTCGTAGATCGCCTCGGCGGCCGCCATCTTCATCGGCTGCTGGTCGGTCATGATCTTCGCCTGGGTGTCGCCGGTGAGCGCCACCCCGCCGCCGGCGAGCAGCGCGACGATCATGCCCAGCTTGAGCGACCCCCGCATGACGTCCACGTGCTGCCGGCGGGCGAGGTGCCAGGCGCTGACCCCGATGACGAACGCCGCCGCCGTGACGAAGGACGCGGTGATCACGTGCGGGAAGGCCGCCAGCGTCGTCGAGTTCGTCAGCACTGCCCACAGGCTGGTCAGCTCGGCCCGGCCGCGATCGGGGTTGATCTGGTAGCCGACCGGGTGCTGCATCCAGGAGTTGGCGGCGAGGATGAAGTACGCGGAGAGGTTGGTGCCGATCGCCGTCGCCCAGATGCAGCCGAGGTGCGCCAGCCGGGGCAGCCGTTCCCACCCGAAGATCCACAGGCCGAGGAACGTGGCCTCCAGGAAGAACGCGAGGAGCGCCTCGATCGCCAGCGGGGCACCGAACACGTCGCCCACGAAGCGGGAGTAGTCGCTCCAGTTCATGCCGAACTGGAACTCCTGCACGATGCCGGTGACCACGCCTATGGCGAAGTTGATGAGGAAGAGCTTTCCCCAGAACTTCGTCATCTGCAGGTACCTGGGCTTGCCGGTGCGGTACCACGCGGTCTGCATCAGGGCGACGAGCACCGACAGCCCGATCGTCAGCGGGACGAACAGGAAGTGGTAGATCGTCACGATGCCGAACTGCCACCGGGCGAGGTCGAGGGCGTCCATGGCTAGCAGGACACCTCCTCACCGGGGCTCCGCATGCGCCAACCCTCGGCTGGTGGGCAACCGCAGGCAAGGAGCCCTTCCGGTCAGCGGGAGTCTACGACAGCCCGTGGGCGGACCAACCGGTGGGTGGACCAGCGCGGCTACGTGGCCGAGACGGGGCGGACGCCGCGGTCGGTCCGCTGGGCGTCGGTCAGCCCGAGCAGGGGCGCGGCGTTGTCCCACAGGATCGCCCGGGTGGCGCGCGGGTCGAGGCCGAGGTTGCCGACCGTCTCGATCGGGCTGCGGTCGCCGAGCTCGAACGGGTGGTCGGTGCCGAGCAGCACGTGCCCGACGCCGACATCCTCGACCAGCCGGCGGAGCAGCGCCGTGGAGAACACCGCCGTGTCGTAGTAGAGCCGCTCGGTGAAGTGGCTCGGCGGCACCGCGGTCGTCCGGGCCACCGACTTGCGCTCCCAGCCCATGTCCAGCCGACCGCGCAGGGACGGCAGGCAGCCGCCGCCGTGGGCCAGGCACAGCCTCAGGTCGAACCGCTCCAGCACCCGCCCGAAGACCAGGCGGGCCACCGCCAGCGCGGTCTCCATCGGGTAGCCGACCAGTTGCGGCAGCCAGAACTCGCGCTGCCGGTGCGCGTCCGGCACGCCGCTGGGGTGCAGGAAGACGAACACGTCGCGCTCCGCCAGCAACGACCACAGGTCGTCGTTCACCGGGTCGTCCAGCTCCCGGCCGCCACCGCGGCTGCCGATCGCGATGCCGGCCAGAGCGAGGTCGTCCAGGCAGCGACGGGCTTCCTCGGCCGCGCCCGGCCAGCCCAGCGGGACCGAGCCGAGCCCGACCAGGCGGTCCGCGCCGTCGGCGACGTAGGTGGCCAGTTCGTCGTTGCCCTGCGCCACGATCCCGCTCACGAAGCCGCCGTCGTCCGCGGTCGAGCAGAACAGGAACGGTGGCAACGAGACCGCATGGCAACGCACCCCGAATGCGTCCATCTCGGACAGTCGCACCGCCACGTCGTACTGGGACCGGGCCAGTGGGAGCGGCGTGTCCGGACCCACCCCGCTGACCCGGGGGTCCAGCAGCACGACCTCCTCGGCCGCCCCGGCCAGGTCGGCGAGACCCCGGTCGGCCAACCGTTGCAGCAGGGGTAGCGGCATCGCGTGCGCGTGCACGTCCACCGCGGCGCCGGCCGGGGCGATCACGACGACCGCCCCACGGCCGGTTCGGTGCGGTCTGCGGCGGATGCGGTCGGGTGTGCCCACATCGAGACCTCCATGGAAGCGATAACGCCACTGTGAACCCGCCCGCGACGGCGGAACCGCTCCTTTTACTGGGTGGAAGACGGACGCCCCACCGTAGGGCGGCGTGCCGGGCCTGTGTCAGGCTCGCAGCAAAGGTCCACAGCGAACGGTCCACAGCGAACCTAGGTCAACAGCGAACACAGGCCGGCCTGCTGAGGGAGTGATCGATGCCGTGAGTCTGTACCAGCTCCACCGGTGCGTCTACGACTGGGTCCGGGCCGGCGAGGTCGCCGGTGGGGATGCCGCCGCGGCCAGTGGGCGCTCGTCGTTCGACAGCGGCCAGTACGAGTTGACCGACGACGAGCGCACCGCGTTCGAGTCCAAGGACGTCGCGGCGCTGTACCGGCTCGGGCTGCACGCCGTCCTGCTCAACCGGTTCTGCCGGGCCGCCGGCTACTCCCGGGACGACTACCGCAAGCTGCTCGAGCCCTTCGCGACGCCGGAGGAGAGGAAGGGCCGATGGCAGAAATAGTGCTGGCGTACTGCGCCTCGCACGCGCCGATGATGTCGGCCGCCCGGCAGGCGGCGCCGAAGGAGCAGGGCGACAACTTCTTCGGCGCGCTGGACCGGCTCCGTGAGGAGGCCGTCGAGCGGGGCGTACAGGCCTGCGTGGTGCTCTCGAACGAGCACTTCACGAACTTCTTCCTGGAGAACTTCCCGCAGACCTGCATCGGCGTCGGCGAGAAGAACTGGGGGCCGACCGAGGAATGGCTGCCGATCGACAAGGTGTGGATCCCGGGCCATCCCGGGCTGGCCGACCACATCGCCAGGCACACCCTGGCCTCCGGCTTCGACCCGGCGTTCTCGCATCAGCTCGAGCTCGACCACGGGATCATGACGGTCTACTACGAGCTCGACCACGACATGAAGCTGCCGCTGGTGCCGATCGTGCAGAACTGCGCCGTCCCGCCGTTGATGCCGGTGCGGCGGGCGTATGAGTTCGGTAAGGCGCTCGGCGACGCGGTCCGGTCCTACGAGGGGCTGGCGAGGGTGGCGGTGATCGGCGCCGGCGGGCTGTCGCACTGGATCGGCACCCCACGGGTAGGCGACATCGATGAGGAGTTCGACCGCTGGTTCCTGGAGCGGCTGGAACGCGGCGAGCTCGACCAGGTGCTGGACCTGCCGGACAGCGAGATCGAGCTCGCCGGCAACGGCAGCCACGAGATCCGCAGTTGGCTCGCCGTCGCCGGCGCGGTCGCGCCGCTGAGACCGCACACGCTCGCCTACGAGCCCATCTATCCCTGGATCACCGGCATGGCGGTCGCCGAGTTCGGCACCCGCTGACCGCGGCTCCTGGCAATGGCCGCCGTCCAGAACGTCGAGAAGCGGGGACACCCCGCGTTCGCCGCGGCCGCCTTCCGGGCGGCCACCGGCGACGTCGTGAGCGGCGTGGTGGTGCCCCGACAACCCGTTACTGCCAAGGAGGAATCGCGATGACGAGCACCCCGGACTACACACCCGACCTCGAGGCCGCCGCGCAGCGCGTCCGTGAGGTGAGCGAGAAGCTGCTCGAGACCAGCAAGAAGAACGGGCTGGCCTGGGTGGAGACCTACGAGCGGATCCTCAACAGCATGCTCGCGCTGGAGGAGCAGGCGGCCCGCGGCTCGCAGGTCGACTGGATCAGCACGCTGGCCACGACGCACGCCGACTTCGTCCGCGAGGTGTCCCAGGCCTATCTCGGCACCATCCGCAAGCAGCTCAGCTGACCACCGGCGGCGGGCACCGGCCGGCCGGTGACGGCCGTGCCCGCTGCCCGCTGAACGGAAGCTGATCTTGCTATCGGATCGAGGCTGCGTGAGGCTCGTCGGGGCCACCGGATGGGGAGGTCTGCATGACCGGTCGCCGGCATCAGGTCGTCGTGATCGGCGGCGGCTTCGGCGGGGTCAACGCGACGCAGGCGCTCGCCCGTGCCGACGTCGACGTGACCATCGTGGACCGGACCAACCACCACCTGTTCCAGCCGCTGCTGTACCAGGTCGCGACCGGCATCCTGCCGGAGGGCCTGATCGCGCCGGCGCTGCGCAGCGTCATCAAGAAGCAGGCGAACGCGCGGGCGCTGCTGGCCGAGGTGAAGCACCTGGACCTGGACCGGCGGGTGGTCACCGCGGTCGCTCCGGACGGCCGGTCGTTGGAGCTGCCCTACGACACCCTGGTGGTCGCCGGCGGAGCGACGCACGCCTACTTCGGGCGGGACGAGTGGGCGGAGTTCGCGCCCGGGATGAAGACCCTGGACGATGCCCGGCACCTGCGCAGCCACATCCTCAGCGCGTTCGAGATGGGCGAGCTGGCCACCGACCCGGCCGAGCGGGCCCGCTACCTGACCTTCGTCGTGGTCGGCGCCGGCCCGACCGGGGTGGAGCTGGTCGGCCAGGTGGCCGAGCTGGCGCACAAGGTGCTGCCCAGGGACTACCGCTCGATCGACACCACCGAGGCGAGGATCCTGCTGGTCGAGGCGGCACCGGCGGTGCTCGGCCCGTTCCACCCGAAGTTGCAGCGCTACACCCGGCAGCGGCTGGAGAAGATGGGTGTCGAGGTGCGGCTGAACACCATGGCGGTGGCCCTGGACCACGACGGCCTCACGGTCAAGGGTCCGGACGGCGAGGAGCGCATCCCCGCCCGCACCAAGATCTGGGCGGCGGGCGTGCAGGCCTCGCCGCTGGCCCGGATGCTGGCCGAGGCGACCGGGGCCGAGACCGACCGAGCCGGCCGGGTGGCGGTGCTTCCCGACTGCACGCTGCCCGGCCACCCGGAGGTCTACGCGGTCGGCGACATGGTGTCGCTGAACGAGTTGCCGGGGGTGGCGCAGCCGGCGATCCAGGAGGGCAAGTACGTCGGCAAGGTCATCCGGGCGCGGCTGGAGGGCGACACGGACGTCAAGCCCTTCAGGTACTTCGACAAGGGCAGCATGGCCACCATCGGCCACCTGCACGCGGTCGCCGACTCCCGTGGCCTGAGGTTCACCGGGCTGCTCGGCTACACGATGTGGGGCCTCATCCACGTGCTCTACCTCGTCGGCTGGGGCAACCGGCTGGGCACCCTCTACACCTGGGCCAGGGCGCTGACCTTCACCAAGGGCCGGGCACACCGGATCATCACCATGGAACAGGCGCAGTACGAGCTCACCCACGACGAGGTGGCCGGCGACGATCGGCAGGAGGTCGGCCGCATCGACGTGTCGCACGGCATTGACCCGGGCACATCCCGCTGACCGGAAGGTTTCTTGATCTCCAGCAGCGGCTGGCGCATGGTCGGGCGGAACGCGGTCGGCACTCGACGAGAGCGAACGCGGGCTGCTGCCCCGGCGACGGGGAGTCTCCGCTGCCGAGATCGTCGCGCTGTGCTGACGCATCGACACGGAGGAGAACCGCCATGTCGGACACCGTTCCAGCCGCAGCCCTTGGTGCGCGCAGATGAGGGCCGTGACTCTGACCTCCCCGGGACAGGTGCAGATCGTCGAGGACTGGCCCGAGCCGGAGTGCGGGCCGGACGAGGTGATCGTCCAGATCCGCGGGGTGGGCCTCTGCGGCTCCGACCTGTCCGTGTTCGACGGCAAGCGCGAGGTGCCGCACATGCCGTGGGTGTTCGGCCACGAGGGTGGCGGCGACATCGTCGAGGTCGGATCGGCGGTAACCGACCGCCGGGTGGGCCAGCGGGTCGTCATCGAGCCGAACTACTGCGACCTGACCTGCGAGGAGTGCCGGGCCGGGCACACCTCGGCCTGCCTGAACCGGGTGGTGCTCGCCATCAACACCCCCGGCATCCTGGCCGAGCGGGTCGCCGCACCGGCCGAGTTCACCTGGCCGATCTCCATCGACTGGCCGGATGTTGCGCTGGCCTGCTTCGAGCCGCTGTGCGTGGCGGACACGGCGGTGCGGCGGGCCGACGTGCCCGCCGGAGCGGAGTGCCTGGTGATCGGGGCCGGCTCGCAGGGCCAGTTGGTCTGCCAGTCGCTGCTCGCCGGCGGCGCGGTGCCGTACGTCATGGAGCCGCACCCCGGGCGGATGGAGCTGGCGCTGAAGTTCGGCGCCAGGCGCGCGGAGGAGCGGGGCGAGCAGCGTTATCCGTTCGTCTTCGAGACCGCGGGTGTGCCGGCGGTGTGGGACACGGCCTTCAACGCCACCGGCACGTTCGGCAGGCTCGTGGTCGTCGGCATGAGCCCGAAGCCGGTCCAGATCAACACCATGGACCTGGTGATGCGCAAGATCACGATTGTCGGCCAGCACATCTACGACCACCCGCAGGACTTCGCCGCCACCCTGGAGTCCGTCGACGCGGGACGGCTGGCGCCGGAGCAGACCGTGCAGGCCAGCTTCCCGGTCGAGGAGGCAGCGTCCGCACTCGCCGCGGCCCGCGAGGTGCCGGGCAAGACCTGGATCGACTTCTCGAACTGGCTGGACCGGTGACCGGGCCGGGCAATGTCCGCTGAGCGGAAGCGGCTGTTGCCAACTCCTCGGCGCGGGAGCGACGTTGTCACCGCACCGCCCGCCGGGCGCGTGCCGACGCAACGGGGGCGATCGCGTCAGACACCGCCATGGCGAGGATGCCTGTCGCGTATCGGCGCGCCGGCCGCGGCGGAGCTCCACGGGTGAGGGAGGAACGCATGCTGCAGGATGAGATCAACGAGCCGCCCGGCTCACACGAGCCGACCGAGTACCACAAGACGCCGAAGAAGGCGGCGGCAAGCGGCTGGATCGGGAGCGCGCTGGAGTACTACGACTTCTTCATCTACGCGCAGGCCGCCGCGCTGATCTTCCCGGACATCTTCTTCCCCAAGGGCAACCCGACGGTCGCGATCGTCGCGTCGCTGGCCACCTTCGGCGTGGGCTACGTCGCGCGGCCGATCGGCGCGTTCGTCCTGGGCCACTGGGGCGACACGCACGGCCGCAAGAACGTGCTGGTCCTGGCCATGCTGCTGATGGGCGCGTCGACGTTCTGCGTCGCGCTGCTGCCCACCTACCCGTCGGTCGGGATCCTGGCCCCGATCCTGCTGGTGGCTTTGCGGATCATCCAGGGCTTCGCGGTGGGCGGCGAGCTGTCCGGCGCGAGCGCCATGATCGTGGAGCACGCGCCCTTCGGTAGGCGCGGCTACTTCGCGAGCTTCACGCTGCAGGGCACCCAGGCCGGGCAGATCATCGCGGCCGCCGTCTTCCTCCCGCTGTCCGCGTGGATGCCCGACGCGGCGTTCGAGTCGTGGGGCTGGCGGATCCCGTTCATGCTCAGCGTCTTCGTGGTGCTCGCCGGCTACATCATCCGGCGCCGCGTCGATGAGACCCCCGCGTTCCAGGAGGAGGAGGCGCACGGCGAGATCCCGCCGGCACCGATCGTTCAGGCCGTCCGCGAGAACGGCCCGGACATGCTGCGCGTGGTCTGCATGGCCCTTATGAACGTCGTCCCCGTGACGACCACGGTCTTCGGCGCGGCGTACGCCACCCAGAAGGGCTACGGAATCGGTTTCAGCAAGACGACGTACCTCTGGATCCCGGTGCTGGGCAACATCCTCGCGGTCCTGCTGATCCCCTACATCGGCAAGCTGTCCGACCGGATCGGACGCCGCCCCCCGATCATCTTCGGCGCGCTCACCTCCGGTCTGGCGTCGTACGGCTACCTGTACTTCATCAGCCAGAAGAACGTCGCGCTGACGATCGTCATGTCGCTGGTCATGTGGGGCACCCTGTACCAGTTCTACAACGCGGTGTTCCCGTCCTTCTACCAGGAGCTGTTCCCGACCCGCACCCGGGTCACCGGGTTCGCCGTCTCCCAGAACATCGGCACCATGATCACCGCATTCCTCCCGACCCTGTTCGCGATCGTGGCTCCCACCTCGAGGGCGTCGACCGTGCCCGTCGTGGTCGGCAGCATCACGCTCGGGATCGCGATCATCGCGGCGATCTCCGCCTGGTCGGCCCGGGAGACGCACCGCATCCACCTCAACGACCTCGGCGACAAGGACGCCGTTCCGGTGCCGTACGAGGAGTACGAACGGGCCCGAGCCGGAGTCTGACCGGGAGGCCAGGAAGCCGGCGGAAAGGATCCGTGGTCGCGTCGCGGAGTCGGCTGATGCCCCCGGCGTTCGTACCCTGACCGTCATGCGCGGTGACGGGTCACGGTCCGGGGGCATCGCCGCTACTGAACAGCTTCGACGGAGTGAGGCGGAATGACGTCAGTACTGGTCCTCAACGGCCCCAACCTCAACCTGCTCGGCACCCGCAAGCCCGAGGTCTACGGCACCACGACGCTCGCCGACGTGGAGAAGCTCTGCCGGGAGGAGGCCGGCAAGCTCGGCCTGGACCTGGTCTTCCGGCAGTCGAACCACGAGGGCCAGCTGATCGACTGGATCCACGAGACCGGCGCGGAGGTCAAGGCCGGGAACTCCATCGGAGCGGTGTTCAACCCCGGCGCCTTCACGCACACCTCGGTCGCCCTGCACGACGCCATCGAGGGCGCCAGCCTGCCGGTGATCGAGTGCCACATCTCCAACGTGCACAGGCGCGAGGAGTTCCGGCACCACTCCTACATCTCACCGGTCGCCCGCGGCATCATCGTGGGCTTCGGCGTACACGGCTACGTGCTTGCCATCAACGGCCTCTACCAGGTGTCCCAGGCCGGCTGACGGACGGAGGACGACGTGAGCAGGGTACGGATCGCCGTCGCGGGTGCGGGCGTGATCGGGCGGCGGCACGTCGAGGAGATACAGAAGAGCCGGTCGGCCGAGTTGGCGGCCATCGTGGACCCGGCGCCGGCGAGCGCGGAGCTGGCCAACGCCGCCGGGGTCGCCGTGTTCGGGTCGCTGGCGGACCTGTTCGCCGCGCAGCGCCCGGACGGGGTCATCCTCGCCACGCCGAACAGGATGCACGTGCAGGGCGGCCTGGAGTGCGTCGGGGCCGGCGTTCCGGTGCTGGTCGAGAAACCGATCGGCGACACCCTCGAGGGGGCCGCCACCCTGGTCGAGGCGGCGGAGGCGGACGGGGTGCCGCTGCTCACCGGGCACCACCGGCAGCACAGCCCGATCATGGCCAGGGCCCGTGAGGTCGTCCAGAGCGGCGTGCTCGGGCCGATCGTCGCGGTGATGGGCAGCGCGGTGTTCCACAAGCCCGACGACTACTTCGACGTGGGCGGCGGGTGGCGGCGCCAGCCGGGTGGCGGCCCGATCCTGCTCAACCTCACCCACGAGGTCAACAACCTGATGTCGCTGGTCGGCGACATCGTCAGTGTCCAGGCCATGGCGTCGAACGCCACCCGCGGCTTCCCGGTCGAGGACACCGCCGCCATGGTGTTCCGGTTCGCCAACGGCGCGCTCGGGACGTTCATGCTGTCGGACACCGCCGCCTCGGCGCGCAGTTGGGAGCAGACGTCGCAGGAGAACAAGGACTACGCGACCTACGAGGACGAGGACGCCTACGTCATCGTCGGCACCACCGGCTCGCTGGCCATCCCGACGATGCGGCTGAAGACGTTCCCCGGCAAGCGGTCGTGGTACGAGCCGTTCGACACCTCGACCCTCGACATCGACCGCACCGACCCGCTCGCCAACCAGGTGGAGCACTTCGCCGCCGTCATCCGCGGCGAGGCGGAGCCCGTCGTCAGCGGGCGGGACGGACTCAACACGCTCCGGGTCACCGACGCCGTCACCGAAGCCGCGAGGACCGGCCGGATCGTCGACACCGGACTCGGCTCCTCGACCTGACCGGAGCCCGCTCGAACCCGCTCGGGCGCGGGAACCGTACGGCCGGACGAAGGGACGCAACAGATGCAACTCGCGGCAAGCGTCGGCCTCATCGTGATCGGCCTGCTGCTCGGCCTCTTCACGCGCGGCGGCGCTGACATGCGGCTGTACGGCTGGATCCTGGTGGGGGTCGGCGTGCTCGGCCTGGTGGCCCGCTCGTGGATCGCCCGGCTGCGCGCCGAGGAGTCCCGGCGGCGCGGCTTGTAGGGCCGGCCGGTGACCCAGGCATGGCGGCCCTGCACGCCGACCAGCCGCTGGTCCTCAGCTCCTACTGCCTGGGCACGCAGGCGCCGTTCGAGCAGCGGGTGTCCGTCGCCGCGGACGCCGGATTCGCCGGTATCGGTCTGCGTGCCGAGAACTACTGGGACGCTCGGCAAGCCGGTCTCGACGACCAGGCGATGAAGGACATCCTCGACCGCCACGGCATGGCGATCCAGGAGGTGGAGTACCTCACGGACTGGGGGACCGAAGGGGACCGCACCGACGCGCAGCGGACGAAAGAGGACACGATCTTCCACCTGGCCCGCACCTTCGGCGTGGCCCACGTCAACGCGGGTCTGTTCCAGCACCTGCCGGAGGACGCCATCGCCGAGGCCTACGCGGCCCTGTGCCAACGGGCCGACGAGCTCACCGTGGCGCTTGAGTTCCTGCCGTTCGGAGGCGTGCCGAACCTGCGGTCGGCGTGGAACGCGGTCCGCTCGGCGGACCAGGCCAACGGTGGCCTGCTCATCGACTTCTGGCACTGGCGCCGGTCCGGGACGAGCCTGGAGGACCTGGAGGCGGTGCCGGCCGACAAGATCGTGTCGGTACAGATCGACGACGTGCGCGAGCACCCCATGGACCCGCTCCGCCCGGAGACGCTGCACTGGCGGCTGCCACCCGGCCGCGGGTTCGGCGAGATCACCGAGCTCATCGACGCGCTGCGCGCCAAGCGGGTCCAACCCAACATCGTGGCCGTCGAGGTGATGAACGACGACCTGATCGCCAGCGGCCTGGAGACCACCGCACGCACCCTCATGCAGGCGTCCCGGGAGGTGCTGGCCAGGTAGCGCTGGCGGCCAGCGTCGCGGGTCCGACGTCCGGACCCGCGCACGATCATCCACTGGCCAACAGATCCCGGGTTCGACATTTCCGAAGACCCGACGACTTCAACTTGGGCGGACGGCGGCGTCGAGGGCGCCGAGCACGCCGAGTTGGGCGAGGATGACGGTCCCCGACGGGTAGCAGTCGAAGCGCTTGATCTTGCCGTCCTCCAGCTCGAACACGTCACAGCAGGGCGCGTCCATGCGGTTGCCGGTCGGTTCGAGGACTCCGCCGGCCACGCTGAGCGGGCCGTCGTGGGTGCCCTGTAGCGCGAGCTGGACGATGACGATGTCCCCGTTCACGTAGAGCCGGTAGAGCTCGCGGTGCATGTCGGAGAACGCCCGCCCGTAGTTCTCCAGGGGGAAGGCCCGGTCCCGGCCGCGGTAGGTGACGCCGATCGACTCGTCGGTGAACGTCCCGTCCGGGGTGAAGGCCGCCAGCCAGCCCTCGCTGTCCTTGTCTTCGGCGGTCTGGTACGCCTTGCGGATGATCTGGTCGTTGTCCATGGTCTGTTGCTCCTTTCCGGTGAGGAACGGGGCGCGTAACCGCGCCGGTGGACGCGCTCGGCCAGCATGATCATGGTGGTCGAAGGTGGCGTGGGTGCCGTCGCGGAACGGCTGGTAGCCGGAGTGGCCGCAGCGGCACAGAGCAATCTGGTCCCGGGCCGGCGACGGGGTCGTCACCGGATTCCGGTGATCCGGGCGATGGGAAGGTGCCGGGTCAGCTCGTCGCGGGCCGCGTCGTCGAGCCGGACGTCGGCGGCGCCCAGGTTCTCGGTGAGGTGGGCGCGGGTGCGGGTGCCCGGGATGAGCAGGATGTTCGGGGCGAGGTCCAGCAGCCAGGCGAGCGCTGGCCGGGCCAGCCCAGCGGGCAGAACGGCACGAACGCGATGTTGCGGGCCCGGCACTCGGTGAGGACGTCCAGCGACTGCTGGTCGGCCAGGTTGAACAGGTTCTGCACGCAGACGATCTCCGTCTGGGTGGCCGCTCGCACCAGGTGCTGCCGGGCGACGTTGCTGATACCGATACCGTCGATCAGCCCTTCGTCGCGGGCCTGGACCAGTGCCGCGAGCTGGGCGTCGAACCGCCTGCCCGGGGTCTCGGACGGGTCCATCACGCGCAGGTTCACGGCCGCCAGCCGGCCGGCGCCGAGCGTGGCGAGGTTGTCCTCGATGCCCTGCCGCAGCTCGTTCGGTTCGTCGAACCGCAGCAGCGCGCCACCTGTGTCGCGGCGGGCGGCCACCTTGCTCACGATCGCCAGGCCGTCTGGATAGGGGTACAGCGCCTCGCGGATCAGCTCGTTCACCGTGCCCGCCCCGTAGTACTGCGCGGTGTCGATGTGGTCCACCCCGGCCGCGACGGCCGCGCGCAGCACCCGCAGCGCCTCGTCGCGGTCCCGTGGCGGCCCGAAGACCCCGTCGCCGGCGAGCTGCATCGCGCCGTACCCGGCCCGGCGTACGCGCCACGGGCCGAGTGCGAAGGACCCGCCGAGTTCCTGTCCCTGCCTGGTCACGCCGGCTCCTGTCGGTAGGGCCGGGAGCGGGCCCGCTTCGGCTCCCGTCACGGGTGGATCTGCGAGCCGATGCCGAGGTCGAGGCGGATCGATTCGAGGATGATGAACGCGGTGCTGGCGGTGTAGACATCGGCGGCTGCGAGGACGCCGGTGTACTTGGCGATGACCGGCGCGGCGGCGTAGTCGACCTGCGCGGCCTGGTACGTCTTGACCGCGGCCCAGACGTTGTTGCCGTACCTGGTGAAGAACGGGGTCGGGTCGACCGTCGCCAGGGCCTTCTTGACGCCGTCGATGAGGTCGGTCACGTACTGCTGGTAGACGACCATGTCGTCACGGGTGCCGAGCCGGCCCATGTGGCCGCCGATGTAGTGCTTCCACGGGTAGGCCAGGGCCTTGCCCGGGACGGCGATGGTGCCGGGAACGTCCTCGCTGATGTTGAAGCTGTCGAACGGCACCCAGCCGGGCAGGTTGACGTCCACCAGCATGAGCGTGTCGTGGTCCGGGAAGTGGATGTAGATGTTGTCCGGGGTGTGGTTGGTGCCGTGCCACGCCAGGTCGATCCGCTCCCCCCCGACAAGCAGCCTGTGGTGGGTCTGGAACGTGAGGTCGGGCACGGGCCTGGCCGGGTCGTTGTCCCGGGCCAGCAGCCGCTTGGTCTCGATGTGGCCGACCCGGACCACGTTGCGGCCGAACAGCGCCGAGGCGCCGAGGTGGTCGGCGTGGTGGTGCGAGTAGACGATGTGGGTCACCTTGTTGGACACGCCGTTGGCCGACGCGATCTCGTCGATGGCGCGCTGCAGGTTGTGCCCGATGGAGGGGGGCGCGTCGAACAGCACCACCCCCTCTTTGGTGGTCAGGAAAGCCGCCTGGTAGCTGCCGTCGGTGACCCAGTACAGGTTCTTCTGCACCCGCCCGACGAAGTAGCCCTGCGCGTTGACGGCCGGGCCCAGCGCGGACGGCGGTATCGGCGCGTAGTCCGGCAGCGTGTCGGCGGATGCCGGTTCGGCGAAGGCTTCTCCGACCAGGGTGGCGATCGTGGGGACGGCCGCGAGCGCCGCGCCACGTGCAAGGAACGAGCGGCGGTTCGTGGCTGAGGTGGATGGCATGGTCGTCCTTTCCAGACGTACGAGGAGAAGCCGATGACGCTCAGGCGCCGTAGGCCGGCACGACCGCGCCGCTGACCGGCGCGGCGGCGTCACTGACGAGGTAGGCGATGATGTCGGCGACCGCCTGCGGTGCGACCGCGTGCGCCAGCAGGTCGGCAGGCAGGTACGGCCGTGTCTTGGCCGTGTCGAGCAGTTGCGGTGCGACGGCGTTCACCCGGATCCCGAGCGGGCGCAGCTCCAGGTCGAGCACGCGGATGAGGTGGACCAGAGCCGCCTTGCTGACGCTGTAGGTGGCCACGCCAGCGGTCGGCTCCAGCCCCGGGCGGGCGGCCACGTGCACGACCGCGCCCGAACCACGTTCCCGCATGTACGGCGCCACGGCCTGGGTCAGCCACAGCGCGGTGCCCGCGTTGACGTCGAACATGAGCCGCAGGTCCTCGGGCGTCGCGGCGAGCGCCTCGCCCGGGTGATACGTGCCGATGGTGTTGACCAGCACCTCGGGTGGACCGACCTCGGCGGCGATCTGGTCGACGAGGCTCCTGGCCACGGCCGGGTCGGTCGGGTCGCCCGCCGCAATGCGGATGCCGTCGGGCAGCTCCTTCAGCGCCTCCTCATTGCGGTCGACACCGACCACCGTGAACCCGGCGGTTGCCAGCTTCTGCGCCGTCGCACGGCCCAGCTCGCCGCCCGCGCCGACCACGATCGCCACACGCTCGCTCATACCACCACCTCCGTCGCAGCGCCGAACTCGGGCCACGTCGTTGCACCGATCTGGACCTGTTCAGGTTCACTGCCGGGACAGCGAGCGGTCGTCGCCGGATTCCGGTGATTTACGGAGAGTTACGCTGACCGGGTGCCTGGAGGAGATGGCGCGATGACCGACATCTCGGCCGCGGGGGGCAGCGCGGCGGGCGCGGCCCGGAGCGGGCTGATCGACCGTCACGACCTGGTCGCCACGCTGGATCGAGCGGCCGGGAAGCGGGTGACGATCATTTCGGCGCCCGCCGGCAGCGGGAAGACGTCGCTGCTGCATGCGTGGGCCGACCGGCCGGGCCGGGACCGCCGGATCGCCTTCATGTCCGTACAGCCGGGCCAGCACGATGCGCAGCTGTTCTGGCTTGCCCTGCTGGGCGCGGTCCACGCCGCGACCGGCGGCGCCGAGCCTCCGCCAGCGGCGCCCGGGTTCAACGGCCAGGCCATGGTGGATAAGGTGCTGTCCGAACTCGCCGCGTCCGGCGGTCCCTTCGTCCTGATCATCGACGACCTGCACGAGCTCAGCTCCGCCGAGGCCGACGAGCAGCTCACGGCGCTGCTGACGAGCCTGCCCCCGGGCGTCCACGCGGTCGTGGCCACCCGCCGCGACCCGCCGCTGCGCCTGCACCGGCTGCGGCTTGCCGGGGAGCTGGCCGAGATCCGCGCCGCGCAGCTGCGCTTCACCGAGGACGAGACCCACGCGCTCCTGACCGCCGCCGGGATCACGCTGCCCGACCCGGTGGTTGCCACGCTGCACCACCGGACCGAAGGCTGGGCGGCCGGGCTGCGGCTGGCCGCCCTGTCCCTCGCCGGGCACCCCCACCCCGAACGGTTCGTCGCCGAGTTCTCCGGCAGCGACCGTACGGTCGCCGAGTACCTGATGGCCGAGATGCTGGACCGGCAGCCACCGCAGGTACAGCGCCTGCTGCTGCGCACCTCCGTGCTGGACCGGGTCAACGGCGAACTGGCCGACCTGCTCACCGGCGCCACCGGATCGGAACGGATCCTGCTGGACCTGGAGGACGCCAACGCGTTCGTCGTGTCGCTCGACCCCGGCCGCACCTGGTTCCGCTACCACCACATGTTCAGCGGCCTGCTCCGGCTGGAGCTACGCCGCACCCTCCCCGGCGACATCCCGGAACTGCACCGGCTCGCCGCGCGGTGGTTCGCCGACCACGCCCAGGCCGCCGACGCCATCCTTCACCTGCAGGCGGCCGGCGACTGGACCGAGGCGGCCCGGCTGCTCACCGACCACGCACTCAGCCTCACCCTCGACGGCCAGGCCGGAACCGTGGCGGCTCTGCTGCGCTCCTTCCCGGCCCGGACCAGCGAGGACTTCCCGGGGCTGGCCCTGGTGCACGCGATCGCCGACCTCGACCAGCTCCGCCTCAACCAGGCGGACGCGCACCTGGACGTGGCCAGGGCGTACGCCGCCACGACACCGCCCGACCGGCAGTACCGGCTGCGGATGGCCATCGCGTCGCTGGACCTGCTGTCGGCGCGGCTGCGCGGACACTTCGACGGCGTGTTCGAACAGGTGGGCGCGCTGCCCCCGCCGCCCGCCGGCCAGTCCAACGCCGACGTGGCCCTCGGCAGCGACCTGCGCGCTGTCGCGCTCCTCAACCTCGGCGTCACCGAGGCGTGGTCGCTGCGGCTGGCCGACAGCGAACGGTACCTGCTGGAAGGCGCCACCCTCGCCCGCAACATAGGCCGGCCGTACCTGGAGGTGGCCTGCCTCGCCCACCTGGGGTTCGCCGCTACCGTGCACTCCTTCGCCCTGGCCCGGTGGCACTGCGAGGACGCCATAGCACGGGCGGCCCGACACGGCTGGGGCGCCGAACCGGTGATCGCCCCCGCACAGGCGACGCTCGCCGGGATCCTCATCTGGACGGGCGAGTTCGACCACGGCGAACAGTGGCTGGACCGCGCCAGGCGCGCCATCCAGGCCGGGAGTGAGCCGGGCATCCAGCTGCTCATCCACCTGATCTCCGCGCTCCTCCCGGCCGCACGCGGCCAGTACCGCGAGGCGCTGGCCGAGCTCGTCGCCGCCGGACAGGTGCAAGCGCTCATGGTCGGGGAGCACGCGCTCACCTCACGAGTCACCGCCTGGACGATCGCCACCCAGGCCCGCCTCGGGAACGTCGAGCAGGCGCGGGCCACCCTCGCCGCCCTGAACGACCGGCTGGCCACCACCCGCGAGATCCGCAACGCCGCCGCGGTGATCCGCCTCGCCGAACAGGACCCCGCCGGGGCCCGCCGCGAACTCCGGGCCGTCCTCGACGACAGCGCCCCCACCAACCCCTACCTCACCCTGGTCGAGGCCCAACTGCTGGACGCGCTCGCCTGCCGGAACCTGGGCGACGAGCGCGCGGCGCGGAAAGCCGTGGAGCGAGCGCTGCACCTGGCCGAACCGGACCGGCTGATCCTGCCGTTCGCGATGACCGGCGCGTGGCGGCTGCTCACAGCCCTGCCGCCGCAGGAAACGTCGCACGCCGCGCTGGTCGCCGACATCCTCGACACGGTCCACGGCGGCGACCCCGGCCACGCCGCCGCTCCCGCACCGGCCGAACAGCTCAGCCCGAGCGAACTGCGCGTGCTGCGCTACCTGCCGACCAACCTCACCCGGCTCGAGATCGCCGGGCAGCTGTCGGTCTCGCTGAACACCGTCAACACCCACATCCGCCGGATCTACACCAAGCTCGGCGCCACCGACCGGTCCTCGGCCGTACAGCGCGGTCGCGAACTGCGGCTGCTGTCAACCGGCCGCGCCTGAGCGCACCACGATCATCGGTTTCTGACGTGCGTTCGGTGTCTTTGGCGGCCCGACTTCGCCAGCGCCACGAGGCTCGGCGACGCGGACATCATCGCGCGGGCGTTGTCGACGGTGGCCTGGATCTTGCTACGGTTGCGGATGATCGAGGCGTCCTGTACCAGCCGGTCGACGTCCCGCTCGGTCATCGCGGCGACCTTGGCGACGTCGAAGCCCCGGAATGCCGTCCGGAACGCGTCCCGCTTGCCGAACACGATCGACCAGCTCAGCCCACCTCGAACACGCCCAGGGTGAGCGCCTCGAACATCGCGGACTCGTCGTAGGTGCGCGTGCCCCAGACTTCGTCGTGGTAACGGCCGGAGGCGGCGTCGCCGGCGCCGACCCAGGCGCAGCGTGGCTTTCCGTCATACCCGATGATCACGTCGGTGCTCATCCGGCCCTCCAGCGTCCCGCTCACGACCCTACCGACAAGCGTCAAGGTCGTGCCCGCGTGCACGGTGTGGTTGGGCGGCGTCCGCCCAGCAGGCACGTGATGGCGCCGAGGTCCCGTGTGCGATCCGCGGTTGGGGCCGCTGCGGTGTTGGGGTCGGTCAGTTCCCCGGCGCTGGTCGTGATTGCAGTTCGGCGATCTGGGCGCGGGCGGCGAGGACGAGATCCTCGTTGGTGTTCGCGTGGCCGGCAAGGCCCCAGCCGCCGGGGATCGCCTCGGTGAGCAGCACCCACGTGCGCTTGGTCAGGGTCGGGTCTCCGGCCGCCGTGGCGACGATCCGAGTCAGTTGCTCGACGACCGCGAGTTGCTTGTCCCGATCCAGCGCGCCGGTGTTGGTGAGCACCTGGATGCGCACGTACGAGTGCTCACCGTCGACGTTGGACAGGTTGTCGGCGGGTAGCTCGTGGACGAACGCGGCGGTGTTCTGCCGGAACATCGGAATGTCCGGTACCTGCTCGATGCTCATGACCGCGGTGGCTAGGTCGACGGCGAGTTGGTGCCGGTCGGCGAACGTGCCGGCCACCGCGTACACGTCAATCATCGGCACGACGAACTCCTTCCGCAGCGGTGCGGATGAACTGGGCGACCTCGTCCGGGTGGGAGACCATCGCGACGTGGCTCGCCGCGACTTCAATGGTGGTGGCGCCCATGCGGCCGGCGAACAGCCGTTCGGCGTCGGGTGGGATGGCCTGGTCCTGCGTGGCGACCAGGTACCAGGTCGGCAGCGACCTCCAGGCCGGTACGCCCATCACGTCGGTGAAGGTGGAGCCGGCGAGGGGCTGCTGCACGGCGTGCATCACCCTGGCGCGAACCGGGTCGATGTCGGCGGCGAAGTGGTTGACGAAGTCGTCCTCGGACAGCCAGCCGAAGCCCTGCTTGTCGGTGAACAGGTGCTCCAGCGCGGGTGGCGTGGGTCCTTGGGACAGCAGGACGCCCAGGGATTCCCCCTCGTCCAGGCCGAAGGCGGCGATATAGACCAGGCCGACCGTGTTCGGCGCGTCGGTGCCGAGGGCGGTGACGATCTGGCCGCCGTAGGAGTGTCCGGCCACGGTCGTCGGGCCGTCCTGCAGGTCCAGTACCTGCCGCAGCCGCGCCACGTCGTCGGCCAATGATGTCAGCGGGAACTGCGGGGCGGTCACGTGGTACCCGTCGGCCTGCAGGCGTTCGATGACGCCGCTCCAGCAGGAGCCGTCGGCCCACGCGCCGTGCACGAGGACGATATTCGGTCGAGCGTCCACGTCGGTGCTTCCTTCCCTGCGGAACGGCGGTCGCTTGATCCCATGCTCGCCAGCGGAGCGGGGGCGGGGTATCCGCATGTTGACTGCACCGCCGCCTGCACCCGCTCAGCGCGTGTCGAGGAAGTCGAGGAGCGCCCGGTTGACCTGGTCAGCGTGGGTCCAGATGATCGCGTGCGGGCCGTCGGGTACCACGACGTGCCGGGCGCGGTTGAGCAGGCCGGGCAGTCGGTTGCCGGTGGCCTCGGGCGGCATGATCCGGTCATCGTCGCCCTGCACGACGAGGACCGGGACGGTGATCCGGGCGAGGTCGGCGCGGAAGTCCTCCAGCCAGGCCGCGGCGCCGCCGCGCACGGCCGCCGCGGATGCGCCGATCGCGACGTGGAAGCTGTTCTGCCAGGCCTGGTCGCTGACCTGGGTACCGCCGAGCAGGTCGATGTTGTAGGACCGGTCCAGGTAGGTCTTCGTCGCGGCGGGCCGGTCGGCGATGACCTCGCGCAGGAACTCGTCGAGGACGGCGGGGTCGATCCCGTCGGGGTTGTCGTCGGTCCGTGGCAGGAAGGGCGGCAGCGGCGCCAGCAGGACCGCCGCCCGTACCCGCGTCTGGCCGTAGGTTCCGAGGTACCGGGTCACCTCCCCGGTACCGCCGCAGAACCCGACCAGCACCGCCCCGCGCAGGTCGAGGGTGTCGAGCAGCGCGGCGAGGTCGGCGGCGAGGGTGTCGTAGTCGTAGCCCACGCTCGGGCGGCTGGAGGCGCCGAAGCCGCGCCGGTCGTAGGTGATGACCCGGTGCCCGGCCGCGAGCAGCGCGGTTTCCTGTTTCTCCCACGAGCGCCCGTCCAGCAGGTACCCGTGCACGAGCACCACGGGAGCGCCCTGCCCGTGGTCCTCGTAGTAGATCTGGATGGCGGCGGAGTTCTCCGAGCCCACGACCAACTCCACGCCGTCACTGTGCGCTTGTGGACCCGGCGCCGGGCATCCGTAAGCTGACTGCAGTTGGGGCGGCGCGAAGGGTTGACGTGGCAACCGCCGACATCGGGCTGATCGGCCGGGACAGCGAGCTGTCTCGGCTGTCACGCCTCGTGGACCCTCCGCCGACCACAAGCCAGGTCCAGGTACTACTGGGCGAACCCGGCATGGGCAAGACCGTCCTACTGGCCGAGGTGACACGGCGCGCCGGACCGGCCGGCGTGCGGGTGCTGGCTGTCACCGGCCGGGAGTCCGAACGCGATCTGGCCTTCGCCGGGCTGCATCAGCTGCTGCGGCCGGTACTCGACCGCGTTCCGACGCTGCCCGACCGGCAGGCGCAGGCGCTGCTGAGCGCGTTCGCGCTGTCCCCGGATTCGGTACCAGCCGACGCGCTGCTGACCGGGATCGCCGTGCTGACACTGCTGTCCGCCGTGGCCGAGGACGGCCCGGTGCTCGTAGCGGTCGACGACGCCCAATGGCTGGACCGCGCGTCGCTGGACACGCTCGCCTTCGCCGCGCGGCGCCTGGAGTCTGAGCCGCTGGTGCTGCTGCTCGCCGCCCGGGGTACGGCCGCCCCGCCCGGGTTCACCAGGGATTTCCCGGAACTGATCCTGTCGCCGTTGAGTACGCCGGAGGCCGGGCGGCTACTCGACGAGCAGCCGTATCCGCCGCACGGCCGAGCGCGCGAGCAGGTACTCGCGCAAGCCACCGGCAATCCGCTGGCGCTGATCGAGCTGTCGAAGGTGATCGCCGCCGACCCAGCCGCCGGCCGACGCTGGACCGCCGAGCCGCTCCCGCTGACCGACCGGCTCACCACCGTCATGGCCGCCCAGTTCAGCGTCCTTCCCCCCTCCGCGCGGACGGCGCTGCTGCTCGCCGCGGTCGCCGACAGCCCCGATGTGGCGGCGCGGGTACCCGGACTCGACGCCGATACCCTGGCACCGGCCGAACAGGCCGGCCTGATCCGCGTGGACGGATCGGGCCCGCAGTTCAGGCATCCCCTCGTGCGGGCCGCCGTCTACCACGCCGTCCCGTTCGCCGAGCGCGCCGCGGCACACCTGCGCATCGCGGAGGCGCTGCGCGACCAGCCGGACCGGCATGCCTGGCACCTCGCCGCGGCGGCACTGGAACCGGACGAGCGGGTGGCCGCGCTGCTGGAGGAGACGGCCGCGCAGGCGCAGCGGCGCGGAGGCGCCGCCGCGGCGGCCCGTGCCCTCGAACGGGCCGCCGAACTCAGCCCCACCGAACGGGATCAGGCCCGCCGGCTGCTGGCCGCCGCCGGGCTCGCGCAGACCGCCGGCCAGGCGGACTGGGTCCAGGATCTGGCCGCCCGGGTCCTCACGCTGACCACCGACCCACAGCTGCGCATCGCCGCCCGACAACGCATCGGCTGGGCACTGGTCTGGTCGAACCAGCACGCCGCCGCGCTCACCACGCTGCTGCCGGTCGCCGAGGAGGCGTCGTCCCAGCTGCCCGTACTCTCGTGGAACGCGATCGGGCTCGCCGCAACCGTCGCCTACCAGTCCGGCGCACCCGCCGACCGGGCAGCGGTGCTGCGAACCCTGAACCGGATGCACGCGCCGGGCGTGCCGCCCCCCGACTGGCCGGCCGGACACGTCGACGAGCAACGGGTGTGGGTCCGGGCGTGCACCGAGCCGTTGACCGCCCAGGCGGAAACCGTCGCCTACCTGCACCGGATCGCCGAACGGACGCTCACCGACCCGGCCACGGTCGGCGCCGCGGCCTGGCTACTCGACGAGACCGAGCTGGCGGTCCAACTGCTGCGCGAAGCGCTCAGCCGGCTACGCGCCCCCGGAATGCGCGGCGGCAGCGGCGGGGCCCTGTCCGCGCTGCAATGGGCATGCGTCGACAGCGGCCGATGGGACGAAGCGCTCGCCGCCGCCCAGGCGGCACGAGACGCCGCCGCCGCATACCGGATGGAAACCGTCGCAGCATCCGCCGACCTGTGCACGGCCTCGGTGCACGCCCTGCGCGGCGACCGCGAGCAGGTACGGCCGCTACTGGCCAGCGCCCTGACCCACGCCGACGCGATGGAGTACCGCTCGGCCGCCGCGCGGGCCCGCCACACCGCCGGAATGGCGGCACTCGCCGAGGGCAGGTTCGTGGCGGCGTACGCGCAGCTGCGACACCTGTTCAGCGACGACGGCGAGCCGCTGCACCACCGCGTGTCCTACCTCGGCGTCGCCGACCTCGCCGCCGCCGCGGTACGGGCCGAACGTGAGCTGGAAGCGCGGACGCTGATCGACCGGGTACTGGGCCCGATGGACCCGGCTCCCGGCCCACGGCTGCACCAGCTCGCCGCACGCGCCCGCGGGCTGCTCGCCAAACCTCCGCAAGCCCAAGCCCACTTCGACAAGGGCCTGTCCGAGCCCGCGGGGGACCAGTGGCCGTTCGAACGGGCCCAGCTACGGCTGGACTACGGGGAATGGCTACGCCGTCAGCGACGCATCAACGACGCCAAACCCGTCCTCGCGGCGGCCCTGGAGACCTTCCGCCATCTCGGCGCCGTGCCGTGGACCCGGCGCGCCGAAGCGGAACTGCGCGCGTGCGGGGTAGCCGAGTCGGCCCCACCGGCCGCACGCGACGCCCTCGCCGAACTCACCGCACAGCAGCGCGAGATCGTCCTCCTCGCCGGCCGTGGCCTGACCAACGCAGAGATCGCCGACCGTCTCTTCCTGTCTCCCCGGACCGTCGCCTCTCACCTGTACCGCTCCTACCCGAAACTCGGCATCGCCGGGCGCCACCAACTCCGCGACCTCACCGCACCGGCGCCGCAGCGCTGATCCTCGCAGGCTGGCACTGTCGATGTACCGGCTGGTACCCCGGCGTGCCCGACACCGTGCGGCGCCGTGACCGAATCTAGTAACTGCTCGGCCTGCGGCCACCTGTGACCGCCCTCCTGCCGTCCCTACCTTCTGTACAGGCAGCTCACCAGCGCAGCCCGCGACGAGCGAGTTCCGCACATGCCACGACCCCCATTCACCTGAGCGTCTGTGCGAGGTAAATGATGAGTATTGGGTACCTGCCCTGGAATCAGCCGGCGAACACGGCGGACCGGGTCTGCCTGCGCGACGGTGCGGTCGAGCTCACGTACGCCGATTTCGCGCGCCGGGTCGATGCGGTCGCCGAGCAGTTCGCCGCATCGGGGGTCGGCCGCGGGGATGTCGTCGCGGTGATGTTGCCCAACCGGGTGGAGTTGCTGCTGGGACTGGTGGCCGCGTGGCGACTTGGTGCGGCCGCGACCCCGATCAACCCGGTCTTCACCGCGAACGAGGCCGGTTACCAGATCCGGGACTCGCAGGCGGTGCTGTTGCTCACCTCGGCGGTGGACGCGGACTACGGGGTGCCCGTGGTGCTTGCGGACGACCTGCGCACCGAACCCGCCGGCGCGCTGCCCGAGCCCGCGGTGGGCGTTGACGACCTGGCGCTGCTGATCTACACCAGCGGCTCGACCGGCCGGCCGAAGGGCGTGATGCTCGACCATTCGAACCTGGTAGCGATGGCCGCGTCGATCGTCGAGGCGATGAAGATCGGGCCGGCCGACAACTGCCTGCTGGTGCTGCCGCTGTTCCACGTCAACGCGATCTGCGTGAGCTGCCTGGCGCCCATGCTTGCCGGCGCGCAGGTCACGATCCTCGCCAGGTTCGCCCCGGACACCTTCCTCGACGCGGTGGCGCGCCACCGGCCGACGTTCTTCTCGGCGGTGCCGACCATCTACGCGCGGCTGGCGGAGTTGCCCGACGACGTCCGGCCGGACACGTCGTCGGTGCGGTTCGCGGTGTGCGGCGCGGCGCCGGTGTCCAAGGAGCTGCTGCGGCGCACCGAGTCGCGGTTCGGCTTCCCCGTCATCGAGGGGTACGGCCTGACCGAGGGCACCTGCGCGACGACGGTCAACCCGGTCGACGGCGTGCGCAAGCCGGGCACCGTCGGCGTGGCCCTGCCCGGGCAGCGGGTGGCGGCGATGGGCCCCGACGGGTCGCTGCTGCCGGTCGGGGAGGCCGGCGAGGTGGTCATCCAGGGAGCCAACGTGATGCGTGGCTACCTCAACCGCCCGGAGGCGACCGCGGAGACCCTGGCTGGCGGCTGGCTGCATACCGGGGACGTCGGTTTCCTCGACGAGGACGGCTACCTCACCCTGGTCGACCGGATCAAGGACATGATCATCCGGGGTGGGGAGAACGTGTACCCCAAGGAGATCGAGTCGGTGCTCGCCGGCGACGCCGCCGTTCTCGAAGCCGCCGTCATCGGCGCGCCGCATCCGGTGTACGGCGAGGTGCCGGTGGCCTACGTGGTCACCTACCCGAACGCCTCGGTCACGCCGGAGGATCTGCTCGAGCGGTGCCGGCGCAATCTCACCAAGATCAAGCTCCCGGTCGCGATACACGTTGTCGAGCAGTTGCCGAAGAACGCGGTCGGCAAGATCGACAAGCCGGCCCTGCGGAAGTCGCTGAACGCGCAGAGCGCATAGCGGCTGCCCACCCCCGCCGTCGAACATCTCGCTGATCAAGGAGCCGACAATGGGATTCACCAGGCCTAACTTCCCCCCGGTCGAGCCGGCGGAGTTTCTGCAGAAGCCGCTGATGGAGCGCATGAAACTGCTCGCCCTGAACTGGGTCGAGAACGGGTACGGCGCGCCGACGATGGTGCACACGATCTATATCGCGAAGCTGCTGTTCTTCTACGTGCTCGGGGGCGTCGCGGTGGCGACGTGGACGTCCGGCCTCCCGG
>WNFU01004198.1_pt1 | contig 24938 bp, 27 predicted proteins | sample 5400121 | NCBI WGS metagenome assembly WNFU01 (sample SAMN13153360, study PRJNA577476) | soil metagenome | isolation source: 100 cm soil or saprolite under grassland replicate 1 | place: USA:California | collected 2016-06-15
ATGTCGCTCGGGGCCGGGATCAAGAACGGCTCGATGCTGAGCGCGTCCGCGATCAGGTCCCAGCGCGCGGCCAGCTCCCAGGCGCCGAGCAGCGCGACCACGATCGCAAGCGGCGCCAGCTTGCTCATCGCATGCCCTCGATCAGCGCCCGCATGGCGCGCTCGCGGCGGGCCGAGAACTCCGCCGCCGTGACAGCCTCGGTGCGCGGCGTCGCCCGCGGGTCGGGCGATGTCAGCTCGGCGACCACGCGGGCGGGGCGCGCCGACAGCACCGCGACGCGGTCGCACAGATACAGCGCCTCCTCGACGTCGTGGGTGACGAGCACGACCGTGCGCGGCTCGGCGTCGAGCGCCCCGGCCAGCCACTCCTGCATCTCGGCGCGCGTGATCGCGTCGAGTCCGCCGAAGGGCTCGTCGAGCAGCAGCACCGGCTTGCCGGCGAGCAGGGTGCGCAGGAAGGCGACGCGCTGGCGCATCCCCCCCGACAGCTCGCCGGGGCGGGCGAGCTCGAACCCGGCGAGCCCGAAGCGCTCGAACAGCGGCGCCGCGGCGCGGCGCGCTGCGGCGCGGCGCCGGCCGCGGTTGCGAAGCGCGAGCGCCGCGTTGTCGATCGCCGGCAGCCACGGCAGCAGCAGGTCGCGCTGCGGCATGTATGCGCAGCTCGCGAGGCGGCTCCGGGGCGCGTGCTCGCCCGCGACGACGATCTCGCCCGCGGTTGCCCGCTGGAGCCCCGCGATCAGCTCCAGCAGGGTGGTCTTGCCGCAGCCCGAGGGGCCGATGATCCCGACCACCTCGTGCGGCGCCGCCGCGAGGTCGAGGCTCTCGATCACGCTCAGCTCGCCGTAGGTGTGGCGCAGCGCCCGCACGGCGACCGCCGTCCCGCCGCCGGGGGCGGCGTGATCCGAGGCCGAAAGCGGTTGAGGCTCCGCTACGGGAGCCTCGGGCATCTGCTCATGCTCCCTCCGCGCGAATTACCGCACAGGTTCAAAGGGTCAGCGCCGGGTGGGTGTCCAGAGGCGCTATCTCAGCCCGCTTGCCCGCGAGCCCCCCTGGTTGTCTACGCGCGCAGTGTACCCGGCCCCGGCGTGGCGTTCAGATCCCGTCGGCGTAGCACGGCGCGCCGCCGCAGACGTCGATGACCTCGCCGGGGATCGACAGGAAGGCCGACTTCTGGTCGCGGGCGTCGGGATCGCTGCGCGGGTAGCTGTGCGGGTCGTTGCCCATCGAGGGCGGCGTCTCGGTGATCGGGGGCGGGAAGACGTCGCGCGCGACGGTCCCGTCCCAGTAGACGAGCGCCGAGCCGCTGAACGGATAGCTGGCGATGTGCGGGATCCCGAACAGCGGCTCGTCGCCAGGGCCCGGGTCGTCGTCGGGATGGCGCCCGTCGTCGAGCGCCGGCCAGTGCACCGCAGCGCCGATCGTGCGCGCCTCGACCTCCGCCGCCCACATCGTCACCTGGTGGTCGCCGAACGAGACATGCATCAGGACGTTGTGGGGGGGAGTGTTGGGGAGCGGATCGCTGGTCATGTGGAGGGCGTAGCCGTTCGCCTCGGCGCGGTCCCACTGCATCTGGAGCAGCGACAGGATCAGCGGGCGCTCGAGCTCGTTGGGATAGTTGTCGTAGAGGCCGAACGGCGTGTCGCTTCCCGGGGACGTGTTGCAGATCGTCTTGTAGGGCTCGGGGAGCTCGTCGCAGACCTGGCCCGCGAACTTGCCCTCGGCGTAGGTGTCGAAGTCGGAGCTGCGCCGCAGCAGGGTCGAGTAGTTCATCCCCGGGACGCCGAGCACCGCCCGGTCGTAGTCGGGGGCTAGCGCGGCGAGCGCGCCGCCGAGGATGCCCCCCTGGCTGTTGCCGTCGTAGAACAGGCGCGTCGTGTCGAGCACGGGCTCGGCCGGCGTGCCGGCCTGGAACGCCGGATCGGAGACGAACCCGTCGGGATGGATCATCAGCCGGCCCAGGTAGAGGAAGTTGAGCATGCCCTGCTGGGTTCGATCGACGAACTTCGGGAAGTTGTTGAGGTCCTGGAGCGTCGCCAGGATCGTCGGGATGTCCTGGAACGCGAAGCCGGCCCAGTCGGTGGCGCAGAACGTCATGTTGTGCTCGAAGGCCATCGCCTTGACGTTGCCGGCTTCGACCTCGCTGGCCTCGCCGAGCAGGCCGTGGCCGTACAGCGACGGCCGCGCCGCCGGCGGGTTGAGCCCGTCGACCGCGGTGCGGGGGATGATGCAGATGTAGTTGGCGCTCATCGTGTTGCCGGGGATTTGCGTCGGGATGTTGGTTCCGGGCGCGAACAGGAACTGCGACCCGGTTGGGCAGCCCGGCGCGTTGAGGTAGCAGGGGACGGTGAACGTGCCCTCGACGGTGCGGGCGATGCGGCTGTCCTCGGCGGCGGTGTAGTTGGTGACGCTGTCGACCGTGAACACCGGAGCCGTCGAGGCCGGCGGGATCTGAAGGTCGGACAGATCGGTGTCGCCGAGCTGGGCGAAAGCGTCGTCGCGGATGTGGAGCGCCCGCTCGCTGAGGTTCTGCTCGCTGGCGACCGTGAAGTCCCAGGCCAGGTAGAGGTCGTCGCGCTGGATGCCCGCCGCGGCGAGCGTGTCGAAGATCTCCTCCATGTGCGGCCGGCGCGCCTCGACGACCGGGTCGTCGGTGGGGGTCTGGTCACGGTAGTCCTCGAACGGGTCCTGAGCCGGAATCGTGTCGCCGTCCGCGTCCTTGAGGTTGCGCAGCGCGACGATGTAGCGTTCGCCCTCCTCGAAGTTCTCGGCCGGGCGGATGATCAGCGTCTTGTCCGCGGGTTCGGATGGGTTGGAGTCGATTTCCGACCAGATGAGCTGGCGCTGGCCGGTGTCGGCGTTGATCACCACGACAGGCTGGTCGGGGTCGAACGACTCCTCGATCTCGGTGATCGGGACCGCGCCGGTGTTGTCGAACGCCTGCTGGCTATCGAGCCCGGGAACCTTGGTGATGATCATGTTCCCGGGGCTGAACCCGTCGCTGCGATTGAACGGCTCGGGCAGGATCGGGACCTCCTGCCGGCTGCGCGGCATCGACAGGACGTCGAGGTTCACGCGGCGGCCGGTCGGCGTCGAGGGGTCGGGGACCGTGAAGTAGTCGTTCGGCCACGGATACAGGCAAACCGACGAATCCAGCGGGTCGCAGCGCTCCCCCGTGCTCGGCTCGGTCGAGGCGCCGCCCCCGCCCTCGCCGCCGCCAGCACCACCGCCCGGGGTCGCGGCGGCGCAGCCGGGGCCGTCGACGGCGAGCTGCTCGGTGACGCGCGTGTGGTCATCGTCGCGGTCGCCGAGCCGGTCGCCGAGCTCCGACGCGCGCGCCTTGATCACGATGTCCTGCTGTCCGCAGTCGGCGAGCCGCAGGCGGCCGTCGGACGTCAGCGGCAGCTTGACCGTCTTCGACTCCCCGGCGTCGAGTCGCGCGCGGCGCGATTTCGCGACCTTGGACGGGTGGCCGCCGCCGCGCCGCGAGAGGCCCCGCAGGCGCAGCTTCAGTGCTTCGTCGGCATCGACGCGGACCTCAAGCCTGCCCTCGTCGAGGATCGTCGCCTGGCTCGCCGACACGAGCTCGACCTGGACGGGCCCGCCGCTCTTGGCACGCGCCGGCCCGCCCCCGCCCGCGCCGAGCGCGAGCGCTCCCGAGGCGCTGACGAGCGCCCCCACCACCACCGCCGACACCACCTTGCGCCAGCTACGCGACCGCATGAGCCAACCCTAACCGCAACCGGCCGGCCTGCCAGCGGGTTCCCTACTCCGCAGGCACCGCCCCGCCGGCGATCACGTTGACGAAGTTCTCGAGGTGCTTGGTCGTCCAGCACTCGAAGGCGCCGTCGCAATAGGGCTCGTAGGCGGCCATCACCGAATCGCCGTAGTTCCAGTACAGCTTCGGCTCGGGGTTGAGCCAGAAGGTGCGCCCGGCGCGCTGGGAGACCTGGGCGAAGACCGCCGCGTGTGGCTCGCGGCCGTTGGTGCGCGCGTCGCCGAGCACGATCACGGTCGAGCGCGGGTCGAGGTCCTCGGAGATCTCGGTCAGGAACTCGAGCCACACCCGGCCGTAGTCGGTGTAGCCGGAGACGTCGGCGACGCCGCCCTCGCTGCTGATCTTGCTCGAGATCGCACGGAAGTCTCGCTCGGACTCGAAGACGTCGGTGACCTCCGATATCCGCTCGATGAAGACGAAGCTGCGCAGCTTGCGGAACGAGTCGTGCAGCGCGTGGAGGACCGAGAGGAAGAAGACGCTCGCCGATGTCACCGAGGTCGAGACGTCGCACAGGACGTAGATCTCGGGGCGGCGCGGGCGGCGCGGGCGGTACTTGAGGCGCAGCGGGACGCCGCCGGTCTCCAGCGAGGCGCGCATCGTGCGGCGCACGTCGACGATCGCGCCGCGGCGGCGCCCGCGCTGCTCGTGGCCGAGCGTCGCGAGGCGGCGCTTGAGCTGCGCGACGGCGCGGTGGACCGCCGCGAGGTCCTGCGACGGGCTGGTCGGCAGCGCCCGGTCGAGGTCGGCGAGCGGGCGCGACGGGGGCAGGCGCTCGGTGCGCTCGATCAGGTCGCGCTCGAGCTCACGCCGCAGGTGGCGCTCGAACTGGTTGAGGCTCTCGCGGTCGAGCGTCGGCATGTCGTCGTCGGCCTCGCCGCGGCCCTGGGCCTGGAGCCCGAGCGTGCGGCGGATCCGCTGCACGTCGACGCCGATCACCCCCGAGCCTTCGCCGCGGCGGCCGAAGGCATCGATCGCGAGCCGCGCGAGGTCGCGCATCTCGCCGTCGCGCCCGTCGGCGATCGCCTGGCGCACCGCCTCGCGCAGCTCATCGAGGTCGAGCTGCCCGGCTCCCTCGTGGCGCTGCTCGGAGATCTGGTGGCGCAGCGCCTCGGCCTCGGCGGCCCGGAAGAAGTAGCGGTCGAACAGGAGCTCGAAGACGCGCCGGTCCTCCTGCGACTTGGCGAGCGTCGCCGCCATCGTCTCGCGGAAGTCGGCGGGCTCGGTCCACGGCACGGCCTCGAGCGCCTCGAAGGCGTCGAGGATCTCCGAGGTCCCGACGCTGATGCCCTCGCTGCGCAGCTCCTCGCAGAACGCGACGAGACGGGCGGCGAGGCCGGGCGGTAGCTCCGTGGCCCGCTCGCCGAGCTGGTTCACGAGCCCCCGGCGGCTTCGACGTCGAGGCTCCCCTCACCGAGCTTCACGCCGACGCGCTCGGCGACGGTCTCGAGGTCGGAGCGGTGCTTGACGATGATGCTCATCGTGCGCTCGAAGACCGAGCGGTCGAGGTCGTCGGCGCCGAGCAGCAGCAGGGCTCGCGCCCAGTCGATCGACTCGGCGATCGACGGCGGCTTCTTGAGGTCGAGCGAGCGGATCATGTGCACGACCTCGACGAGGCGGTGGGCGAGCTTCTCGTCGATCTCGGGCGAGTGCAGGCGGACGATCTCCATCTCGCGCTCGACCCCGGGATAGTCGAGCCACAGGTACAGGCAGCGCCGCTTGAGCGCCTCGGTCAGCTCGCGCGAGTTGTTCGAGGTCAGGACGACGAGCGGGCGCGTGCGAGCCTCGATCACGCCGAGCTCGGGAATCGAGATCTGGAAGTCCGACAGCACCTCGAGCAGCATCGCCTCGAACTCCTGGTCGGTCTTGTCGATCTCGTCGATCAGCAGGACGACGGGATCCGCCGTCGAGATCGCGCGCAGCAGCGGCCTGGTGAGCAGGAACTCCTCGCTGAAGATGTCCTCGTGGACCGCCTCCCACTCGGCAGTGCTCTCGGCCCCCTCGCCCGACTCCGCCTGGATGCGCAGCAGCTGCTTGCGGTAGTTCCACTCGTACAGCGCCTTGGCCTCGTCGAGGCCCTCGTAGCACTGCAGGCGGATGAGGTCACGCCCGGTCGCGCGCGACAGTGCCTTGGCGAGCTCGGTCTTTCCGACCCCGGCCGGGCCCTCGATCAGGACCGGCTTGCCGAGTCGCTGGGCCAGGTAGGAGACGAGCGCCGCTGGCTCGTCGGCGAGGTAGCCGACCCCGGCAAGCGCCTCGCGAACCTCGGGCACCGATTGCGGTGCGGCGTTGGCTGCCATCCAGCCGATGATAATGAGGCCAATGCTCGAGCTGGCCACGGCCCTGCCCGAGGGAATCAAGCCCTACCTGGCGCTGATGCTGGCCGGCTTCGTCATCGGTGCGTTCGGGCACCTGGTGCGATCGCGTTGGGTGATCGCGATCGGGGTGATCATGATCCTGCTCGCGACGCTGCTCTTCCCGCTCGCGGTTCACGTGTTCGAGGAGCGTCCGACCCCTCCGCCGGGGCCGCAGCTCGAGCCCTGAACGACCGCCTCCGCCCCGGCGCACATCCGCATGCTCCGATAAGCTCGCGCCGGGTTGAACCCCGTCGCGGCTGGCGGGGAGCGCTATGGCCGACATACCCGATCATCGAGGCGAGGAGCGCCCCAGCGAGGAGGGCGCGGAACGCCCCCACCTGCGGGCGGTCGAGACGCCGCCGCACGGCGAGCCGCTGCCGAAGCGCGGTCCCGTTCCCGAAGACGAGCCGCCGGAGACCCCGGATGGCGGCGAGCAGGCAGCGACGGGGCAGGCGCCCGCGGAGCCGGCGACGGACGACTCGTCGCAGGCCGTCGACGAGGCGCGCCATGCCGCCGAGCAGGTCAGAGCCTCGGCGGCCGGCGCCCGCAGGGAGGCGGCGGCCGAGCTTGGGCGCGAGGTGCGCCGGCTGGCGCGCGAGCTCGCCGAGGCGAGGGGCCGAGCCGCGGCGGCCGAGGAGAAGTCGGCCGGCGCCGAGCAGGCGGCGGCGGACGCGCTGCGGCGCGCCCAGTTCGCTGCGGACGCTCAGCGCGAGGCCGAGGAGCGGATTGTGCTGGCCGAGGAGAAGCGCCGCGCCGCGGAACGCAAGGCCGAGCGCGCGCGCGCGATGGCCGCGAAGCAGGCCGCGGCCGCGGCGACCAAGAAGCTCGAGCAGGCGCGTGAGGGCCTTCGGGAGCAGGCGCGCGACAAGCTGCGCGGCCTGGTGGAGAAGCTGCGCGATCAGGCCGAGGAGCGGGCGCGGACCCTGGCGGCGAAGGCGGCCAGCGAGGCCCGTGAGCAGGTCGCCGAGCAGGCCCGCGGCGCCGTGCATCGCGCCGAGGAGCGGGCCCGCGCCGAAGCCCAGAAGCACGCGGAGGTCGAGCGCGAGCTGGCACAGACGAAGTCGAAGCTCGACGCGCTCGTCGACCGCGTCGCGCGTGAGGCCGAGCGCCGGGCGCGCGAGCAGGCCGACCAGCGCGTTCGCCAGGAGATCGAGGGCATCGAGCAGGAGATCGAGCACGAGGCGGAACGTGCGCGTGCCGAGGCCAACGCGCGCTCACGCGCCAGCCTCGAGTTGCGCCTGCGCGAGGAGGAGGCCAAGCTCCGTCAGGAGGCCGAGGAGCGCGCGCGCCAGGAGGCCGAGCAGCGGATCAGGGCGCTCGAGACGAGGCTTCAGCGCGAGATCGACCACGAGGCCCGCGCGGCGGCGGACGCCGCGCGCCGGGATGCCTCCGAGCGCAGCGCCACGGTCACCGAACGCGTCCAGCAGGAGGCCGAGGAGCAGGTCCGCGTCGCCACCGAGCAGGCGCGTCGCGAGGCCCTGGCCGCCGCGGGCGAGAAGATCTAGGCTGCGCCCGTCAGCTAGATGAGCTAGGTGCTCGCGGCCGCGACCCCGGCCGGCGAGATCTCGACCTCGCGGCGCTCGCTCGCCAGCTCGAGCTTTTCGGGGTCGCCCCCCAGCTCCTCCCAGCGCTGTGCCGCTGTGCCGCTGAACGAGTCGAGGAAGTCATCGGAGTGAAGCGGGTCGTGATGGAACAGCATCAGCCGCTCGACGTCGACGCGGCGCGCGAAGGTCAACGTGTCGCTGAGCTTCGAGTGGCCCCAGCCGACGTGGTCGGGGTACTCCTCGTCGGTGTACTGGCAGTCGTGGAGCAGCATCGAGGCCCCGCACGCCAGGTCATAGCCCGAGATCCACTCGCGCTCGAGGCCTTCGAGCGGCGCACCGAGCGCGGGCTCGTGATCGGGGATGTAGCAGAGGCTCTCGTCACCGTCGGTGATCCGGTAGCCCAGCGTCGGCCCGCGGTGCGTCACCGCCTCCGCCCGGATCGAGGCCGAGCCGATCTCCCACTCGGTGACCGGCGTGTCGCGAAACGAGACCTCGCAGGGCAGCTCGCGAACCTCGACGGGGGACAGCGGCGCCGAGATGTAGCGCGCGACCCGATCCTCGAGCGACGCCTCGGGCGAGGCGGGGCCCCAGATCGTGATCTGCGAATCGGAGTGAAAGCAGGGGGGAAAGAACATCAGCCCCTGGATGTGGTCGAGGTGCAGGTGTGTGAGCAGGATGTTGATCTTCGGGTTCGTGAGGTTGAGCCCGAGATTGCGGATTCCCGTACCGGCGTCGAGGATCAGCCGCTCTCCGTCGGACAGGGCGACCTCGACGCACGACGTATTGCCGCCATAGCGGTTCATCTCCGGCCCGGGAGCGGGGACCGAGCCCCGCGCGCCCCATATCTTGACCTTCACGCCGTCAAGCCTCTCACGTCGGGGTCGCCACGCGGCGACGCTCCTGCTCGTCCACCGGCCAGAAGATGATCATCGCCCCCGAGGAGGCAGAGTTCGAGGCGACGATCGGAAACGCGCTGGCCTCGATGAGGTGCTCTTCGCCCTTCGTCGAGCGGATCCGAAACTCGGCGTGGGCGGGCCGCCCGTCGCGCAGCGCACGCGCCAGCTCCAGCTCGTCGATCGAGATCGGCTGTCCGAACTCGTCGAACGGGCCGAACGTCGACAGCCATTCCGCAGCCGGCATCCGGCCCGACTCCTCGAAGGACATGCCCAGCAGCGCTCCGGCTGCCTCGTTGTAGAACAGCAGCCCACCGTCTTCGCTGACCAGGAACGCCGGCGTCGAGATGCTGGTGATCAGGTTGCGAGCGAGGATCAGCTCGAGCGGTTTCTGCGCACTGTCCATCGGCCGGCGAAGGTCATTCTCCCACTGATCGAGGCCGCCGGCGAGGTGCGGATGTAGGCTGCACGATCATGCGCGTACGGGCAGCCGTGGTGGGGCTGGTGCTAGCGGCGTCGCTTGCCGTACCGCAAGCCGCCCCCGCACAGATACCGGGCCTGCCGCCGCTCCCCATCGAGGGCGATCCCAGCCCGCCGCCCGACCTGCCGCAGTTCACCGGCGCCCCCGTAGCGCCCAAGCCGGTCGCCGCTCCGCCCGTACCGCAGCATCCTTTCATGGCTCCGAACGGGCTCAGCAACCTCCACGACGACCCCTATCAGACCGATACCTATGCGTGGTCGGGGCCCCTCGGCGCGGACGTCGGCGTCGCCTCGGCGCTGTTCTTCAGGGAGTGCGGCTCGATCACGATCGACAGCCAGGGCCGCCTCGAGACGATCTGCGTCGGACTCGACCGCCCGGTGCTGACCTTGCTTGACCCCGCGACGCTCGAGGTCCTCGCCGCCTACGAGCTGCCGCTTCGCAACGTGAGCGCGAACCCGTTCCGCGACTTCACCGGCGGCGGCTACTTCTACCTCGACGACCACGACCGGGCGGTCACGCCGACCGCGAGCCGCCACATATACGTCATCGGTCAGACCGCGGGGCCGGGCTTCGAGCTCGAGCGCGACTACGACCTGACGGGTGTGGTTCAGAGCGGGGACGGGATCATCTCCGCTCTTCCCGACTGGGACGGGAGGATCTGGTTCGCCTCCGTCAAGGGCGTGATCGGGTGGATCGAGCCCGACAGCGGTGAGATCCGCTCGCGGGCGCTCGGCGAGGGGATCACCAACTCGTTCGCGGTCGACGACTCGGGCGGCGTGTTCATCGTCACCGACCGGGCGCTGTACCGGTTCGACGCCCGCGGCGGCAGCTTCGAGGAGACTTGGCGGGTCGCCTACGACAGCATCGGCGTCACCAAGCCGGGGCAGTCCGATGCCGGCTCGGGCACGACCCCGACGATCATGGGGCGCAACTACGTCGCGATCACCGACAACTCCGATCCGATGCAGATCGTGGTGGTTCGCCGCCAGGCCGTGATCCGATCGGGCCACAAGCCGAAGCACAAGCGACGCCGGGTGCGGCGCCGCGTGGTCTGCCGCCACGACGTGTTCGCGAAGGGCGCGGGCTCGACGGACCAGTCGCTGATCGGGGCCGGGCGCGCCATCGTGGTCGAGAACAACTTCGGCTACACCGGGCCGTTCTCGGTGATGAACGGCGACACGACGGCACCCGGGCTCGAGCGCGTCGACATCCGCAAGCACGGGCGCGGTTGTCGCACGATCTGGCACAGCGAGGAGCGTGCGCCGTCGGTCGTGCCGAAGCTGTCGCTCGCGGACGGGCTCGTCTACACCTACACCAAGCCGCTGCGCGACGACGACACCGACGCCTGGTACTTCACCGCGGTCGACTTCCAGACCGGCGAGACCGCATGGAGCAGGCTGGCCGGCACCGGCCTCGGCTACAACAACAACTTCGCGCCCGTCACCCTGGCCCCCGACGGGACCGCCTACGTCGGGGTGCTAGGCGGCATCAGCCGCTTCGCTGACAGCGGCTGATATCCGGCGCTCCAGGGGCGCCTACTTGACGGTGATCGTGCCCTCCATGCCCATGCCGCGATGGTCGTCGATCGGGCAGTACATCGTGTAGGTCCCGGGATCGAGATCGACGGTCAGCTCTCCGGAGTCCCCCGGCGCGAGGTCATCGGGAAGCTCCTCCTCGACGCCGTTGCCCTCGACCTCGAGGCTGTGGGTCGTCTCGCCGTCGTTGGTGACGTCGAAGGTGACCGAGCCGGCCTTGACGTCCTTGACGTCGGACGGATCGAGCTTGAACTCGGTCTCGCTGATCTTGACGGCCTTGCCGCCGCCGGTGGCGCCGGTGGCGCCGGTCGAGGTCGTAGTCGGGACGCTGGCTGTCGTCTCCTCGTCGTTGTCGCCGCACCCGGCGGCGACGAGGGAGAAGGCGGCGATTCCCAGGATCGCCACGGTGACAAGGCGCCGGGGCGGCTTCGTGGCTGCGGTGTGCACGCTTCTCCTCCTAGCTCGCTGGTCGCAGATCGCGCCGCACCCTACACGCTGCTCGTTAAAGCGGCGGTAAGCGCGGGCGATACATCGAGTTTCGGCGCTCAAGGCGCCCGCCTCGCGCGCCGATATTCGTGGGTAGTGGCAGTAGTTCGCGCACGCCGCCAATCCGGGGACACCGCAATCCAGCTCGCCGAGGCGCGCCGGCGTATCGGTGAGCTCGAAACCCAGATCGCGCAGCGGGACTCGCGCGATCCGCTTGCGGCGACACTGCTCACGCTGCGGGCGTTCCGGACGCAGCTCGAGCTCGACGTGCGGCGCGCGCAGCGCTACGGGCGGCCGCTCACCGTCGTCCTGATCGACGTCGACGGCTTTCGTGCGATCAATCTTCGATACGGCTACGGCGCCGGCGACGAGGTCCTCGTCGCGCTCGGCGGCCTGATCTCCGCGGAGACGCGGGTCCATGACCTCGCATGCCGCATGGGCGGTGACGAGTTCGGCCTGCTGCTCCCCGAGACCGGGACAGAGGCGGCGCTCCTGGCCATCGGCCGACTGCTCGTGGGGCTCGAGGATCTCGAGGTCGGCCCCGTTCGGGGAATCTCGATCTCGGTCGGGATCGCCGCACTGGAGGCAAAGCAGACCCCCGAGGAGCTCCTCTCGGCGGCCGGCAGGGCGCTCCAGCAGGCGCGCGCGAACGGTGGCGGGAAGGCGACCGTGTTCGCGGGCGAGCTGAGCGAGCAGACGGGCCACCCCGGGCACGGCGACGTGGTCGCGGCCCTGGCCTCGGCGCTTCAGGAGCGCGACGCCTACACGGGCGAGCATTCGGAGTCGGTTGTCGAGATGTCCGCGCGAGTGGCGGAGGCGATGGCGCTCGATCCCGACGAGGTTGCCCGGATCAGGATGGGGGCGTTGCTGCACGACATCGGCAAGGTGGGGATTCCCGACGACGTCCTCCACAAGCCGACGGCCCTGGACGAGGGCGAATGGGAGCTGATGCGCCAGCACCCGGTGATCGGCGAGCGGATCCTGCGCATGATTCCGGGCCTCGGGGCGATCGCACGGATCGTTCGCCACGAGCATGAGCGCTGGGACGGGGGCGGTTACCCCGATGGCCTGGTGGGGAAGGAGATCCCGGTGGGCAGCCGGATCATCCTCGCCTGCGACGCCTACCACGCGATGACCTCCGATCGGCCCTACCGCAAGGCAACGTCCCACGCCGACGCGATGGCCGAGCTGTCGCGCCATGCCGGGACTCAGTTCGATCCCGAGGTGGTCCAGGCGCTGATCGGGTATCTGTACGGGCGGCGCCAGTCCGGCGCCTCCGTATGAAGTAACTTCAGCCGTCGGCGACCCTCTTCCCGCATCCGGAGGCTTTCGATGGCGACGCGCAAGACCGACCTGCCCGCGCTCGAGCCCGATCCGCTCGAGCCCCGACCCGACGAGGTCGAGCGCTACGTCGAGGCGCTCCAGGGCCTGACGAAGGCCAATGCCGAGCTGGCGCGCCGCTCGGCGTGGAATCAGATCCGGCTCGCGGGCGCCCGCGCGGGCAGCCGCCCGCGCGAGGCATACGACACCCTCAACCGCATGTTCAGGCTCGGGGTTGCTCCCAAGCCGGTCCTCGAGGGGCCGCAGGACGGGATCCTCGTCACGCCGACCCTCCCCGCGCCTGTGACCTTGGCGCTGCGCCAGCTGACATTCGCGTGGATGCCGTGGCTGGGCAAGCGCTTCGACCCCGAGCGACAGGCGGGCGACAACCTGCTGACCGCGAGCGCGCGGGTGCCCGCCAGGGTCCTGTGGCCCGGCTACCGGCCCGAGCCGGCCGGTGGCGGACGGCTCGCCGCGTTCCGCTTTGCGACCTACGTCGGACCCGGCAAGCTCGATCCGGATCGCGAGACGCTGAAGATCGACTACGACTCGGAGTCGAATCCCAGGCCGCTGATCCGCGACATCCTCGACGAGCTCGTCCAGATCGTCCCCGGCGCCTACCTCGGCAAGGTGCTGCTGCGCCGCGGGGGCGGGGACGACTGGCGCCTGATCGGCTACTTCGCGCTCCAGCCGCCGGCTATGGCGCGACTCGCCGAGGCGCCGGTCGCGGCAGCCGCCGAGGCGGTCACCGCCGCAGCCTGATCGAGGCTGGCTGACCGGGGGGCGATTCGCTCTACGCGTTCGTAGCTCGCCTGCTGCTCCCGGTGGCGCTGTGGGGGCGGGTGCGCATCGCCGGGCTCGACGCGGTCCCGGTAGACGGGCCGCTGCTCGTCGTCCCCAACCACGACAGCCAGTGGGACCCGATCGTCGTCGGGATCGCGTTGCGCAAGCGCCGTCCGCTGCGCTTTCTGGCGCGCGCCGATCTGTGGAGGATTCCGGGCCTCGGCCCGATCCTCCACGCGATGGGTCAGATTCCGATCGAGCGCGGCGCGGGGGACGCCCGCGCGCTCGACAGGGCGGTGGAGGCGCTGCGCGGCGGCGAGGCGATCTGCGTCTTCCCCGAGGGAAGGCTGTCGCGCGGCGAGACGCTGCGCGCGCGCAGCGGGGTGGGCAGGCTCGCCCAGTGGTGCCCCGGCGTGCGGGTCGTGCTGTGCTGCGTCGAGGGAACGACGGACTACGTTCGCTTCCCAAAACGCCCGCGAATCTCCATCAGCTTCTTCGAGCCGGCGACGGGGCAGGCGAGGTCGGGTGAGGACCCGGCCGAGCTCGCCACGCGGCTGCTGGGGGAGATCCGCGCGCTCGTCCCGCCGGTTGCGGCGGGACGCCGTTATGGGTCTTAACTGCGGCTAGCCGTTGAGCTTGCCGATCTTGAAGATCTTGGTTCCACAGTCGGGACAGGTGCCCTGAATCGCTGGACGCCCATTCTTCATCGTCACCTGCTGCGGATCCTGGATCTCGACCTTCTTGCGCTCCTTCACGCAGTAACCCTGCGCCATCAGCGCGCCTCCTTTCGGGTGCCGACCGCTCCCGGGCCGGCGATTTCACATCGTCGCCGACGTCGGTCGCGTGTGGCGATTTCAGCCCTCGCGGCCACGGTGCCCACGAATGTAGAGCAATGAGCAGACAACTCCCACGCACGATTAGTGCGTAAACGCACGATCTCCAGGCGAGGCGTCGGTCCCTAGGGCGTTGTGGTCGTGCCCTGGCCGCTCGACTCGAGGTCCGAGATCTGGTTGCGAAGGTCCTGGATGTCGTCCTGGATCACCGAGATCTGCTGGTCGACCGACTGGTCGCCCTGGGTCGCGGTTGCGACCTTGTCCTCGAGCGTCGAGATCCGCTCGGTCAGCGACCGGACGTCCTGCTGCGCCGCCTGGCTCGCCGTCTCCTCGACGGAGGCGAGCTGCTCGCGGACGTCCTGGAGCTGGGCGTCGGTGGCGGACTTGTCCTTGGCGTCCCTGGCCAGCACGATCGCCACGATCGCCGCCGCGAGGGCGAGCACCGACACCGCCGCGAGCGCGATCGTGCGCAGGTTGAGCCTGCGCTCGACCTGCGAGAGCCAGCTGCGCAGCCCGTCGATGCGCTCGTGCGGGCTGGCGGCGGCATCGGCGAGGGCCGGCGAGGGCTCGCCCGGCGTGCCGGGCGCCGCGGGCGGCACCTGACCGGGGGGCGGCGGGGTGGGCCCCATCCCGGCGGCGGGCGGCTGGCCGGGCGGTGGGCCGCCGGGGGGCGGCGGGGGCGGCTTGGGCGGCTCGGTTGGGGTGCCCTGCATCGATCGATGACCCTATATCAGCGCTCGGAGAGCTCGGCGGCCGGCTCGAGCGGCAGCCCGGCGTTCTCCCAGGCTTGCACGCCGCCGGCCATGTTGTAGGCGTCGTAGCCGTCGTGCCGGAAGGCGTCCGCCGCCATCGCCGAGCGGTTCCCGCTGCGGCAGTGAAAGACCACCGGCCGGTCGCGGGGGATCGAGTCCGCTCGAGACGGCAGCTGCTCGAGCAGGATGTGCACGGCACCGGAGATGTGACCCTCGTCCCACTCGTCCTGCTGGCGGATGTCGATCAGCTCGATCTCGCCGGCGCGCCGCATCTCGGCGACGCGCCGCGGCTCGAGCGACGACGCGGAGTCGGGTTGCTGATCGGGGTCGGATTCGACCGCCACGCCGCGAGCTTAATGGTCCTCCTGCCGCCTCGTGCGGGAACCGAACGTCGGCGGGCCTGGCCGCCTGAATACCATGGAGGCGCCCAAACGAGACAAGGAGACCGCAGATGCCAGAGGCAGTGATCGTCGACGCAGTACGCACTCCGATCGGGCGCGCATTCAAGGGCTCGCTCGCGCAGCTTCGCCCCGACGAGGTCGGGGCCCACACGGTCGACCAGCTTCTGGAGCGCCATCCCGACGTCGCGCCGGACTCCGTCGAGGAGGTCTACTGCGGCTGCGGCATGCCGCAGGGACTTCAGGCTTTCAACATCGGCCGCATCATCGTGCTGCTGTCCGACAAGCTTCCCGAGACGACCAACGGCTCGACGATCTCGCGCTACTGCGCGTCGAGCCTCGAGGCGATCCGGGTCGCGGCCAATGCCGTCAAGGCCGACCAGGGACACACCTATGTCGCCGCCGGCGTCGAGTGGGTGAGCCGCTACAACGAGCGCACCGAGCCCGCGGGCGAGGCGGATCAGAACGAAAAGCTGCAGGGCAAGGACGGCCAGCCCGACGCCTACATCGCGATGGGCTTGACGGCCGAGAACGTCGCCGACCGCTACGAGGTCAGCCGCGCCGACATGGACAAGTACGCGCAGCGCTCGCAGGAGCTCGCGGTGGCCTCCCAGGAGTCCGGGTTCTTCGACCGCGAGATCGTTCCGGTCCCGCTGCCCGATGGAGGCGAGGCGGCCAAGGACGACGGCCCGCGTGCGAGCTCCACGCTCGAGAAGCTGTCGCAGCTCGAGCCCGCCTTCCGGCCGGACGGCAAGGTCACGGCGGGCAACTCGTGCCCGCTCAACGACGGTGCGGCGGCGGTCCTCGTGATGTCCGACGAGCGCGCCAAGGAGCTGGGCCTGACGCCCAGGGCCCGCATCGTCACAGCGGCCACCTTCGGCAACGAGCCCGAGTACATGGGCGTCGCCCCGATCGGCGCGATCAAGAAGGTGCTCGATCGGGCCCAGATGAAGATCGACGACGTCGACACCGTCGAGCTCAACGAGGCGTTCGCCGCCCAGGTGATCCCGATCATGGACGAGTGCGACATCCCGCTCGACAAGCTCAACACGCACGGCGGGGCGATCGCGCTCGGCCATCCGTTCGGCCAGACGGGCGCCAGGATCATGACGACGCTGCTCAACGTCATGGAGACCGAGGATCACCAGGTCGGGCTCGAGACGATGTGCGTCGCCGGGGGCCAGGGCGAGGCGATGATCGTCGAGCGCCTCAACTGAGCTGAGCTCGGCGCCGGTCACGAGCCGGTGGAGCTGGTCCCGACCGTAATCAGCGCCGGCTGGGCCGCCGGGGTGAACGCCTACGGGACCGTGGCGATGCTCGGTCTGCTGGGCCGGGCCGGCGTAGGTGAGGTCCCCGACCCGCTCACCGGCACGCCCGTGATCGTCACGGCGCTGGTGCTGTTCGCGATCGAGTTCGTCGTCGACAAGGTCGCGTATCTAGACACGACCTGGGACCTCGTCCAGACGCCGATTCGCCCCGCGGTCGGAAGTGCGGTCGGGGCGCTGTTCGCCGGCGACGCCGACGTCAGCTCGATCGACGAGGCGCTGTCCGCGGCGGGCGGCGGCGGCACGGCGCTCGCCAGCCACGGCCTCAAGGCGGGCCTGCGGCTCGGGATCAACGCTTCGCCCGAGCCGTTCTCGAACATCGTCGTAAGCCTGCTCGAGGACGGCATGGTGGCCGTGGTCGTCGCGCTCGCGCTCGAGCACCCGAGCACGGCGCTGGCGATCGTGATCGTGCTGATGGCCGCGGGGGCCACCCTCGCGTACCTGATCTGGAGTCGCATCCTGCGCGCCTGGCGGGCCTGGAAGGGCCGCCGCCGGCGCGCTCCCCCTTAGCACTTAGACAACGCGAGGCCCGGGGCGGACGGACCGGCCCCGGGCCTCGATTTTCACTCCCGGAGGAAGTGCTGTTGCTCCGCTACTTGTTCTGGCCGTTTCCGTGGCCGTTCGAGCCGTGGGGCGTGACGTCGACGCTCTCGCAGTCCGCCGCCACGATGTCGTTCTTGTCCGCGCGCACGGTGTCGGCGTCGGTCGAGTACTCCGGCTCGCCGTCCTCACCGCACGTGACCGTGTCCGGGCCGCCGTGCTTGCCGTCGCGGGCGTTGATCGAGTCGTTGCCCGTGCCGCCGTTGATCTGGTCGGCGCCCTTCTTGCCGGACAGCGTGTCGTTGCCCTCGTCGCCGTTTACGACGTCGTTGCCCTTGCCACCCGCGACGTCGTCGTTCCCGGCCAGCGCGTTGATGGTGTCGTTGCCCTTCTTGCCGACGATGTGGTCGTCGAACGGGGTCCCGGTCAGCACGTCGTCGCCCTGTGTCCCCGTGATGTTGTCCGCCAGGGCGACGCCGGCGGCCGAGATTGCTACCACTGCCACAGCGACCATCAGAACTGATGTCCGCTTCATCATCTTGCATCCCTCCTTGGGGGGTGATGAGCGCGAAGGTCCCCGCGCTCTGATTGGCTAACGCTGGGAAGCTGCCCAGCGTCAGGACTTATCGAGTCATGTCTTCTGCTGAAGTCAGGGTCCGGCTCCAGCCGCGTTCGAGCCGCGACGAGATCGCCGGCGAGCGTGACGGAATGCTTGTCGTGCGGGTGACCGCGCCGCCGGTCGGCGGCCGCGCCAACGATGCGCTGTGTCGCCTTATCGCCAAGCGCGCCCGCGTCGGCCGCACGCGCGTGAGCGTCGTGAGGGGCGCCCGCTCGCGCGACAAGCTGGTGCGCGTCGAGGGCGTCGAGGAGTCGCGGTTGCGAAGCGTCCTCGGCCTCGACGCGCGGTCGTAGGGACCGGACGGGCGCCCGGGCGGACGCTGCCGCCCGGGGCCCCTCCGTCGATCCTGAGATCGACCCGCAAGTGGCCAATCGGCTAGTGGCCATGGGGGTTCTCATCCCCGGGTCGATCGACGTTCTCGCAATCCGCCGCGACCACGTCGTTCTTGTCAGCCAGGACGGTGTCGACGTCGTCGTCGAGGGTGTCGGCGTCCTCGCCGCAGGTGATCGTGTCGGCTGCCTTGTTGCCGTCGCCGCGGGCCTTGATGAGGTCGTTGCCCGCGCCGCCGTTGAGCTGGTCGGCGCCCTGGTTGCCGGTCACGACGTCGTCGCCGTCGTCGCCGTTGAGGACGTCGTCGCCCTTGTTACCGGACACGTTGTCGTTGCCGGCCAGGCCCGATGCCTGGTCGTTGCCCTTCTTGGCGACCATGTGGTCGTCCACGGCGGTGCCGGTCAGGACGTCATCGCCCTGCGTCCCGGTGATGTTGTCCGCTACCGCCACGGCGGCGAAGGCGAGCACCGCGCCCATCGTCGCCACGGCCAGTGTCGCGAGCGTTCGCTTGGTCATCGAGCCTCCTCGTAGGTCTCCTGGGTTCACGTCCGCTGTTCCTTCCCGATTCATTCGGTTCAGTCCTCGGCGGCGTCGCGTCGCGTCGGCTGCATCCGTAACAGCGCCGGCTTGCGCCACGGGGGTACGGGTGATTCCGTGGTTTCAGGGGGGACGATGCGGGAGTTCGAGGCGATCGCTGCACCCAACGCCGCGGCCCTCCGTTAGCGTCGCGGGCATGGGTGAGCGCGAACCCGAGCAGTTCGAGCCGCTGCTCGAGGCGGCCCGGGAGGGCAGCGAGGACGCCTGGAGCGCGATCTATCGCCGTCTCGCGCCGCCGGTGCTCGGCTACCTGCGAGCGAGCGCGGCGCCCGAGCCGGAGGACAACCTGAGCGAGGTCTTCCTTCAGGTCGCGCGCGACCTGCCGCGCTTCGAGGGCGACGAGCGCGACTTTCGGGCCTGGGTGTTCACGATCGCCCACCACCGCCTGATCGACGCGCGCCGCGCGGACGCGCGGCGCCCCGTCGAACCGGTCGCCGAGACCCCCGAGCCACACGCGACCCCGACCGCCGATGTCGCCGACGAGGCCATGGCGCGGATCGGGCGTGAGGAGGTGCAGAGGGTGCTCGCGGCGTTGACCCCCGAGCAGCAGACCGTGCTGCTGCTTCGCGTGCTCGGCGAGCTGACGGTCGAGGAGGTCGCCGAGGCGATCGGCAAGCGCCCGGGGGCCGTGAAGGCCCTGCAGCGGCGCGGCCTGGCGGCCGTGAGGCGCAAGCTGGCAAGGGGGGGCGTAACCCTGTGAGCCGCCGCGACGCTTTTGATCAAGAGATGGCATTTTCCCGCCGCATCCGAGCCGAGGAGGCGGAGCGCGTGCTGTCGGGGGTGGACCCCACGACTGGCGAGGCCCCCGAGTTGCGCGAGCTCGCGTCGTTCGTGGCGATCCTCACAGAGGCGCTGCCGCAGCAGCCCGATCCCGCGGTCGAGCCGGCGGTCGTCGCGCGGCTCGCGGAGGTCGCCCGATCGGCGAGCCTGGAGGCCGCGTCGCAGCCGACCGGCGCGATGACCCGGGTACGTCGTGCGGCATGGCGGCGGCGGCTGGTCGTGTTCGCCAGGGTCGCCTTCGCGGTGGCGCTCGTTCCGGCGATGCTCGCCGGGCTCGCCTTCGCAGGGATCACGCTGCCCGAGCCGGCGCAGGATGCGTTCGAGCGGCTCGGCCTCGAGCTGCCGAATCAGTCCGCCGTCGACGACGGCCAGCCCGGCCCGGGCGAGTTGCGCGGTCAGGGCAGCAATGCCGCGCACAAGGGCGAGGTGGCCGAGGACGAGGACGAGGACGCCGGCGCCGGGAACGCGACCGCCGCCGCGGCCAGGCATCATGGCCGCAAGCACGGTCCGCGCGGACATGGGCACCACGGGCACAACGGCAAGCCGCAGGGCAACGGGCCTTCGGCCGCTACTCCGCCGGGGCAGGGCGGCACCCCGCCTGGGCCGGGCGGCGTCCCGCCGGGCGGCGGCAGCGACGGTTCCACGGGCCCGCCGCCGAGCGCCGGTCCCCCGGTGACCCCACCGGGGCAGGGCGGCGTACCCCCCGGGCAGGCGAAGTAGTAGCCCCCCTCTTACGCCACCGCTAGAGTGCCCGGCGAGGCCGCAGGGTGCTCTCGCCGGGCGGCAGTCTGGCGAACTCGAGGAGAGAGCTGGTAGTCGATGTCCGTTCCGAGCGGATTCGAAGCGAAGCCGAGGTATCGCGGTCGGATCGCGATCGGGCTGGCCATGGCCGGCTGCGGGCTCGCTTTTCTGGCCCTTCCCTCGACGAGCTCGGCGGCGGTCACGATCGGGGCGGACGTCAATGCGACCGCCAACACGAGCGTCGGCACCTGCAACGGGATCTTCTCCTGCACGTGGGCCCAGACGGATCCCTCCACGGCGGGGCCGGTCCAGCAGGTGCGCTCGCCGATCGACGGCGTGATCGTGCGCTGGCGGGTCTTCGGCGCCGGCACCCTGCAGCTCCAGGTGATCACCAGCGCGGACGGGGACAATGCGAGCGCTTCGGCCACTAGCGACCCGGCTGCGCTTCTGAACGGACAGCCGAACGCGACTCGGCTTCCGATCCACGCCAACCAGCTGATCGGGATCGCGATGCCCGACATCGGCAGCAACTCGGTCGATCGGCACAGCGAGAGCGGCTATGGGACCGTGCGCCGATGGCAGCCGGCGCTGACCGGGGCGACCGACGCGTCGTTCAGCCAGCAGCCGGACGCGTCGCTGCTGCTCAACGCCGACGTCGAGCCCGACGCCGACGCGGACGGCTACGGGGACGAAACGCAGGACCTGTGCTTCACCGACGCCTCGACGCAGGGCCCGTGTCTCGGAGGCACGACCGAGCCGGACACGACGATCACCAGGGGCCCACCCGCCAAGACGCGCAAGCGGGGAGCGACGTTCGAGTTCGCCGCGAGCGAGCCGGATTCGAAGTTCCAGTGCAAGCTCGACGGCAGCCAGTTCAACAACTGCGGCTCGCCGTTCAAGCTGCTCAAGGTCAAGAAGGGGACGCACACCTTCCAGGTCAGGGCGAAGGACACCGCGGGCACCGTCGATTCGACGCCCGCGAGCCTCACCTGGACGGTCAAGAAGAAGAAGCGAAGGAAGTGAGTCCCACGGCGAGCCGCAAGGTCGAAGAGAACGGGTAGCGATGCGCATACGGCTCTTGATAGGCGCGCTTGCTTGCCTGACCGCCGCGCTCGCGGGCTGCGACGACGACGAGCAGACCACGGCCACGACTCCTGTCGTGAGCACCACCTCCCCTGCCCCGGCGGGCGCGACCGGCGCCGGTGGCGCTCCTGGCCCGGCCAGCGTCGACGACGTCGCGGCATGCCTAGACGCCGCCGGATTCGAGGCCACGCCGAGCGACGCCGAGCTGCCCGGCGTCGATGCTGCCTACGAGCGACTCGACGTCGCGCAGGGCAACCTCGACGACGCCGCGGTGATCGTCGTCTTCGAGACCGAGGACGACGCGCAGGCCGCGGAGCCGAAGATCGAGGACGCGGCCGGCGCCGCCGACGTCGAGGCGGTCGGCAACGTCGTCTACGGGATCGATCCGGCGGCCGACTTCACCTCGGCCGAGGAGCTGGTCATCAAGGGCTGCCTGCCCGCCGGGTAGCGGTGGAACCTCAGTCCTCGAACAGCGCGTAGCCGTACTCGCCGCGCTTGTAGGCGAGCTTGGCGATCGCGGTCATGCGGTCGTCGTCGTTCGACTCGATGCGGCGAAACTGGGAGCGCACGCGCCGCGCGGCGCGATTGCAGAAAGTCTCGGCGATGTAGCGCTCCTGGCCAGAGGGCTCGATGCCCTGGGACTCGAAGATCGCTGTGATCCGCGACAGCACCGCGATCTGGGCGTAGATGTCGGAGACCGCGTCGGCGAGCCGCTTCTGGTGGAACTGGCGCTCGATCACCCCCCGCTTGTGCTCGCGCAGCAGCGACTCGGTCACGCCGCGCAGCTCCTTTACCTGATCGGAGACCGCCTCGGCCTGCTGCGACAGCTCGGGATGGGCCTTGGTGACCTTGTCGGGTCGGATCCGACCGCTCACGTAGTCGACCAGCACCCCGATCGATCCGATCGGATTGGTGAGCTCGAGGTCGCCGAGCCCGGACAGCTTCTCGCCCACCGGCTTGATTCCCGACAGCGCGACGAAGGCGCGCAGGACGTCATTTGCGCCCTCGAAGATCGGGAAGATCCGGATGTCGCGCAGCACCTTCTCGTAGGGCTCGTCGCGCATGTAGCCGGCGCCGCCCTTGAGCTGAAGCGCGCGGTTGGCCGCGTACCAGAGAAACTCGGTCGCCGAGACCTTGCAGATCGCCGACTCGAGCGAGTAGTCCGGAACCCCCGCGTCGACCAGGCCACAGGTCAGGTAGCACATCGACTCCAGCCCGAAGAGGTAGGAGACCATCCAGCCGATCTTCTCCTGGACGAGCTCGAAGTCGGCGAGCGGGTGGCCGAACTGCTGCCGCTCCTTGACGTGCTCGATCGTGCGGTCGAGCAGGCCCTTCGTCGCGCCCACCGATCCCGTCCCGAGCCCGATGCGCCCGTTGTTGAGGATCTGCATCGCGATCTTGAAGCCGTCGCCGGGCTCTCCGAGCACGTTCTCGGGGGGGACTCGGACGTCGTTGTAGTAGAGGTGCCGCAGGTCGTTGCCGCGCAGGCCCATGGTGTCGTAGCGCTCGCCGACCTCGAACCCCTTCATGCCCTTCTCGAGGATCAGCGCGATGTGGCGGTCCTTGCCGCCGACCTCGGCGCGGGCGAAGGTCGTGAAGACCTCGCCCTTGGCGCCGTTTCCGATGAAGCGCTTCTCGCCGTTGAGCAGCCACGAGCCGTCGGCCTGGCGTACAGCGCGCGAGCGGATGTTGTACGCGTCCGATCCCGCCTCCGGCTCGGTCAGCGCGAACCCGGCGAGCCTCCGCCCGCTGGCGAGGTCGGGCAGGAAACGCTCCTTCTGGTCCACTGTGCCGTACAGGTGGATGCCCTTGAAGCCGATCGACTGGTGGACGCCCATCACGATCGACAGGGTCGCGTCGATCTGGGCGAAGGTCTCGAAGACGCGCGCGTAGCCGGTCTGGGACAGGCCCTGGCCCCCGTACTCCTCGGGGACGTAGAGGCCGCACAGGCCGCGCTCGCCGAGCTCGCGGACGATGTCGTCGCCCAGCCAGCGTTGCTCCTCGACCTTGCGCGTGTCGATCTTGTGCTCCGCGAGGTCGCGCAGGGAGGCGTTGAGCGCCCTGATCCTGTCCTGCTCGTCGGGGTCCGGCTCGGGCCACGGGAAGACGAGCTCCTCGCAGATCTCGCCCATGAACAGGGACTTGGCGAACGAGGAGACGCCGTGCTCGGCGGCCGCCGGCTTCTCGGTGGTCGCGACCTCCATCTCGGCAACGAGCCTATAGCTCCAACTCGCTCTGCGCCCGGTCTGCGATCAGGCGCGCGAGGGCGAGGCAGGAGGTCGCGGCCGGCGAGGGCGCGTTGCGGACGTGGATCGCGCGCTCGGTCGTCGAGACGACGAAGTCGTCGACGAGTGTGCCGTCGCGGGCCAGGGCCTGGCCGCGCACGCCCGCGTGCCCGGCGGCGAGGTCCGCCGGCCCGAGCTCGGGGACAAACCGCGCTGCCTCAGCCGCGAACGCGCGGCGGCTGAGCGCGCGGCGCAGCTCGACCGCGCCGCTGCGCCAGTGGCGCCGCACGAGGCGCCACGTCCCGGGCCAGGCGAGCGTCGCGGCGAGCTCGCGCGGGCGCACCCGGGTCAGCCGGTATGCGTCGCGCGCCCCGGCGATCAGGGCCGACGGCCCGACGTGGATCGAGCCGTCGAGGTCGCGCGTGAGGTGGACCCCGAGGAAGGGCAGATCGGGGTCCGGAACGGGATAGATGCTGGTGCGGACGAGTCCCTGGCGCTCTGGCCGCAGTCGCAGGTAGGCGCCACGGAAGGGGACGATCCGCGGGTCGGCGGGGGCTCCGGCCATCACAGCGAGGCGATCCGACCACGCGCCGGCGCAGAACACCGCCGCGCGGGCGCGCAGCTCGCCGCGCGCGTGGCGAAGCGCGATCCCGGTCTCGCCGGCGTCGATCGCGCGCACGCCACAGCCGGTCGAGATCGTCCCGCCGGTCGCGGTCAGCTCGGCCCCGAGGCTTGCGGTCACCTCGCGGAAGTCGACGACCCCCGTGCTCGGCGAGTGAAGGGCAGCGAAGCCTTGCGCGTGGGGCTCGATCTCGCGCAGCTCGTCGGAGCCGATCCGCCGAACGCCCGGCACGCCGTTCTCGATCGCGCGGCGCTGGAGCTCGTCGAGCCGCGGCAGCTCGTCGAGCTCGGTGGCGACGATCACCTTGCCGGGGCGCTCGGCGCGGATGCCGCGCTCGTCGCAGTATTCGTACAGCTCGCGCGCGCCGGCAACGCAAAGCCTCGCCTTCAGCGACCCCGGGCGGTAGTAGATCCCGGCGTGAATAACGCCGCTCGAGTGCCCGGTCTGGTGGACGGCGATCCGCTGCTCGCGCTCGAGCACCGCGACGGCAGCGTCGGGGTGGCGGTGGGCGAGCTCGCGCGCGGCCGCGAGCCCGACGATCCCGGCGCCGACGACCGCGATGTCGCATCCCGAGGGAGGATCGGCTGACAGGTCGGCCGGAGGCTGGGGTTGGCCCATCGCGCGCCAGTCTAGGATCGAGGTGTTAAAGCGCGGCTCTGCCGCGAGCAGCATGTGATTGTCAGTTGGCCCTACCGCTCAAGCCGCCCGTCAAGCCCCAGCTCGCGCTGTCGCGCAAGCAGCTTCCGACCGGCGACGAGTGGACCTACGAGCAGAAATGGGACGGCTTTCGCGCCATCGCCTTCGTGGACGGCGCCGAGCTGTACCTCCAGTCGCGCAACGGCAAGCCGCTGGGTCGCTACTTCCCGGAGCTCGTCCTGCCGGAGGGCCACTACGTCGTCGACGGCGAGCTGGTGATCCTCGAC
>WNFU01005840.1_pt1 | contig 24934 bp, 24 predicted proteins | sample 5400121 | NCBI WGS metagenome assembly WNFU01 (sample SAMN13153360, study PRJNA577476) | soil metagenome | isolation source: 100 cm soil or saprolite under grassland replicate 1 | place: USA:California | collected 2016-06-15
TGCGTATTATCAACTGGGTGACGGATGTCCCTCTGGCGAAGACTCGTCGGTCGCCCTTTGTTAAGCTAATGCGGCCGGAGCCTTTAACGTGCTAAAGGAATTCGCCAGCGGTATCAGGACTCGCCGCACTCCATACGCTAGCGCGCTCCCAGCAAGCGGATAAAACCCAAAAAGACCAGCGTCAATCCGCTCTATCCGCGTCATCAGCGTTCTATGAACCCGTACATCCATTTGATAACCGCTCTAGCTAGGGCGCTTGAGTAGGGTAAAAGTTGGTTGTTAGCAGTTGAACCGTTCTACTAAAGGAGCTTTACTATGAGTCAACTATTGAGACACCTTATCGTCATTATCAATTTGATACCGAGCTGTTTGTGCTTCGCGCAGGAAGGCGCCAATAAGACCCCGTCTACTTCGCCTGCTCAAAAGCCGGAAACAGAGTTGCAAAGGCCAAATTCCGCGCAGGGTCAAAATCCAACTGTTGTGCTTCCTGCCGGTATGGGCGCATTCCAGATAGTAGGATTATCGCCGGAAGCCAATTCCTGGGCAGTTCAGATTATTACTAGAGGCGGGTTCGCCGGAAAAGGGAAAGGTGACTTGACGATAACATCTCAGGGCCACCTTGTCTGGAATGAGATAAAAAATCAATGCAACGTTAAGCTGCGAGATGATGTGTTACAGATATTGACCCAAACGGCTTTCTCGGCTGACGCTTCCAAGTGGGTCGGGCGCCCGTCTAGGGTTTGCTCAGACTGTTATGTAACTGCGATAGTGCTGCAGCGCCGTGAAGGCGCCGGGATAGTAAGAACGTACATTGCCTACTGGGATGATGCTACTGCAGGGAAAATCTCTGAGGAGCTGAGAAAGGTATACGATACATTTATGACACACAAAGGATGCCAGCAGTAGATCGGCTGCGCTGACGTCCCCGAGCCTGATCTCCCCATTTTAAGCAAGTCTCCCAAGAGACCGGTGATATCCTGGCACGCGATCAGTTCGTGACCCTTCGGTGAGCAGGTTTGACGCATTACAGGATGTCAAACCTGCTCACCGAAGGGTCACAATAGATCATGGAGGGACACATAAGAAAGGAAACAATGTTGCGGAACATCCAACATTATATCTACTTGCCACTCCTATTGGTTTGTATCAGTTCCCTAGGGCTTGTTTGCTTTGTGATTGCCCAGGAAAAGGCGGCGCCTCCCGTTCGACCTACCGTTGATTATTCTCCGATCATCGCCAAACTGAAAGAACAATTGCCGCAACAGATGACGCAAATGAATGTGCCGGGCCTGGCGATTGCGCTGGTGGATGGTGATAAGCTTGTTTGGGCCGAGGGGTTTGGTACCACGGATCGCTCCAGCCAGACGAAAGTCACAGCAGATACACTCTTCAGCATGCAGTCCATCTCTAAAACCTATACTGCGACAGGTTTCTTAATCGCAGTGGAGAAGGGATTGATGAAGCTTGACGATCCCCTGAAAAAATACTATCCAGAGTTTACTGTGAATAGCCGCTTCGGATCGGAAGAAGCGAACAGAATCACTTTTCGACATCTGTTAAGTCATTGGTCTGGACTTACGCATATAGCTCCCTGCGGTAAACACTTCTATCGTCGTGGCTGTTCGTATGTAGATCACATTCGAGGCATCTCAGAGACTTGGCTCAAGTTTCCTGTTGGCGAGAGATATAGCTACTCAAATCTTGGTATCGACCTGGTAGGGTATGCCTTGGAACTGCGTTCTGGAAAGCCACTTGATGAGTTCATGAATGAAGAGCTATTTAGACCGCTGGGGATGACGTCCAGCACCTTCAATCGCAAAGTTGCGGCAAATCATCCATCAGTGGCTAAAGGCCATATACGAGATAGAATCTTGCCGGCGCCGTGGATTTTTATGATTCCAGCCGGAGGTAGGCATACATCGGCCGGAAGCATGTATTCAACCGCGAAAGATATGGCCAGGTATATCTCATTCCATCTTGCCGGCGGTAAGATCGGTGGCAAGCAAATCATCGGGGAAAATTTGCTGAAAGAGATGTATACGCAGCAGTTTCCGATCGAAGGACAAGTCTATGGATACGGTCTCGGCATTGTGAGCGCGCCTCTGCGTAGTGGAACTCTCCTTGCTCATGCGGGCGCTGGAGCCGGCTATAGAACATATCATATGTGGACCCCCGAATATCAAATCGGCGTTGTTGTCCTAATGAATTCTGAGTCGGGTGATCCTCAGCGAATCGCATTGGACGTTTTCCAGCAAATGATTGAAGCCAAGTACGGCCCTGATTCTCGAACGGGTTCCGCCAAATTTACAGATAAACCGATAATAACGGTGGATACCAAGTTGTTACAGCGGCTCGCAGGGACTTACCAACTCAGAGAAGAATTGTTGGCGCCTTTCAAAGTCAAGGAAGACGGCCTCTACGTAGTTTCCGGAACTAACGAGGGGAGATTGAATGCTCATAGTCCTACTGAATTTTCGTTCCGCGGCTCCAAATTTACTTTCATTTTAGACGAGAAAGGGAGACCAAAAGGTGTCCAGGTTCTCAGTTCTGCCGGTTACGATTCCAATGTCGAATTCATGCCATTTAACGACAACCCAGATGAGGAGGCGGGACCTAATAAGAGAGAATGGCAAGATTTCGTCGGTAAATATTCACGTGAAGCTGATGGCGACACATTTAACGTCAGTGTAATGATCAAAAACGGATATCTATACTTAGATCGTTTGGGAGGTCTTAAGCTAGATGAGCATAAACCCGGCATTTTTTTCACCGCCGATGGCGAAGCCGTGATCTTCCGGGGTGACAGAATGTCTCTGTATAATTACGGATACACGAAAAAATCGGCGCCGAAAGTCGAATACAAGGTCGATGCCGAGACGTTGAAGATTTACGAAGGCGTCTACAAAAACGAGGAAGTAGAAGTCACCCTCAAAATAAAAGAGGGAAAGCTGGTCGGCGGGCCCGTGGGGGAGGAGTTAGCTTTGATTTCGGTAGACAAACACACTTTTGAGGTTGATGGCATGACGGATGTCACCTGCATCTTCAACCTCGAGGCCGATAAAGTCGCCGGATTAATGGTTAAAGGATTGAGCCGACAGGTGGAACTAAAAAAAGTGAGGGCTAAATAAGCGCCGACGGAAAGTTTCGAGGCGTAGTTTGTAAAAATCAGGACTTAATCTGACAGTGAGCAGTTATCTGAAGCCTGCGCATAAATCAGAAGGCGCGCCCTGGGTACGCGTCGCTTCCAGCGCGCAGTCTCGGCAAGAGGCGCATTAAGAAGCATACGCGATCAGTTCTTCATCGCAGCCTTTACCCACCATGAATCTGAGCCTGTCCCTTGTACAACGGGCGCTATCGGCGCGCGCGAATATAATCGAACAAGAGTGTGGCGATGAGCGGCGATAAGCCGACTTCAGCGGGGGGCCTTTCACTTTCCCCTTGCTTACCGAGAGGGACATGACTATACTCGTCTCGGTAACCGAGGAGGATCATATGAGCAAACCGACAGACCTGGTCCAGGGCGCCCTGGACCTGCTTATCCTGAAGATTCTGGCCTTAGAGCCGCTCAACGGCTGGGCGATCGGGCAACGCCTGAAGCAGGTCTCCGACGACGTCCTGCAGGTCAGCGACGGATCGCTCTACCCCGCCCTGCACAAGCTGGAGCAAGAGGGTTGGATTACTGCAGAGTGGAGACCCAGCGAGAATAATCGTCGCGCCAAGTTCTATTCGCTAACGCGGCTCGGCCGCAAGGAGTTGGAAAAAGAGGCCGCCAATTGGAATCGACTCTCTGCCGCCATCTCGCGTGTGGTGAAGCTCAAGGAGGCTTGAGAGATGCGTTTCGAACATTGGGTTTACACTCTGCCGCTGCGCTTGCGATCACTCTTTCGCCGCAGACAAGTCGAGCAGGAACTGAACGAGGAACTCCGTTATCACATTGAGCGGCAGGTTGAGGAACATATCGCCAAAGGCATGACGCCAGAGGAGGCGCGTTATGCCGCGCTGCGCGCCATGGGCGGCGTCGAGCAACGGAAGGAGGAGTGCCGCGATATGCGACGCGTGAGGTTGATTGAAGACCTGATACAGGATCTCCGCTACGGGCTGCGGACACTGCGCAAGAGTCCTGGTTTCACGGCTGTGGCCGTGCTCTCGTTGGCGCTCGGGATTGGGGCCAACACAGCGATCTTCAGTCTGGTCAATACCGTTTTGTTACGGCCTCTGCCGGTCGAAAATCCGGAACGACTCGTTTCTTTGAATTACGCTTCAGAGAAAGGCGATGACGCCTTCCCTACATTTTCCTACTTAAACTACCGCGACCTCCGCGATCGGAACAATGCGGTCGACGGGTTGATCGCCTACCGTATGGCGCCGATCAGCCTGAGCCACGATGGAATCAGCGAACGCGCCTGGGGATATCTGGCTACGGGCAATTACTTCGACGTGTTGGGAGTGAAACCCGCGCTCGGCCGTTTGCTCACACCGGAAGACGACAAAGCCCCGGGAGCGCATCCGGTGATGGTCATCAGCTACGACTGCTGGCAAAAGCGCTTCGCCGGCGATCCGAATGTCGTGGGCCGCGGCGTGCTGGTCAACGCGCGCAGCTTCACGATTATCGGCGTCGCCCCGCGGGATTTTTACGGCACAGAGATCGGGTATGTGGCGGAAATGTGGTTTCCGATCATGATGCTGGATCAAATCATAAAGTGGGGCAATGATCTGTGGGACCGCAGCGGGCTATCATACCTGGCGCAGGGACGATTGAAATCCGGCGTCGACATTGTGCAAGCGGAAGCCTCGCTCAAAACCGCCATGGCGCAACTTGCGCACGAATATCCGAATGAAAACAGTGGCAGAACCATTCTGCTTTCACCGCCGGGTCTTTTCGGCTCCTATTTCCGCGGGCCGGTTTTGAGCTTTGTCGGCGTATTGATGATCGCGGCCGGGTTCGTTCTGCTGCTTGCCTGCTTGAATCTGGCGAATCTGTTGCTTGCGCGCGCTATGGAAAGGCGCAAAGAGATTGCCATTCGTCTGGCGATTGGCGCCGGCCGGATGCGCATTGCCCGGCAATTGTTGACTGAAAGTCTACTGCTGGCATTCATGAGCGGGGCCATTGGATTGCTGCTGGCTTATTCTCTGTGGGACTGCAGGGGTATGACGGCGCCAGCAGTAAAATCTTCAAGCAGCGGTTGCTCGAGCGCGTGCGCGCATTGCCGGGTGTGCAATCCGCGGGCCTAGCCGATTATGTTCAGTTCGACTTGATGACCAGAGACAGTTACATCCATGCCGAAGGCCAGCCGCTAGAGCGCGGCGTGAATCCACCATCGGCGTTGAGGGGCTCCGCCAGTCCTGGCTTTCTTCAGGGCCTGGGCGCTCGCTTGTTACAGGGACGCGATTTCACGGCGGCCGATAATGAAACGAAACGGAGTGTGGCCGTCGTGAACGAGACCTTTGCGCGACGCATATGGAAGGGCGCCACGGCAGTCGGTAAACGCTTCAGTTTTTTCGGCCCGGAAGGCCCTTGGATCGAGGTCATCGGCGTGATTCAAGATGGCAAATACTTGAGCCTGGGCGAAGAAGGGAGACTGTTTGTCTATACCAATCTGGAGGATGACAAAGGCGGGAACGGATTGAGTCTAAATCTTGTCGTACGAACTGCGAGTGAGCCACGTAGCGTAATCGCCGCGATTCGCCACGAATTCGGGCGCCTCGACCGCAACCTGCCGGTCTTCAATGTGAAGACGATGGATCAGCATATGAATTGGCCGCTCTTCCCCGCTCGCGTCGCCGCGGCGCTGCTCGGTAGCTTCGGTCTTCTGGCCTTACTCATCTCGGCGATCGGCCTCTTCGGCGTAATGTCTTATTCCGTCAGCCAGCGCACACACGAGATCGGGGTTCGTCTGGCGCTTGGCGCGCAACCTTGGAACATTCTGCGGCTGATCGCGGGACAGGGGTTGAAACTTACGCTGATCGGGCTCGCGCTGGGACTGGCGGGAGCATTCACGCTAACGCGCCTCATGTCGCCGCTCCTGTACGGCGTTAGCGCCGTTGATCCGTCGACATTCATCCTGATCTCTCTGCTACTGTTATGCGTGGCGTTGCTCGCGTGTTGGCTGCCGGCGAGGCGCGCGACGAGAGTGGATCCGCTGATTGCGCTGCGCTGTGAGTGACTGTGATCCATTCCCTCATAATGGCAGATGACAGCACACATGAACACCGTCAGGCAATCACGACGATGAGCGAACTTGTGACACTCTCCGAAAATGATCTCTGTCGATCCTTAACCCACGTCTTCTGGCTCGGAGGGCCTTCCGACTCCGGCAAGACATCGGTTATGAATATCATAGTCCAGCGGCGTCGTTGGCAGCGGTATCCCTGTGATTTCCATGAACATAACCATTTGATCGCTCGGGCCGATCCCATATTGCATCCCGTCATTTATCAGTCTATTGGTCGCTCCCTGGATGAAACCTGGCTCCACCCCACGCCGCAACAATTGTTCGAGCACATCCTGGCCACCAACGATGAGCGGTTTCCGATGATCTGTGACGACCTTCGACTGACGCCACGCAAACCACCTGTGCTGGTAGAGGGGCCACGCCTGTTTCCGAAGTTGGTCGTCCCCGTCCTTACCAGTCTGAATCAAGCCATCTGGTTGATCCCGACAGCGGACTTCGCCCACGCATCTCAGGAGCGAAGAGACAAGCCGTCAGGGCGTTATGGGTCAAGTAACCCAGAGCGATTGCGCGAGAACTTTCTGGCGCGCGAACGCCTGCTGGCGGAGTATATCGAGAGTGAGGTTGCGCGGCTCGGGTTACATTCCATCAAAGTCGACGGTCAGCGCACGGCAGAGGAGATCGCAGATGAGGTTGAGGCTCACTTCGCAACCTACACGGCATATGTGTGAGCCACTCTATGGCATTGGCCGGCGGCCGTCCCGTCGCTCCCCCAGTGACACAGGTCTTTATCGTCACGGTTTGAGTTATTGCCTGGCGCCCGAATTTGCTCTGTTTCGAAGGGACGACAAACCTTCTTTGCTCGTGAGCGCCGACCACAGGTGTTGGCGGTAGGCCTGCTGCAATTGAGGCATTTCAGCTTCATCCGCCGCGACGACCGCCAAACCCATGCTGCCCATCTCGTCATTCGAGCCTTCGCCCCAACGAACACGCTTCGGCGGGCTTGCCGGATTACGAGGGTTGTCGGCGGAATTGTCATATGTGATCTTCACGTCGAGGCGCGTGCCTTTAGGCAGAGAGACGAACTCTTTGAATTGATACTGGTCCTGCCAGGCGAAATCCCAATCGCTGATCCACAACAACGTCCTGGTCTGACCTCCGGGCAGTCGCGCGGTCAGCTTCATCTGTTTGGCCAGATAATGCGCATGCGCGCTCGCGCCAAAGGCCTTCACATCTACGGGCAGCGTGAAGGAGTCCTCAATGGCGTACTCTTTCGCGCCCGCCGGAATATCAATCCCTTTGAAGACGCCGAACAAGGGAGGCAATTGGATGCCCGTGAATTTTTTAGTCGGAGCCCTATCCGCGAAGTAGACGCCAACCGTCGACTCTTCCATTTCGGGCTTGCCGGAAGGGTGGAAGTGGGTTGAGAGGATCAGGTCCGCGTCCTTGGGAAGATACCAGGCCAGACCTTCGGGCAGAGCGCGCGCCTGCGCGCCGACGGCCCATCCGCCCAGGCCGCCGACCGGCGCCGCTTGGCCACTGGCCACACGCCTTAGACTCCCAAGGTTGATAATGCCGCGTGGAAGTCCGCCCATTCCCCCGCTGTAGCCGGGCAGCGGGTCCTCTTCATCCTGTTTGCGCGCGCTGCCCGTGGCGTCGTAAAAGAAGAGACTATGGTGGACGACGGAGCGGGCGCCGGGCCGAAACTCAATCGCCTTGACCCATTTGTCTTCGGCGAGGTCGAGCGGTAACGCGAAATTGCGATAAATGTCCGGCCCGTCCGCCGGCACTGAATACGCCTCGCCCATCTTCACGATCAGATCGGGCTTGCCGAGACGCCAACCATCGTTGAATGCGGGCGGCGAGGGCGCGACTTTCGGATCGCCTTCCGGCGCGCCTGCCTCGACCCATCGCCTGATCATCCCGATCTGTTCGCCGGTCAATCGCCGCGCGTCCTTGAATTCGTAATCGCCTTGATCGGCCTTCCACGGAGGCATTATCCGCTTTTCAGTGACATACGCGATCTGCTTCGCGCGCTTCTTCACATCCTGATAACTTAGTAGCGAAAACGGCGCGACTGCGTTAGGACGATGACAAGAGGCGCAGTTGTTGAATATTATCGGCGCGATGTCTTTGTTGAATGTCAGAGCGCCCGGCGTCTTCGACTCGTAGGAGGCTTCAGCCGACGCGCCGTCGTTCGACCGCGCTCCGGCCCACGCCCCTGTTTGACTCTCAGGCCGACCGAGCCCGAAAACCGCGCCGAGCAGGATCGCGGTCGCCAGAAACGATTTTATCTTCATAAACGAAACTCCCATTCCCCTGTTGATCACTGCGCCTGGCGGCGCGTTGATTGTCCTCCCGGAGGCGGCAATGCGCATCCGATGGCTTTCGTATACTTCTCCGCGACGGGTTTGCCTGCGATCACCGCGTCGAGCGCGAGCCGCAGATCAGGCTTGACGCCGGCGTCGCGATATTTCCCGAAGTCGAGGTAGCGATTGTCTATACGCCCGCGATAGAGCAGTTCGCCCGCAGGCGACAGAATCACGGCCGTCGGCGTCAGGGTGACGCCCGTCTGGTTGGCCAACGTCTGAGCCGGATCCAGCAACACCGGAAAGTCGAAGCCGTAATCCCGCGCGTGGCGGCGAGAGGCCTCAGCTCCGACATCCTGGTCGGAATGCACGCCGTAGAAGGCGACGCCCCGCGTCGCATAATCAGCTACGATGCGATTGATCTCCGGCGCGTAGCGGTTCGAGATGGGGCATTCGGCGGCGATGAAGAAGAGCGCCACCGCACGCGCCTCCTTCCATTCCCGCGCCGTATGTCTCCGCCCTGCGGCGTCGAGCAGATCGAAGTCCCAGGCCGGAGCCTTCGCTCTCTCCCCGGCGCGTTCGACCTGTTTCGCCGAATTCCCGGCCAGACTTTGCGCGTCGCTCATATGACTCGTCAGAGAGATAACGAGAGCAAGAAGCGCCGACTGCGCAGATGCTTTCATTGTCGTCTGTTCTCCTTCTCCGAAAAAAGCTCATGGAGTTCAGGCTTTAACCGTCGAAAATGGAAGCGACAAGACAAAGCTTGAACTCCACGCCTTTTTATCACGGGATCACGATACCCACCACGTCGCGCTTATCGCCCGGCTTCAGCGTCGTAGACAAAACGCAACTCGATTGGGCGATCAAGGCGCTCCCCCGGTGATCTGCGTTGAAATGATCATATGTCCGGCGCCTTGATCCAGCGTGTAAGTTTGTGTCAGCTTACCCCCATTGGCCCTCTGAGTCACTACCACAAGCTGCGAGCCTTTCCAGCGGGATGTAGTCTCAACGTTTTCGCCCTTCGGCGTTGTATGGAAAGAGCCAAAATCGGAGAACTGGCCTTCTTGTCCATTTAATAACCCCCTTAATTTCAAACCAACCCTATTACCACTGGTACATTACCGCGCGCCTAAGCAAGCGGCTGACCGATGAGACAGCATCGCAGCAGTCACGCGCGGCGCGGCGCCATCCTCGTGTGTTTTGATCTAAATCGAAACAGGAAACATCGGTACACCGAATGAGACTGCAGAATCGCTCATACGGTGTTCAGAGTACCGGCTTTAGCCGGCCTGGCTTGGATCCCCAACACTGCCGGCCGCAAGCCGGTACTCTAAACACTCTCTCGTGAGCGTTTGTGGTTAAACCGAATGGCTCTTATGCCGTTTGTTTCGATACGGGAAAACGCTAAACAACATAGTTAGCAGAGTACTGAGTACTCTGTAAACTAAGTTGTTTGATATTCTGTATTTTAAAACCTTTGCTTTGAGCCTGCGGAGCAGGCGGCAGCATAAAGCCTGGGGCGTAAGCCCCAGGAGAGCGGCAGCAAAGCGATCAGAGCCCACGAAGTGGGCGACAGCCAATGGCTGCCGCCCGTTTCACGGGCTTTGCGCGACGACCTTCAGATCGTCGAAGTAGAGCGCCGAATCGGCCTTCGTCCATAAGCCGACCTTCCCTATCCTGCTGAACATTCCGTCCTCGACTTCATAGAGCTTTTGCCCGTTCAGCCAGACGGTGAAGAGATTGTCTTTTCATCGCATCTCCTGTGAAGTGATCCAGAATGCGGCGACGCCCACCATCCCGACGGCGCCCGCGACTTGAAGCGGCGCCTGCGGGTCGTACGTCCACAGGATTCCGCCGATTGCTCCCGCCGGTACGATCAACAGATTGCGGATCGTATAATAGACGCCGACCGCACGGGCCCGCTGGGCCGGATCGGCCAGGTCGACGATGAGCGCCTTGCGCGCCGGCTCACCCATCTCCTTCAGCCCGCCGATGACGAACGCGGCGACGAGCGCCGTGAAGCCATGCGCCCATTGCACGGAGAGCGGAAAGAGCGCGAAGAATAGGAACGTCAGCGCGATCAACGATCGCCGCCCGGTCAGATCGACAAGTCTCCCCGACGGCAGATATGTCATCAACGAAACCGCCTGTTGCAGCGCGTACAGCGTCCCGAAAGTCGGAGCCGAATATCCCAGCACGTTCGTCACGTACAGCACGATGAACGCCGCGGCGATGGCTTCGCCGAAACGTACGAGACATTCCGCCACAAGCAGTCGCTTCAACTGCGACGGCATTCGCGCAAGGATCGTTGGCGCCGGGGTATGTTCAAAACCATTCTCTACGACTGCCTGCTCGCGGTAACCACGCCGCTGCGTGATGAGAACGATGATTGCGAGCAGCAGTGTGATTCCCGCCGCGATGCGCACGCCCGTGACGGCGCCGAATGAAGCGATCAGCAGCCCGCCGAGCGGCGCGCCGATCACGCGCGGCAAGCGCGCCAGCACGGACTGCACGCTGAAGGCCATGACCCGCCGCCCCTGCGGCAACGCGTCCCCGATCACGGCAAAGGTGACAGGAAAGGCTCCGGCCTTCCATGCCATCACCAGCCAGAGTCCGGCGAATACCAGAACCCAATGCCACGCCAGCGCATAGAGCGCATAGCCGCACATCGCCGTGAGAGTAAAGAGCGTCAGCGCGCGTTTGCGCCCGAAGCGGTCACCCGCCCATCCGCCAGGATACTGGTACAGCCCGTCGAGCAGATCTTTGAGCGAAGAGAACAACCCGACCATGACACCGCTCGCGCCGAGCGCGGTCAGATACTTCGGCAGGTAGCTTTGCCAGAGTTCCTCGCCCAGCCCCAGCCCGAAAATGCTCAGCGCCAGAACCGCCACGTTGCGATTGAGGCCCAGGTACTGGCGCGCCGTTGTCAGTCGTCCTGTACTCACTCAAGACTCTCGCAATCATCGCCTCAGAATCCGGATGCTCCGTCTGTCAAGCCTTCAACGCCTCCGCCGCCTTCTGCGCGGCCGTGAAACGCCGGTTGACCTCTTCCCAGTTGACGTTTTGCATAAACGCGTCCACGTATTTCGCCGCCGCCGCGCCGTAGTCCATTTGATACGCGTGTTCGTACATATCCATCGCCAGGAGCGGCCTCGAAAACGGCGCGTTATGCATGTGATCCCATGCCCAGTAATTGTGCAGCTCGCCCGTGTGGAAGTTGAGCGCGAGTATCACCCAGCCGGATCCGCCGCCGAGCGCATTGCCCGTGCGCTTGAACTCGGCCTCCCACTGCTCGTAACCACCAAATGCTTTCTTGATCGCCTCCAGCGCGTCGCCAGCAGCCTTACCGTCGCCGCCGAGATTGGCGAAGTATATTTCGTGCAGCGTGAGCGAGCCTGTCCGCACCAATTCTTCGCGTTTGAGATCGCCATAAACGTAGGCGGGCAGGTCTTTGTCCTTCATCATCGCGTCGAGCCTTTGCTCGACGGCGTTGAGGGCGCGCACCGCGCCGCTGTAGTTGTTCTCGTGATGTGAGCGGATGAGCTTCTCCGAAATCCCATTGAGTTTGGCCGGATCGAACGGCAACGGTTTGATCTGATGCTGGCCGCGAAAAGCCGGCGCGGCCGGTATTTGCGCCGCAGCCTCAGTCATTCCGGCCAGCGTGACTCCGGCCCCGGCGGCGCCTATGGTTCTCATCGCTTCACGTCTTGAAAGTTTCTTCATGCTTTTCCCCTCTGAAATGATTGTTATGTTTGACATCCTCCCCCCGCCAAACGCTATCGCGTTATGGCGGGGATTCCAGGTCCGTCGCCTGGTAGGTTCTCGGTTCTTCGTAGGCGATTCCTCGCCTACTCCCCGGCGGCATCAAGTCAAGAATGATGAAATCATAGCTATATGTCTGCGCGAGTTCTAGCCCTCTGACGCCATCGGCGGCGCCGTCGACGAGGAATAACGCTTGCCTATAAAGTTTGTAGTAAAATGTCACTTATGGAAGGCTCTGAAGAAGATGAAGGCTGATGAAAGAAGCAAACTGCGCGAAGTTCCGGCCGGCGTCGATGCCAACGCATCGACGCGCGAGACGAGTAATGCCGAAGAGCTTGAAGCCTTACTCCGAGCGCGTCGGGGGGAGCGCCACATCATCGTGCTGCAAAGCTTCCCCGACCCGGACGCGATATCTTCGGCATTCGCCCATCAGATGATCGCGGCGCGTCACGACATCGAATGCGACATAGCTTACGACGGCCATGTAAGCCATCACGAAAACATCGCGCTCATTGAGCTCCTGCGGATTCAATTGCTGCGTATCGGCGAAAGCGACGACCTGAAGGGATATCAAGGCAGCGTCTTCATTGACACACAGGGCACGACCTCAGGACTGACCGAGCGGCTACACGATGCGGGCGTTCCGGCGCTGGCGATTATTGACCACCACGAGCCGCAGGAGGTGATTAAAGCGCAGTTTACAGACATCCGCCCCGACGCGAACGCGACGGCGACGATCTACACGGAGTATATCGAAAGCGGCCTCCTGCGGCTCGAACACTCCGACCCCGATCACAAGCGTCTGGCGACGGCGCTGATGCACGGCATCAGGAGTGAGACAGGAGGGCTCGTGCGCGCCGAGCGCGATGATTTCATGGCGGCGGCTTACCTGGCCGAGTTTGTAGACCGGGAGACGCTCGAGGCGATCCTTTCCAACCGGCGTTCGCACAACACGATGGACGTGATTCAGGCGGCGCTCGCCTCCCGCGTGGTGCGCGACAATTACAGCGTCGCTGGCGTCGGCTATCTGCGTTACGAAGATCGAGACGCGATCCCGCAGGCGGCCGACTTTCTGCTGACTGAAGAGAACGTCCACACGGCGATTGTTTACGGACTGGTCATCGAGGGCGGGCGCGAAATGATCATCGGCAGTCTGCGCACGAAGAAGGCGACGCTCAACCCGGACGCCTTTCTGAAGGATGCGCTAGGCGGGCCTCAACCAGGGCGCTATTACGGCGGCGGCAGGCGCGAGGCGGGAGGCTTTGAGATCCCCATCGGCTTTCTCGCCGGCAGTTATGACGACGAATTTATGCAGTGGAAGTGGCGGCTCTACGACGAGCAGGTCAAGCGCAAGCTCTGGGCGCGCATGGGCGTTGAGAAGATGCGCCAGCCGCACGGAGAACCGCCGCAGGAGCGTTGAAGGAAACTCTTAAACATTATCAGCCTCCTCAAGCCTTTTGTATTTCTCTATCACGGCGTCGCGGAAGGCGGCGGGGACTTCGACGTCGCCAGCCGCCCCGAAGACCCTCAGAGCGACCTGATCGTGCGGCGGGGCCTCGAATCCAGCTTCAAGCAGCCGCTGGCGCAGGTACTCGCGCGCATGTTCGAGATGGCGCTCGACCTCCGGTTCGGCGCCATTGGTCATCCGGGCGATCTCGGCCACTGGCACACCCCCGACGTAGTGGAGCGCGAATACCCTACGCCAAAAGCGCGGCAAGGTAGCCAGCGTGCGGTTGATGTAACGCTGCAGTTCGCGACTCTCCAGGACCTGCTCCGGCGTGGGAGCCGTCATGTCCGGAATGATGTCTTCCAGATTCTGGTCTTCGTCCGGCTGGTAAAAATCCATAATCTCGTCGCCCAGCGTCGAGACCTCCTCGGCCGGAGGAATCTCCGGAATGTCTTCTTCTATGTGGACGCCGCCGGCGCGCTCCGCTTTCGAACGTTTGACTTCTGCCTCAACCTTCTCAACCGCAAGCCCTATCAGCCAGCTCCTGATCTCTCGCCGCGCCGGGTCTTTGACAAACTCGCGGTAAGCCTGGAGCAGTGAGGAGTCCACCACATCCTCAGTTATTATTTCGCCCGGCGGCAGGTCGCCGGTCGCCAGATAGTAGGCGATTTCACGGCGGGCGAAGTTGTAGAGACTCTTCAAGTGACGCTCGGCGAGCGCGGAGAAGAGTTCGCGCTCGCGCTCCTCGGCCGGGAAGGCTTCGGCCTTCTGGCGCCGCAGTTCTTCTCTCCGCGCCGGGCGTTTATAGAGGGATGAGTGACTCAATGTCTCCTTGTGCTTTTCGAGTTGGCGCTCGATTTCGACGAAGACTTTACGGACGGCTTCTTCCGCGTCGTGACGCTCCTCTTGCGCAGCCAGCATCCGCCCGGGCACGTCGCAAGTGAGCGAAACGTGATAGAGCTTGCGCGGCGCGTTTTCATCTACAAACAATCGCAGGAAGATCGTATCAGCGGGGGAGTGCGGCGCATGCCGATCGAGGCGCGCGATCAACTCCTCCACGAGTTCACGCAAGCGATGGCTTGGTGAAAAGTTCTTGAATTCGAGATTGCGTCTCACTTCTCCTCGTACTCCCCTTCATGACTGACTCGCATCGCGTATCCCTCGGATGAAGCGGGATCGAGCTCCCATCGCCGCTCATCACGTTTCGCGACCTTTCTCTCGGTATCCAACGGCTCGTTATCCTCGTATGTTAGGCCAACGGCCTCGCCGAGTTGATCAACGACATCTTGATCAGGTGTGGGGGACGAACCGCCCACCGTCTCTTCACCAACATCAGATCGGTCCCACGCCGCATCAATGTCGCCCCCGGAGAGTTCGGGAGACGTCGCGTGATGTTCCCGCAGTTCTTTCATGAGTAGTTGACTTCCGGAAGTCGGTTTGGCCGCGTCAACAAATTCTTCCAGAACTTCGGGGCTCAGACTTGGATCGTAGATCTTCATCTCGTAAGAGTCTAGTAACCGATCGGCGTCGATGAATTGGTTTTCTTTTTTCTCTTCCATACGCCTGGCCTCCTTTGATTCGTCTTCGTCCATGGTATTAGCTGAATGATTTGATCATTCCTCCAATCCACCTAATCTATAGCAAATAACAGCAAATAAGGCGCCGCGCACGCAGAAGAGGCGTTCCAGCAAATCAGACGATCAAGAAAGCGTGATCGGGTTGCGAACCATAAGGACAATCTTGCCGAGCGCGTGCCCCTCGGCGAGGCGTTCGTGCGACTTCGCGGCGTCCGCGAGTTCGTAGGCGTCCGAGATCGGGACCTCGAGATCCGCCTCATCCACGGCGCGGCGCGCATGTCTTTTGGAATGTCTCGCATTTGTATCTCTCCGTATTAAGATGAAGCGTGCATACAAATCAGATCGGCGGAGCCTTTGGAGTGCGGTTGCTCGGAACCGCTTTGGTAGTCCACTTCGATCCCCTGGCAATGATGGAAAGGAAGACCGCTCGGGTCTCTCGTCCCAGAAGTCTGTAGAATCCGCAGATGACTACTAAAGCGGTTCCGAGCAACCGCACTCCAAAGGCTGCCGCCATTTTCTGTGGTTGATCGTATTCAAGTTTAATTTGCATAGGCTTCATATAAGATACGGCGCCCATTGCGCTATGATTCAGAGTAGTCAATACAGCGCCGCTCATCCGCTGATAGTCGCTCAAAAAACTCCTCGAACCGGAAGAAAACTCCAATCCCGTTCTCTCCCCTGCTTACAACACTGGGAGCGTGCGGGGACGTGGGCCAAGGGGAAAGGCCCTGTCGATCCGCGCGAGTTCGGCTTCAGTCAGCCGGATGTCCCCGGCCCCTGCGTTCTCGGTGGCGTGGTCGGGGCGCGAGACCTTGGGGATCGTGAAGAGAGTTTGCGTTGGAAAGTTTTGAGTGTCGAGAAAATTTACGATTGAGTGGGTTTCTTCAGCCGGTCAGCGGGGTAAATCTGACGATTAGCGTCGAGCACGGCGCGTCCTTCATTACACGTTCGGCCGTGCCGCCGACAAAGATTTGTTCGAGCGCCGTCGCGCCCTTCGCTCCGAGCACGAGCAGGTCGACGGCCCAGTCGCGCGCATGATCCAAGATCTCGACGAATGCCCGCCCTGCAGTGACCTCAAGAGTGAGCGGGACGCCTTCCAGATCCGAAGCCGAGGATTCGACGAGCGATTCCAGGGCGGCCGTCGCCTTCTCTTCGAGGTTGACCGCCATCTCGCCAACTTCATCGACCCTGATCAGGTACGGGGCAACCGGCCGCGCTTCGATGACATGCAAGACATAAAGACTGCTCGCAAATCGCCGCGCTATTTCTGCAGCTCGCCGAAACGCCTCCAGAGACGTCTCTGAAAAATCAACCGCGCACAAGATTCGCTTGAAAGCCATACCAGATCCCCTCCGCCTCCAATAGTTGAAGACTATTAGCCACCGCAGGGCACAGAGGACACCGCAGGACATATTCATTTCTCTGTGTCCTCTGTGCCCTGCGGTGGCTATAGCTGTCGCCGCTGCCGCGGCGCCCGTGGATCAACGGCTCGGCGCCATATGAGGCGCGCCTCCCATCGGGTGGCGCTGTTGGTGTATGCCGCGCAGTTGGAACGCAAGCATGAGCATTATGACGCCGAAGGCTATCGCGAAAGCCCCGATCGCCCATACCAGCGACAGCGCGCCGATCATCGGGAAAATGACGATGAACAGACCGAAGAGGATCGAAAGCGTCCCCAACAACACCATGAGCCACTCACCCTCGATTTCCCGGCGCAATCTGATGGCCATGACGATCTCGAGCGCGCCAGTGGCAATCGCCCATGCCGCAATCACGAGGACCAGGCCGAGCGCCGTCAGTCCGGGCCAGAGGAAAGCGATAGTACCGGCCGCAATGCCGACTATCCCTTCCACCAACAGCATCCACCAACGCTCCTCCCTCCCGGCTCTCTGCAGCGCGGCTATTATGGCAAAGACGCCATCCACCAAAGCATAAGCGCCGAACAATAAGGTCAGCACAAGCAGTGTGATCCCCGGCCAGATGAAGGCCAGTATTCCGAATATGATCGCCGCTAAACCACGGAGCGCCATCGCCCACCAATTTCTCGTCAGTACGTCTAACATCGTTGTCCTCCTTCAATCTTCAATAATGCTACCTAAACCTGAGCGCTCAGCTCGTGACGAATTCCGATTGCATTTGGAGCCACCTCAAAATGTCACGGCGGCGCAGTAATCCGACCAGGTGCCCGTCCTGGACCACTGGCGCCTGTCGCACGTTACTGCGTTCGAGCCGATCGAGCGCTTCGCTCGCATTTTCTTGCGGGGTCACCACCGTCAATTGCTCCGCACGCGTCATGATCTGGCGCACAGTGGTTGTGTCCCAAGCGTCACGCGGGACCTTGCGCACGTCTTCCTGACTTACCATGCCCACGATCCGATCGCCTTCAACCACAGGGAATGCGCTCTCGCCAGTCTTCATAATGAAGTCGTAGACGAGGGCGCTGACCGAGAGGTCTGGCGGAGCGACCGGCGCATCGCTCCGCATGAGCAGTGTGACCGGCACGTCATCGAGCAGATCCTGAATGACGGTTTGCCGGTAACTATGGATCGCCGCATCACTGAGGAACCAACCGATGAAGGCCAACCACACGCCATTGACCACGCCCGGGGCAAAGAGCAGGACGCTCGCGCCAAACGCCAACCCCAACCCGGCAATGATGAATAGCCAGCCGATCAACACTCCCATTCCAGCGGCCCACCGAGTGGCCTTGCGCAAATTCTTCGTCACCGCCCATATACATGCGCGCAGGATGCGCCCGCCGTCCAAGGGAAAGGCCGGGATCAAGTTGAAGAGACCGATAAAAATATTGACCGGGCCGAGCCACAGCAGCAGAGTTGAGAGCGGAGAGAGACGAGAGAAGGTTTCGACCGGGGAAGCCATCCCCTGGCCCGGCTCGCCGGCCAGAACGAGGCCCGCTAATAAAAAGATGACGCCGAGCACAATGCTGACGCCCGGGCCTATGAGGGCCATCAGGAATTCCGTTTTCGGAGAGTCCGGCTCACGCTCGATGTCTGACGCGCCGCCGAATAAGAACAGCGTGATCTTGCGAACGGGCAAACCTCGCGCTTTGGCGACCAGCGCATGCGCCAGCTCATGGAGTAAGACCGAAGCAAAAAGCAATAGTGAGGCCGCGACTGCCACAGCCCAGGTTAGCCATGGGTTCCAGTCGGGATGCCACACAAAGAGAACTCCTCCCGCCAGGCCAAAGGTCACAAGCAGGAAAATGAAAATCCAGCTCCAATCGATATAGATACTGACGCCGGAGATCCGGCCGATCCGAATTCCGTTTCGCATGGTTCTATTCCTTTCAATTCGTGATCTACTGACGGCGAGTCTGGCTTCCTGGCGCGCGCGCCATCGCCCGCGCCAGGAAGCCCGTCAGTGGATCACCTCCTTCCAGAGCCGCCTGCCGCAGTTTGCGCTTGCTCGCCGGCGGTCTGAGCAGCTTGGCCGGGGCCGGTTTCAACCGGGATGCTGCGGCTCGGGCGCTTCGCCTCCGCCATCGGGATCGCGACCTCCAGCACACCGTTGTTCATCCGCGCCTGCGCCTGATCTACATTGACGCCTTCAGGCAGCGGGATCATCCGGTAGAACCGGCCATATTCGATCTCCGACCGGTAGCCGCCTTCGAGGCGCTCTTCGTGCTCGCGCCTCCGCTCGCCTTCGATGACCAGGCCGTCGTCCGTAAGTTCGACCCTGACGTCGTCCTTATCCAGGCCGGGAAGTTCGGCGCGCACGACGAGATTATTTTCGCGCTCGAAGACCTCCACGGATGGCGTCCACATCTGGATTTCACCGCCGCCTGCGCCGCGCGCGATACCGAGGCCTTCGAAGGCGCGATCCAGCTCATCCGTGAAGCGCCGCATGAGCTCGAACGGACTCATGCTGAGGACGGCGCCCGGGCTGAGCGCGAACACGGATGGCGCGTAGGCGCCGCGCCGGGCCATCCTGGCGCCTCGTTGCCCTCGCTCCCCTCCCTCCATCGCGCCTGAGCGTTGAGCGGATGGTTGACCAGATTGCGCTTGTGGTCCGCCCTGCTGTCCACTCTGCTGCCCGCCTTGCTGCCCAGTGGCTTGGGTCTGATTTCTCTTGTCATTTGCGTCTGCCATAAATACATCTCTCCTTCTATTTCGATAAGATTTATTGATAACTCGTGTGGCGTCGCCAGCGCCGATCCAGCGCCACTCATCTCGCCGTATCGTCGCCCTCCGCCACCCGCTCCTTGGTAATGACCGCTTCGGGAGTAAAGATCAATATTCCACTCACGCGGTCAAAATCTACGATCCCTTTGGTTGAATGATAGCTATCATTGGGCTACACGTACGCGCGCCGGTCGCAGCAACTCCTCTCCCCAGCGATAGCCGCGTCTCAACTCATCGAGCACGACGCCGGGCTCCTGTTCGTCACTCTCTACCGATCCCACCGCTTCGTGCAGCGCCGGATCAAAAGGCTGGCCGACGCTCTCGAAGGGAATCACGCCCTGCGATTCGAGCAGGCCCGCCAAACGCTGGTAAATCGCGCTCACCCCTGCCGAGACGGACGCCGGCGCCTCGTCCATGTGTTCGAGCGCGCGCTCGAAGTCATCGAGGACATCGAGCAGCGAAAGAACCATTTCACGCTTGCCCGCCTGGGCGACACTCGCGCGCTCACGCTCAACGCGCCGTCGGTAGTTCTCGAAGTCGGCCAGGTTGCGCAAGTAGATTTCATGCTCGCGGCTCAACTCTTCTTTGAGCCGCGCGTTCTCGGCTTGAAGCTGTTCGGCGCCCGCCTTCCGCTCGGGCGCGGCCCGCTCGGCGGCCTGCTCGGCCTTGGTCCGCGCTTTGCCCGCCTGCGCGGTCCTATCATGTTTCGGCTTTGTGTCATTCATGGCGCTGTCTCCTCCGGTTCGCACAGAATTCAGTCTGTGGCGATCAGACACGGCAGAAGCCGCAAGGCGCGCGCCGCCCGTTACTTGCTCTCCTTGAATTCGGCGTCAATCACTTCATCGCCTCCTCCCGCGCCCCCCGGCCTCGGCCCGCCGCCGGTGGTTTGAGTCCCGCCGGTTTGAGGCCCGGCGCCGCCCGCCGCAGCCTGGGTGTATGCCGCTGAGGTCAATCCGTAACCAAGCTGCTGCAGGTCGCTCGCGAGTTGGCGCAGCCGGGCGACGTCGGAGGAGTTGTCCTTCACCAATTGACGAATCTCCGAAATCAATTGCTCGGCGCGCGCCTTATCGTTAGCCGGCGCGCGGTCGCCCAACTCCTGGAGCTGTCTCTCGACCTGGTAAGCGATCGCGTCGGCATGATTGCGCGCCTCGACCTCTTCACGTCGCCGCCGATCATCGTCGGCGTGGCTCTGCGCGTCCGCCACCATGCGGTCAATCTCCTCTTTCGAGAGTTGCGTCGAGCCACTGATGGTGATCTTCTGCTCCTGGCCCGTCCCCTTGTCACGCGCGGTGACTGTCAGGATGCCGTTCGCGTCAATGTCGAAAGAGACATCGACCTGCGGCAGGCCGCGCGGCGCGGGCCGGATGCCTTCGAGCCGGAAGTGACCGAGCGTGCGGTTGTCGCGCGCGAGTTCACGCTCACCTTGCAGCACGTGAACGTCCACCGCCGTCTGGTTGTCTTCAGCCGTCGAGAAGGTTTCCGCTTTGCGCGCCGGAATGGTCGTGTTGCGTTCGATCACCCTGGTCATCACGCCGCCCAGAGTTTCGACGCCCATTGAGAGGGGCGTCACGTCCAGCAGCACCACGTCTTTGACTTCCCCGGCGAGCACGCCGGCCTGAATCGCCGCGCCGATCGCGACCACTTCATCCGGGTTGACCGACTGGTTCGGCTCTTTGCCACCGGTGAGGCGACGGACGAGCGCTTGCACCGCCGGCATACGGGTTGCGCCGCCGACCAGGATCACTTCGTCAATATCGCGTTCACTGAGCTTGGCGTCCGAGAGCGCCTGCTTGACCGGCCCCACGCATCGCTCGACCAGATCCGCCGTCAGTTGTTCGAACTTCGCCCGCGTGAGTTTATATTCGAGGTGCTTCGGCCCGCTGGCGTCCGCCGTGATGAAGGGCAGGCTGACGGTGGTTTCAATTACGCTCGACAACTCGATCTTGGCCTTTTCCGCGGCTTCGGTCAGCCGCTGCAGGGCCTGACGATCCTTTCTCAAATCAATGCCCTGGTCGCGCAGGAACTCTTCGGCCAGCCAATTCACGACCCGTTTGTCGAAATCATCCCCGCCCAGGTGCGTGTCGCCCGAGGTCGCTTTGACCTCAAAGACGCCGTCGCCGACTTCCAAAATGGAAACGTCGAAGGTGCCGCCGCCCAGGTCGAAGACCAGGATCGTTTCGTTCGTCTTCTTCTCCAGACCGTAAGCCAGCGCGGCGGCCGTCGGCTCGTTGATGATGCGCAGCACGTTGAGGCCCGCGATCGTGCCCGCGTCTTTGGTGGCCTGCCGCTGCGCGTCATTGAAGTAGGCTGGAACCGTGATCACCGCATCTTTGACCGTCTCGCCTAAATACTTCGCGGCGTCGCCCGTGAGTTTGCGCAAAACCTGCGCGGAGACCTCTTCCGGGGCGATCAGCTTGCCCTGAATATCAAAGCGCACGGCGTCATTCGGACCGGCGACCACTTTATAGGGAACGTTTTTGATCTCTTCCTGAACTTCGGAATAGCGGCGGCCAATGAAGCGCTTGGCCGAGTAGATGGTATTTTCCGGGTTGAGCACTGCCTGGCGCTTGGCGATTTGGCCGACCAGGATCTCGCCCGTCTTAGTGTAAGCCACGACGGAAGGAGTGACGCGGGCGCCTTCAATGTTGACGATCACAGTCGGCTTGCCGCCCTCCATAACTGCGACGGCGGAATTGGTTGTTCCCAGATCAATACCTACTGCCTTTGCCATAATGTGCCTCCTTTGTCCTTTGTCCTTTGGCGCCTGTCATTAGTTATTTGAGTCATTTGCCCCGGCGGCGCACAGGTCAATAACAAATGACAAATGGATCGCGCGCTACTTCTGGCCTATCTAATCGATGCGGCGCCAGCCCCAACGCTCACCTGACTCGCAAGACCTAATGATTCGAAAGTCATTAGCCTACTGGCGGGCGAGAATGTCAGGCTCGCTTCTTGGTATCTCAAGCGGTATGCCACAGCGCTCTCTCCTTAACATCGCCCCATCGTTCCAATTGTGACGACTTTGCCGCCTGCGGTTTGCCGGCTTGATCAGCGCGAATAATTGGGCGAAGTGGGGCGAGCTTGTTCTCACTTTCCCGCCGAGCTGTCACAAGCGCGGAAAGTAGGCGCCGCTAAGTCAAATGACCTGCGCCTTTCATCTCTGGAACTCTCCTTGCTGTGTATCTCGGCTGATACCAACTCAATATAGAGTCGCTTTTACGAGAGGCCGATCTGTGAAGGAGGTGAGAAAAGTATGATCCAACTAGAACCATTGCATGACCGCGTAGTCATCAAGCGCACTGAGGAGGCGGGAGAAACGCGCAGCGGACTTTACATTCCTGACACGGCGAAAGAGAAGCCGCAACAGGGCGAGGCGCCGCCGTCGGCGCCGGCCAGATCCTCGAAAGTGGGAAGCGTATCCCTCCCGATCTGAAAGTCGGAGACCATGTACTCTTCGGAAAGAACGCGGGCATGGACGTGATCATCGGCGATGAGGAATATGTGATTATGCGGGTGAGGGAGATTCTCGGCCGTATTGGAATAATCGAAAAGGCGAAACGCGCCCGGAAATAGCTTAAAGGAGATGAAGGCGCATGGCTAAGAAAATTGTTTTAGGCGAAGAATCGCGCAAGGCTATCCAGCATGGCGTCGACACTCTGGCCGACGCGGTCAGAGTGACGCTCGGGCCCAGGGGGCGCAATGTGGTCCTCGAGAATAAATATGGCTATCCCACTATTACCAAGGACGGCGTGACCGTGGCGAAGGAGATCGAACTTGCGGACAGACTCGAAAACGCGGGGGCGCAGATGGTGCGTGAAGTCGCGTCGAAGACCGCCGAGATCGCGGGCGACGGTACCACCACAGCTACCCTCATTGCGCAAGCGATCTTCCGCGAAGGGCTGCGGCTGGTCGCGGCGGGCGCCAATCCCATGGCGCTCAAGCGCGGGATTGATCGAGCTACTACGGCCGTCGTGGAAGATCTGAAGAAGCTCGCCAAACCGGTCAAGGGCAATGACATCGCCAGGGTCGGCGCGGTCTCGGCCAACGGCGACCATGCCATCGGCGACCTGATCGCGCAGGCGATGTCGAAGGTCGGCAAGGACGGCGTCATCACGGTCGAGGAGTCCAAGACGATGGAGACTCAGATGGAGGTCGTCGAGGGCATGCAGTTCGACCGCGGCTACCTGTCACCTTACTTCGTAACCGACCCGGAGCGAATGGAATGCGCGTTTGATAACAGCCTGATTCTGATCTACGAGAAGAAGATCAGCTTGTTGAAGGACCTGCTGCCGCTCTTGGAGCAAGCGGCCAAGACGGGCAAGCCGTTGTTGATCATCGCCGAGGATGTGGAAGGAGAAGCGCTCGCCGCCCTCGTGATCAATAAGCTGCGCGGGACGCTGCAGGTCTGCGCGGTCAAAGCCCCGGGCTTCGGCGATCGCCGCAAAGCTATGCTCGAAGACATTGCGATCCTGACCGGAGGCAAGGCCTTCACCGAGGAACTCGGTATCAACCTCGGAAACATCAGGTTGGAAGATCTTGGCCGCGCCAAGAGGGTGGTGGTGGACAAGGACAGCACGACCATCATCGAGGGCGCGGGCAAGAAGGGCGATATTGATATCCGCGTGCGACAACTGCGGGCGCAGATGGAGGAGACGACCTCGCATTACGACCGCGAGAATTTGCGGGAGCGGCTGGCGAAGCTGGTCGGCGGCATAGCGGTGATCAAGGTCGGCGCCGCGACTGAGACTGAGTTGAAGGAGAAGAAGGCGCGCATCGAAGACGCGATGCATGCGACCAAGGCCGCGGTCGAAGAGGGCATTGTCCCGGGCGGCGGGGTCGCGTTCATCCGCGCGCGCAAGGCGATCGACACGCTTAAGTTTGGGGAAGAGGACGAGCAATCAGGCTCCGACATCGTCCGGCGCGCGCTCGAAGAGCCGATGCGCCAGATCGCGCAGAACGCCGGTCACGAAGGCTCAATCGTGGTCGAGAAGGTGAAGGAGAATGACAATCCGAACTTCGGCTTCAACGCCGAGACCGAAACCTTCGAAGACCTCTTCAAAGCCGGAGTGATAGACCCGCTCAAAGTGGCGCGGACGGCGTTGCAGAACGCGTCCTCGATCGCCGGGCTGATGCTTACAACCGAGGCGGCCGTCGCCGAACTGCCGGAGAAGAAGGCCGTCCCGCCGCCGCCCGAGATGATGTACTGAGCGTACGAACCGCAGCCACGTGTACCGGGCGTACGAACCGCAGGCGCCGCGTTTCTCCGCCTATTGAGCTTCAGGCGCCAGCTTTACAACGATTGCCAATGTGGCGCCCGTGCAGGCAACCGCCTTCTCGGTCGCGGCAGCGACCACGTGAACCTAGCCCGGCTTTTCAAAGCCAATGAGGTTAAGTTAATCCCAGTCTTGGGTTGAATATGGGTCGTCAGAACTTCATTGAAGAGTAGAATTACGTTGCAACACAACTACAACTTCAATGAAGGACGACCCAATGCCAAGCATAAATGACCATCTGACAGAAATCTACG
>WNFU01004488.1_pt1 | contig 24921 bp, 21 predicted proteins | sample 5400121 | NCBI WGS metagenome assembly WNFU01 (sample SAMN13153360, study PRJNA577476) | soil metagenome | isolation source: 100 cm soil or saprolite under grassland replicate 1 | place: USA:California | collected 2016-06-15
CACCTTTGCCGAGGCCGAGCGCGTCGCGGTCCTCCTCCGCCCGCGCGCCGCCACCGTCCGTGCGGTCACGTCGGTGGACGAGCTGGCGCGGACCGCGGCCCGTCTACTCACGGCGAGCGCGGGCGCTGCTGACCCCGCGCTGATCCAGTACACGTCGGGAAGCACCGGAGATCCCAAGGGCGTGCTGCTCACCCACGCCAACCTCCTGGCGAACATCCGCGCGATCGGCGAGGCGATCGCGATCCGCCCGGACGACGTGGGCGTGAGCTGGTTGCCGCTCTACCACGACATGGGCCTGATCGGCGCATGGCTGAGCGCGCTCTACTTCGGTATCCCGATCGCGATCCTCTCGCCGCTCGCCTTCCTCGCGCGACCGGCGCGCTGGCTCTGGGCCCTCCACGCCCATCGCGGCACCGTGTCTCCGGCGCCGAACTTCGCGTACGACCTCTGCGTCCGCAAGATCGCCGACGACGAGATCCGGGGCCTCGATCTGTCGTCGTGGCGACTCGCGTTCAACGGCTCCGAGCCGGTCAGCGCGGAGACGATCGAGCGCTTCACGCGCCGGTTCGCCCCCTACGGCTTCCGCCCGGAAGCCATGTGTCCAACCTACGGGCTCGCCGAAGCTTCGGTGGGGTTGACGGTCGCCCCCCTGGCCCGCCGCCCGCGCATGGACGGTCGCATCGTCTCGTGCGGCCGCCCGCTTTCGGGCCACGAGGTCCGGATCGTCGACGCCGCCGGCCGGCCGGTCTCGGAGCGCAGCGAGGGACGCATAGAGTTCCGCGGGCCCTCGGTAACGCGCGGCTACTTCCGCAATCCCGAGGCGACGCGCGCGACGTTCCGTGACGGCTGGTGCGACTCCGGCGATCTCGGCTACTGGGCGGGCGGCGAGCTATTCGTCACGGGCCGCCGGAAGGACATCATCATCAAGGCGGGGCGCAACCTCCATCCGCAGGAGATCGAGGAGCTGGTCGGCGACATCCCCGGTGTTCGCAAGGGGTGCGTGGCGGCCTTCGGCGTCGCCGACGCGACGATCGGGACCGAACGCCTCGTCGTCGTCGTCGAGAGCCGCGAGACCGCGCCTCAGGCACGACTGCAGCTGAGAGCCGCCATCGTGGATCGCGTCGTCGTGGCCGTCGGGCTCCCACCTGACACCGTTCTCGTCGTGGCTCCGCGCACGGTTCTCAAGACGCCGAGCGGCAAGGTACGCCGCAGCGCGACGCGCGAGGCGTACCTTGCAGGACGGCTCGAGGCGCGGCGCTCGCCGCGTGTCCAGTGGCTGCGTCTCGTGTGGCAGGCGGTCGTCGCGCGGTTGGGGCGGCTCCCGCGCCAGGGCGCGGCGCTCGCCTACGGCCCTTCTCGCTGTGGCGCTCCCGGCGCTCTGGGTATTCGTCCTCCTCTTGCCGGGTGCGCGGCGAGTGGACCGTATCGTGCGGCGCTCGTGCCGGATCGTGCTGGCGCTCGCGGGTTGCTCCCTCAGGGTCGAAGGGCTCGAGAACCTCCCCGTGACCGGACCGGTTCTGTTCGCCGCAAACCACGCGAGCTACCTGGACGTGGTCGCCCTCCTTGCGGCGATTCCCGCGCCGTTCCTGTTCGTTGCCAAGCGCGAGCTCGCCCAGGCGCTGCTGATCGGCGCCGTGATCGACAGGGTCGGCCACCTCACCGTGGACCGCGTCGATCTTTCGCGCGGCGTGGCAGACGCCGAGCAGGTCACGCGTGTGCTGCGCGACGGCGCTTCGCTCTTCTTCTTTCCCGAGGCGACGTTCGTCCGCGCGCCCGGCGTGCGCCAGTTCAGGCTCGGCGCCTTCAAGGCCGCGGTCGAGGCCAAGTGCGCCGTGGTCCCGGTCGCGCTCCGCGGGACGCGCGACATCCTCCCCGCGGACACCTGGCTGCCGCATCCAGGGGCGATCACCGTCACGATCGGCGAGCCGATCATGCCCGTCGGAACCGAGTGGCGGGAAATGGTGCGGCTGCGAGATCTCGCGCGTGCCGTGATCGTACGGGGCTCGGGCGAGGCGCCCGTCGAGGAGCGCGCTACATTTTCTTGATCTTTCGGGACTTCGCGCCCCAGACAGTGCGGGGCGGGCGTTCGGCCTGCATGAGGACCGAATCTTTTTTGAGCGTGACGTGGGCCGTCTTCTGCCGGCGGCGTACGCGCGCCGACGACACGACCTCGACCGGCGGGCGTCCCGCCTTTTTGGACCGCGGAGCCTGAGGCCTGTTTCGTTTCATCTCGCGATACCTCCGGACTGAGCTACGGCCTTGTGCCGCAGGTAAACGAGCCAATAGACCGCCCCGACGAGCAGCGTACCGCCGACGATGTTGCCGACAGTCACTGGCAACAGGTTCCTCCAGACGAAGGCCATCCAGCTGAGCTCTGCGGCCTCGCGAGCCAGACCGATGCGTGCCGCGAACTCCGGATCGAAGGTTGCGATGAAGAGACCCAGCGGGACGAAGTACATGTTGGCGACCGAGTGTTCGAAACCCGCGGCGACAAAGGCACTGATCGGCGGCACGATGGCCAGAACGCGGTCCGCGGTCGTGCGCGCGCTGTACGCCAGCCAGACGGCCAGGCAGACGAGCGCGTTGCACAGGGTCCCGAGCGCGACGGCCTGAAGAAAGTGAAACTGCAATTTTGCGTGGGCGGTCGTGAGCACCGTGGCGCCGAACGCCCCGCCGCCGAACTGGTGGATCCCCGCCACGTACACGACCACGGCGGTGGCGCACGCGCCCAGAAAATTGCCCGCGTAGACCAGAATCCAGCTCCGGAGCACCGCCGCCGTGCGGACACGGCGGCTCGCCCAGGCCATGACGATCAGGTTGTTGCCAGTGAAGAGCTCGGCGCCTCCGACGATCACGAGGATCAGGCCCACGCTGAACACGATACCGGCCAGGACGCGCGTCGGACCCCACGGAGCGCCCGCGGCTCCGGCCAGCGCCGTGGTGGAAAACACGCCGCCGAGGGCGATGAAGGCCCCGGCAAGGACGGCCAGCACCAGCATGCTGAGCGCGTCCATCTCCGTCTTCTGGACCCCGACGTCCTCGGCCCGTCGCGCCATCTCGGGCGGCAGGAGCGCGTCGAGCCGATGGAGCGCGGCGGCGCGCCCGGCCCCCGGACCTGCCGTCATGGAACTCTCCTCCCGATGGCGATGCACGCTTCGCGCTATTTCGCGCGAACCGTCATGACCGGACATCTGGCAGAAGCCAGCACACGCGATGCGACGCTGCCGAGGATCGCCTTCGTCAGGCCGCTGCGACCGTGGGTGCCCATGACGATCATGTCGACCCTCCGGGCGTTCGAGAACCGCACGATTTGCTCGTGCGTCACCCCGATATCGAGCAAGAGGCCTCGCGCGCGAACTCCGGCGGCCTTCGCGTTCGCGACCAATCTGTTGAGCTGGCGCTGCCCGGTGGCACGCTGGCCGCGCTCTAGCTCATCCCAAAGGTTGGGCGGCATATAGCCGTCAGGCGTGACCGGCAACGGCGACAGGACGTGCGCCACGAGCAACTGAGCACGAGAGGCCTTCGCCAGTTCGAGCGCCTTCTTGAAGGCGGGCCGCGATGCCGGGGAGAAATCGGTAGGGTGCAGAATCCGCCGGATCCGAGGCATCGTAGGCCCTCCTCCGCTACTTACTCGCGCTAGGTTGGTAGGATGATCGCGAAGCGATCCCACGGCATGGCCGTCCATGTTTCCGTCTGGCCACGCCCATACGAACGGATGATCATCACCACCTTGGCCGCCACGATCTCGTCGGGGGCCTCGAAGATATCGAGGTAGTCGTAAGGCCCCAAGGTTGCGTAGTTCGCTACCCACTTCACCTGTGGGCAGTCCTTACGAACATGATCAGCGACCAGTCGCTCCAGCCGTTTCAGTTCGCCGGGGGTTTTCACCGCTTCGGGGGTGAGTCGAGTAAGCATCACGTAGGTCGGCATGATCTTTCCTCCTTGCTCCCAGCGCCAGCCTTTCTTCGGCCCTCCGCCAGTCTTTGCTGCACGCCCGTACGCCGCTTTCGCGCAAACGGAGTGCCAACGCTGACATGTAACTTCCAGAGTTTGGGGACAGCAACGCTCAGAGATCGCGGAGATCCCGTCCCACCTGTGGCCGGTGTGCCGCAATCCCTTCGTGCCCGCGGCCCCGAGGACGCTGACCAGGGCCGGGTCGCGCGCGCCTATCTCGAGGGCTGGCGGCTCGGCCTCAAGGGGGTCACGGTCTGCCGCTCGGGCTCGAAGGACTCAACCGCCGCCGAGTTCTTCACCAAGTGCGATCCGGGCGCTTGTCGCCTCTAACTGCTTTCCTCGTCCTCCAGCAAGTCCTGCACGGCGCGGAGCACGTCGATGTAGCTGACGATGCCGACCACCGCCTGGGTGTCGGGTCGGATAACCGGGATGGCGCCGATCTTGTGCTCGATCAAAAGCCCGACCACGTCGCTCAGCTCGGTCTCGGGCTCGACGCAGATGACATCCGATCGCATGACCTTGATGACCGGAGTCGCGAGCTCGCGCCTGAGGGCGTCAGCCCCCTGATCGGTGAGCAAGGCGCCGACATTGAGGTATGCGAGGTCGCGGTCGCTCAGCATGCCGACGAGCGCACCGCCATCGACCACAGGAACATGCCGGATGTCCAGATCGCGCATGAGGTCCAGCGCCTCGGCGATCGTCGCCTGGGGAGTCACCGTCACGGGATACGCCGTCATCAGTGCACCTGCTGTCATGGAACCCTCCTCGTCGGACTCTTCGACGCTGCTTCTCGACCTTCAAGCCACGTGCCACAGAAGACACCGCTGAAATCGAGCGTTTGCGCCAGCACCTTACGGTCGCGGTGAGGCGGTGGTGCCCCAGACCGCGGGCTCCGGGGGCGTCATGTCCGCACCCGGGGCGTGAGAGAGGCTAGTCCGGCCCGGGGTGCAGGACCCGGAGATAAGGCATGCCACAGAACTCGCACGTGCTGTCCTGCATCGGCCCGTCGGTCCCGAAACCGATGTGCGCCGCCTCACCGCGGCTGAAGACGCCGATGGCGGATACTCCGTTCAGCCGGTCGCAGGCGCGGACGCAACGCCAGCAATGGATACACGCGTTGCGATCCACGCGGATAAACGGATTCGACTCATCGATCGCCAGGACAGAACCGACTTCTCGTTGGAAGGATCGACCCCGTAGCGATCGGCCAGGACCAGAAGCCCATTGTCGGCGCGACCGATGCCGGGGCGGTACTTGCCGAGGAGGAGCCGCAGGAGCGACCGCCGCTCGGCCTGGATGTCGTCTGTCTCGGTGCGAACGACCAGGTCGTCGGTTGCGGGCAGCACACACGCCGGATGGAGCGACCGCCCGTCCACCTCCACGAGGCACATCCGACACGAGCCGTCGGGCGGCAAGCCCGGGTGATGACACAGCGTGGGAATCGCGCTCCCGACTTCGCGCGCGGTCTCGAGAACGGAGGCGCCCGCCTGAGGCGTGATGCGTCGGCCGTCGATGATCATTGGGCTCCGGTAACGAGCGTGAGCTGTGGCGCGCTCGGTCTCGCGGTCATCCTCCTAGGATCGTTGAATCGCGTTCCAGAGGGCACCGACGATCCGGCCGAACAGGTAGCCGAGGGTGGCGGTGACAGCGATGAGCGCTGCAGCTCGCCAGGCGACGAACACACCAACCTGATACGGCGGAGCGATGAAGTGCAGCCAGAAGATGAAATCGATCACCGCCTGCGCCCAGCCGAGCAGTACGAGGGCGGACCAGACGAGGTGCCAGCCTCCTATGAATGTCGCCAACACCAGACCGAGCCTGTGCGCGTTCATACCAGCGACCGCGAATAGCGGCCGCATCGGCTGTGCCACGCAGAAAACCCAGTAATTTCACGGATCCGGCGAGTGAGAGCTGCTTTGAATTGTCCCGGCCTCGCCTCACTGGGACAGCATTGCCATCTCGGGCTCGTTGGACGGGGTATCCTGACTCTCCTTACGGCACCTCGACGCAGCAGTCCCGAACCGTCCTCGGCGTCGGACAGGCGAGAACGTGGAGATGAGCGAGAAGATCTCGAACCTCAATCTGGAATCAGCCCATGAGCTCGAGGCGCTACCCATCCACGGCTTCCAAGGCACGCCCGAAGAGATCGAGCGCCAGTGGTACGAGCAGGTTTACCGCGGACGTGGAGACCGCATGCTCCAGCTCACCTGGCGCGCGGTCCTCATGGGCTCGGTGCTGGGTGGAGTCCTCTCGCTCACCAACCTCTATATCGGCCTCAAGGCGGGCTGGGGCTTCGGTGTGGCGATCACAGCGTGCATCCTCTCGTACGCCATCTGGACCACGCTGCACCGGGCCCGCATCGTGCGCACGCCCATGACCATCCTCGAGAACAACTGCATGCAATCCACGGCGAGCTCGGCCGGCTCCTCGACGGGCGGCACGCTCATTTCCGCTTTCGCCGCCTACATGCTCATCACCAACAGCACCTTGCCGCTACCCGCGATGCTCGCGTGGGTGTTCTTTCTCGCGGTGCTCGGGGTGACCATGGCGATTCCCATGAAGCGGCAGATGATCAACATCGAGCAGCTTCGGTTCCCGAGTGGCATCGCGGCGGCCGAAACGCTGCGCGCGCTCCACTCCGTCGGGGACAAGGGTATGCGCTCTGCCAGGGCCCTGGGCGGGGCGGGGCTGTTCGCGCTCATTGGCAAGTTTTGGGCCGACGGCCTCGTGCTCGTGAGCGCGAAGCTGGCCCCATTCATGATCGGGACATGGATAGCGACCCTCAACCACCGCGTGTTCGGACCGGCGTGGATGGAGCGAACGGTGATGCTCTCCTGGGAGCCCATGTTCATCGCCGCCGGCGCCATCACGGGGCTCCACGTGTGCTGGAGCATGCTGCTGGGAAGTATCACCGCCTGGATGGTCTTCGCGCCCGTTCTCCAACACCGCGGCCTCATCGAGGGATCGGGCTACGGGACCATCGTCCAGTGGACGCTCTGGGGCGGTGTCGCCTGCATGGTGACCTCGAGCCTGCTCTCGTTCGCCATGCAGTGGCGGACCGCGCTGCGCGCCTTCACCGACCTCGGAGCGATGTTCGGCGCCAGCCGCAGCGGCGCGAATGATCCCGTCGCGGCGATCGAGACGCCGGCGTCGTGGTTCATCGGCGGCCAGATCGTCGGTGTCGTCGGTCTCGCGTGGCTCGGCCACCTCACCCTCGGTATGCCGTACTGGCAGACGGCGGTTGCAGTGCTACTCTCGTTCGCGCTGGCGCTCGTCGCCTGCCGCGTCACAGGCGAGACCGACATGAGCGCCAACGTGACCGCCGCGGCGGCGAGCAGCAGCGCCGACCTGCTCACCGACCTCAAAAGCGGTTATCTGCTCGGGGCGCATCCACGCAAGCAGTTCATCGCCCAGTTCGCCGGCATCTTCGTCGGGACGCTCGTCACCGTGCTGTCCTTCCGGTTACTCGTGCCGGACGCGAGCGTGCTGGGCTCGGACCAGTTCCCAGCGCCCGCGGCGCAGACCTGGCGCGCGGTGGCGCTCGCGCTCTCGCACGGCGTTCGCTCCCTCGGGCCTGTCAAGACCTGGAGCATCGCGATCGGTGGCCTCGTGGGCATCGTCCTCGCCGTGCTTCCGAGAATCTTCCCGAAGCACCAGCACCTCATTCCATCACCGGCTGGCGTGGGCCTCGCCTGGACCTTTCATTGGTATTACGGGCTGCTCTTCTTCATCGGTGGACTGCTCAGTTGGTGGACAGCCAAGAAGTATCCGAAGTGGTCGGAGGAGTTCACCTTCCCTGTGGCCTCCGGATGGATTGCCGGCGAGAGCCTCATGGGAGTGACCCTTGTGATCTGGGACAACGGACCGCAGCTAGTACGCCGACTGTTGGGCCATTGATCTGGGCGCGGCCGGCGCTACCGTCGTGAGCAGGCCTTCGCATGAGTCGCCTCCATCTCGCTCGGCCCGGGTTCCTGACGTGATACTACGGTCATGATGTCGCGAACGACGCGCGATCTGGGTTCCGAGATGCGAACCGGTTTGTCGGAAGCCGTTGCCGCCGAGCGATTGCAGAGCGAGGGATACAACGATCTGCCGACGGTGAGATACCGCGGCTTCCTCGTCATCGCCACCGAGGTCCTGCGCGAGCCGATGTTCCTCCTCCTCATCGCCTGCGGCGCGATTTACCTCGTCCTCGGTGATCCGCACGAGGCGCTGATGCTCCTCGGGTTCGTCGTCCTGATCACCGGGGTGACGCTCTACCAGGAGCACAAGACCGAGCGCGCCCTCGAGAAGCTGAGAGACCTGGCGAGCCCGCGGGCCCTGGTCGTCCGCGACGAGCGGCAGCGGCGCATTCCTGGACGAGAAGTCGTGCGCGATGACCTCTTGTTGCTCGAGGAAGGCGATCGCGTTCCGGCCGATGCCTTGGTCTTGTCGGCCACCAATCTCTCCGTCGATGAATCGCTCCTCACGGGCGAATCGGTCCCAGTGCGAAAGACTGCGGCAGACGATTCACCGGTGATGCAGCCCCCGGGCGGCGATGATCTCCCGTTCGTCTATTCGGGCACGCTGGTTGTCCATGGGCACGGCCTTGCGCAAGCGCGACAGACGGGATCCCGGACCGCACTCGGAAGAATCGGGAAAGCCCTGGAGGCGGTCGAGCCCGAAGAAACGCCGATGCAGGCCGAGACTCGTCGCGTGGTCCGCCTGCTCGCCGTCGCCGGTATCCTTCTCTGCGTCATCGTGGCGGTCGTGTACGGGGTGACGCGAGGACACTGGCTCGATGGCATTCTCGCCAGCCTCACGCTCGCCATGGCGATCATCCCCAACGAGTTCCCGGTGGTGCTTACCCTGTTCCTGTCTCTCGGAGCGTGGCGCCTCTCCCGCGCGCAACTTCTCACGCGCCGCATCCCGGCCGTGGAGACGCTCGGGGCCACGACCGTGCTTTGCGTGGACAAGACCGGAACGCTCACGCTGAACCAGATGTCCGTGGCGATGCTCGCCGCTGACGGTCGATACTTCGACCTTCGCGTGGAGCCGCCAGGACGGCTCCCCGAGGATTTTCACACGCTCGCCGAATTCGGCATCCTCGCCAGTCAGCGCGCTGCGCTGGACCCGATCGACCGGGCGCTCAAACGCTTGGGCGACGCCTACCTCGCCCAGACGGAGCACCTCCACAACGACTGGTCGCTGGTCCAGGAGTACCCGCTATCGAGACAGCTTCTCGCTCTGTCGCGCGTGTGGCGGTCGCCCGACGGTCAGGACTACATCATCGCGACCAAAGGCGCTCCGGAGGCGATCGCCGACCTGTGCCACTTCGACGACGGTCGCCTGCGCGAGCTCAGCGCGTCGATCACCACGATGACCGATCAAGGGCTCAGGGTGCTCGGCGTTGCCCGGTCCCGCTTCCGGTCCGTTGAGCTTCCGTCGCAGCAACACGATTTCGACTTCGACTTCCTCGGGCTCGTGGGATTCGAAGATCCCGTGCGCCCGACGGCTCCCGACGCCATCCGCGAATGTCGCGTCGCCGGCATCCGCGTCGTCATCATCACCGGCGACTATCCGGCGACCGCCGCGCACGTCAGCCGGCGGGTCGGGCTTCCATCCGGAACGATCGTGACGGGCCCCGAGATCGACACGATGGATGACGCAACGTTGCGCCAGCGCATCGAATCGATCGACATTTTCGCCCGTGTCGTCCCGGAGCAGAAGCTACGCTTGGTGAATGCCCTCAAGGCCAACGGCGAGATCGTCGCCATGACGGGTGACGGCGTGAACGACGCGCCCGCGCTGAGGGCCGCGCATATCGGGCTCGCGATGGGACAGCGAGGAACCGATGTCGCGCGCGAAGCTGCCGCGCTCGTCCTGCTCGACGATGATTTTTCGTCGCTCGTCCACGGCATTCGACAGGGGCGGAAAATCTTCGACAACCTGACGAAAGCCATGACGTACATCCTCGCCATCCATATCCCCATCGCCGGCTTGTCGCTGCTACCCGTCGTGGTCAATTGGCCACTCGTCCTGCTCCCGATCCACATCGCGTTTCTCCATCTCATCATCGACCCCGCGTGCTCGGTCGTGTTCGAAGCGGAGCCGGCGGCCGATGATGTGATGAGGCGGCCACCGCGCGATCCACGTGAGCCGCTCCTCGGCCGACGGACCGTGGCCTTCAGTCTGCTGCAGGGGCTCGTGACGTTCGGTGTCCTCGCGACCCTCTATGGCGTCGTGCTGCGCAGCGGGCAGGGCGAACTCGAGGCCCGGGCGCTCACCTTCACGGCGCTGATCATCGCGAACCTCGGCCTCATCCTCGCCAATCGCTCATGGGGGCTCACGATCCTGACCACCCTCCGCGTGCGGAATCCTGCGCTCTGGTGGGTCGCCGGCGGCGCATTGGTATTTCTCGCGGTCACCTTATCAATCCCGGCCGCTCGCGGGGTGTTCCGATTCTCGCCGATTCACGTGGACGATCTGGCGATTTGTGTTGTCGCTGGCTTGATTCCCGTCCTCTTCTTCGAAGTCTTCAAGATGACACGTCGCGTCCCGCGCCGGCTATCCAGCCCTCCTCGCTAGAGCGCGCGGACGGGGGGCCCAGCCCACCCGGGTGCGTCGCTGCCCAGCAGAAGGCGTTCGACGCCGCCGACTCCTCGCGCGCCGATAACCAGGAGGTCCGCGCGTGTGCGCTCGACTTCCCGCAGCAACTCCGGAAGCGGGTCTGCGATCCGCGCCGCCGGTTGCGCGCGCTACCCTGCCCGTCCTTCAGGCAGCCCGGGCGGCAAGTAGCTCGGCCTCACAGCCCGACGGCGCCGAGCTCGAGACGTGTGGGTACGGAATTCCGCTCAGCACGGGCGGCAGCCTCGGTGTCACCCACCTCCACGCGGGCCGCGGCCGTTCGCGCGCTATCCTTCAGCACGCGAGCGGTGGCCTCGCCCCGCCGCTGGCCGAGGGCTGTCACCTCCGCATCGGACAGCGGGGCGATCTCCACCAGCCGCCGGAACAGCGCCTCATAGAAGGCGCGATCGGGGCTGCCGCGGTCCACAAGCGCCAGCAGGGGGTTGGCGCGCTGGGCCTTCTTCCCCGTGCTCTTCTCGTAGCCCGTCTGGAACTCCTCGATGGCCTTGGCGCCACCGCGCTCGGTCAGCAACACCTCGAGTGCACGCTGGGTCTTCGCCTGGTCGAAGGCCACCGGGCCAGGGTCCTCGCCAGGCTTCAGCTTCACTCCCAGGCGCTGGGCCAGGTCCTGGCGCACGCGGAGCGAGCGCAGCGCCTCGCCGTCCACCTTTGCCTCGTAACCGCCGTGCACCGTGAGCTTGAGTCGTGGGCGCTTACCGAGCACCTCGGCCACCCGCTTCAGCTTCTCTCGCTCGGGGGGCAGCACGATATCGCGGCCCGCCTCGAAGGCGATGGCCTGCAGGCTCTCCGCGTCGCCGCCGAACAGGCCGCCCAGGGCTCGGAACGGGGACGTCACGATCTTGGTGATGACGGTGACCAGCGCCTGCCAGATGAGATGGCCGTAGCTGAACTCTGGATGATCGACGTTGCCCCGCACCGGTAGCGCGATGTCGATCCGCCCCTCCGAGTCGCTCAGGATGGCGATGGCGAGGTCCAGGGGCAGGCGCATCGCGCCAGGGCTCTCCACCCGCTCGCCGAGCTGCAGCTGCTGCAAGACGACCTTGTTCTCGCCCACGAGAGCACTCCGGTCGATCTTGTATTCGAGGTCCAGGTTCATGGTGCCGGCCCGGATACGCCGCCCCGCGAACGTGGCGCTGTAGGGCGAGAGCGTGGGCATGGGGACGTTGCGGAAGATCACGTTGATGTCGGTGAAGACCTTGGGATGGAATGCGCTGAGCGCGCCGTCCACCTTGACCAGGCCGAATTCGTCCACCCGGCCGTCGAGCTTCACCGTCGCGCGGGTCTCCGTGTCCGATCCGAGGCCCGCCACCACACCACCCAGCCCGTGCACGCGAGTCGCGAACGGGAGCACCAAGCTGAGATCGGCGAAGCTCATCGCGCTCTCGTCGATCCGCACGCGCTCGACGACCACGGGGAAGGCGGTGCCCGCGTCGCTCTTGGCCGCGGGCGCTGCGGCAGCCGAGCCACTCACCGGCGGGCCGCCGGGCGGCGCGCCGGATGGCTTCATCAGCCTCGCGAGGCTGATGCTCTTGTCCTGGAAGATCACGAGCTTCCCGTCCAACTCGACCAGGCGTATCTCGTCGATCGCCAGCCGGTCGGGAGCGAGCCCGAATCGGATGGTCTCGGCATGCAGCGTCTTCCAGCCCACCACGGGCTCCCCGGTGGGCTCCTCGACCACGAGCATGCGGTCGATGTCGGCTGAACCGGTGTAGGTGACCGCGGCACGATCGCGGCCACCGCGGTAGCTCAGCCGCCCCGTGGTGGATACCTCGCCTGAGCGGAGCACGACGGCGGCGTGCCTTGCGACGTATGGCTGGGCCGGGGTGAGGGCGAGCCGCGTGACGGTCAGCGTTCCGTCGGCCGACTGTCCGTCCGGCGCCACGCGGCCCTTGGACGTGAAGCCGCCTCCTTGCGCGACGCTGAAGCTCGCCTCGAAGGGAATGGGTTTTTTCCCGTCGCTGCGCAGCTCCTGCATGCTGACCTTGATCCCGTTGATCCCGAGCTCGACGGCAGGGGTGACGCTCCGGTCGGCGATGGCCAGGCGATGACCCGCCAGGTCGAGCTTCCCGAGCACGACTGTCCAGGGTTTGGCGGCCGCTGCCGGCGCGCGGCGAGCAGGCGCAGGGGCCGGAGCCGAGGGACGAGAGAGCTTGCTCTGATCGGCCGGGCTCAGCATCGTCACCAGGGGCAGAGAGCCGTCGGCGGCGCGCATGATCGCGGTGACCCCGCCCGTCACCGCGACTCGGGACACTGCGACCTCCCGTCCTCCCAGATCGATGCGGCCACCCTCCACCGAGATCTGCTCCAGCGAGACCAGGGGCGCTTGCGCCGCAGCGGCCTCGCGCACCGCGACGCGCGCGAGCTTCAGGCCCACGCCCTCCACCGTGCCGGCCAGGCGGTCAGGACTACTCTCGAGGCGTGCGGAAAGATCGAGGGACAGGTCGGCGACGTCGACCCCGAGCGGAGCGACGCGACTCTGGTCGGTGAAGGACAGCGCGAACTCCTCGACCCGCATCTTCTCCACTGCGACTCGCCAGGGCCGCGCCGCGGGGGTGGCCGCGCGAGCCACATCTGGTACATCCGACTTCGGCGGAGTAGCCACGAGGGTCTGCCAGTTGACGGTGCCGTCCCGGGCGATGGCTGCGGTCAGCCGGCCACGGCTCAGGGAGATCTCCGGCACCGTCAGCTCGCGCGTGATGAGATCACCCCTGCCGCCGGTGAGGTGGATCCTCTCCAGGGCGAGCAACGGCGCCTTGTCGCGCTGAGTGAGGACGAGCCCGGCCACCGTGACCTCGACGCCCTCCACCTTCAAAGACGTGGCCCCGTCTCGATAGGCGAGCTGGTAGCGCACATCCGCATCGACCCGACCGGCGGGCTCGGCTACGGCAATCTCGTCCTGGACGAAGCGCCAGGCGGTGGCCAGAGGAAAGTTGCGAAGCCCCAGGCGACCAGTCGATCCGAGCGGCACGAGGGACACCTCGCCGTCCCAGCCCACGACGCCGCCCCCGCTTAACGTCGCGGAGATCGCGTAGGGACCACGGCGCTCGGGCACGGTCGTGATGTTGTGGAGCTCGACGTTGATCGGTTCGAGCGCCGCCGTGTGCGGCGCTCGGCCGGAGAGGTCCGTGAAGGACAGCGCGCCTCCCCGTACCACCGCATGCTGCAGCAGTACACGCGGGGGCGCCGACGGGCGCGGAGCTGGCTCGCCCCGGGGGAAGGCGTCGAGCAGCTCGACGACGTTGAGGTTCCCGTCGCGGGCCAGGACCACGTCCGCGCGCGGCGCGTCCAGCTGGATCTCGGCGAAAGTCCACGCCCTGCGAAACAAGCTCGAGAGCTCGAAATCGACGAAGAGACGGTCGAAGCCGAGGAGGGGCCGCCCGTCGGCCTCCTGCAGGCGGAAGTGCTTGATCTCCAGCTTGAACAGGAGCGGGTTCACTCGGACCTCGCCGATCTCCGCCCGCCGCTTGAGCTGCTCCTGCACGTACCGGGGCACGTAGCTGGTGATCAGCCGGGGAACGAGGAAGAAGCCGACGAGTGTGTAGGCCACGGCAAGGACCACCAGCACCGCGGCGATGACGAGGAACCAGGTCCTGGTGATGAGCACCAGGAGCCGTCGGGCCCAGGGGCGATCGGCGTCAGGCGTCATGCGCCAATTCTCTGCGCGGTCGAGAATGGGTTCAACTCCACTGCTCGTCAAGGAGCTGCTGAAGAAGGCCGACGTCACGGTCGAGAACATGGCACCGGGGACGATCGCGCGGCTCGGACCGGGTTATGACGAGGTGAAGAAGATCAACCCGCGATCGATAGTCCATGGCAACACCGGACGATGCCGGTACCGCGCCGGTCACTTCAGCCAGCCCTTCTCGCGGTAGTAACGCTCGGCGCCCGGATGAAGCGCGACGGACGCGTCAGGACGGCTCGGCGCTTGCGAAGGTGATGCAGGCGCAGGGGCCGAGGTAGTGCGGGCGGGATGACAGAAACTCGAAGGGGGCTACGAGCCCGGTGCCCGTAACCCCCTGAGTTTTTGGAGCGGCCGACCGGATTCGAACCGGCGACGTCCAGCTTGGGAAGCTGGCATTCTGCCACTGAATTACGGCCGCCCGGCGCCCTTCATTCTACAACGGTCTACAACGGTCGCGTCGGCGCTACTTCCCGTCCTTGAGCGACATCGAGTAGGCCTGGAGCACCTCGTCGCTCCGCGCCTTCCAGTTGAGTCGCTTGCTCACCCCGTAGAGGTCCACCTGCTGGTAGAGCGGCACCGCCGGCAACTCGTCGAGCCAGAGCTTGTTGATACGGTGGTACTGCTCGAGGCGCTTCTTCTCGTCCATGATGGCCTGTGCCTCGTCGACCATCCGGTTGAAGTCCTCGTTGTGCCAGTTCACGAAGATGCCGGGCGACTTGAACAGCGGGCCGTAAACGGTCTCGGCGTCCATCGTTCCGGTGCCCCAGCCGATCAACCAGATCGGTCCCGCCTTGTGGACGTACACCATGTTGTTCAGATAGGTCACGAAGTCGTACGTGCGCAGCGTGGTCTTGATGCCGGCCTTGGAGAGCTGGCCAGCCACGGCCTCGGCGACTTCCGCATCACGAACGTAGCGGCCGCGCGGGCCGTGCAGCGTGATCTCGACGCCGCCGCCGAAGCCGGCCTCGGCCAGGAGCTTCTTGGCGCTGGCCAGATCCGCCTTGAGCGGTTGGAGTTTCGGGTCGTAGCCGAAGTGCATCGACGGCAGCATCGTAGCGACGCGCACGCCCTTGCCGTCGAGCACCGTCTTGATGAGCTCGTCGGCGTCGATCGCGTAGGCGATGGCCTGGCGGACGCGCTTGTCGGCGGTGGGCCCGTTGTAGGGCCCGGTCGGCTTGTGCTGTGCATCCATCTGGTGCGTGTAGAACATGAGCTGGATCGTCCGGATCGACGGTGCGGTCGACAGGAAGAGCTTCGGATGCCTGTCGATGATCGCGCCCAGATGCGGCGGGATGTTCACCGCGAGGTCGATCTCGCCGTTCTGCAGCGCGGCTACGCGCGAGGCGTCCTCGGGGATGGGCCGGAAGATCACGGTCTTGATCTGCGGCGCCCCGCGCCAGTAGGCGGTGTTCGCCTCGAGGACGATCTCCTCGTCCTTCGACCAGCGGACGAGCTTGTAGGGACCGGTGCCGATCGGCTTCTTGGAGAGATCGGCGGTCTCCTTGCCGGCCGACTCCCTGGGCGGCAGCATCCCGCTCTGGACGAACGTCATCACAGGAATAAACGTCGGCCAGGGCTTCTTGGTGTGGATCCGGATCGTGTACGGGTCCACGATCTCCACCCGGTCGATCGGCGCGAAGAAGGTCGCGCCGCGCAGCTTGCCCTGCCCCTGGGCCAGGCGCTCGAGGGTGAACTTCGCCGAGTCGGCATTGAAGTCTTCGCCGTTGTGGAACTTCACCCCTTTGCGAAGCTTCACTTCCCACGTCGACGGCGGAACGAACTTCGGCATCTCGGCGGCGAGGGCGGGAACGATCTTCAGATTCGGGTCGCGCTCGTACAGCGTGTCGAAGATGTGGCGACCGACGTTCGACGCCGGGCTCTCCGACTGGTTGGCCATGTCGAGCGTCGTCGGGTCGACGCCCTGCGCGAGCACGACCTTGCCGGCCGGCGCGGCGCCCACCGCCACTGGCGACAGGAGCACGACGAGCGCGGCCGTCGCGATCTTCCATGCGACCATACGGAGCCTCCTCGAGCGAGGGGATCGAACGCTCTGCGTGCCCCGCTACTTTAGGGTCCACCCGCGGGGGAGTCAAGGTAGGCCAGCGCCTCCTCGCGCGTGGCCACGAGCCCGAGCGCCTGAGCCTCGCGCGCCCGCTCGAGGAGCCGGCCGACGGCGGGGCTCGGGGGAAGGCCGAAGCGTTCCATGACGTCCTCGCCCCGGAGCAGCGGCGGCGCGTCGGCGCCGACGTGCTGCGTCTCTTCGAATCCGCGCAGGAGATCCCGAATGAGCGACGCGCGACGCCAGACCGAGCGGGGCGATTCGCCTCTCACGGCGGCACCGTCCACGAGCGCCAGCAGCAGCAGGTCGCGCGTGTCCTCGCGCAGGTCCCGGAAGAAGCGGTAGCGCGCCCGCGGCGTCAACCGACCGGCGGCGGCCAGGTGCATGGGACGCAGGTGATGGCGGACGAGGCGCTCGAGAACCCCGCGTGCGCGCGCCGGAAGCCGGAGCCGCTCGCCGATGACGCGCGCGCGCGCGGCGCCGATGAGATCGTGCTCGAAGAAGCGCACGCGGCCGTCGATCACCCAGCGTGTCTCGGGCTTCGAGACGTCGTGCAGGAGCGCCGCCAGCTTGAGGACCTGGCCGCGTCGTACGTCGCCGCCGAGCTCCTCGGTCATGTGGGCGGCGAGCTCCTCGCCGAAGGGCCGCAGCCCGCGCAGACCCAGGAGGAGCGCATCGGCGCCGGCGACTGCCCGGAGCGAGTGCTCGAGCACCGGAAATCGGTGAGGCGCCGGCTGCGCCGTCGCGCGCATCGCCTCGACCTCCGGCACGATCACGCTCAGCAGGCCGAGGGCGTCGAGGCGCCGGAGCGCGCGCGCCGTGCGGGGAAGCGCGAGCAGCGCGAGCAGCTCATCGCGAACCCGCTCGGCGGAGACGCCGGCCAACCCGGCGGCGGCGGCTCGAATGGCCTTCACGGCGCCCCGCGTCAGGTGAAGCCCGAGCGCCGCCTCGAGCCGGGCGCCGCGGAGCGTGCGAAGCGGATCCTCGGCCAGCACCCGCGGGTCGTGGACCCGCAGCCGCCCCGCCCGGAGATCGTCGAGCCCACCGGTCGGATCGATGACGCGGGCCCGGCCGCGGCGCAAGAGCTCGCCCACCGGGACCGCCAGCGCGTTCACGGTGAAGTCCCGGGCCGCCAGATCGCCCTCGAGTGTCGCCGCCCGCCAGTCCGTCACGTCGAGACACCCACCGGGCGCGAGGACCCGTGCCGCCCCGCGCTCCGGATCGAGCGCCACGAAGACGCCGCCGAGACGCGCCGCCACGCGGCGCGCGATGTCGAGTGCGCCGGACTGCACCGCGACGTCAAGGTCGGTGGGCCGCATCGGGCTCCTCCCGCGCAGCCAGGCGTCGCGCACGGCGCCGCCGACGAGCACCGGCGGCCGCGACCGGCCCGCAGCCGACTGCACGGCGCGCAGGAGCGCCCGCGCCGGCCGCGTCAACTGGTCGAGATGGAAGTAGGAGCCGAGCGGCGCCGCGCTGCGAGGCGACACTTCAACAGCTCGCAGGAGGGAAGTAGGAGCCGAGCGGCGCCGCGTTGCGAGGCGACACTTCAACGGCTCGCAGGAGGGAAGTAGGAGCCGAGCGACGCCGCGCCGCGCACCTACGCGAGCTCGATGCCGCGCGCCCCGATGCGGTACTCGACGATCTCGTCGCTCATCACGCTTCCGCGATGCTTGACGACGCACAGCATGCGCGCCAGCCGGTTCCCGACGCGCTCGCTGCCGAGGACCAGGATGGTGTTCGCGGTGGCGCCGATGTCGCCGGTGGCGACCTTGCGCGCGAGCAGGTCTTCGAGTCGCGTCTCCTCCGTTGTCACCAGGAGCAGCGTCGTGACGTCGGTGTGGTCGTAGCGGTGCGCGTCGATGAACGCGCGATGCTTCCACACCGGCAGGCAGATCTCCATGCCGAGCGTCTCGGCGTCCCGGTGGATGATCTTGCGATAGAGCTCGTCGAACACGAAGACCTGGATCGAGTCGGCGGGCGAGTCCATCGGCTCGACACCGTCGACCACGACCCGCCGCGTGCCCGCCGCGCAGTGGAAGTAGAGGAACGGCCGGACCGTGTAGAGCGCGTGATTGTAGGCGGCCTTCCAGCTCCAGTCGAACTCCCGGCCGCCGTCCGGCGTCGGCACCTGGAAGTCTCGGACCCGGCCCACCCACGGGCACGCGTTGGAATAGAACGCGTCCATCTGGTCGGGCGGCGGATACGGATCGGCCATCGGTGTCACCGTGTGCGTCCAGGGCTTGAGCGACCAGGCGAAGAGTCGCGCCGCGTACTCGTCGTGTTGCTGCGAGTCGCCTCGCCCGTTCAGGTCGAGGACGACGCCGCGCGCGCCATCGGCGACGCGTCCCTGATCGGCGAACGTGAGCCCGAGGTGGGTTTTCCCGATCCCGGTCGCGCCGTAGACGACCGCGAGCGTGCCGGGCAGCAGGCCGCCGCCCAGCATCGCATCGAGCTTCGCAAGGCCGGTCGAGACGCGCGCAGTCACCGGCGTCGAGTCTACACTGCCCGGCCCTTGGTCGTGAACTGCCGCTCGTAGAGCGCACGCAGTTCGGCGAGCGTCGTGACCTCGCCTGGCGCCTTGTCATCGCGGATGCGCGTGATGCGCGCGAACCGGAGCGCGAGGCCCGACGCATATGTCGGGCTCTTCTGGATCTCGTTGTAAGCGACCTCGACGACGACCTCGGGCCGCACGCGCACCGTGTAGCCGTCGTCGCTCGTCGCGAGCGTCCACAGCCGCTCGGTCATCTCGGCGAACTGCTGGTCGGTGAGCCCCTTGAACGTCTTGCCGACGTCCGCGAACGTGTCCCCGTCGCGCACCGCCAGGTGGTAGTTGGAGAGCCACCCACTCCGCCGGCCCGAGCCCCGGTCGACGGCGACGATGACGCAGTCCACGGTCTCGGCCGACTTCAGCTTGAACCAGCGCTTGCCGCGACCTCCCGGCTCGTACGCGCTCCCGAGGTCCTTCGCCATGACACCCTCGTGCCCCGCGGCGAGCGCCTGCGCCAGGAACTCGCGGGCCGCCGCCGGCGAGGTGACGATCGTGCGCTCGGCCAGGTGGCGTCCGCCGGTGACGCCGGCCAGCGCCTCCCAGCGGTGCCGGTAGGGCTCGTCGATGAGCGCGCGCCCGTCGGCCATGAGGCAGTCGAAAAAGTGCAGGGTGAGCGGCATCGCGCGCACGAGTCTCTCGACTTCGTGGACCCGCCGGAACCGTCGCATCAGCTCCTGAAAGGGCAGCGGCCGCCCCGCCGCGTCGAGCGCCAGCACCTCGCCGTCGAGGATGAACGGCGAGGCCGCGAGGTCGCGTCTCGCCGTCTCGACGACGTCGGGCAGGCTCGCGGTGACGTCGGAGAGGCGCCGCGTCCAGATCCCGATGTGTTCACCGTCGCGATGGAGTTGGATGCGGGCGCCGTCGTACTTGTACTCGAGCGCGGAGGTCCCACCGTGGGCCGCCAGGACGTCCTCGAAGTCGTCGGCGATCTGGGCGAGCATGGGCAGGAGCGGGACGCCCGGACGTGCGGTGGCGGAAGCGAGCGCCGCGGCTCCACCTCGAGCCGCCAGCGCCGCGACCTGGGAGAGGTCGCCGAGTATCAGCGCCGCGCGGCGAGCCGTCTCGAGCGGAGCCGCGAAGGCGCGGGCAATCGCCTCGAGCACGAGCCCGTCCGACACCCCCGTCCGCATCTCGCCCGCGACGATCCGCTGCAACGTCTCCCGCTCGTCCGTCGACGCCCGCGCCACCAGGCCACGCAGCAGCTCGTCGCGGACCCGTCGCGCGCCGGCGCCGCCCGCATCGGCGACGGCGGCGAACGCCGCCGCGACGTCTTCGAGCGAGAGGGACGGCCCAGTGGCTTCGGCGGCGTCCGGCAACCCGCGGACTCCGAGCACGCGCGGATCGGACGCCGGAAAAGCCCGGCCCGTGAGGAACGCGACCGCGGTGCCGACGGCGTCGGCCGGGAGCGCGCGGAGGTACTCGGCGAGGAGCTCGAGTTTGTCGAGCCTCGCCGGGCTCGCGCGCAGCCGCCGGCAGAGGTCTGCGAGCCGCCCGAGCTCGACCATGCCGAACTCATTCTACTTCTAGGCTCGCCTCGGCCGACGGCCCGCAGCTCGCACTGCGCGTATTCTTGACTTCGCCACAGCCGCCGCCCTACTTTCGTTCCATGCACCGTCGTGTTCTGTACGACGCAACCTCGCGCGCGGCGGCGGTCGCGGCCGAGCTTCTCCGTCACGCGTTCGACGTCGCCCCGCTGTCCGCGTCGACGGATCTGGCCGCCGCGGCGCCGGCCGTGGTGCTGGTCGGCATGGACGTCGCCGACGCGCGGTGGGGCGACGCGCCGCTACGCATCCTGGCCCTCGTCGACGCCGACGCCACCGGCCCGTGGCCCGAACACTGGTACGGGTTGCTCCCGGCGGGCGTGAGCGGGCCGATTCTCGCGCGCGCCGTGGAGAACGCGTTCGACGACCTCGACCGCGCGGCCGCCATGACGCGACTCGATCGCGAGCTCTCCGAGCTGAACGCGATCGGCATCCGGCTCTCCGCCGAGCGCAACCCGCGGGAGCTGCTCGAGACCATCCTGACCAAGGCGCGGGAGATCACGCACAGCGATGCCGGCTCGCTCTACCTTGTCGAGGAGGACGCCGACGGCACCCGGTGGCTGCGCTTCGCTCTGGCCCAGAACGACTCGGTCACGATCCCCTACCGTGCGTCGCGGCTGCCGCTGACGAGCGCCAGCGTCGCAGGACACGTCGCGTTGACCGGGGACACCCTCAACCTCGAGGACGCCTACGCGCCGCCGCCGGGGGCGCCGTTCCGGATCAACCGCTCGTTCGACGACAAGGCCCGCTACCGTACCAAGTCGATGCTGATGGTGCCGATGCGCACGCCGCAGGGCGAGACGATCGGCGCGCTCCAACTGATCAACTGCAAGCCGGACTTCGAGCACCGCTTCGCGTCGGTGGAAGAGATCGAGCGGATCGTCCGGCCCTACGGCCCCCGCCACCAGCAGCTCGCCGGGTCGCTCGCCTCGCAGGCGGCCGTCGCGATCCACAACAGCCAGCTCTTCGAGTCCATCCGCCGGCTCTTCGAAGGGTTCGTGCAGGCCTCCGTTACCGCGATCGAGTCACGCGATCCGACGACCTCGGGCCACTCCTTTCGCGTCGCCAATCTCACCGTCGGCCTCGCGAGCGTGGTCGACCGCTGCTCCACCGGCGCGTACGGCGCGACCCGCTTCAGCGCCGAGGAGATGATGGAGCTCCGCTACGCCGCCCTCCTGCACGACTTCGGCAAGGTCGGTGTGCGCGAGCAGGTGCTCGTGAAAGCCAAGAAGCTCTTCCCGGGCGAGCTCGACCGGATCTGCCAGCGCGTCGAGCTCATCAAGCGCGGGCTCGCGCTCCGCTACGCCGACAAGAAGATCGCGCATTTGCTCGACAACGGGCGTCGCCGCTACGCCGAGCAGTCCGCCGCGTTCGACGCCGAGCTCTCGGCGTATCTGGCGGAACTCGACGACAGCCTGGCCCGCATTGTCGTCGCCAACGAGCCGACGGTGCTGCCGGGCGACTTCGCGGCGGAGCTCGACCGGCTGGCGCTCCGCGCCTTTGAGGATCACCTTGGGAACCGCCAGACCGTCGTCACGCCCGAGGAGGCCGCGATCCTCTCGGTCTCCCGCGGCAGCCTCACGGAGGCCGAGTTCAAGGAGATCCAGTCCCACGTGAAGCACACGTACCGGTTCCTCGCCGAGATCCCGTGGACAAAGGAATTCCGCCGCATCCCCGAGATCGCCGGCTCACACCACGAAAAGCTCGACGGCACGGGCTATCCCCGCGGGGTGAGGGGCGAAGAGATCCCGCTGCAGTCCAAGATGATGACCATCGCAGACATCTACGACGCGCTCACGGCCGGCGACCGTCCCTACAAGAAGGGGATCTCGAGGGACGAGGCGCTCGACATCCTGAGCCACGAGCGACGAGCTGGCCGCGTGGACGGCGCGCTGCTCGACCTGTTCGTCGAGGCGAAGATCTACGAGCAGGCCACGTCGTCGACCGTCACCCCGCCAAGAACAGACAAACGCCGCCCCATGCGATGACGGCACCGAGCGCCAGGAGTGCGCGCGCGGCCTCGCGGCCGAGCCCAAGACTATTCAGATGTTGAGCGGATCGCGTCAAAAAAAAGGCGCGGGAGCCTCGACGGTGAAGCAACGCGTACGTCACTGCGTGCGAGCTCATGACATCCTCCTTCAGTTAGAAGCCGCGAAGCAGTCCGATGACTTTGCCGAGAATCCTGACGGGACGTCGGGCCGGATCGACAACGATCGGCGCCATCGTCGGATTTTCGGGCTTGAGCACGACGCGCGGACCGTCGCGCAGAAACCGCTTCACCGTCGCCTCGGTTTCGCCGCCCGCGTCCGACTCGACCAGCGCTGCGACGATGTCGTTCGGCTGAGCCGAGTCCTGACGGCGGACGAGCACGAGGTCGCCGCCGCAGATGTGCGCGTCGATCATCGAGTCACCCCGGACACGGAGCGCGAAGACGTCCTCGCCGCGCCCGGGCAGCGATGCAGCGGCGATCGGCACTTCACCTTCTCGATTCTCCTGGGCGAGGAGTGGCGCCCCCGCCGCGATGCGGCCGAGGATCGGCACGGGCCGGTAGGCCCGCCCGGCACCGGCCACGTCGGGAAGCGTCAAGGCTCTCGAGGTCCGGCCGACGCTCGGCCGTCTCTGCAACTGCCCTTTCCGCTCGAGCGCTCTCAGGTGGTCGAACGACGCCCGGGGCGTGATCCTGAATCGCTCGCCGATCTCGCGTACGGTCGGCGGCACTCCATGCCTGGTCTGGAAGCCACGCATGAAGTCGAGTATTTCCCGCTGCCGGCTCGTCATCTCGCGCATGGTTCATCCTCCTCCGTGGCGGCAAGTATTACTCAACTTCTGTTGACTAGTCAACAAAAAGCGAGTGCCGAGTGGACGACCATTGATCGCGATCAGACGGTGGTCAGGCCGGCTCCCAGGGCTCGCAAACGGGGCACGTCGTGAACCCCTGCTCACGGGCATCGGCGACGTGCTTGAAGTAGGCGCGCTCGGCCTCCGGGATCCGCGAGACCCAGGCGCAGTCGCTCTTGTGGAAGAGGCGCGAGGTCCGCTGCGCGCAGTACGGCTCACCCGGCTCGACGGCGACGGACAGCGTGGTCTCGGCCGCGGTCTTCGTGCCTTCGGCCTCGGACGGCAACACGACAACCGGCGTCGACTCGATGGGCGCGGGCGTCGGCGCGATGATCGGATCGGGATCGTTGATGTGCAGGTTCGTCTCGACGGTCGACCGGAACTCGTCACTCGCCCGGCGGAACTCGCGCAGCGCCCGACCGACCATCCGTCCGAGCTCGGGAAGCTTCCCGGGACCGAACACCAGAAGGGCCAGCACCCCGATGACGAGCATCTCCTGCAGGCCGATGTCGAACATCGCGGTTTAGAGTAACACGCGCCCCAGGGCTAACTGACCCCGGCCAGGCGCGACAGCTCGGCGAACGAGCCCACGACCAGATCCGCCTCCTCCGCAGGCACGCCACCCTCGGGCGCGACCGCGCGCCCCGCGGGCGCGTACAGCACCGTGAGCATGCCGACCGCCTTGGCGCCGCGGATATCGGACGGAATGCTGTCGCCCACCATCGCAGCGGTGGCCGGCGGGACAGCCATCCGCTCGAGAGCCATGCGGAAGAGCGGCGGCTCCGGCTTGCCGACCACGATCGGCCGTACGCCGGCGGCCACGGCTACCGCCGCCACGATCGCGCCGCAGCCCGGCAGGAACTCGCCGCCCTCGATCGGAAGGCGCGGGTCGACGTTCGGCGTGACGAGCGGCGCCCCGCCCGCGGCGGCCCGCGCGGCGGCGGTGAGGCGCTCATAGCTGAGATCGAAGTCGTTGCCGACGGCGACGACGGTCGCGGCGCGATAGTCCTTCACGTCCACCAGCTCGTGGCCGGCCCGCGCGATGACGGCCGCCATCTCGGGCGCGCCGAGGACGAGGACCCGTGCGGCCCCGAATCGCTGACGGATCACCTCGCCGATGATCTCGAGCGGCGTCAGAACGTGTCGGGCGGCGCCAACCCCGAGGCGGTGCAGGCGTTCGCGCAAGTCAGCGCCGGTGGCGCGGGAGTTGTTGGAGATGAAGCCGAGCGCGCGACCGCTCCGGTGGAGGGCGGCGAGGAGCTCACTCGCACCCGGATTGAGGACGCTGCCATTCCAGACGCACCCGTCGAGGTCGAAGACGAACCCGCGCACGGTCGAAAGGAGCCGGGCGGGCACGAACCTCAGGACTCCGCCGACCGCGCGAAATCCGCGATCGCGTCCTGGTAAACCTCACGGGTCCGCGTGGCCACGCGGACCCAGCTGAAATGCGCCTCCACCCGACGCCGGCCCGCGCGCCCCATCGCGCGCCCGCGCGCGGGATCCTCGAGGAGCGCGCAGATGGCCGCAACGAGCGCGTCGGGGCGGCCCGGCTCGACGAGCACGCCCGTCTTGCCGTCCTCGACCACCTCGAGGATGCCGCCGACCGCGGAGGCGACAACCGGAGTCTCGCAAGCCATGGCCTCGAGGTTGATCAGACCGAACGGCTCATACA
>WNFU01005232.1_pt1 | contig 24897 bp, 29 predicted proteins | sample 5400121 | NCBI WGS metagenome assembly WNFU01 (sample SAMN13153360, study PRJNA577476) | soil metagenome | isolation source: 100 cm soil or saprolite under grassland replicate 1 | place: USA:California | collected 2016-06-15
CGACAGCGCGCGCACAACGCCCCCGCACTGAGGATCGTCCTGGATGTTGATGATCGCCTCGTTCACCGCCGGCTCGCCGCGTTCGGTTCGCCCCTCCAGGACCAGCGCGATCAGCCGCCGCGCCCGTGGATCCGTAAAGTCGTCTGCCACCAGTTGCGCCAGCATCGGCGCCGTCAGCTTGTCGTGGAGGAGCAGCCGCACGAGCACCTCCTCGTCCTTGGGAAGCGGCGCGCTCTCGACCGGACCCGCAGACGCCTCACCAGGCACATGGTCGGCAACTAAGGAATTCCGCATGAGCTGCCGGTAGCGTTCCATTAAGACCTTCTCGTCCAGCCCCAGTTGGTCGGCGACGTGGTGGAGGGCTGCGGCCTTCTCGACCGGATTGCTCAGCTTCTGCAACAGCGCCAGGACCTCCTCCACGCACCGCACACGGTCCTCCACGCTGCCCTGCCGGCCGATCGCCAGGCTGCCCGCAACGGTGAAGTCCAGCAGCGAGGGCGCCTGCTGGACCAGAGCGGTGAAGGCCTCCGGGCCGCGAGAGCGGACGAACGTGTCCGGGTCTTCGCCCTCCGGCAAGCTCCCCACCTGAACGGCGAGTCCCGATCCGAGAAACAGATCCAGCGTCCGCAGGGCCGCGCGCACGCCGGCCGCGTCTGGATCGAACAGCAGCACGACCCGGCGGGTGAAGCGCCGGATGAGATCCACATGCTCGGACGTCAGCGCGGTGCCCAGGGTGGCGACCACGTTGGTCACGCCAGCCTGATGCAGCGCGATTGCGTCGAAGTACCCTTCGACGATCACGACCTGGTCCTCTCGTGTGATGCCCTCGCGCGCCACTTCCAGGCCATACAGGGTGCGGCCCTTCCGGAACAGCGGGGTCTCCGGCGAGTTCAGGTACTTGGGCACTCCATCATCAATCACACGTCCCCCGAAGCCGATGACGCGCTTCTGGAGGTCGAGGATCGCCAGGATGACCCGCCCGCGGAAGCGGTCGTAGTAGCCGGAGGCGTCGCCGGGCTTTTTGCCGCCTTGTTCCCGCGCGACGATCAGGCCGGCTGCGGCAAGATCCTCGACGGACCAGGCCTGTTTGCCACCCTTGGTCAGCGCCTTCAGCGCTCCATCCCAGGCTTGGGGCGCATAGCCGATGCCGAACCGCTCGATCGTCTCCGCCGTGATCCCCCGCTCATTCAGATAGACGCGCGCCGGCTTGGCCGCCGGGTCTTTCAGCAAGGTTTTGTGGAAGAACTCGGCCGCCGCCTTGTTCAGCTCGACGAGCCGTTCCACTTGTTCCGCCCGCTGCCTGGCCGCCGGCGAGGCCGGTTGCTCTTCAACGCGGATGCCGTACTTCTCGCCGAGATTCCGCACCACGGTCGGAAACGACGAACCCTCGATCTTCATCAAGAACGTGAAGACGTTGCCCCCCTCTCCGCAGCCGAAACAGTGGAACATCTGGCGCGAGGGGCTGACGATGAAGGAAGGAGTCTTCTCCGAGTGGAAGGGACAGAGGCCTTTAAAGTTCTGTCCCGCCTTACCGAGCGAGAGATGGGCGCTGATGACTTCGACGATATCGGCCCGGTCGCGAATCCGGTTGATGATCTCTTCCGGGATTAACCCTCGATCCACCCTGCCCCCCGATCCAACCGAGCTTTCGCTCGAACCTCTTAAAGTAACAGAAAGATCAATGAGTTGTCAAAAAATCTCTCAATTAACCAGGAGGCCAGGTCATCGGGCGACCGCCCAGCACGTGCACATGCAGATGGAAGATCGTCTGGCCGCCCTGCCTGCCGGTGTTGGCCACCACCCGATAGCCTGATTCGGCGATCCCCTTTTTCTTGGCTACAAGGGCCGCCGTCTCCAGGAGACGTCCCAGCAGGGCCCGATCTTCCGCGTCGTTCAAGCCGCCGATATGCCGCTTGGGAATCACCAGCACGTGGACCGGCGCTTGCGGGTTGACGTCGTCGAACGCGAACATCTCATCGTCCTGCAGGACGACCTTGGACGGAATCTTCCCGGAGCCGATCTTGCAAAAGAGACAATCCGGCATTGCTTCCATGAAGCTCACCGCCCTCGCGACTGTTTTTCCTCGAGCCCGCTCTTGCCGAACCGCCGGGCCAGCTCCTGGTAGATCTCGGCCGGTGGAATCTCGTGATAGCCGAGCGCGACCAGCAGATGGAACAGGAGGTCCGCCGCCTCATGCACGATCTCCTCGCGCTTCTGCCCCTTGGACGCAAGAAGCACTTCCCCGGCCTCCTCGGTCACCTTCTTCAAGATTTTGTCCTGTCCGGCCTTGAGCAGCGAGGCCACGTAGGACTCCGGGGTCGGAGCGCGCTTGCGCTCGAGGATGGCCTCGTAAACACGGTCCAGCACGCCTCCATGCGACTCGGTGGTCTTGGCGCCGCCTTCGCACGAGGCCACGAGATCTGAGAGGCGGCTGAAGAAGCACGCCCGCTCGCCGGTGTGGCAGGCCGGCCCGTCCGGCGTGACCGTGATCAGCAGGGTGTCCTGATCGCAGTCCACGAAGATCTCCCGGACCCGCTGGCGGTGGCCTGACGTCGCGCCTTTCTCCCACAGGGCCTGACGCGAGCGGCTCCAGAAGTGCGCGATCCCGGTCTCCAGGGTCTTCTCCAGGGACTCGCGGTTCATGTAGGCGACCATCAGCACCGTCCCATCCCGCCAGTCCTGCAGGACGGCGGGGATCAGGCCCTTCTCGTCGAACTTCAGCGCCGAGATGGCGGCGTCGTCCATTACACCGACCTCACCGGAATGCCGCGGGCCCTCAGATAGTCCTTGGCCTCGCGGATCGTGTATTGCCGATAGTGGAAGATCGAGGCCGCCAGCACGGCGTCCGCCTTGCCCACGGCAAACCCCTCGTAGAGGTGCTCCAGCGTGCCCGCGCCGCCGGACGCGATCACCGGAATCTCGACGGCCTCCGATACGGCGGCGGTCAGCGCCAGGTCGTACCCGGCCTTCGTGCCGTCCTGGTCCATGCTGGTGAGCAGAATCTCCCCCGCGCCGAAAGAAGCCATCCGCCGGGCCCACTCGACGGCGTCCAGCCCCGTCGGCCGCCGGCCGCCGTGCGTGTACACCTCCCAGCCGCCGCCCGCCCGCTTCGCGTCAACCCCTGCCCGCTTCGCGTCATCCCCTGCACGCTTTGCGTCTATGGCCACGACGATGCACTGCGTGCCGAAGCGCTCCGCCGCCTGCCGGACGAACTCCGGGTTCGCAACGGCCGCCGTGTTGATGCTCACCTTGTCGGCGCCGGCTCTCAATAGATCTCGGATATCATCGAGCGTCTGGACGCCGCCCCCCACGGTCAGCGGCATAAAGACCTGTTCGGCCGTGCGGCACACCACGTCGAGGAAGGTCTTGCGCTCCTCGTGCGAGGCCATAATGTCCAGGTAGCACAGCTCGTCGGCCCCTTCCGCATCGTAGGCGCGCGCCGCTTCGACCGGATCGCCGGCGTCCCGGAGGTTGACGAACCCCACCCCCTTGACGACGCGCCCTTCCTTGACGTCCAGGCAGGGAATGATGCGTTTGGCCAGCACTCAATGCCTCTTCAATTCACGGCGGCCATCGCCGACCGCAGATCGAGCACACCTTCGTAGAGGGCCTTGCCGACGATCGCGCCGATCACCTTCGGCCCCAGCGCGCGCAGCTGCCGGAGATCCTCGGTCCGTGTGATGCCGCCGGAGGCGATCAGCGGCGCCGGACAGGCCGCCGCCATGCGCCGCAGGCCCTCAAGATTGGGGCCCTCCAGCATCCCATCCCGCGCGATATCGGTATAGATCACGGCGTAGACGGCCAGTCCCGTCAAGCGGCCGACAAAGTCGGCGGCGTCCTGATCGGCGACCTCGGTCCATCCCTTCACCGCAACCTTGCCCCCCTGGGCGTCCACACCGACGAGCACGCGGCCAGGAAAGCGGCTGCAGGCCTCCTCGAGCACGGCCCGTTCGCGGACGACGGCCGTCCCGAGGACAACCCGCTCCACCCCGGAGGAGAGATAGGCTGAGACCGTTTCCATCGTGCGGATGCCCCCGCCGACCTGGACCGGGATGGACGCGGCTTTGAGGATCGCCTCGATCGCCTTGCGGTTCCGCGGGGTCCCCTCGACGGCCCCGTTCAGATCCACAACGTGCAGGAGCTGCGCGCCCTCGTCCTCCCAGCGGCGGGCCATTTCCGCAGGGTCCTGCGAATAGACCGTTTCCTCCTGCATCCGCCCTTGGCACAAGCGGACGCAGCGTCCGTCTTTCAGATCGATGGCCGGAATGACGATCATGGCGCAGTCTCCGCGATGCTCGCTTTGGTCTTCATCGGCTTGCCCAAGGGAAAGCCGCGCAGCACGTGGTCGACGGCGGAATCCGCCAACTGCTCGACCGTGAGGTACCGCGCCCCCCGTTCGAGGAAACCGGAGATGTCCTCGATCATCGGCCGCTGGCGTTCGTAGTAGTCGCCGGTCCACAGGACTTCGCCGTCCTTCACGCTGACGAGCCGGACGGTGAATCCGACTTCCGCGGCGTCTTCAGGCCGATCCAGGCCGATCGCGCTGCCCTTTCGTTCCTTGTAGACCTCCACGGTCCCTTCCAGAACGGCCCCCACATCCAACCGTTCGCCGAGCTCGCGGAGCTGCGCGCGGCTGACCGCCGCCGCCGGAAGGGCGGGCATGGCCCCCCGAACATTGCGGGGTGGCACGACCACGATGCCCTCGCGCGCGTTCAGCTTCAGGTAGAACAGCTCGGCCAGCTTCTCGGCGGCGACGGGAGGCGGCGCCGGCTCGGCGTATCCGCGTCCCTGCCCCAGCGTCTTCGGCGTGACGGTAAAGGGGAGCACCGCGATCCGCACGATGCGGTATTGCCCGATCTGTGGCGAGGTGATCACCTCGTTGGTGGTTCCCCCGCATCCGGACATCATGCCCGCAACGATGATCGCCAGGGGCATTCTCGGCGGTCTCATGAGAGGCCTCCGAAGTTCCGGATGATCCGCAGCCCCGTGCTTTGGCTCTTCTCCGGATGGAACTGGCAGGCGAAGATGTTGTCGCGCGTGACGCTGGAAACGAAGGGCCGCCCGTAGTCGGTCATCGTGCACGAGACGGACTGATCATCGGGCACCACGTAGTACGAGTGGACGAAATACATGAACGCGCCGTCGGGCACGCCATCGAGCAGGGGCGAGCGTTTCCTGATCGCGATCGAGTTCCACCCCATGTGCGGCACCTTCATCGGCGTCGCGGAGCCCCCGGACGCAAACCGGACGACCCGCCCAGGAATCACGCCGAGCCCCCGGTGCGTGCCGAACTCTTCGCTTTCGCTGAACAGCAGCTGAAATCCCAGGCAGATACCGAGAAACGGCTTGCCGGCTTGGATCGCCCCCAGAACCGGCTCCACGAGTCCGTACCGCTCCAGATTGCGCATGCAATCGCCGAAGGCACCCACGCCGGGCAACACCACATGGCTTGCGTCGGCGATCAGTTTCGGGTCGCGCGTGACCGCGGCGCGGTGCCCGACGGACTCGAAGGCCTTGTGGACCGACTTCAGGTTGCCCATGTCATAGTCAATGATCGCAATCATATCCTAGGTAGGGGCATCCCCCTGTGGATGCACTTTCATCCGGTCGGGCACAGGGGCCCGCCCCTACAACCTCCCTTTCGTAGACAATACGCCCTTGACCCGGGGATCGACCGACACCGCCTGGTCCAGGGCCTTGGCCAGCGCCTTGAAAATGGACTCCATGATGTGGTGCGGGTTCCGCCCATAGGGCACGTTGATGTGCAGGTTCATGGCCGCGTGCGTCGTCAGCGCCTGAAAGAAGTCCTCGAAGAGATACAGGTCGAAGCCCTTGATCCGCCGGTGCGCCAGCTTGACGTTGTAGACGAGATAGGGCCGGCCGCTGAGGTCCACCGTGACCTGCGCCAGCGTCTCGTCCAGCGGCACCCAGGCCGTCCCGAAGCGCCGGATCCCCGCCTTCGTGCCCAACGCCTTCTTGAGCGCCTCGCCGAGGACGATGCCGATGTCCTCCACCGTGTGGTGGTCGTCGATGTGCGTGTCGCCGCTGGCCTTGACCGTCAGGTCGAAGAAGCCGTGCTTGGCCAGCAGATCCAGCATGTGATCAAGGAACGGGATCGTCGTGCTGATCTGCCGCTTGCCGGTCCCGTCCAGGGCCAACCCGATCTTGATCCGGCTTTCGGTGGTGTCCCGCTCGATCGTCGCCCGCCGCGCGGTCTTCATCGCATGCGGGCTTCCACGGACTGCGCGTGCGCGCCGAGCCCCTCCATGTGCGCCAGACGGACGATGTGGTCCTTGGCCCTGGCCAAATCTTCCTTGGTGTACGACACGATGTTGGACTTCCTCACATACGCCTCCAGGGAGAGGGCAGAGTGGAAGCGGGCCGCGCCGCCGGTCGGAAGGATGTGGTTGGGGCCGGCCACGTAATCGGCCACGGCCGGGGCCGTGTACCGCCCGATGAACAGCGCGCCGGCATGGCGGACCTTTTCGATGTACTCGAAGGGATTGTCCACGGAGAGCGAGAGGTGCTCCGGGGCGATCTCGTTCGCGAGCGTGATCGCATCCTCCAGCGTGGGCACGACGAAGGCCAGAGAGTTGCGGTCGATGGCGCGGGAGGCGATTTTGCGGCGCGCAAGCGTCCTGAGCTGCTCCTTGACCATCCTGACGACTTCTTTCGCCAACGGCGCCGACGTGGTCACGAGCCATACCGCCGCGCTCTCGTCGTGCTCCGCCTCGCAGAGCAGGTCCGCAGTGACGTGGGCCGGATTGGCCCCGCCATCTGCGATGACCAGCAGCTCGCTCGGCCCTGCGATCATGTCGATGCCCACGGTCCCGTATACCAGCCGCTTGGCGGTCGCCACGAAGATGTTGCCCGGCCCGATGATCTTGTCCACGCGGGGAATCGTCTTCGTGCCGTAAGCCATGGCCGCGATCGCCTGCACGCCCCCGATGCGGTACACCTCGTCCACGCCGGCGATGTCCGCCGCCACCAATAGATAGGGGCTCAGCGCGCCCTTGGGCGCCGGCACGCACATGATGATCCGCTTGACCCCGGCCACCTTGGCCGGGATCGCGCTCATCAGCACCGACGACGGGTAGACGGCCTTGCCGCCCGGCACGTAGAGCCCGATCACGTCCAGTGGCAGGATCGTCTGGCCGAGCGTGATGGTGCCGTCCTGCCACATCCAGGTCTGCACGCGCGGCTTTTCCTTATCGTGGAAGACCGTGATGCGATGGGCCGCGTACCGCAACGCGTCGCCTTCCTCTTTGCGGATCTTGTAGTAGGCCTCCTTGATCTCGTCCGGGCTCACCCGGAACTGGCCCGGCTTCAACGAGACCTTGTCGAACCGGCGGGTATAGCGGCTCACCGCGGCGTCCCCGCCCCGTTCCACGGCCTTGAGGATCGTCTTCACCGCGGCTTCGACCTTGCCGCCGCCCAGGTTGGATCGCGAGACGATCTTTTTGACAGCCGCCTTGTACGTCCGATCCGTCGTCGCAATAACCCTCATGAACGTCCTCCCTGAAGCCCGGCCCGCAGCGCCTCGATCAAGCCGGTCACCCGGCGGTGCTTCAACTTGAGGCTGGCTCGATTGACGATGAGTCGGGCCGTGGATTCCGCAATGACATCCATCACAACCAGGTTGTGCGCGCTCAGGGTCTTCCCGGTCGAGACCAGGTCCACGATGCGATCCGCCAATCCCACCAGCGGGGCGAGTTCCACCGATCCGTACAGCTTGATGATCTCGATGGGAATCCCCTTCTGCGTGAAGTACCGCTCCGTCATGTTCGGGTACTTGGTCGCCACCCGCAATTTTGTCGCATGCCGCCCGTTCCGTTGCTGAACGGCCGCTTTCGGAGCCGCTACCGCGAGGCGGCAGAATCCGAACCCCAGATCGAGCGGCTCGTAGACGTCCGCCGCCTGTTCCATCAGGACATCCGCGCCGACGATCCCCGCATCCACGGCGCCGTATTCCACGTAGGTGGGGACGTCGCTGGGCCTGACGATCATGAGCGTGGTCCCGCTGGCCGGATGCTCGAAGAACAGCCGGCGGCTCTCGGGCGAAATATCCTTGGGCGCCAAGCCCACGCGCTTGAAAAGGTCGAGCGCAGGCTCCAGCAGCTTGCCCTTGGAGAGTGCGATGGTGAGGGTGTCCGTCATACCCGCTCCGCCTCGCGACGGACCTGTACTCCCAGACCGGCGAGCTTGGCGTCAAGACGCGCGTAGCCGCGATCCAGGTGATAGACACGGGACACGCGAGTCTCGCCTTCGGCCGCCAAGCCGGCCAAGATGAGACAGGCGCTGGCCCTCAGGTCGGACGCCATGACCGGCGCGCCGCTCAGGCGCTCGACCCCGGTGACGACGGCGTGATTGCCTTCGATCCGGATGTCCGCCCCCATGCGCTGCAGCTCCAGCACGTGGAGGAACCGGCTCTCGAACACCGTCTCGGTGATGACGCTGCTGCCGCGGGCAAGCGCCATCAGCGCCATCACCTGCGCCTGCATGTCGGTCGGAAAGCCCGGATAGGGCAAGGTCTTCACATCCACCGCCCTGAGCTGCCCGTTGGCTCGCACCTGGATCGCCTCTTTTTCTACTTTTAGCACCACTCCGGCCTCTTGGAGCTTGGCGAGCAGGGCGTCGCAGTGATCGGGCCGGCACCGGAGCACGCGCACGTCGCCGCCCGTGATGGCCCCTGCGATCAGATACGTGCCCGTCTCGACACGGTCCGGGACGATCTCATGGTCGGCTCCGCGCAGTTCCGGCACGCCGTCGATCGTGATGACATCCGTCCCGGCTCCTGAGATCCGCGCGCCCCGCTTGATCAGCACGCATGCACGTTGCCGTGCTCGATACGGATCTCGGCACCCATCTTCTCCAGCGCGGCGAGATGCAGGTTGATGGGCCGGGCGCCGATGGCGCAGCCTCCGGGCAGCGCCACAATCGCTTCGCCCCACCGAGCCAGCAGCGGGCCGAGCACCAGGACCGACGCGCGCATCGTCTTGACCAGTTCGTACGGGGCCTGACACGAGGCAACCCCCGCCAGCGTGACAGTGTAGCGATCGCCGTGGACCTCGACGCCCGCGCCCAAGTGGGTGAGGACCTTCGACATGGTCAGGACATCCCGCACGTCCGGCACGTTGATCAGGGCGCAGGTCCCCTTGCCTAACAGGGTGGAGGCGAGGATCGGCAGCGCGGCGTTCTTGGCCCCGCTGATGCTGACCTCGCCGGCGAGACGCCGGCCTCCCTGAATGACCATGCAGTCCATCACGACACCTTTATAGCGGGAGTGGGCCCATCACCCGTTGCATTTGGGGGAGCAACGGGTACCCGCGGCGCCCCTCCCGCACCCACTCGCGCAACCAGCACTCGTTCGATGCCGGCCGCATCCTTCCGGCACTCAAGCGAGAGGAACGCGCCCGTCTGTTGCGCCAGGCGCACCACCGGATCAGCCTGGCCGTCCCCAAGTTCCAGTATCAGATGCCCGCCCTCCTTCAGCAACTCCGGTGCGCCGTTCAGGAGCCGGCGATGATAGTCCAGCCCGTCCGCTCCGGCTGCCAACGCCACGCGCGGCTCATACCACGCGACTTCCGGCTGCAGCGAGTCAAGCGCACGCGTCGGGATATACGGCGGATTGGAGACGATGACGTCGAAGACGCCGCCAGGCGAGACTGAAAACGCCGTCAACAGATCGGCCTGGACGAACTTGATGCGATCGCACACTCCGTGACGAATCGCGTTGGCCTGCGCGACAGCCAGCGCAGGAGCCGAAATGTCCAGCGCGCACACCGTTGCGTCGGAGCGCGACCGCGCCAGCGACACGGCGATGCACCCTGAACCGGTTCCCACATCGAGCACACGCGGCCTTCCGATGTCCATGACGGCCTGGAGGGTGGCCTCGACGAGCAGCTCGGTCTCCGGTCGCGGGACCAAGACGTCCGGCGTCACCACCAGCTCCAGGCCGCAGAACTCCTGCGTGGCCAATAGGTATTGCAGCGGCTCGCGGGCGGCGCGTCGCCTGATGAGGGTCCAGGCCTGCTCGGCCTGCATAGGGGCGACTGCCCGGTCTCCCTCGAAGAGCAGCTTCGGGAGGGAGAGCCCCAAGGCTGGCGCGAGCAGCCAGTCGGCCTCCCGGACCGGATCGGCGATGCCGGCCGCCTTCAAAGCCTCCCACGCCTGCCGGCGCAAGGTATTTACCTTCATTTCTCCACCGACTCCAGAGTTCTGTTCGCGGCGATCAGCGCGTCCACGATTTCGTCCAGATCGCCGTCCAGGACCTGATCCAACCGGTGCAAGGTCAGGCCGATGCGGTGGTCGGTCACCCGGTTCTGCGGGAAGTTGTAGGTGCGAATCTTCTCGCTCCGGTCGCCGGTCCCCACCTGGGACCGCCGCTGCTGGGCGATCTCGTTCTCCTGCTTTTCCCGCTCCATTTCCATGATGCGGGTCCGGAGATTGCGCATCGCCTTGTTGCGGTTCTTGAGCTGCGACCGCTCGTCCTGGCACGTCACGACGATCCCCGTGGGGATGTGCGTGATCCGGACGGCCGAATAGGTCGTGTTGACGCTCTGCCCGCCCGCCCCGGAGGAGCAGAACGTGTCGATCTTCAGGTCCTTGGGATCGATCTGGACTTCCACTTCCTCCGCTTCCGGCATGACCGCCACCGTGACGGTGGACGTGTGGATCCGCCCGCTGGCTTCCGTCGCCGGCACCCGTTGGACCCGATGCACGCCGCTCTCGTGCTTGAACCGGCTGTAGGCCCCTTTCCCCTCGATCAGGAGGACGGCCTCCTTCACGCCGCCGATCTCGGTGACGCTGGAGTCCACTATCTCAATCCGGAAGCGGCGCCGTTCCGCGTAGCGCGTGTACATGCGAACGAGTTCGGCGGCGAAGAGCGCGGCCTCGTCCCCGCCGGTGCCGGCTCGGATCTCGAGAAAGGTGTTCTTCTCGTCCCGGGGGTCCTTCGGGATCAACAACTCACGGGCGCGCGCTTCCAGCTCGAGCCGCTTGGCCTCCAGCTCCTTGAGCTCTTCGCGGGCCAGCTCCTTTACGCCGGGCTCGCCGCGCGGATCGCGCAGCATCTCCTCGGCCTCGACGACGTGCTTGAGCAGGGCGCAGAACTCCTGGTAGAGCCCCGCCTGGGGAACCAGCTCCCTGCGCTCCTTATTGAGCTTCTGGATCAAGGCCGGCTGCGACAAGACCGCGGCATCCGACAGTTGGCGGTCGATCTCCTCCACCCGCTGTGCGGCGGCCTCTAGCTTGGTCAACAGGAGTGATTCTTTGACGGCGGTCATGACTCTCGCATCCCCCTCAAAAAAAACAACACCTGCCCCACGGGAGGCAGGCGTTGCCGGGAGTCCTTCTAGAACCGCTTAGGAAATCAGGCGGTCTTCTTGCGCACGTACTTCTTCCTGAAGCGCTCCACGCGTCCTTCGGAGTCCACGATCTTCTGCGTGCCCGTAAAGAAGGGATGGCAGTGGGAACAGATGTCCACCTTGATGTCCCCCACCGTCGAGCGGGTCTTGAACTTGAACCCGCACGCGCAACTGACCGTCGCCTCCAGGTACTCCGGATGAATCCCGGCTTTCATGATACTCGTACTCCTCCCTCAGCGATTCATGGAGTCCAAGAAATCCTTGTTCGTCTTGGTACCCCCCATTTTGTCTATCAAAAATTCCATGGCCTCCACGGAGCCCAGCGGGCTCAGGACCTTGCGGAGGATCCACATCTTGTTCAGCCGCTCGCGGTCCACCAGCAGCTCTTCCTTGCGGGTGCCCGAGGCCGCTATCTCGATCGCCGGGAAGATCCGTTTGTCGGCCAGGCGCCGATCCAGATGGACTTCCATGTTCCCGGTCCCCTTGAACTCCTCGAAGATCACGTCGTCCATGCGGCTGCCGGTGTCCACGATGGCCGTAGCCATGATCGTCAGGCTGCCGCCGTCCTCGATGTTCCGGGCCGCGCCGAAGAACCGCTTGGGGCGTTGCAGCGCGTTGGAGTCCAAGCCGCCGGAGAGGACCTTGCCGCTGGGCGGGGCAATCGTGTTGTAGGCCCGGGCCAGCCGCGTGAGGCTGTCGAGCAGGATCACCACATCGCGTTTGTGTTCGACCAGTCGCTTCGCCTTCTCGATGACCATTTCGGCCACCTGGGCGTGGCGCTGGGCCGGCTCGTCGAAGGTGGAGCTGATGACCTCGGCCTTGACCTGGCGCTGCCAGTCGGTGACCTCTTCGGGCCGCTCGTCGATCAGCAGGACGATCAGGACGATCTCGGGGTGGTTCTTGAGGATCCCCCGGGCGATCGCCTGCAGCATCATGGTCTTGCCGGTCCTGGGAGCCGCCACGATCAGTCCGCGCTGGCCCTTGCCGATCGGGGTGATGAGTTCCATGACGCGGGTGCAGTACTCGTTGGGATCGTACTCCAGATTGATCCGCTCCTCCGGATAGAGCGGGGTCAGGTTGTCGAACAGGATCTTGTCGCGTGCGACTTCGGGGTCCTCGTAATTGATCTTCTCGACCTTGAGCAGGGCGAAGTACCGTTCGCTCTCCTTGGGCGGGCGGATCTGGCCGGACACTATATCGCCGGTTCTCAGGTTGAAGCGTCGGATCTGGGATGGGGAGATGTAGATGTCGTCCGGTCCGGGGAGGTAGTTGGAGTCGGGAGCCCGAAGAAACCCGAAGCCGTCCGGGAGCGTCTCCAGCACGCCTTCCCCGTAGATGACCCCGTTCTTTTCGGTCTGGGCCTGGAGAATGGCGAAGATCAGCTCCTGCTTGCGCAGGTTCGCCGCTCCTTCGATCTTCAGCTCCCTGGCGATCTCGTTCAGTTCGGTGATGTTCCGCTGCTTGAGCTGAGTCAGATACATGACCGTTTCTTTAGTCGTCGTCACTTGGGACATACACTCCATTACCTCCTAATGTGAACAGGATTACGGGGAACCAGCCTGATGTCTTTACTCGGTAACTAAACTTTCTAACGGATGAACCACTCTGGTTTCATTGAGAACTAATCTGGGGAAAGAATCACAGGGGTGGTCGGCTTTGAAAGCCCGATCTCGGATATCAGCATAACTCCATAGAAGCCCAATGTCAACTACCAAGAAAATTTAAGGTCAGAGGCCCTGAAAGCCCCTACCCCCCGCGGCTTGTTTGACGAGCCTCTGCGCCCCTTGTTATCATAAGGCGCCCTATGGACGAACGGACCTTTAGCCTGGCCGAAGCCAAGTCGCTCCTCCCCCAGCTCGAAGAGAAGCTGTTGGCCGTCAAGTCGGAAAAGGAGGTCCTGGTCCGTAGCCATGGGGAAATCAAGCGCGCCAGCGCGAATGCCCAGGCCAACGGGGGGAGCGTGGTCGGCCCCCGCTACATCCGGGCCCTCGAGCGGATCAGCGACAGCGTCGAGGCCATCCAGGAAATGGGGGTCCTGGTCAAGGACCTCGACATCGGGCTCTGTGACTTTCCTTTCCAATACGACGACCGGGTCGTCTACCTCTGCTGGAAGCTGGGCGAACCGGAAATCCGCTTCTGGCACGAAATCGAAGACGGGTACGCGGGACGCAAGCCCATCGAAACCCTCAACGAGAACGAAGGGTGATCTTCGTCATCATCGGGTATGACGGCCCGGACGGCCAGGCCAAGCGCAAGCTGTACCGCCAAGCCCACCTCGAGCGAATGGACCCGCTGAACAAGGCCGGCAAAGTGGTCCTGGCAGGGCCGCTCACCGACGGGGCCGGCAGCCTCATCGTCATCAAGGCCGACTCCCTGGAAGAGGCCAAATCCTTCGCGGCCGGCGATCCCTACGTCACCCAGGGCGTCTTCGCCCGCCACGAAGTCCACCCCTTCATGCAGGTCTATCCCACACCCTGACCTTTCCCCCCTAACTGCCCTTGACTCCTATCGTTGACGTAGCCTAGCCTTTATACGTTTTCCCTACTTCCCGTGTCTTAAGAGGCAAGTGGAAACTTACATCTAACCATCCCAGGGAAGAAAGGAAAGTCGCAATGGGCCTCACGTTTCTAGAGATCGAAGTCGGCAATCCTGCCAATCCAGCCGTCACTGAAAAACTCGATTTCGTGGTGGACTCCGGGGCTATCTACTCCGTGGTTCCTATCTCAGTCTTGGAGCGGCTTGGCATCCGGCCGTTGGCAGAGCAGGAATTCCGCCTGGCCAACGGGGCAAAGGTGCGACGCAAGAAAGGCGGAGCCCTCTTCAAGTACGGAGAGCGGCTAGGCGTGGCGGATGTCATTTTCGGGGAAGAAGGGGACAGCGTGCTGCTGGGGGCATTCACCCTGGAAGCCCTCGGTCTGTCCCTAGATCCGTTGCGCCGAGAAGTCACACCACTGCCGCTGCTGCTGGGGCTTCTTCCGGCGAAAACGCTGCAGTGAGCCTGTCGCTTCAAACTGGAATCAGATCAGACTTAGCTAAGACCTCCGAGGATTTAAGCGGATCCCGGAACATCATCTTCGAGTAGCAGGCGTAGGTCACGTAGCAGTCCTGCAGGCAGTAATCGGCGATCTCCTTCCCCAATCCGGCAGCCCACATCGCCGCCACCTGTTTCCCCGATCCGGACTTGGGCTCCACCCCCAGCGCGCGCGCCAGCACATCCAGCCTGACCCATCCTCTCGTCTCCCAGTTGGACCAGACGGCCAGCGTATCGTAGACCGGCTCCGTGCGGTACTTGGCCAGGTTGATCTCCACAGTCGGCTTGACCTGGTGGATGATGGACCGTTTCTTGATGAAAGGCAGGTCGAAGCCGAGCCCGTTGTGGGTGATGTAAAGATTCGGTCGGTGCTTGCCGATCCAGTCCCAGAATTGCTTGAGGAGTTCCTTCTCGCGAACGCCGTACCAGGCGATCGCTTGCTGCGGCGCCATGTCATCCGAGAAGGCGATCGCCCCGATACAGACGATGCGGCTGAAAGTCCCGTCGAAAGAGGACCGCTCGTAGTCCTTGTCCTGTTGCTCCGCATCGCTGGCATTCAAGATGTCCTTCTCCCGGACAAGTTCCGCACCAACTAGCCTGGCCCACTCCTCCTTCGGAGCCTGTACCGTCTCGATGTCCAGCACCACTTTCATGGGAGCAAGGACTTCCACATGATGATCGCGTCCCGGTAGGTCCGATCATTCTTGAGCACCGCGCCGGGGAGGACCGCGAGCTCGGAAAACCCGAGCTTCCGCCACAGGCGCCGGGCCACTTGGTTCTCCGCAAAGACCAGGTTGAAGATCACGCTCCGATACCCAAGTTCCGTCGCATATTGCAACATCACGGCCCCCAAGAGCCAGCCCAGCCCCCTGTTGCGCCACTGGGGCGCCACCATGAACCCCGCGTTGGCGACGTGGCGCGCCCGCCCTGGCCAGTTCGGTTTGAGATAGAAGGCACCGAGCAGGTCGGTGCCGCACGGGCTGATCTGTTGATAGGCGACAACGGTGCTTTTGCCTGTGAACCAATATTCTTCAAGATCCACTGGGTCCGGGAGTCTATCATGTGGGTAGGAGTCGCCTTCTTCGATGATGGTTTGGAACAGCCGGCGTAGCGGCTCGCTGTCCCTGTGGTCAGCCAAGGTCAGTTGAATAGCCGTACCATCTTTGAGTTTTGCCTCCACGGGGAACTGCATGGAGTGTTCACCGCGACCCTTCGTCTTGCAGCGCTTCCACCAGGGGCCGGTCGGCGGGCGGCATGGACACCCTGGTCAACTCCTTCGGCAGCACCCACTGCAGGGCGTCGCAGCCCAAGGGGCGTGGCTGCCCGTCCTTGATCGAGCATCGGAAGAAATGCAGCTCGACTGTCTTCTCCGGATACGCGTAGCGGACGAACTGGAACGGCACCGGCTCCGTAATCTCGATGCCCAACTCCTCTCGCAGTTCCCGGCGCAGACATTCCTCCAGCGATTCGCCCGGTTCTCGCTTTCCTCCCGGAAACTCCCAGAGCCCGCTCAAATGGACATTGGTCTTACGCATCGTGAGCAGATAGCGCCCATCTTGCAAGATCAGCGCTGCGGCGACTTGGACTGGCTGCGCGATGGCCATCAGCGAGCTCTAAACGGATAGGTCTTGCAAAAGTCCTTCATTGGACAGAGCAGGCAATAGGGGTCGCGCGCCGTGCAGACCATGGCGCCGAAGTCCATGAGCGCCTGATTGAAATCGTACCCCTTGCCCCTGGGGATCAAGGCCGCTGAGAGGTTCCACAAGGCGGACTTCTGCTTCTTGGGATCCCCTTTGCCCACAAACACCCGATGCAGGACCCGCATCACGTTGGTGTCCAGGATGGGCGCATCTTCTCGGAATGCGAAGGCGCGGATCGCGCCGGCCGTATAGCGGCCGATGCCCTTGAAGGCCTGCAGCCGCTCGGGGTCCTTCGGCAGCGTCCCCCCGTAGCGGGCGACCGACTCCCTGGCGATCGCGTGCAGGCGCACCGGCCTGATGTTGTACCCGAGCGGGTACCAGGTCTCCTTCACCGCCGAGAGCGGGGCCTCGGCCAGCTCCTCCATTGTCGGGTACTTGGTCAACCACTCCTGGTACTTGGGGAGGACCCGATCCACCTGGGTCTGCTGCAGCATGATCTCGGACACCAGGATCTTGTAAGGATTGCTGGTCTTGCGCCAGGGCAGGTCGCGGGCATGCTGGGCATACCACTTGAGAAGGCGTTCCCTGAATTTGCGCTTCTGAGCGGGCGGAACCGGGATCAAAACACCTGTTCGCCGTCGGCGGGAAGCTGGCTTGTTGCCGTCTGATCGGAGTTGCCGCGTCGCGCCCACGCGGTGTGCTCCTCTACGACCGGGTGATTTCAGCGGCTGAGATCAACTCCTTGGGCAGCAGAAACTCGACGTCCTCCTCGACCACCGTCATCTCCTCGACCACTTCACCACCGTGCGCCTTGAGGTACTCCAACACCTCGGTGACCAGTACCTCCGGAGCCGAGGCCCCGGCGGAGATCCCGACCGCCTTGATGCCTCGGAGCAAGGCCAGGTTGATGTCGTCACACGAGTCGATCAGGTAGGAAGGGACTCCGCAATGCTCGCCGAGCTCGCGCAACCTGTTGGAGTTGGAGCTGTTCGGGGAGCCGATGACCAGGATCACATCGACCACCTCCGTCAGCTTCTTGACGGCGTTCTGGCGGTTCTGGGTGGCGTAGCAGATGTCTTCCTGATGAGGGCCCTTGATCTTCGGGAATCGCTTGTGCAGGGCGGCCACGATGTCCCGGCATTCATCCACACTCAAGGTGGTCTGGGTCACATAGGACAATTGGTCAGGCTCCTCGACTTGCAGGTTCTGCACGTCCTCTACGGAACTGACCAGATGGAACTTGTCCGGGACCTGCCCCAGCGTCCCGATCACTTCGGGGTGGCCGGCATGCCCGATCAGGATCAACTCGTACCCCTGCGTGTAGTCACGGTTGACTTCGTTATGGACCTTGATGACAAGCGGGCACGTCGCGTCGATGATCTTCAACTCGCGCCGTTTGGCCTCTTCCCAGACCGACTTGGCGACGCCGTGCGCGCTGAAGATCACGGTCTGGCCGTCCGGCACTTCGCTCAACTCCTCAACGAACACCGCCCCTTTCAACTTGAGCGCGTTGACGACGTGGCGGCTGTGGACGATCTCGTGCCGGACGTAGATGGGCGCGCCGTAAGCCTTGAGCGACAGCTCTACAATGTCGATGGCCCGGTCCACACCGGCGCAGAATCCCCGTGGATTGGCGAGATAGATCTTCATAGGTCGGTCTGTACCTTTACCTTATTAGGCCCCTGAATAGCAACTGCTTTTGCTCTAAGACCACTGGCGGTATTGCGTATCCTGGCCCATTTGATCGAAGGGCCAGGCCTAGCTAGCTCGGTGTGGCGCGCTCGGCAGGAATCGAAGCGGATTTCCGAACCGACTCATCGTGTTAGACCAACCGAGACGATTTTCAGGCTGCCATAGGCAAGAATAGCCCGAGACTAACCGAAAGAAAGTCTTGCGTTTAGTAGCACTTAACGCTAAACTGCCTGGCATATGGTTCAGCGAACGTGGTGGCAAGCACGGCTTGAGCAGGCATGGCAGCAGCGGTCGTTGGTCTGGCTTTCGGGGGTTCGGCGGGTTGGCAAGACACTGCTATGTCAATCGCTCAGGGGTGTCGAGTACTTTGATTGCGAGCTTCCCAGGACCCGCCGACTGATGGAAGATCCCGAGGACTTCCTTGAGCAATACCGAGGGCATCGGGTCATCCTTGACGAAATTCATCGGCTTCCCAACCCTTCAGAGCTTCTCAAGATCGCCGCGGACCACTATCGAGACACACACGTGATCGCGACCGGCTCGTCCACCTTGGGAGCCTCCAGGAAGTTCCGTGATACGTTGGCGGGCCGGAAAGCAGAAGTCTGGCTGACGCCGATGACCCTTGAGGATGTCATCGCGTTCGGCCAACCGGATCTTCGCCATCGGCTGCTTCATGGCGGACTCCCCCCGTTTTTTCTGGCGAAGTCCATACCGGAGCAAGCCTTCCAAGAATGGATGGATGCTTACTGGGCCAAGGACATCCAAGCCCTGTTCCGCCTGGAGCGGCGGCATTCCTTCGAACGGTTTGCCGAAATGTTGTTCGCGCAAAGCGGAGGCCTCTTTGAAGCGACACGATTCACTCGGGCTTGTGAGGCCAGCCGGCAGACGATCATGAACTACCTTGCGGTCCTGGAGAGCACTTATCTCATTTACGTACTGCGGCCGTTTTCCACGCATCGAGCCACCGAGATCGTAGCCGCCCCCAAAGTCTATGCCTTTGATACGGGGTTCGTGTGCTACTACCGCGGATGGACAACGCTTCGCCAGGAAGATCTCGGTTTGCTTTGGGAGCATCTGGTGCTGAATGAAATGCAGGCCTGTCTGCAAACGCGGCGGATTGGCTATTGGCGTGACAAGCGGGGGCATGAAATCGACTTCGTTATCTCTCGCCGGGGACGTCCCCCTCTCGCTCTGGAGTGCAAGTGGTCGGCAGATGACGTGGATCTCACCAACCTGAAGGCCTTTGCCCACCGCTATCCCAAAGCGGAGGTCCGTGTGGTGGCGCAGGACGTTGACCGATCGTATCAGCGGCGGAGCGACTCACTGACGGTCACGTACTGCGGGCTGAAGAAGCTGATCATGTCACTGAGCCAAGACACCACTCTTGAGAAAGACACCTCGTAGCTCACGATAACGGATTCAATCTCGCTGAAGCATGGGCTGCTCCCGTGGCTGGCGCGCGAGGCGGGATTCACTATGGTTTGGTGCGCCCGGCAGGAATCGAACCTGCGACAACCAGCTTAGAAGGCTGGGGCTCTCTCCAACTGAGCTACGGGCGCGTATATCGAGCAGCGTTAAGTTGGTCGGGGCGAGAGGATTTGAACCTCCGACGGCCAGCTCCCAAAGCTGGTGCGCTACCAGACTGCGCTACGCCCCGACATCATCTTGCCAGAATCAAGGCTCTCGCCTTGGCCAAGGCACGGCCCCGGTGGCTCATGCGGTTCTTCTCCGCGGGCGTCAACTCGGCCAGCGTCTTCCCGGCCTCCGGCACGTAGAAGACCGGGTCATACCCGAATCCGCTATCGCCCGCCGGCGCCTCCGCGATCTGGCCGTGCAGTTCGCCCTCCACCACCTGCTCGCGCCCGCCGCCGGGATCGACGAGAGCCATCACGCACACGAACCGCGCGCCGCGGCGCTGCGGCGGCACGCCCTCGAGAAGCCGCAACAGCTTGCGGACATTATCCTGGAACGTGCAGCCCTCCCCAGCAAAGCGGGCCGCATAGAGTCCGGGCTGCCCTCCCAGCGCGTCAACTTCCAGCCCGGTGTCATCGGCCAAGGCCGGCTTGCCCGTGAACTTGGCGGCAGCCCAGGCCTTCTTGAGAGCGTTCTCCCGGTAGGTCCAACCGTCTTCGACCACCGCCGGCGCGCCGGGGAACTCGGCCAGCGACCGAACCGCGACCGGCAGGTCCGCCAGCATCGCGCGGATCTCCTCGACCTTGTGCCGGTTGCCGGTCGCCACCACCAACTCGGTGATCAGCGCAGATCCCCCACCAGCTCTTGCTGAAGCTTGACTAACGCGCTGATGCCGTGCCAGCCCAACGTCAGGAACTTGTTCAGCTCGTCCAGCGTGAACGGCCACTTCTCGGCGGTCCCCTGGATCTCCACGAACTGCCCCTTGCCGGTCATGACCAGATTCAGGTCCACCTCCGCCAGGGAATCCTCGGCATAGCAGAGATCGGCCAACAGCTCGCCCCCTACTTTCCCGACGCTCACCGCCCCCAGATAGTCTCTCAACGGGTTCTTCTTGATCAGTCCCTTCGCCCTCACCACGGCAACGGCGTCGGCCAGGGCCACGAACGCGCCGGTGACCGAAGCCGTGCGCGTCCCGCCATCCGCCTGGATCACGTCGCAATCCACCCAGAACGTCCGTTCGCCCAGTTCGTCCATGTCGGTCACGGCCCGCAACGAGCGGCCGATCAGGCGCTGGATCTCGAGCGTGCGCCCGCCCTGCCGCCCCTTGGAGGCCTCGCGCATGGCCCGCTCGGGGGTGGCGCGCGGGAGCATGGCGTACTCCGCGGTCACCCAGCCCCGGTTCTGGCCTCGTAGAAAAGCAGGCACCTTCTCCTCGACCGACACGGTGCAGATCACCTTGGTCTCCCCCATCTCGATCAATACCGACCCTTCCGCGTACTTGATGAAGTTGCGCGTGATCTTGACCGGACGGAGTTCGTCGGGCCGACGACCGTCAACACGGACTAATGCTGAGTCGCTCATGGCGAGTCATTATACGCGCCCATCGGCGAGGGCGCAATTCACGCGCCGGCACGCTTCCAAGCGGCAGAGAACTCGATTCCTCGGCGCCACTGGCGCGGGTTTCAAGCGAGTCCCGTTGATTGACTCGCCCGAGAAGCCGGTGCTAGAGTGGCCCACAATTATGCTCGATCCCCGTCTCATCAGGGAGCATCTGAAAGAGGTTCGCGCCCGCCTCGGCGCGCGCGCCCAGGACATCGACTGGGACGGACTTCACAAGCTGGATCAAGAGCGAGGGGACCTGCTCACTAAAGTCGAGGAACTCCGGCATAAGCGCAAGACCGTGTCGGACCAGATCGCCAAGCTCAAACGGAACAAACAGCCGGCTGAGGCTCTGATGGAGGAGATGCGTGGCGTTGGCGATCGGCTCAAGTCTCTCGAAGATTCTCTGCGCGACGCCGAAGACCGGCTGAACGCCCTCGCATTGAGGATCCCCAACATCCCGCACCCGTCCGTCCCGACCGGCGCGGATCCCTCCGCGAATCAGGAAATCAGGCGTTGGGGGAAGCCGCCCGCGTTGGCGTTTCCGCCCAAGCACCACTGGGAACTCGGCGAATCGCTCGGCATCTTGGACTTCGAGCGCGCCGCCCGCATGACTGGCGCCCGGTTCGCGGTGTACAGCGGCGCGGGCGCGCGCCTGGAACGGGCGCTGATCAACTTCATGCTGGACCTGCACACCACCGAGCACGGGTACCAGGAAATCCTTCCTCCTTTCCTCGTGAACCGGGCCAGCATGACCGCAACTGGCCAACTCCCGAAGTTCGAGAGCGACCTCTTTCGCCTGCGCGATGACGATTACTTCCTGATCCCGACAGCCGAAGTGCCATTGACCAACCTGCACCGGGAAGAAACGCTCCGCGAGGCCATGCTCCCGCTCCAGTACGCAGCGTACACTCCCTGCTTCCGGCGCGAAGCAGGGTCGTACGGGAAGGACACCCGCGGCCTCATCAGGCAGCACCAGTTCAACAAGGTCGAGCTGGTCATGTTCAGCCGCGCGGAGAGTTCCTACGACGACCTGGAGCGTCTGACGGCTCACGCCGAGGAGGTCCTCAAACGACTGAACCTGCACTATCGCGTCGTGTCGCTGTGCACTGGCGACCTGGGTTTCGCTGCGGCGAAAACATACGACATCGAAGCCTGGCTTCCCGCGCAGGGCACGTACCGCGAGATCTCGTCCTGCAGCAACTTCGAGGCGTTCCAGGCCCGACGGGCCGGTATCCGGTACAAAAAGGCCGATGGGAAATCCGAGTTCGTCCACACACTGAACGGCTCCGGATTGGCGATCGGGAGAACGGTGGTGGCGATCCTCGAGAACTACCAGCAGCCTGATGGGTCGGTGGCCATCCCGGAAGCTCTGCGCCCATACATGGGCGGGCTGGAACGGATCGTCAAGACCAAGTCATAACTGATCGAACTGTCGAGCTCAGCAGGCCACGGGAAAAGGGTCCGTCTTGGCGGACCCGGGGTGGGTGGGTGAGAAGGTGGAGGGGTGGCTGAGTGGACGAAAGCGGCGGCCTTGAAAGCCGTTGAAGGCCTCGTGCCTTCCGTGGGTTCGAATCCTACCCCCTCCGCCACACCTGGCGTTCTTGCCTTTCGAGATTTCCCTTGACTCTCATGCTGCAGGCAACTAATAAGGAAGTCAGAATTCACGCAGTTGAACGCAGCGGAGGGCTGAAGAGAACATTACTGGAGGTATTGGATATCGGCCACGTTTGATCGAAGTGGCCGTCCCGCAAGCGAGGTGGAGAGGTGGCCGAGCGGCCGAAGGCAACGGTTTGCTAAACCGTCACAGGGCCAAAAGCTCTGTCGCGGGTTCAAATCCCGCCCTCTCCGCCATATTTACCAAGACCAAGAGAAGGCGGGATTTGAACGGGGATTCTGAAAGGGGTGTGCCCCTTTCATGGGGTGACCAGAGCGAAGCGACGGCCCGAGGGGGCTTGGCCCCCTAGGGGGAGCGCGTCGCGCCAGCGACCTTAGCGCGACTTCAAATGCCCGCCCTCTCCGCCACACCGTGGGTGCCAGCGTTAAACGTTAATTGTTAGACGTTAAACGTAGGTTCAGGAGGCATCTTCCGATTAACGAATAACGATTAACGATCAGTAAGCGCGGGTTCATTTCGTCCGGCTAGCTTCCCGGAATGCATCAACGCCAGCCCACGCAGCCACGAGAACCCACGGGAAAGTCAGCCAATAGAAAAGTCCGACAAAGAAGACGAACGCAAAGACGAACATGGCCGCCTTGTCTTTACGCCCACAGTAATACTGGCCCAACCCGGGAAAGACGATGCTCAAGATGGTAGCCAGCAGCGGGTTCTTCGTCGGCCCCCTGTCCGCGACTTCTTTGGGCCACAAACCCGCCAAGTCGACTTGACAGTATTTACAACGCTTGGCGCCGACCAATATGATGCCCCGACAATAGGGGCACGGAGCGGTCTCAAGCCTTTCTTCGCTCACGGGAGAGGTCCTCGCACCCTTGCCACGGATCGACCTGCATGCACACACCACCGCTTCCGACGGCAGCCTCACGCCGGAAGAACTGGTGCGGCTGGCCAAGAGTCAGGGAGTTTCCACCCTGGCCGTCACCGACCATGATACCATCGCCGGCTTGTCCCGAGCGATCGCCGAAGGTGAGCGCGTCGGAGTGGAAATCATCCCGGGCATCGAGATCAGCTGCCTCTACAGACAGACCGAGCTGCACATCCTGGGCTACTTCATCAACCCAGCGGACCCACGTCTGGAGCCCGCCTTGGCCGGATACTCGGCGAGCCGCGAGGATCGCAACCCCCTCATCGTGCGTCGGCTACAAGAGCTTGGCTGCGACGTCACCTACGAGGAAGTGAAGGCGCTGGCGGGATCCGCGACGGTCGGCCGACCGCACATCGCGCAGGTGCTCCTGCGCAAAGGGTATGTCCGGAGCGTCTCAGAGGCCTTCGACCGTTACCTAGCCGACGACGGTCCGGCCTATGTTTCGCGTCGGCTCCCGCCGCCAGAGGAGGCTATCGGGCTGATCAGGCAGATAGGGGGGATCCCCGTCCTGGCCCATCCCGTCTACACCTCGCGACTCAAGGATCCCTTCGAGCAGGTCTGCGCAACGCTCAAGGGTCTTGGCTTGCTGGGCCTCGAAACGTTCTACAGCAGTCACAACCGTCCGCAGACAGACCGTTACCGCAGCATCGCCAGAGAGCAGGGCCTCCTCGTCACGGGAGGCAGCGACTTTCACGGGGATGCGAAGCCGCAGCTCCTGGTTGGCACAGGGTACGGGAACCTCGAAATCCCGGCCGACCTGCTCGAACCGATGCGGGTACTGATCAAGGAGAGGCCCTCACCCTGACCCTCTCCCCGCTGGGGAGAGGGAAGGTGAGGGGCCTAGTTGTCAGGGGCCTCAACGATATGGTTCTCGAAGCGCGTGCACCCTTCGGCGAGCAAGCGGTTCGTCAGGACCTCGCCGGGCCACTCGATCGGCAGATCGGCGGTGAACACCCACACGTCCGGAGACGTCCATAACGGCCCGGCTTCATCCCCTACGGCAGGATCTAGCAGATCCGTCCAGACCGGCATGTAGACGCCGTTGCCGCACTGGGTGTGCAAGTGGACGATCACCCGCCCGCGCACGGCGGGACTCAGTTCCCGCCACACCGCGATCGTCTCGTCCGCCAGCCGCTGCAGGCCGACGGAATTCTTCGCGTCAAACACCGCGTACGCCGCATACACCGGCGCTTCCAGCAGATGCGGCGCCGATGCCAAATCACCGCACTGGGCCCGTAGGCCTTGCAGCAGACCGTCCTGCTCCTCCGGCCCTAGCTCCTGCGGCACCGTCGGCTCCCCTGCCTCCCGCACGCCGAACATTAGGTATACCGTGTGCTCCATGGGCGTATGCAGGCGCGCCACGAACGGCCGGCTCCGCGTTCCGGTGAACACCGTCTCGACATGGGCGTGCAGACCCTGCAGGGTCAAGCGCTCCAGCGTCGTGTCCGTCAGGAGTTTCGGCTCCACCACGACCTGGCTCTCGTGCGACAAATGCAGACAGCGCCGCAGCAACGCCGCCGTCTCTTCCGGGTCCACGGTCAGCCGCAGCGGTTGCTCAAAGTTCGCCTGCAGCGGCAGGGCGATCGTCAACTGCGAGCCCCCCTGCGTTTCGT
>WNFU01002513.1_pt1 | contig 24893 bp, 23 predicted proteins | sample 5400121 | NCBI WGS metagenome assembly WNFU01 (sample SAMN13153360, study PRJNA577476) | soil metagenome | isolation source: 100 cm soil or saprolite under grassland replicate 1 | place: USA:California | collected 2016-06-15
TCAGACCGCTGATTACCGCGGAATTGACGCGGCCGGTGCAGCCGAAGTGGGGATCAGCGAATCGACATGGCGCCAACAATGCGGGGATTCCGACGGTTGAGGGCTGGGTCGGCGAGCCAGGTCTGCCGGTGTTGTGCGGCGTGGGACTGTCGCCGCCTGTCGCAGGGGTTGCCATGTCACCGGCGGAAGATTTCACGGTGGCGTTCCGGGCGGCCTGGCGCGACGGGGAAACGATGGATCCGCTTGCCGCGGTGCGAGATTGCGGCGTGCAACCAGGAGGGTTTGGCGAGACCTCATACGCGTCGCGCGCGACCGCGCTCGGCATCACGTATCAAGTCGACGGCGCGTTCGTTCGAATTCCTGGTAGAGGTGTGTGGCAGCTCGAAGTGACGGCGCCTCTGGACAAGAGCCGCTTCGTGCGCGATCTGTTCGGCGCATGGGTGAGACAACTCACTCTCCAATGACACACTCCTGCGAGGAGGGCGCAGCTTCGGCCGCACCGGTCCGACACTAGAATGATCACGTGGCGCCAGCCAGGAACCAGTCAGAGGTCCTCGAGATAAACGGCCGGGAAATATCGATCTCGAATCCCCACAAGATTCTCTTTCCACAAGCCGGCCACACAAAGCTCGATCTGGTCCGCTACTACCTTGCGGTTGCCGATGGCGCTTTACGTGGAGCAGGTGGCCGGCCGAATGTGCTCGTGCGATATCCCAACGGGATTGCAGGCGAATTCTTCTATCAGAAGCGTGCGCCAGAGTCGCGGCCCGAGTGGATCGAAGTGGTCACCCTGCGATTTCCCTCCGGCAGGACCGCTGAAGAAATTGTGCCGCGCGATGCCGCCGCGCTCGCGTGGATGGCGAACCTCGCGTGCCTCGAGCTCCATCCGCATCCCGTGCGCGGCGACGATCTCGATCATCCGGACGAGCTCCGCGTGGATCTGGATCCAGTTCCCGGGATCGAATGGCCGCAGGTGCAGGCCGTTGCGCAAGTCGTTCGTGCGACGCTCGCGGATCTCGATCTCGTGGGCTGGCCCAAAACGTCGGGCTCGCGCGGGATTCACATCAACGTGCGCATCGAACGCCGGTGGACGTTCGATCAGGTGCGGCGTGCGGCGGTGGCGCTTGCGCGCGAAGTGGAGCGTCGTGCGCCGAAGCTCGCGACCAGCAAGTGGTGGAAAGAGGAGCGGCACGGCGTCTTCATCGATTACAACCAGAACGCAAAAGATCGAACTGTCGCGTCCGCGTACTCCGTCCGCCCCAAGGTAGACGCGCGCGTCTCCGCGCCGCTCACGTGGGACGAAATCGAATCATGCAATCCCGCCGATTTCACCCTTGCCACCATGCCGAAGCGCTTTGCGGCCGTCGGCGATCGGCATCAGCAGATCGACTCGCATCCCTGCACGCTCGATCGATTGCTCGACTTGTCCGCACGCGATCAGAAAGAAGGCCTGGGCGACGCGCCCTGGCCGCCGCAATACAAGAAACAACCCGGCGAGCCGCCGCGCGTGCAGCCGTCTCGCCGGCGGACGAGCACGCCGACACGCGCGAAACCGCGGCCCGAAACGCAACCGCGTCAGACATCCGGCCGCCGTGTCTCGAAGCACCCGCTCATCGAAATCGGTCGTGCGCGACACAAGGAGGACGCACTCGCCGGGCTGGAACGATGGCGCACGAAGCATTCCAAGGCCGCCGCGTATCTGGAGCCTGCAGACGTGCTGGTCGACGCGATGCGCGGCCGGTTCACGACGTGGACACGAGTTCGGGTCAACCTGCAGCACGTGCCGGCAAAGCTTCAACCAAAGCAGGGGCCATTAGATCCGGACGAGGATATCGATGATTGGCACGAACGGCGCGACGCTAATCACGCGTCAAAGGCGCGCCTGAAGCCGCGCCCTCCACGGGCCTGAAGCCGCGCAGGATTTGCTCGCGTGCGCAACAGATAAGAGCATCGGCGTTCATCTGCGACTATCTGCGTCCATCTGTGGCTATCTGCGACCGTCTGCGGCTATCTGCGTCCATCTGTGGCTATCTGCGTCCATCTGTGGCCATCTGCGACCATCTGCGGCTATCTGTGTCCATCTGTGGCTATCTGCGTCCATCTGCGGCTATCTGCGTCCATCTGCGGCTATCTGTGGCTATCTGTGGCTATCTGTGGCTATCTGTGGCTATAACCCCGTCGTTCCAGCGCCAAACACCTTCGCGAGCTCGTAAGGAGTCGTCACCTCGAGCTGATCGTACTGGCAGTCGCGCGGGCTCTTGTCGGGCCGCCAGCGCAGAAACACGGCCGCATGGCGGAAGCGATCGCCCTGCAGATGGTCGTACTTCACTTCGCAGACGCGCTCGATCCGCAGCGGCTCCCACGAGAGATCTTTGCCGGCGCTCCACCGGCTCTGCCCGCCAGGCATGCGCGTCATCTCATGTGCCTCCGATTGCGCCCACTCGCGCCACGGGTGATCGTCCATCGCGTTCTTTCTCAGCGGCTCCAGCTCGCCGGCAAGCTGCTTCCGCATCGTCATCGTGAATGACGATGTGACGCCCACGTGGTGGAGCTTCCCTCGGTCGTCGTACAGACCGAGGAGGAGCGATCCGACGATGCCCTTTCCCTCTTTGTGCCATCTGAAGCCGGCGACCACACAGTCGGCAGTCCGAACGTGCTTGATCTTGATCATCGCCCGCTTGCCAGGCTGATATGCGAGGTCGTCCGCCTTTGCGACGACGCCGTCCAGTCCGGCGCCTTCGAACCGATTGAGCCATTCGCGCGCGGTGTCGCGATCGCGCGTCATCGGCGTCAGATAGATCGGCGGCTTCACCTTGGCGAGGAGCTGTTCGAGCTGCGCGCGGCGCTCTCGTTGAGGCACGGTCATGATGTTGCGATCATTGACGGCGAGAAGATCGAACGCGACGAACGCCGCGGGGGTTTCCTGCGCAAGCTTGGCCACACGCGACGCCGCGGGATGCAGCCGCAGCTGCAGCGCATCGAAATCGAGCCCGCTTGGCGCCGCGATCACCAACTCGCCGTCGATCACGGATCCGTCTGGAAGTTGGGCGAGAAACGCGTCGTGCATCTCTGGAAAATACCGATCGAGCGGACGCAAATCGCGGCTCTGGATGAACGCGTCACGCGGGCCGCCCCGGAAAACGATTGAGCGAAAGCCGTCCCACTTCGGCTCATATAACAGTGCACCGGCGTCAGGCAGCTCCTCCGCCAGTTTCGCGAGCATGGGTTCGATCGGTGGTGCGATCGGAAAGGCCCCCGAGTTCGTCTGCGCGTCTGTGTGCGTGTCGCCGGTGGCGGCGGAGCGCTTGGGTTGTCTCGAACGAGTTGCCATATCGCGTGAGTCTCTGAGTCCGGAGCGTCGCGGAGTGGATGGTAGACTACCTCGCGTTCAGGATTTCACATGATCCGCGGCGCATCCATCGTTGTCTTGGCATTGCTCTCTGCGGCGCCTGGCGCCGTCCAGCCGGCAAACGTCAAAGAGCTGCCGCTCGTCTGGGTTCTTGCGACCGGCGGCACCATCTCAGGCAAGGGTCCTTCGTCCACGAGCCTCGCAAACTACAAAGCCGGCGCGCTCCGCGGTGAAGAGCTGGTTGCCGCGGTGCCGGAGATCAAGCAGTTCGCGAATGTGAAGGTCGAGCAGATTGCCAATGTCAGCAGCACGGAGATCACCACCGATCATTGGTTGACGCTTGCAAATCGCGTCAACGGCATCTTCTCGAGCGATCCGAAAATCGCCGGTGTCGTGATTACGCACGGTACGAGCACCCTCGAAGAGACAGCCTTCTTTCTGAACCTCACCGTGAAGTCGGACCGGCCCGTGGTTGTCGTGGGCGCCATGCGACCGGCCAGTGCCATCAGCGCCGACGGCCCGCTCAATCTGTTGAACGCCGTCCGAACCGCTGTGTCGCCGGAATCACGCGGACGAGGAGTGCTGGTGGTGTTGAACGACGAAATCAACGCGGCCCGCGACGTGACGAAGACAAATACCTACCGCGTCGAAACTTTTCGCGCGCCGGAGCTCGGCCTTCTCGGGTACGTCGACGAAGACAAGGTAAGCTTCTATCGAACGACCACCAAACGGCACACGACGAGAACAGAGTTCGACGTCAGCCAGATCAAACAGCTTCCCAAGGTGGACATCGTCTACTCCTACGTCCAGCCGAGCCCCACGATGATCCAGGCGCTGGTGCAAAGCGGCGTGGCTGGCATCGTCGTGGCGGGAACCGGCGCGGGTGGAATGTCAGGCATCGAGCGGGACGCATTGAAGGCGGCTGCCTCAATGCCCGCCGCGTCGCGTCCCATCGTCGTCCGCTCGAGTCGAACGGGCAACGGCCGCGTGATTGGCGACAACGAGTCTTCTGATACAGTCGCCGCCGACACGCTCAACCCGCAAAAAGCCCGCATTCTGTTGATGCTTGCGCTCACCAGAACGCACGACGTCGACGAAATCAGACGGATGTTCGCGGAGTATTAAATGGGCCCGCCCCAGATGGCTCGCAGCACTTCAGAGGTCGAGGCTCACAACGCGCGCGTCTCCGCGTGGTACGACACACATCCGATCAACGAGCATGAAATCCTCTCAAAAGCTGCAGCAAAGGGCCTCGACGTCGACAAGCTGACCGAGAACGAGCTGAAAGAGTTCGATCAGGATCATTACGGCGGCTCTCAAGCCACCGATCTCCTGGCCAGTCTCGCAGAGATTCGACGCGAGCACAGCGTTCTTGATGTGTGCTGCGGCCTCGGTGGTCCCGCGCGCTGGATTGCGCATCAGATCGGGTGCAGGGTGACAGGGCTCGACCTGACGCAGAGCCGCATCGATTCAGCGAAACGGTTGACCGCGCGTGTCGGCCTCACCAACCTCGTGGGTTTTGTTCAGGGCGATGCGATGGACATGCCGCTTCCCGCCGCAAGCTTCGACCGCGCCTACGGGCAGGAAGCGTGGGTGCACATTCCGGACAAACGCGCTCTGCTGTCCGAGTGCCGACGCGTCCTGAAGAACGACAGTGTCCTCACTTTTACTGACATCGTCGCGCGCGCGCCGCTGACGATCGACGAATCGGCGCAGATGGCGAGCGAGATGCAGTTCCCGTCAATCGTTACCGCGCAGCATTACCTCGATCTGCTGCCGGCTACAGGCTTCATTGTCGAGCGCTATGACGATTTGTCGCCTGAATGGAAGGACATTCTCGTCGCGCGTCTCGAAATGTACCGCTCGCTTCGCGACACCACGATTGAACGCTTCGGGCAGGCGCACTTCGACCAATGGGACCGCATGTATGCGGCATTTGTCGGGCTGTATGTGGCTGGCAAGCTCGGGGGCGCGAGAATCGTCGCCCGCCTTCGCTCGCTGACTTGAGACGCTTCTCCGGCAAACCTCATTGACAGCGGTACCACAACCATGCAAGATGCGCGAAATCGTAAACCCTCACACGCTGCAACCGACCGTCGGGAGGTTTCCATGCGACGACTGTCTGCCGTTGCTTTGCTCGTGTTCGTCGGAAACGTTTCCGTTGCTCTTGGACAGGCGGTGACATCCGGTACCGGCGCGCTCAATGGACGCGTGATGGACGATTCACAGGCGGTCATTCCAGGAGTGACCGTCACCATCAGCAGCCCCGCGCAGATGGGGACTCGTAATGCGGTCACGGACGCCGAAGGCCAGTACCGCTTCACGGCAGTACCGCCAGGCGACTACACCATCACCTTCGAGCTCGCCGGATTCCGGACCGTGCGCAACGAAGGGATCCGCATCGGCGTCGGTTTCACCGCAACCGTGAACGCCGAGATGAAGCTCGCATCTCTCGAAGAGTCGGTGACCGTCACAGGGCAGTCGCCAGTGGTCGATACATCGGCGACCCGCATCGGCAACACGTTCGACGCGAAGCAATTGTCGGCGCTGCCGACGTCGCGTGATTACTTCTCGTTGCTGGCCGGATCACCGGCGATCCAGATGAACCGCATCGACATCGGCGGCAGCACCAATGGCACCCAGCAGGGATTCACCGTTTACGGCATGACCGGTCAGGTGCGCGCGAGCATCGAAGGCATGAACGCGACGGAGAACACCGGCGCGTTCGGCAACTACCCGGATGTGGGCGCAATGGAAGAAGTCGTCATCAACACGGCCGCCCATTCCGCCGAGGCTTCGACGCCTGGTGTGCAGTCGCAGTTCATCAGCAAGTCGGGTGGCAACGAGTACCGCGGCACGTTCTATGGCGGCTACTCCCCCGAAAACTGGCAAGCCTTCAACATCGATGCCGATCAGGTCGCCCGCGGCCTGCAAGGAGGTGGCGGACTGCGAGCGACCGACACGAATCGTCTCTCTTCCTACCAGGACGAGAACCTCGGCTTCGGCGGGTACATCGGCAAGGATCGCCTCTGGTTTTACGGGTCGTACCGGCATCAGGACATCAAAGCCCGGTTCGTGAACTTCCCGGTCAAGCCGCAGACCACACTCCTCAACAATTACAGCCTCAAGCTCACGTACAACCTGTCGCAGAACAACAAGCTCATTGCCTACACACAGCCGACGCAGAAGCAGCAGCCGCAACGCTTCGATTCGTGGCTGCTGGGCGTCGACACCGGCATCAACACGTCTGAAGCGACGACATGGAACCAGAACTTCTGGGCCTGGGTGCACAAGGGCGAGTGGAACGGTGTGCTTTCCGACAACGCGTTTGCGGAGATCCGCGCCGGGCAGTACGGCTACCGCTGGGACAACGGCGTCAACGGTACGGGCCTGCGATACGAGGACATCGGCAACAACTTGATCTACGGTCGCAATCGCAACTGGGGCCGAGAGCGGCGACGCGACCAGGTGCTCGGTTCGTTGAGTCTCTTCAAAAACGGCTGGGGCGATCACAACATCAAGTTCGGCGGCGAAATCTTCCACGAGACCGTGAACGATATCTTCAAAGACGGTTTCGAAGAGGACATCCTGCACGTCATGCAGAACAACGCCAAGCTGGATGTCATTCTGTTCGAATCGCCGAATTCATCGATTGGCGGGCTTTGGACCTACGGAAGCTACGCAAACGACACCTGGCGTGTGAGCAACAAGCTCACGTTGAACGTCGGCGGACGGTTCGATCGATACCGGGCGTTTGCGCCTGAACAGGAACACCCGGCAGGCCGCTTCAACCCGGCGACCATCAAGTTCGCCGCCAAGGAAAACATCATCGACTGGAATCTGTTGGCGCCGCGGCTGGGTCTGACCTACGACGTGCGTGAGAACGGCAAGACCGTGCTCAAGTTCAATTACGGCAAGTACTGGTTCAACCCCGGCGCGGACTTCGTCTTCAACATCAGCGAGAACTCGTCGTCGTGGTGGCGGCGCTATCGCTGGACCGATGTGAACAACAACGGCCGCTGGGATCCCGGAGAGGAAAACGCCTGCGGCCTTCCGACATGTCTCGTCGACAAGCGCGGTGGCGTGGCGACCGAATCGCTGGATCCCAATCTCGACGACACGCTGACCAACGAAATCGCGACGTTTCTCGAGCGCGAGCTCATGCCGAACTTCGGCGTTCGCGCCGGATATGTCTGGAGAGGCGTTCGCAACCAGTATCAGCGCGTGAACATCAATCGACCGTATTCAGCGTTCACAGTGCCCGTGACGGTACCGGATCCCGGACCGGACAGCCGGGTCGGGACCGCTGATGACGGCGCGCCGATCAGCGCTTTCGACCTCGCCACGGAGTTCCGCGGCCTTCCGGTTGTCAACATGACGATGAACGTCGACGGCGGCGACGCCGATTACCATACCTTCGAGATCACCGGCACGAAACGCATGAGCAATGGGTGGAGCCTGCTCGCGTCGTACGGCTACACCAAGAGCTTTGACAACGGCAACTCGTCGTACCTTGGCAACAGCGTGCGCGCCAACTCGCTGCCTGCCACGCCAAACGACAAGATCAACACCAACGATGGGCGTTACGAGTACAGCCGTCAGAACGTGAAGTTGGCAGGGACGATCAGGACGCCGTGGTGGGGCATTTCAGTGTCGCCGATGCTCCGGTATCAGCAGGGATTTCCGTTCGGGCGCACGTTCTCGGCGAACCTGAGCTACGGAAGCGTTCGCTTCCTCGCGGAGCCGTTCGGCACGCGGCGCCAGGACGACATCATCATCACCGACGTTCGGGTTGAGAAGGAGGTCCGCTTCGCGAGCCGGCGACTGATCTCCGGCTTCTTCGACCTCTACAACATCTTCAACAGCAACCCGGCGCAGAACCTGCAATGGAGCTCGGGCACCGCGTTCAATCGTCCGCTCAGCGTCGTTCCACCGCGTCTCGCACGCGTCGGACTCAAGCTCGAGTTCTAGGGACGATTCGCAGGGGGAGGTGGGGGCGGCGCATGCGTCGCCCCTCATCAGAATGAACGACGATCATCCTGCACTCGATCACTCCGTCGTGCATCGCGACGCGCATGCGGCAGCGGTGCGCGTCGTCGCGGACGAAGACGTCGCGCACACCGTTGACGAGCTCGAGCTACTCTTCCCGCACGACATCGTGCTGACAACGTCCCTCGGCTGTTCCCACACCTGCGTCTACACTGACACTGCATCGGCTGCGGTTGTCGCCGAGCGCATCGCCGAGCATCTGCGCCCTTCGGCGTGCTCAGGGCGACGCGAGTCTCTCGAGGGTCGCGACGTCGAACATCGCCGGGAGAAGTAGCTCGCTGCAAGTGACCTCGTTAGTCTGCGGCCCCTTCTTTGAGCACAGGCTTCACATCGGACCAATGGGAGTGGACGATTTTCCAACTCCCGTTGAGACGTTGATAGACCTCGGTCGAGTTCCACCGCGCGGTCGTTTTCGGGCCGCCGTCCAACTGCGTCCCGTAGTCGACGAGATTGAACGTGAGCACAGCGAGATCGCCGCTGCGCTGCACCTTTGGGTCGATCATCTCGACCTTCTCGATCTTGATCCTGCCGGTAAAGGGCGCGATGTATTTCTTCAGCGCGTCCTGGCCATCGATGCGCTTGGCGGTCGTCGGATCGAAATAGGTCTGATCCGGCGCCATGATGTCAAAGAACCCCTGCGGATCGCCCTTGCCCCACCGATCGAGGGCACCTCGCTCGAGAGCGATGATGGTTTCTGGTTGAAAGTTGTCCGTCGAGCGGCTGCACGAGATCCCGCACACGGCGCCGCGGCTCATCGCCAATGCGTTAGCCGGCTCGGTCAGCGACGATCCTTCCAGTAGCCAGGTCGACGACTGACGTGCGCGATAGCGACGACGTAGATGTCGTGTTCTCGCACTCGATAACCAACCGTATATATGGGAACCTCGCGACTCGCAATCGTCGATGCGGAAAGCGCTCTGTTCGCAGCGTGCCGATTTCAGGGTGTGCACGAATCAGATCGATCGTCTGGACAACGGCATCGTAAAACTCGGCGCCCAATCCTGGACGCCGAGTCTCATACCATCGGATCGCCGCGGTGAGTTGTTCGGAAGCAGGCGTGCTAAATTGAAATGGCTTCACCGATTCGGGATGTCGCGTTCGATTCGGCGTCGTACCTCGTCCCAAGGTTCGAGAGCGATGTCGCCAGCCTCAATTGCCTTGATGCGGTGTTCGATCTCGGTATCCCACGCTTGCTCGGCGTCCGGGTCGGCGGGGCCATCCAAGCTTGCGAGCAGTTCGGCCGCGAGTTCTGCACGCGCGTCGTCATCGAGTCGGAGCGCATCGGCCAATACCGATGTCATCGGCTTCGTCATATGTTGATCCTACGTCTCGGCTCGCCGGCTAACAAGGGTTTGCAGCCGCCGGCGGCAGGTGTCATCATGAGCCGCGGCTGAAGCCGCGTCGTCACACCGCCGTGAGTCTTGGAGCATGAACGCCGAGTATCCGGATTTTGACATAGCAGAGGATCGCTTTCGCGCGTTCCTGACACAGCAGGGCGTCACTGCCTCAGAACTGCTGTACGTCACTCCCGAGGACGTCGCAATAATCGGACACCGCGTGCTTGTGCGACCGACTCAAACGCGTGTCATAGCGAAGCAAACGTACGGGTTAGCGGTTGGCAGGGCGCGCGCGACACGTGCAATGGTGGTTTCTGAAACTGTGCGAACGATTTGCTCAGCCCGGCAGCGCCGATAACCGCGAGTTGTTCAAGTAGTGGGAGCCGATGTAACCTGCGCGTGCACCTGACCGGCTGCGGATCCGGTCGGCGGCGATGCAGCGCCCATGCGTTTGGACAGACAACGCCAAACCCGGTGAAGCCACCATTTCATGCAACCCCTTCGGTATTGGTCGCTCGCGCGTGTCTTGCTCACGTCAGGCGCCTGGTTTCTGGTGAGTGTTGCGGGTTGGCTCTATTTCAACGTCGTTGGGAACTTTGTCACGGGCGAGGGCGCCGGCAGCGCTGCGGTGTCGGTGGCAATCAACCCGGTCATGCTCGCTATCCCGGTTGTACCGCCTTTTGTCTTGATCCTCACCTGGTTGATCATGCGCCGACTGAAATCTGTTTGAAGGACTCGCGCCGATCGCCGAACAACAGGAGGGACGATGCCGCTTTATCTATCGAGGTTCAGCTACACACCAGAGACTTGGGCAAGGCTGATCGGCAACCCAGAGGACCGCCGAAAGGCCGCTCAGTCGTACATCGAGTCCGTCGGTGGGAAGCTCCATGGGTTCTGGTACGCCTTCGGCACACACGACGGCTACACCTTATGGGAGGCTCCCGACAACGTATCCATGGCCGCGGTTGCGCTGGCGATTACTGGCGGAGGTGCACTGAGCTCGCTTGAAACGACGGTTCTCCTGACCGTTGATGAAACAATAGATGCCCTTCGGAGGGCGGGACAAATCCAGTACCGATCGCCCGGCGCGTAGTGGCTCGCGTCCCCTGATGCGCGCGCAGCCATGGTGAGCGCCAGCCATTAGGCTGGCGAAAGCCCAACGAGGTTCGGCAAGAGCAAGCTTTTCGCGTCACACAGCATCTCGAACAGAGGAGGAATGTCATGCCGCAACAATCACTCGTCGACATCGCAAAGGCGCCGATCATCGCCTACAACGACAAGAATTGGGACGCACTGAAAGCGGCCGTTGCGCCGGAATTCGTCTACGACGAGGTCGGCACGCAACGAAAAATCCAAGGAATCAACGACGTCATTGCGGCCTGGCGTGGCTGGGCCGCGGCGATTCCCGACTCCAAAGCCACGTTCCATGGCGCATCCACGAGCGGCAACACCGTGGTCCTCGAAGTGACGTGGCGCGGCACTCAGACAGGCCCACTTCAGACACCGACTGGAGAGATCCCCGCGACCGGCAGGAAGATCGAGATGCGGGCTTGTCAGGTGATCGAAGTTGCCAACGGCAAGGTCCAAGCGATGCGCCATTACTTCGACATGCTGACCATGATGCAACAGTTGGGTGCTGTCGGCGGCGTGTGAGAGCGCAGCCTCACACCTATCGGCGGTTTGCCACGCGATGTCCTAGTGTCCCGACCACGTCGTCGGGACACTAGAATGACAGCTCCTTTGGAGGTGCTATGACCGGCTGTCGTCTGGCCATGCTCAGTGTGTGCGTGGTCACGTTCCTGTCGATTGCGTCGGCTCAACAACGCGCTCCTGATGGCGTCACGATCAACGACGAAGGACTACCGCAGTATTCGACGTTTTCCCTGTGCGCCATCGATCCGGCATCAGGTCAGTCCGGTGCCGCCGTCACGACACGCGTGCCGTTCGTTGGTCGCGCCGTGCCCCACGTGCGCGCGGGGGTTGGCGCCGTGTGCACGCAGGCGTCGACGATGGTCGAGTACGGTCCTCGTGGTCTCGACTTGCTTGCCAAGGGCGTCGAGCCGAAAGCGGCGCTGGAGCAGCTGCTTGCAGACGACGCGGCGCGTGAGTCGAGGCAGGTCGGCATCATCGACATGAAGGGGCGCGCGGCGGCGCACACAGGCAAGCAGAACAACGCGTGGGCCGGGAGTCGCCAGGGACTCAACTACACGGTGCAGGCCAACATCATGGTGGGTCCCGACGTCGTCGACGCGGTTGCGACGACGTTCGAGTCAACGGAAGGCACGGGCCTGCCGCTCGCCGAGCGGATGATCCTCGCGCTCGAGGCCGGCCAGGCAAAGGGGGGCGACAAACGATGGGGGAGTCTGCAATCGGCGGCGATCAAGATTGCGGATCCAAACGATCCAGGACGCGGCGGCGATTACATCGCGCTCGCCATCGAAGTCGGCGAGCATCCGGAACCGGTCGCGGAGATGAAGCGCATCTACTACACGACGGGTCGTCACCTCGGATATCGCAGCTTCTCGCAGGTCGATGGCCCGGATGTCGTGGAGCTGAAGCGGATGCTTCATGCCCTCGGATACTGGCGCCCGTCGCTCGCGGCTTTTCCGGATCCCCCCTCGTCCACGAACACGCGCGAGATGCAGGAGCTGAGAAAGAAAGACCAGGCCCAGTACGACAAGCTGGTGGCCGAGTCGCGTCGCGCCTCTACCGAGTACTCACGCGAATATGGGCAATACGATGCCGAAACGATTGCCGCGGTAGACAAATTCCGAGCGGATCACGGCCTCAATTACCAGGGGAATCCCGCCGGTCTCGTCGACGCACGGCTGGTCGAGGCCCTCCGCGCAAAGGTCATCGAGAAGCGCCGGAGCCGGTCAAAACAGTAGACGCGGGGATTGGCGAAATCCCGTGAAACGTACTTCATGGCAAAGAGTTACAAAGGTTTACAACCAGTTCGACGGCGCCCACCGTATCCTGCTACTTACAACGACAGAGGGGAAGCACCGGGTGGGGCGCCTCCAGTGAGCCGCAGCGCTCCATCCGGTCTTTTTGTCGCAAGCCGTGGGAGAATCATGACGGCCTGCGACGGACGGACAGCACGCTTCGCTTGTCCGAGAGATGGCGGCGACCCGGGGAGAAACTCAGGATGACCGAGAGCGTGACCGGCAAGGGTATGGATCGTCGCAGCTTCCTCAGGGGGTCTGCTGTTTTTGCGGCCGCGCTTGGCCTGGCCGTTGCGCCCGCGTTCGCGCAGCAGCAACAGCAGCCGCCCCAAGATCCGCAACAACAGGACCCGCAACCGCCAGAGAAAGAAAAGCCCGCACCCAAGGATCCGTTCGACACCGGAGACAAGCCGGGCGACTCGAAGAAACTCATCGACAAGGACGGCCGTGAATATCGCATCTGTCCTCAGTGCGGCTCGAACATGTACAGAGAAGGCCGCATGTGGGTCTGTGAGAACTGCGGCTACAGTTACGTGGAGTAGACGTTTCCTTCGCAAGCGAGCGAGAACGCCCGATTTCGTCGGGCGTTTTTTTTGACCGCGGAGTCTCCGGCGGCTATGCCTCGAGTGCGCTCGCCGATCTCCTTCTCATAGAGCCGTTGCGCTCAACGGCACAATTTCTTTCTAATTGGCGACGGCAATGATGCGCCGGCTGCTGGTCGTTCTTCTGTTTGCCGCTGCAGTGGTGCTCGCGCTGCTGCTCGATCGGCCAATCGCGGGATTCGTCGCTCGTCATCCGTTCGCTTACAGCTCCGACCTGAACCTGATGTTTCGTCTGGCCGGCTTCATCCCGCTCTGGACGGTTGTCGCGATTGCTTTCGCGCTTATCGACTCGCGCGAGGGATGGCGTGGCGCCGGCCGTCGCAGTGGGTGGCTGTTGGGCGCCGTCCTGATCGCAGGTGCGGCGGCGGAGGTCTTCAAGCTGCTGGTTCGTCGAGAGCGGCCCAATGCCGCGCTATCGGGATACGTCTTCCGTCCATGGACCGAACCCCTATTTTCCAGCGGCGGTCTGGGATGGCCCAGCAGTCACACAGCCGTCGCCTTCGCTGCCGTGCTGGTGCTCTGTCGATTGCACCCGCGCGCGACCGTTCTGTGGCTGGCAATCGGAGGACTCTGCGCGTTTTCCCGTCTGGCAAACAATAGCCATTTCGCCAGCGATATTGTCGGAGGCGTGCTCACGGCGTACGCTGTGGTCGCAGCGCTCTGGGTGCTGCGCAAACGTGTGTCGCCGGAGTGAATGGGTCATGGTGAGATCGAGACGGTTCGCATCGCCCATGACGACAGCCTGGGCCGCGATCGCGCTCATCGCGCTGGCGCGGATCGTGTATCAGGTGTGGTTCTCCCCCTACGAGCTGGTTGCGGACGAGGCGCAGTATTGGGATTGGTCGCGGCGTTTGTCGGCGTCCTACTACAGCAAAGGACCTGGCACTGCGTGGCTCATCGCGCTGAGCACCTCGGTGTTCGGCGTCTCGGAGTGGGCGGTGCGCTTGCCGGCCACGCTCGCGTTCGTCGTGACGTCGGCGTTCGTGTCGCGCCTGGCGGTGGATTTTTCGTCGCGGCCTGCGGTCGCTGCTCGTGCCGCTTTCGTGGCGGCGCTGCTCGTCAACTTGTTGCCCGCGTACCTGCTCGCAGCGCTGCTGATGACAATCGACGCGCCGTACATGGCATGCTGGGCTGCCGCCGTCGGGTGCGCGTGGTGGGCCTACAAACGTGAACGCTCCTGCCACCCCTCGTGGCTGCCGTGGATTGGCTGTGGTATCGGCATCGGTGGTGGATTCCTGTTCAAGTACACGGCGGTGTTGCTCCTGCCAGGTCTCGTTGCGTTTGCGATCTTGAATCGTGATGCGTGGCAGCGCGGCGTTGCCCTTCGTGTGACGGCGCTCCTGGCGATCGCGGTGACACTGATGCTTCCAGTCTTGCTTTGGAATCTGCAGCATCAAGGCGCTGGATTGCAGCACCTGCTTGGATTTCTGGCCACACCAGGCGGCGACCGGCCCGTGCGGGGTGCCTGGACCTACGATCCCCGCTGGACCTTGGAGCTCGTTCTCGCGCAACTCGCCATCATCGGTCCTGTGTTTGGTGTCTTCGCGCTCGCGTGGCGCCGAGTGCGCGCGGGTTCGGATGCGGCGCAGTTCGCCGTATGCTGCGCAGCGCCGATGCTGTTGTTTTTCTTGTTCCTGACGTTTCGTGCACCCGCGGAAGCCAACTGGCCGATCGCCGCTTACATCAGTCTGCTGCCGCTGGCGGCCTGCACTATTGCCGAAGGCGCTGACTCGGGTGTGCGCATCTGGTGGCGTACTACGCTCGCATACGGCGCAGTCGCGTGTCTGGCTATTCACATGCCGCTCGTTGTTGCCAGTCTGCCGACGGTTGGACGCCTCGTGCCAACGCATCGGTTTCGAGGGTTTGCGGATCGCGCGCGTTCGCTCGGCCAGCACCTGGACAGCGTTGCGTCTTCAACGGGAAGGCCGTTGATCGTCGCGACGTCGCACAATCTCGCCGGGTTGCTCGCGTTTTACCTGCCCGGGCGGCCGCTTGTCGCAAGCGCTGGACGCTTTCTGGGCGATCGCCCGTCGGCATACGACTACTTCGCCGACACCAGCCTTGCGTACCCTCAGATAGGCGCGCGGCCTGCCGTGCTCGTTGGCGGCACGTTTGCGGGATGGGAGGAGGCATTCATCGCAGACGGCTTGACGCTCGTGTCAGACGAAGGGCCTCAGTTTGCGACGTCGAATCTTCGCGGCCCGCGCCAGCCGCTCGCGCCTGTCGTCCACAAACAATGACCATTCACGAGCGCGTCGTGGCGCATCTCGATCACGCGCTCGGGCGCGCCTCGAGGGTAATCGAACCGTTCTCACACGTCTACCTGGAGAACGTGTTTCCAACCGACACCTACCGCGAGATTCTCGATCACCTCCCTGACCTCCCACTCTTTTCGCCTGACAATCCGAAGAAGTATCGAGGCGCCGTTGCCAAGCTTGCTGGCGGTGAGCGCTCGGGCGTGCAACCGCGATCGATTGCTTCAGACACGTCCGCTCGCATGGCCGACGCACACGATCTCGAGTCGTGCCGTTATGTCCTGCCGCTGAATGCGGCAAATCTCGAGCGGATGCCGGCAGCCGATCGGCCTGTGTGGAGGGGATTGGCCGACGCGCTCTGTTCGCCGCAGCTGAAGAACCGGGTGTTCGAACTGTTCGCAGACGATCTCTGTCGCCGGCTGCGAATCACGCGCGGGGCCCTCGCGCGCGTGCGCGCGTATCCGCGACCGAGCTTGATTCGTGATTTCGCCGGCTACTGGATTGCGCCGCATCCCGACACGGGCGCGAAGCTTGTCACGATGCAGCTCTATCTGCCGCGCGACAAGTCGCAGCAGGCGCTCGGGACGACGTTGTACCGGCGGCGTCTGTTCAACCCGCGCAACCTGCTTTCGGTGAAGAACATGTTCGAGAAAGTCGTGCAACTGCCCTTTTTGCCGAATAGCGGCTATGCCTTTCCAGTAGGCGCGCATAGCTGGCACGGTCGCGACGAAGTGCCGCAGAGTTGCGGGGAGCGAAACTCGATTCTTCTCTTCTATTACCGCGACGGATCGCGCGAATGGTAGCGACGGCGTAGCGACGGCAATCGAGGGAGTCACGATCGATAATTTCCAAACTGCAGCGCGATCCCGAAATCGTGGTCCTTCAGCAGTTGAATCGCGCCCTGTAACTCATCGCGCGAAGCGGACGACACACGCACCTGATCGCCCTGGATTGCGGCCTGCACTTTTTTCATCTTCGCGTCTTTGATCGTCTTGACAATCTCACGTGCGGTATCGGTCGGAATGCCGATCTGCAATGCGATCACCTGCTTGACGCTTCCACCTGCCGCGTTTTCGATCTCACCCGGCTTCAGGTTCTTGATTGGCACGTTGCGGCGGACCATACGCGTTTGCACGATTTCCCACACGGCGCTCAGCTTGAACTTGTCTTCGGCCGTCAACGTGAGCGTCTTCTCTTTCTGGTCGAGCTCGATACTGGCGTGTGACCCTTTGAAGTCGTAGCGCTGAACGATTTCTTTGCGCGCCTGATTGATTGCGTTGTCGACTTCCTGGAGATCGATCGTGGAGGTCACGTCAAACGAGTTCATGGCCATGCCCGAAGCATAGCCGCAGATAGCCGCAGATGGCCGCAGATGGCCGCAGATAACCGCAGATAACCGCAGATGGCCGCAGATAACCGCAGATAACCGCAGATGGCCGCAGATGGTCGCAGATAACCGTAGATAGCCGCAGATGGTCGCAGATAACCGTAGATAGCCGCAGATGGTTATACGGCTTGCAGCGCCTTGCGCACCTCGGCGACGACAGCGTCGGGCAGCGCAGGCTTCAGTACGAACGATGCGCAACCTGCTGCGGCGGCATCGCGGGATGCGAGCTCGGAGGCATGGCCGGTAATGGCCACGACAGGGATGTGCTGGGTCGAAGCGTCGGCTTTCAACTGACGCGTGGCTTCCCACCCGTCGATGCCCGGCAGCGAAAGATCCATGAGGATACAGTCCGGTCTCATCTCACGGGCCTTCGACACCGCCTCGATGCCGGTCCGGGCTTCCTCCACGCGGAAGCCCGACCCTTTCAGGTACTCGGCGTACATCTCGCGAGCATCCTGATAATCGTCGACAACCAGTATGAGCGGGGACGGCGCCATTGATGTTCCACAACTCTAGTCGCGTCATGACGTGCGCTCAAGCACAGCAGTTGCGCCGCATACAATGAACGGCGTGCCCTCCGCGAAGACAAAGCCCTCCGGCGCGAGTCGGGCCGTTGCTCTCATTCGAGTCGGCGTAGACCGGCACCCGGCGAGCGATTACGTTGCCGTCGAAGAGCCTATGGAAGTGCGTGTGAACGGCGTGCCCTTCGCCGTCATCATGCGAACGCCCGGGGCCGATCGCGAGCTGGCGGCTGGGTTTCTGCTTGCGGAAGACGTCATCCGGACGTCCGACGAGCTCCTGACGATTGAGGAATGCGAGGACACGACGGTCGAGGCGCGCGGCAATACGCTGAACGTCGCTGTCGGTGGCGACGCCGTGGAGCGTCTCGCGACGCGGCTCGGCGAGCGGCGAGAGGTGGTGATGACGGCTTCGTGCGGTCTGTGCGGCCGGCGCACCATTGAAACGCTTCGCTCGCGTGTGGCCGCTGTCGACGGCCACTGGAGGGTGCCGGTCGACATCGTGCGGCAACTGCCGTCCAGACTGCGGGCCGCCCAGGACGTGTTCGACACGACGGGCGGTTTGCATGCGGCAGGGCTGTTCGACCGGGCTGGAACGCTACGGCACGTTGCAGAGGACGTTGGCCGGCACAACGCCGTCGACAAGATCATCGGACGGCGCGTGATGGAAGACGCGCTCCCGCTTGACGACTTCATCCTCGTCCTGTCGGGTCGCACGTCGTTCGAGCTCGTGCAGAAGGCCCTGCTGGCCGGTATCCCGTTTGTTGCCGCGGTGTCGGCGCCATCGAGTCTGGCCATCGAGCTCGCGGCGGCCTCCGGGATTACCCTGTGCGGCTTCGTTCGCGGCGATCGATTCAATGTGTACGCTCACGACGAGCGCATCGGCTGACACTTCGGACACCAGTACGTCACGCGCGCATCGTCTCCCGTCTTCTTCCAGACGATCGGTGTTCCGCATTTACGACATGGCAGCCCGGCGCGGCTGTACACCCACAGTCTGTCCTGCGGTCCTGTGGTTCTCCTGAATCCGCGATAGGTGACCATGGCCGGTCCCGGTTTCTCTGCGACGTTCTCCAGGAGCAGCCGGCGTGCGATTGCGATCACGTTGGCGAGAGCGGCATCTTCAACGGACGCCACCGGTTGGCCGGGATTGATGCCGGCGAGAAACAGCACCTCGGACTTGTAAACATTCCCGACGCCCGCGACAACGCGTTGATTGATCAGGGCATCTGCTATCGGCGTGCTCGCGTATTCTTTCATCCTTCGCAGCGCTTCCTCCGCGTCGAACGACTCGCTCAGGAGATCAGGACCGAGCGTCGCAATCGGACGATGGCGCGAGAGCTCGGTGGATCGAACGAACTCGGCAGCGTGCACGCGAAAGGCGACTGCAACCCAGTCGTCGGTCTCGAGGACGATGCGCATGGCGGATGCGGGTAGTTGCCAGCGCTCGCCGGGCCGGTAGATGTGCCAGCTGCCGTTCATGCGCATGTGCGTCCGCAGCACCAAATGGCCGGAAAAGCTGATCAGCAGGTGTTTGCCAGCAGCATTGACACTTTCAACAGTCCGCCCGGCGATCGGATTGTCGGTGTCGACTCGCGCCAGATGGACCAGCATCGTCCGGAAGCGGGTGACGCGCTGACCGGCAAGCGCCCGGTTCAGCGTTCGGGCCGTCTTGAATATCGCGTCGCCTTCGGGCATAAACTTCCATTCTCAGCGGAGTTGACTCAGCCTCAGGAGGTGTGCGTGAAGGCAGCGGCCGTGTTCGTCACGTCTTTGCTCTGGCTCGCCGCCTGTCGAGCGCCGGCACCACCCGCGAGCGCGGCCGGGCCGTCGCCGAGCAGCATCACCACTGCGACCTATCTTGATTATTCACGGCGCGACGATCTCCTCGCTGGCGGCGTCAGGATGATCCCGATTCAAACGTCCAGAGGCACGTTTCGCGTGTGGACGAAGCGCATCGGCAACAACCCGCGCATCAAAGTGCTGCTGCTGCACGGCGGACCGGCGGCCACGCACGAGTACATGGAAGCGTTCGACAGTTATTTCCCTCCTGCAGGCGTCGAGTACTACTATTACGATCAGCTCGGCTCGTATTACAGCGATCAACCTGATGATGCCAGCCTGTGGGATTTGCCACGATTCGTCGAAGAAGTGGAGCAGGTTCGACAGGCACTCCGTCTCGACTCGAGCAATTTTTATCTGTTGGGTCAGTCGTGGGGCGGTCTGCTCGGCATGGAGTACGCGCTCAAGTACCAGAAGAATCTGAGGGGTCTGGTCATCTCGAACATGATGGCCAGTGTTCCTGCCTACAACGAGTACGCTCAGAAGGTCCTGATGCCTGCGATGGACCAGAAGGTGCTGGCCGAGATCAAGAAGCTTGAATCAAGCGGCAAGTACGAAGATCCCCGTTACATGCAGTTGCTGATTCCCGCGCACTATACTCAGCACATCCTCCGCATGCCGCCGGAGCAATGGCCGGAGCCGGTGCAGCGATCCTTCAAGCACCTCAATTCGAAGATCTATGTTCCGATGCAAGGGCCCAGCGAGCTCGGCGCCAGCGGCAAGCTCGCAAACTGGGATCGCACGGCGGACCTGGCCAAGATCTCTGTGCCGACTCTCGTGATTGGCGCGAGATACGACACCATGGATCCGGCACACATGGAGATGATTTCCAAAAAAGTGCAAAAGGGAAGATATTTGTTCTGTCCAAACGGCAGTCACCTGGCGATGTACGACGATCAGCCAACGTACATGAATGGTGTTACCGCGTTCTTGAAAGACGTCGATGCGGGTCGATTTTGATGTGAAGGAGCGGATATGAGCAGAAGACTGTTTGGTCTAACGGTAGTGGCAATCGCCGTTGCCGCGTCGGGCATCGGCGGAAGTGCCCGCCAGTCTGCCGGCGACGCGGTTCGCATCGACGCTGACGATATTGGCGGCGTTGTCACCGGTCCGAAAGGACCGGAAGCGGGCGTGTGGGTCATTGCGGAAACGACCGACCTGCCGACGAAATACAGCAAGACGGTCGTGACCGACGATCGCGGGCGGTATCTCGTGCCGGACTTGCCGAAAGCGAATTACAGCGTCTGGGTGCGCGGCTACGGTCTGGTCGACTCTCCAAAAACGCAGGCCGTGCCCGGTAAGAATCTGAATCTCACCGCCGTGGTTGCGCCAAACGCGCGTGCGGCCGCTCAATACTATCCGGCCGGCTACTGGTTTTCGCTCATTCAGCCGCCGGCAAAGAGCGAGTTTCCGGGCACGGGTCCGACGGGCAACGGCATTTCGCCGAACATCGGAAGCCAGGCCGAGTGGATCAGAAACCTGAAATCAGGTGGCTGTTGGGCGTGTCATCAGCTCGGGAACAAAGCCACGCGTGAGATCCCGAAAGCGCTCGGCAGCTTCGAATCGACTGCCGATGCGTGGGAGCGGCGCGTGCAGTCGGGTCAGGCGGGATCGCAGATGCTCAGCGGACTGGGTAATTTTGGCAAACCGCGAGTGTTGACGATGTTTGCGGACTGGACGGACAGAATCTCAACGGGCGAGGTGCCGCCGGCGCCGCCACGGCCGCAGGGCATCGAGCGTCAGGTGGTGATCACACAGTGGGACTGGGCAGATCCGAAAGTGTATCTGCACGACGAGGTCTCGACGGATCGACGCAATCCCTCGTTGAACGCCAACGGGTTGATTTACGGGTCGCTGGAGCTCAGCGCCGACTACCTGCCGGTACTCGATCCGGTGAAGCACACGACATCGCGAGTAAAGCTGACCGTGCGCGACCCGAATACTCCCGCGACTCCAGCCACGATGCCGCAGCCTTCTCCGTACTGGGGCGAAGAGGCGCTCTGGACGAGCAAGAACAACGTTCACAACCCGATGTTCGATCATCAAGGTCGCGTCTGGATCACATCCGCGGTCCGGCCGTTTGACAATCCGGATTTCTGCAAAGCGGAATCGACGCATCCCTCTGCGAAGCTGACGCCGGTCGACCGCTCGAGCCGTCATCTCGCCGTTTACGATCCCAAAGACGGCAAGCTCACACATATCAGCACCTGTTTCGGCACACACCATTTGATGTTTGCCGAAGATGCGAATCACACGCTGTGGACGAGCGGCGGCGGTCCGGTCGTTGGATGGCTCAACACGAAGATGTTCGACGAGACCGGCGACGAAGTGAAGTCACAGGGATGGACGGCGCTCATCATCGACACGAACGGCAACGGGAAACGTGACGACTACGTCGAGGGGAACGCCCCTGTCGATCCCACGAAGGACAAGCGTTTCTCAGGCGGGCTGTATTCGGTGGCGGTTGCACCCGACGGGGCGGTGTGGGGAACGGTGCTCGGCTTCCCGGGCGCGATTGTGCGATTGAGTCCCGGATCGAATCCTCCCGAGACTGCCCTGGCCGAAGTGTACGAGCCGCCGTTCCAGGATTCGAAAATGGGAGGGTTCTCGCCGCGCGGCGGCGACGTCGATCGAAACGGCGTGTTCTGGGCCGCGCTTGCAAGCGGCCACCTTGCGAGCTTCGACCGTCGCAAGTGCAAAGCGCCGCTGAATGGTCCAAAAGCCACCGGTCAGCACTGCCCCGAAGGATGGACGCTTTATCCGGAGCCGCTGCCCCAACTCAAAGGCGTCACCGATTCCGGCAGCGCGGAGGCGAGCTACTTCACGTGGGTCGATCAATTCGACACCTTTGGCTTGGGAAAGAACGTTCCGATCGATACCGGCAACGCGTCGGAGGGTTTGCTCGCGTTGAAAGACGGCAAGTGGGTCATCCTCCGAGTGCCATATCCACTCGGGTTCTACACGAAGTGGATGGATGGACGAATTGACGATGCGAACGCAGGCTGGAAGGGCAAAGGTCTGTGGGCGACGGTCAGCACACGCGCGCCGTTTCACATGGAAACGGGAAAGGGCACCACGAGCAAAGTGTTGCATTTCCAATTGAGACCGGATCCGCTGGCGAAGTAGGTAGTCCGCGACACGAAGTCCGCGACACGTAGTGGCGGGCCTTTAGGCCCGCCCGTGTTGCGACACGATCGAAAGGCGGCCCTGAAGGGCCGCCACTACCTGTCTGTGCGTGACGTCCGCGGCACGCGCAGCTGCAGTCCCATCGCTGTCGGAGCAAAGCCCGCTTCGATCAAAAACGGCGCGACCTCGCTCGATCCCGCAGGCGCGCCGTTGATCTGTTCGATGAGCCAACCGCGACTGCCCTCCGGCGCGCGCACGGCGAGCGCGACAAGCTCGCTCGCCAGCGCACGAGCGGCGGACGAACGATCGGGCTCGTCGGGAGGCAAAGACACGAGCATCAACCGATCGCCGCGCGCGATCCACGCAACCAGGTGCCCGTTGACGAGGACCACGCGTGCGCCTGCCGACCGCGCGGCGCGCAGCGTGCCAACCTCGGTCGATTCGCTATCCTCAGTGCCGCTGGCAGTACGCAACACCTGTGGACCGGCAGATTGGAACGACTGAAATGGGGACTGTCCCCTTTTTCGCGCGTGTTGCCAGTCGGGCCAGGGCAGGAGCGACCCGTACGGGTTGGCGGGATCGGTCGCTGCCAGCGTCACCGTGATCGGCGTCTCCGGATCTTCGCGTGATGCGCGAAGCAGATCCACGGCGCCTGGCTGCGCAAACTGCGCGGCGCCGAGGCCGGCAACAAAATAACCACGCCGCACGCGGCCGGTCTCTTCGAGCCGGCGGAGCACGGTGTAAACGGCGCTGAAGCCACCGGGAACTTGCTCGATGGTTGTCACTTCGCGCGTGACGATGCCGTGCCGCGTGAGCAACTGCTGCGAAAATGCCGTCGCCCACGCGGTCAACGCGCGTTGAGCAGTTCGATCGGCCAGCGCGTTCCATCTTCCTTCAGCAGAGGGAGGCACCAGACGACGTGATCGGAACGGCGTGACCCGACCCGGTCGCCGCGACCGCTCAGGCGGACGAAGGTACGCCCGCAACGCATGCAACGTGTCGTTTGTGACGAGTCCCTTCCAGACGAGCGACCACAATGCATCGACCGTTTCCTGCGGGAACCCACCGCCAAGCGCTGCATGGAGCGGGGCGAAGAACGACGCGCCGAGCTCCTGCAACTGCGTGAGCACGTCTGCTTCACGACCCTTCACCGCCGCGTGTTCGGTTGCTGGCGGCAGCAGTCGTGCCAGGTGATCCGTCAGATACAACGCGATTCGTCCATCGCGCTCGCCGAGCGGCTCGACGCCCACCCACACCACTTCGCCTGCAGCCATCAGCGTGTCGAGATGCGCAGGCGTGTAGTCGTTGATCCGCGACGGCAGAATATCGATCTCGAGCAACGATGCGACGAGCGGCACTCCCTGCAGCTGCTCGATGGTGTCGAGCAGGCCGTCGAGGCCCACGCGCGGGCGTGTAATGCCGTGCCACGTCGCGAGAAAGCGTCCGAGCGCTGGCGCATCGACCGGCTCGACTTCCTGACGGAGCCGCGCAAGAGATCGACGTCTGATTACGCGAAGCACGTCGACGTCGCACCATTCACGCACACGTCCGCCAGGTCGAAACGCGCCCTCGACGATACGTCCCACAGCCACCAGCCGCGTGAGCGCAAGCTCGACGACGCCGGAAGCCAATCCAAAGCGCGCCGCGGGATCGGAAGCCGGAAACGGTCCGTGCGTGCGTGCGTATCGGCGAAGGAGGCTTCCGATTGGATCGTCAACACGCTCGAGCAGCGATTCAGGAAGACCGCGCGGCAAGGGAACACCGAGCGCGTCGCGGTATCGGGCGGCCTCTTCCACGGCAACCAAACGTGGCTCGCCTGCAATCGGCAGTTCGACCACGCGCCGGCTCTCCACCAACTCCCGTGCAGCCGTGTCCGCGATGCCGCCTGCTGTTGTACGCGCGCGGAGTTCTTCCAGCGTGAGGTCGCCAATGCGCAGCAACAAATCGTGCACCGCGTCCACCGAACGCGCACGGAAGCGCTCCTCCAGATGCTGCAATTCCGCTTCGGTCGACTCGATTGCGCCGGCGTCGAGCAGATCGCGGAGCTCCGCCTCGCCAATCAACTCGCGAAGCTGCGCCTGATCAACTGCGAGCGCCTGAGCACGGCGCTCTGCAAGAGGGGCATCGCCGTCGTAGATGTAATTGGCGACGTAGTTGAAGAGCAGCGCGGAGCCAAACGGCGATGGCGTGCGCGAATCGACGGACGCCACGCGAATGGAGCGGCTTCGCACGCGGCGGAGCACATCGACGAGGGCGGGCAAGTCGAAGACGTCACGCAGACACTCGCGGTACGTCTCGAGAATGATCGGAAACGATCCATACTGCGCCGCCACAGCAAGGAGGTCGGCCGCGCGTTTCCGCTGCTGCCACAACGGTGCGCGCGCGCCAGGACGGCGGCGCGGCAAGAGCAACGCACGTGCGGCGGCCTCCCTGAAGCGCGCAGCGAACAGGGCCGTCGATCCGAGCTGACGCAGGATGAGCGC
>WNFU01009201.1_pt1 | contig 24890 bp, 25 predicted proteins | sample 5400121 | NCBI WGS metagenome assembly WNFU01 (sample SAMN13153360, study PRJNA577476) | soil metagenome | isolation source: 100 cm soil or saprolite under grassland replicate 1 | place: USA:California | collected 2016-06-15
CCGTCTCCCTCGAGCCGGGCGTACAGGTTCGCCTTCCCGGGCGCCGGCTCGAAGATGCGCGCGTCGATTCCGTCGCGCGCCAGGACGGCCTGCAGCCACCGCGCCGTGCGGAGCTCATCGCCTGGCGGATTCGTGGTGTTGATGGCGACGTACTGGGAGAGGAGCGCCGCCGCCTCGCGCCCCACCGCGCGCCACTCGTCCGCCGTCGTCGGCACGCTGGGTTGCGCGGACCGAGGCGGGAGCAGGAGCGGTTGAGGCGACGGGCCGAACCGCCCCGGCTGGGGCGGTGGCGCGCACGCCGCGAGCAGGAGGGACAGGAGACCGAGGCGCCGGGAGCGACGCATAGGTGGCGGAAACTATCGGCCCGCGGGCCGCGGGGCGAGTCCCGTCACCTCCTCCCCCCTGCGAGCTGCACCGCCTCCGGCCGCCGCCGCAGCGCCTGCATCGCCCACACGCCGCCTACGGGCCCCAGCGCCAGCACCGCCATGCTCCAGCGCCAGCCGATCTGGCCGGCGACCCAGGGGAGCAGATAGATCGTGAGACAGGTGAGTAGGTCGTCTGAAGCGTGAGCGCCGTGCCGACCAGGTCACGCGGCGCGAGCTCGCTCACGGCCGCCGAGAACTGGGCCGAGTCCGCGACGACCGCGACCCCCCACACGAGCAGCACGGGGACGAGGACGGTCAGCGAGCGCCCAAACAACGCGCCGACCGCCAGCGCGCAGCTCCCCGAGAGCGCCATCGCGAAGCTGGTCACGAGCGTTCGACCCCAGCGGTCGGCGTAGCGGCCGCCCAGCCAGCACCCCAGCGCACCGCTGCCGATGACGGCGAACGTGACGAGCGCGGGCACGCCGCCCGCCTCCGGGTTGCCCCCGACATGCGCGCGCTCGCTCTCGGCGACGAAGGCGGCCATCCACGTCCACATCGCGTACAACTCCCACATGTGGCCGAGGTAGCCGAGGTTGGCGAGCGACATGGCGCGATCGCGCAGGATGCGCGGCGCCGCGCTCCAGCTGAACCTGGGGGCGGGCGCCGCGAACGGCCCGTCGTGCGGCACGCGCAGCACCAGGGCCGCGCCCGCGAGCGCCGCACCGGCTGCGACGGCGAGCACGGCGCGCCAGTGGGCCGCCGCGACCGCCCAGCGCACGAGGTGCGGAACCGCGGAGCCGAGGGTGAGCGCCCCGACGAGCACGCCGATGGCGAGGCCGCGCCCGTCGCGGAACCAGCCGGCCGCGATCTTCATGCCCGGCGGATACACGCCCGCGAGCGCAGCACCGGTGAGCACCCGCAGCCCGATGCCGACTGCAGGTCCGGGCGCAAACGCGACCCCGAGCGTCGCGGCCGCCGCGAGCGCGGCCGAGCCCGCGAACAGCCGGCGCGCCGACCAGCGATCGGAAAGCGTGAGCGCCGCCGAGACGAGAGCGCCGGCGACGAAGCCGAGCTGGACGGAGATCGTGAGCCACGCGGCGCCCCCGGCCTCGAGCCGCCACAGCTTGGAGAGAGTGGGTGCGACGGCCGAGGCGCTGAACCACGGCGCCATCCCGCACAGCTCCGCCGCGGCGAGCACCCCGAGGACGCGGCGCGGGCTCACAAGCCCGTGGGATGGTCGAGGAACGTCCAGGAGAGGCCGAACTTCGCTTCCAGGTGCGCGGCGAGCGCCTGCACGCCCACCGTTTCCGTGGCGTAGTGCCCGGCGTAGAAGACGTTCAGGCGCAGCTCTTCCGCGTCGAAGAAGGTGTAGTGCGCGCCCTCGCCCGTGATGTACGTGTCGAGCCCGGCGGCGGCAGCCTGGGCGATCATCGAGCCCGCGCCGCCCGTCACGACCCCCACGCGCCGCACCCGCTCGGGCCCGAACGGCATCAGCCGCGGGGCCGAGGCCCCGAGCGCGGCGGCGAGCTGCTGGCCGAGCGCGGCCCGGGGCGCGTCCAACTCGCCCCACACACCGATCCGCACCCCGTACTCTTCCCCGAACTCGCCGCGCACCGTGACGCCGAGCCGGCGCGCCAGCACCGGGTTGTTGCCGACCTCCGGATGAAGGTCCAACGGCAAGTGCGCACTGTAGAGCGCGATGCCCTTTCCGATGAGCCCGGCCGCGCGCCGATACCCGGGCCCCGTGAGCGGTTTCAACCCGCCCCAGAACAGCCCGTGATGAACCAGCAGCAGATCCGCCCCCTGCTCCGCCGCCATGCCAACCGTCGCCTCGCACAGGTCCACCGCCGCAGCGACCCGGGTGACCTCGCCCCCGTTCGCGACCTGCAACCCGTTCAGGGCCTCCGGGGCGTCCGGGACCTCCCGCACGCGCAGGTAGTCGTCCAGATAGGCCACGAGCCGGGCGAGGTCCATCAGGTTAAAGGTGGCGACAGTATGGAGACATTATTTGGCCAGATTATCGACAGTGCTGCGAGATTCCCACACGGCTGACGTCGTAACTACCGCTGGCAAAGAGAGATAAGAAATCCACACGCGGGAACGGCCGGCGTGTGGATATCTATCCCTGGGGGCTCAGTACGACCTCGGCGCGCCCGCCTTCTCCGCCGGCTCGGCCTCGAGGGCGCCCTCCCCCATCCGCACGACACCGTTGATCTCCCCGCCCTCTTGGACCAGCAGTCGCTTCGCGGCGATGTCACCGTGCACGACGCTGGTGGACTGGATCTCGACCCGCTCGTCGGCCCGGATCGAGCCGCGCACCTCGCCACCGATGATCGCTTCGCGCGAGATCACGTCCCCTTCGACCTCCCCGCCCTTCCCCACGAGCACCTGCCGGCCGGCGCGCACGGTTCCCACGACCGTGCCTTCGATCTTCACCACTCCCTCGGCGGTGATGTCGCCGACGACGCGCATCCCGGTGCCGATGATGGACAGCCCCGTTTCGGTATCCGGCGCGCCGTGTCCCTTCTCGGTGAAGATCGCCATGTCAGTTCTCCTGTTTCACGACCGCGAGGGGGTCGAGCGACCGGCCCTCGCGGCGGATTTCGAAGTGGAGGTGCGGCGCCGTGGACCGCCCCGAGCTGCCCGAGAGGGCGATCACCTGCCCCGCCTGCACCGAGTCGCCTTCGCGCACGAGGAGGCGGGACGCATGTCCATACATCGTCTCATACCCCCCGCTGTGCCGCAAGAGTACGAACAGCCCGTACGCGGGATCCGTGCCCGCGGCCTCCACGAGCCCGCCGCCCGCCGCCCGCACCGGCGTCCCGAGGGGCGCCGCGATGTCGATCCCGGGGTGCGACTCGGCCGGATCGCCGGGGCGCACCTGGCCGCGGGTCACGAAGCCCGGGAGGTCGAGGGGCCAGTGCGCGGGCGCCGAGGGTCCCGTCTCGTAGCGCGCCGGGGCGGCGGGAGGCCGGGCGCGCACCGCGCCGGCGCGCAGCAGGTCCGCGGTCGCGACGACCTTCTCAGGCGGCGCCTTCACCCCGAGCAGCTGGCGCAGCTCCTGGTAGTTCGCCTCCGCCCGGTTCAACGCCGCGGCGAGCTGCTGCACGCGGCTGTTCTCTTCCTCGAGCCTGGAAACTTCGCGCTCGAGCCCCGGCACGCGCGCCGCGGCCCGGGAGATCGGTCCCGCGAACGCGAAGAACAGAACGACCAGGAGCCCGAAGACGAGCGCCCCCCACTTCCCCGCTTCGAACACCCACAGCGGCACACGGTAGGTCCGCGAATCGACCTCACCGTCGGTATGGACGACGATCGTGACGCTGCGATCCTTTTTCTTCTTCTTCATCCGTCGAACGGCGCTCCGAGGATCAACTCCAAGAGGCGCGCGAGATCGTCGTTCGAATAGAAGTTGACGTGGATCTGCCCCTTGCCCTTGGCGCGGAGCGTCACGCGCACGTCCGTGCCCAGGCGCCGGCGCAGCGCGTCTTCGATGCGCCGCACTTCGGGCGCCTGCCCCACGCCCTTCTTCAGGCGCGGGCGGCGCACCGGCGCCCGGCCGCCACGCACCCGGTCTTCCACGTCGCGCACCGAGAGCCCGAGGTCCACCGCCTCCTTGGCGAGCGCCGTGGCCATGCGCGGATCTTCCAGGGCGAGTAACGCGCGGGCGTGGCCGACCGACAGCCCGCCGTCGTGCAGCAGCCCGAGCACCGCCGCCGGGAGTTTGAGGAGCCGCAGGGCATTCGCCACGGTCGAGCGATCCCGGCCCACGGCGTCGGCCACGTCCTGCTGCGCAAGGCTGAACTCTGCGATGAGCCGCTCATAGCCGCGCGCCTCGTCCACGGGCGAGAGGTCGTCGCGCTGCAGGTTCTCGACCAGCGCGAGCGTCAGCACGGTGCGGTCGTCCACCTCGCGCTTGACCGCCGGGATCTTCTTCCACCCGAGCGCCTGGCAGGCACGCAACCGCCGTTCACCGGCGATCAGCTCGAAGCCGCCGTTGCCTCCCGGCGCCGGGCGCACGACCACCGGCTGCAGCAAACCGGCCTTGCGGATGGAGGCTTCGAGCTCTTCGAGCGCGGCGGGATCGACGTCGCGGCGTGGCTGGTACGGGTTGGGGCGGATGTCGGCAATGGCCAGCTCGACAAGGCTCCCCTCGCGTTCGGCCTCCTCGCGGGTGGGTCCCAGCAGGGCTTCCAGGCCCCGGCCGAGACGACGGCGACCAGCGATGGTTTCCGTCATGCGGGCACCTCCGGCAGCGGTTCAGCGGCAGGTGGGGTAGGGGAGGTGGGGGCGGGAGGGGTCGAGGCGGCGTCGCGCTCGACGCGGCGGATCAGCTCCTGCGCCACCGCCAAATAGCTCTTCGCGCCCACCGACTGCACGTCATACAGCAGGATCGGCTTACCGAAGCTCGGTGCCTCGGCGAGCCGCACGTTGCGCGGGATCGTGATGCTGAACATCTGCGACCCGAAGTATTCCTTCGCCTCGTCGGCGACCTGCTTGCACAGGTTGAGCCGGGCGTCGTACATCGTCAGCAGCACGCCGTCGATCGCGAGCGCGGAATTGAAATTCCGCTGCACGAGCTTGACGGTGTTCAAGAGCTGCGACAGGCCCTCGAGGGCGTAGTACTCGCACTGGATCGGGATGAGGACGCTGTCGGCCGCCGCGAGCATGTTGAGGGTGAGGAGGCCGAGCGACGGCGGGCAGTCGATGATGACGTACTGGTACTGGTCGCGCACGTCACGCAGCGCGTGGCGCATCGCGGTCTCGCGCGCCTGTTTGTTGACCAGCTCCACCTCGGCGCCGACCAGGTCCTGGGTCGCGGGCACCACGTCGAGATAGGGGAAGTGCACGTGCGCGAAGCGCGTGTCGGCGAGAGCGCGGCCGTCGAGCAGCGCGTCGTACAGCGAGTGACGGATGCGATCGCGCTCGATGCCGACGCCGCTCGTCGAGTTCGCCTGCGGGTCCCCGTCGATGAGCAGCGTCTTCCGCTCCGCGGTGGCGAGCGACGCTGCGAGATTGACGGCCGTCGTCGTTTTCCCGACGCCGCCCTTCTGGTTTGCGATAGCGATGACGCGTGCCATCTTGTAAGTAGTTGCCAATAAATAAGTTATATTGCTGGCCGGTTTTAAGGGTCAAAATATACGCATGGGTACACCTGACGTAAAGAGCAAGTTTCACGTGAAACCGGGGTGATAGTTTCACGTGAAACACTGGCGCTTGCTGGCACTCCGCTGGAATCGCTGAGCTTACGCGACCCGCCGGCGCCAGCGCGCCGTCTCGACCACCAGGTTGTGGAGGTCGCTGGGCGAGACGCCCGGGATGCGCGCCGCCTGCGCGAGCGAGCTGGGACGAATTCGGTCCAGCTTCTGCCGCGCTTCCGTAGCGAGGCTCTTCAGCTCGAGGTAGGGCAGGTCCACAGGGAGCGCGAACGCCGCAAGCTCGGCGAGCCGCGCCGCCGCCTCGCGCTCGCGCGCCAGATACCCGTCGTACTTGAGTTCGATCTCCGCGCTCGCAACCGTCTGGTCGTCGGCAGCGACGGCGACGCCCGCCGCTGCGAGCAGGGCGCGCAGCGACGCCCCGGGACGCCGCGCCACGCTCGCCACCCGTTCGGGTGCGGCGAGGGTCGTCCCGGTCGCCACGAGCGCCGCCGCAGCCGCCGCTGGAGTGATCGTCGTCGCCCGGGCGCGCGCGAGCAGGTCCTCCTCGTCACGCAGCCGCCGCTCCGCCACCCGCAGCTCCGCCGGCGTCAGCAGGCCAAGCTGCTCAGCCAGCGGCACGAGTCGCCGCAGCGCGTTGTCCTGGCGCAGCAGCAGCCGGAATTCGGAGCGCGAGGTGAAGAGCCGGTACGGCTCGTCGACCCCGCGGGTCACCAGGTCGTCCACCAGCACCCCGACGTACGCGTCGTCCCGTCCGAAGACCACCGGCTCCTGGCCGTGGATCCGACGGACCGCGTTGATCCCCGCCACCACCCCCTGCCCGGCGGCTTCCTCGTAGCCGGTCGTGCCATTGATCTGCCCGGCGAAAAACAGGTGCTCGAGTGCCTTCGTCTCGAGCCAGGGAGTCAGTTGCGTCGGCGGGTAGTAGTCGTACTCGATCGCGTACCCCGGGCGGGTCATCTTCGCGCGCTCGAGCCCGGGAACGGCGCGGAGGAACTCGAGCTGCACGGCGACGGGCAGGGAAGTGGAGAGCCCGTTGACATACAGCTCCTGGGTGTCGAGGCCCTCGGGCTCCAGGAACACCTGGTGACGCTTGGCGTCGGGAAACTTGACCACCTTGTCTTCGACCGACGGGCAGTAGCGGGGACCCCGCCCGCTGATCGCTCCGCCGTACAGCGCCGATTCGCGGAGGTGGCGGCGGATGATGTCCTTCACTTCCTCGCCGGCCCACGTGATCCAGCACGGTACCTGTCGGGGCAGCTCGACCCGCTCATAGAAGGAGAAGCGGTACCCTGTCCCGTCGCCGTCCTGGCGCTCCACCTTGGACCAGTCCACGGTGCGGCCGTCCACCCGAGGCGGCGTGCCGGTCTTGAAACGTGATGTCGTAAGTCCAAGTGACTCAATATGTTGGGCGACTTCGACGGCAGGCTGATCACCGGCGCGACCGGCCGGGATCTGGGTGTCGGTGCCAAGGTGAATGCGGCCGCGCAGGAACGTGCCGGCGGTGATGATCACAGCGCGCGCCGTGTAGTTGCGCCCGTCGCCCGTCTCGACGCCCGTCACACGGTTTCCGTCCACGAGCAGCCGGGTGACCATCCCCTGCGCCAGGTCCAGCGGCGCGAGCTCCTCGAGCAGCTGGCGCACCGCCCGGCGGTAGAGGGTGCGGTCGCACTGCGCGCGCGGCGCCCACACGGCGGGACCCTTGGAGCGGTTGAGCATACGGAACTGGATCGTCGCGCGATCGGTGGCGCGGCCCATGATGCCGCCCAAGGCGTCCACCTCGCGCACGACGGTGCCCTTGGCGATCCCGCCGATCGCGGGATTGCAGGACATCTGGCCGATGGTGTCGAGGTTGGAGGTGAGAAGCAGAGTCCTGGCGTCCAGGCGAGCGGCCATGACCGCGGCCTCCGTGCCAGCATGGCCAGCGCCAACCACGATGACGTCGTAGTCGAATGTCATGCGGCAATTATACCGGCTCAGACGCCCAGACGTCGAGGTAGACGCCGAGCCGTCGGAAAGCGGAGAAGAGGTACTCCTCGCGTAGAATTGGTGCCGTGCCCTGGGCGGCGTTCTCTACATTCCCGGCCATGCCACTCCACCAGAAGCTGAAGGCTTGGCAGCATGCCCAACGGCTCGCCGTCGAATGCGTCAAGGCGGCGCGCGGCTTCCCCGACTACGAGCAGGAGGTTCTGGGTGATCAACTGCGTCGAGCGTGTTACAGCGTTCCGTTGAACATCGCGGAAGGAAGCACACGCCGCGGTACGCGAGAATACAGGCGCTATCTCGATACGGCCTGGTCATCGCTCGCGGAGGTGCAGACCGCGTTGGAGATCGCTCGAGATGTCGGATACTTGGATCCGGCTGGCTTCGGCCGCCTCGAGGCGCTTGCCATCGAGACTAGCAAGACTCTCTATGGGTTGCTCCGGAAGATCAGCGATGCTGCCTCGCGAGACTCCAAGCCCCGCTGACTGTTCTCCCCTGCCGCGTCTGCTGCGTCTGTGCGTCTCGCCTGCCGCGTCTACCTAGTCGTCTCGGCGTCTCGAAGTCTCAGGCTCTGACCGCATCGGTCAATGCGTTCCAGGGCAGCAGCGCGCACTTGATGCGCACAGGGAACTTCGAGACCCCGGCGAGCGCCCGCAGGTCGCCGAGCGACCGGTCGCGGGCCGCGGCCTCGTCGCCGTGCATCATGGCGCTCATGCGCTCGGCGAGCGCGAGGGCCTGCGGCACGGGCGTGTCCTTCAGGAGCTGGGTCATCATCGACGCCGCGGCCTGGCTGATCGAGCACCCCCGCCCGATGAAGCGCGCCTCCTTGATCACGTCCCCGTCCACGCGCAGCTGCAGGTCGATCTCGTCGCCGCACAGCGGGTTGTTGAGCGAGACGGAGTGCGTCGCGCCCTCGAGCGTCCCCTTGTTGCGGGGCCGCCGGTAGTGGTCGAGGATCAGCTCCTGGTAGAGAGCGCTGAGCTTGGGCTCAGGCGGGGACGTATCCAAACAGGGCTCCCGCCTTGACGAGCGATTCCGCCAGGGCGTCCACGTCGTCGAGTCCGTTGTACAGGTAGAACGAGGCGCGCGCCGTGGCGGCGATGTTGAGGCGGCGCATGAGCGGCTGGGTGCAGTGGTGCCCCGCGCGGACGCAGATGCCGTCCTGGTCGAGGATGGTGGCGATGTCGTGCGGGTGGATGTCCCCATAGGTGAACGACACCACGCCCGCCCGGTGGCCGCCGGGGGGAGGGCCGTACACCGTGACACCCTCGATCCGTGTCAGCTTCTCGATCGCGGCGGCGGCGAGCGCCTGCTCGTGCTCGGCGATGCGCTCGGGCCCGATGCGCGCCAGGTAGTCGATCGCGGCGGCGAGCCCGACCGCACCCTCCACGTTCGGCGTCCCCGCCTCGAACTTGTGGGGGATCTTGTTGTAGGTGGAATGGTCGTCCCACACGCGCGAGATCATCTCGCCGCCGCCGTGGTAGGGCGGCATCGCCTCGAGCAGCGCCGGCTTGGCCACCAGGGCGCCCGAGCCCATCGGCCCGAGCATCTTGTGGCCCGACAGCGCGTAGAAGTCGCAGTCGAGCGCCTGCACGTCGACCTTCAGGTGCGGCGTGGACTGGGCGCCGTCCACCACGACGACCGCTCCGACCGCGTGCGCGAGCTTCGCGAGCGCCGCCGCCGGGTTCACCGTGCCGAGGGCGTTCGAGACGTAGGGGAAGGCGACGATCTTCGGCCGCCGTTCGAGCGCCCGGCCGAAGTCCGACAGATCGATGCGCCCGTCCTCGGTGATCTCGACCATCCGCAGCGTGGCGCCCTTCTCCTGACAGAGGATCTGCCACGGCACCAGGTTCGAATGGTGATCCATCGCCGTCACGACCACGGTGTCGCCGGCGCCCACCGTCGCGCGCCCGTAGGCGCCCGCTACGAGGTTGAGCGCCTCGGTCGTGCCCCGGGTGAACACCACGCCCTCGGGCGCCCAGGCGTTCACGAACCCGGCGACCTTCACGCGGGCCGCCTCGTACGCCTCGGTGGCGCGGATCGCGAGGCCGTACGCCCCGCGATGCACGTTGGCATTGGTGGTGCGGTAGTAGTCGGCGATCGCGTCGAGCACGGCCTCGGGCTTCTGCGTCGTGGCCGCGTTGTCCAGGTACACCAGCCGGTGACCGTTCTCCCGCCGCTCGAGCAGCGGGAAGTCGGCGCGGAGGCGGGCGGCGTCGAGCATCACGCGGCCCGGCGCCGCTCGGCGCCCCCACCCCGGGCGAGCCAGGTGCGCACCAGGTAGTCGAGCAGCGAACGGACCTCCGCCGCCCGCATGCGGCCCAGGATCTCGGCGCCGAACCCGTAGGTGAGGAGGCCGCGCGCGGTTTCCGGAGACAGGCCGCGGCTGCGGAGGTAGTAGAGCTGGTTCTCGTCGATCGGGCCGACGGTCGAGCCGTGCGTGCACTTCACGTCGTCGGCGTAGATCTCGAGCTGGGGCTGGCTGTCGGCCCGCGCCTCCGTCGAGAGCAGCAGGTTGTTGTTCGTCTGCTTCGAGTCGGTGCGCTGCGCGCCCGGCCGCACGACGATGCGCCCGTTGAACACGCCGTGGGCCTGGTCGTCCAGCACGCCGTTGAAATACTCGTGGCTCTCGCAGTGCGGCTGCGCGTGGTCGATCACCGTATGGTGATCCCCGTGCTGGCGCCCTCCGAGCAGGTACAGGCCGTTCAGGGTGAGCTGCCCGCCGATCCCGGCGAGGACGGTGTGGACGTCGTGCCGGGCGAGCGCGCCGCCGAGCGTCACGGGGTGGAGCGCAAGCACGCTGTCGCGCTCCTGGTGCGCGTGGGTCGTGGCGACGTGGTACGCGTCGCGGCTCTCGCGCTGCAGCCGGAAGTACTCCGCGTGCGCGCCCTCCTCCACCACCAGCTCCGTCACCGCGTTGGTCCAATACACGCCGTCCGCAAGGCTGACGTAGCTCTCCACCACGGTCGCGCTGGCGCCGGCGCCCACGACCACGAGGTTCCGGGGGTGGGAAACGACCGGCGTGGCGCCGGATCCCGGGGGGGGAGCCGCGAGGAACACGAGGTGCAGCGGCTCGTCCAGCACGACGCCGGCGGGGACGTGGACGAACGCCCCGTCATCGAGGAACGCCGTGTTCAGCGCGGTGAACCCGTTGCGCGCGTCGCCGGCATAGCGACCCAGGTGCCGGCGCACCAGGTCCGGCTCGCGCCGGCACCCGTCCGCCAAGCTCGCCGCGCGCACGCCGCCGGGCAGCCCGTCCGTCGCCGACAGCGCGGGCACGTGCCGACCGTTCACGAACACCACCCGCCGGCGAGTGGCGCCTCGCGGCACGAACCGATCGATGTCGCGGGACGCCGGCGCGGCGGAGGGGGGCCCGGGGGGCCCGCCCGGCCGTACGAGGGCGAACCGCGTCTCGGCGATCGGGGCGACGCTCGTGAAGCGCCACTCCTCCTGCTTCATCGTCGGGAAGCCGAGCTCGGCGAACCGCGCCATCGCGCCCTCGCGGATCTGCGCGAGCCACGCCGGGGCGCCCGCCGCCCCGTTTCCGGCGAACGCCTCGAAGTCCGCGAGGTACCGCTCCTTCACGTCCGTCATGCCACCGCCGCCGGTTCGCGGAGCCAGTCGTAGCCCTTCTCCTCCAGCTCGAGCGCCAGCTCTTTGCCGCCCGACTTCACGATCCGCCCGGCGGACAGCACGTGCACGACGTCCGGCTGGATGTGCGTGAGGATCCGGTAGTAGTGCGTCACCAGCACCGTGGCGTTGTCGGGGCGGCGCAGCTTGTCCACCGTGTGCGCCACGGTCTTGAGCGCGTCGATGTCGAGCCCGGAGTCGGTCTCGTCGAGGATCGCGAGCTTCGGCTCGAGCACGGCGAGCTGCAGGATCTCGTTGCGCTTCTTCTCGCCTCCCGAGAAGCCCTCGTTCACCGGCCGGCTCAGATAGCTGTCGTCCCACCCGATCGCCTGGAGCTTCTCTTCGAGCGCATCCATGAACTCCACGGGCCCGAGCTCCTCCTGGCCGCGGTGCTTGCGGATCGCGTTCACCGCGGCGCGCAGGAAGTAGGCGTTGGTGATGCCCCGGATCGCGACCGGATACTGGAACGCGAGGAAGACGCCGTCCCGGGCCCGCTCCTCGGGGCTCATGGCGAGCAGGTCCTTGCCCTCGTAGAGCACCCGGCCCGCGGTGACCGTGTAGGCGGGGTGGCCCGCGAGCACCTGGGCGAGCGTGCTCTTGCCCGAGCCGTTCGGTCCCATGATCGCGTGCACCTCGCCCGGGCGGACCGTCAGGTCGATCCCCTTGAGGACTTCCCGGCCTTCGACCGTCGCGTGCAGGTCCTTGATCTCCAGCATCAACCGACACTCCCTTCGAGACTGATGCCGAGCAGCCGCTGTGCCTCGACGGCGAACTCCATCGGCAGCTCCTTGAAGACTTCCTTGCAGAAGCCGTTGACGATCATCGACACCGCGTCCTCGGCGGACAGGCCGCGCTGCTTCGCGTAGAAGATCTGGTCCTCGCCGATCTTCGACGTGGATGCTTCGTGCTCCATGATCGCGGTGCTGTTGCGCACGTCGATGTACGGGAACGTGTGCGCGCCGCAGCGGTCGCCGATCAGCATCGAGTCGCACTGCGAATAATTGCGCGCGTGCTCCGCGCCCTTCAGGATCTTTACGAGGCCGCGGTAGGTATTCTGGCCGCGACCCGCCGAGATGCCCTTCGAGACGATCGTCGAGCGGGTGTTCTTCCCCATGTGGATCATCTTCGTGCCCGTGTCCGCCTGCTGGCGGTGGTTGGTCACGGCCACGGAGTAGAACTCGCCGATCGAGTTATCCCCCTGGAGGATGCAGCCGGGGTACTTCCAGGTGATCGCCGAGCCCGTCTCCACCTGGGTCCAGGAGATCTTCGAGTTCCGGCCACGGCACGCACCGCGCTTCGTGACGAAGTTGTAGATCCCGCCGCGGCCCTCCTCGTCGCCCGGATACCAGTTCTGGATCGTCGAGTACTTGATGATCGCCTCGTCGAGCGCGACCAGCTCCACGACGGCCGCGTGCAGCTGGCTCTCGTCGCGGATCGGCGCCGAGCAGCCCTCCAGGTAGCTCACGTAGCTCCCCTCTTCGGCCACGATGAGCGTCCGCTCGAACTGCCCCGTCGCCGAGGCGTTGATCCGGAAGTACGTGGACAACTCCAGGGGGCAGCGTACGCCCTTCGGGATGTAGGCGAACGAGCCGTCGGTGAACACCGCCGAGTTCAGCGCCGCGAAGAAGTTGTCGTTGTACGGCACGACCGAGCCCAGGTACCGCCGCACGAGCTCCGGGTGCTCGCGGATCGCCTCGGAGATCGCGCAGAAGATGATCCCGTGCTTCGCGAGCTCCTCGCGGAACGTGGTGGCCACGGAGACCGAGTCGAAGACCGCGTCCACCGCGACACCGGTGAGACGCTTCCGCTCCTCGATCGGAATCCCGAGCTTCTCGAACGTCTCGAGCAGCTTGGGATCGACCTGCTCGAGGCTCTCGAGCTTGGGCTTCGCCTTGGGCGCCGCGTAGTAGCTGATCGCCTGGTAGTCGATCGGCCCGTACGTCACGTTCGGCCAGTGGGGCTCGGGCATCTTGAGCCAGTTGCGGTACGCCCGGAGCCGCCACTCGAGCATCCACTCCGGCTCTCCCTTCTTCGCCGAGATGAGGCGGATGACGTCCTCGCTCAAGCCCGGCGGCACGACATCGGCCTCGATGTCGGTGACGAACCCGTACTTGTACGGCTGCAGGACCTGAGCTTCGATGCCGGTGCTCATACGGACTCCCGTGGCCCCCCCGCCCCCCCTGGCTGCGGGCCGAAGGTGATGGTGTACTCGCACGCGTTGCAGCCGCTGGTGATGTGAGTGCGCCGCTCGACCGCCGCCCCGAGGACGTCCCGGAGAAACCGCTGCTCCGCCGCACACACTTCCGGAAAACGCTCGGCCACCGCGCGGATCGCGCAGTTGTGCTCGGCAAGCCGGAACGTGCCGGCCGCTTCCTGCCACTCCGCCATGTACCCCTGCTCGTTCATCAACCGGGCGACCAGGTCGACGCGTTCCGACTGGTCCGCCCCATCGAACTCGGCCAGCACCTTGCGCGTCAGCTCCCGATAGTGATCCTCGAACACCTCGACCGCCGCGGCGCGCCCGCTCTTCTCGGCCACCCACGCGAGCAGCTGCGTCAGCGTCTCCTCGTAGGCGCGCGGGAACAGCGCCTCGCCCGCCTCGCTCAGCCGGAACGCGAACGTGGGCGCGCCGACGCCGCGCTGCTCCCGGCCGTACTCGATCAACGCCGCGGCCTCGAGCTCTTTAGGTGGTGCCGAATCGCGTTGCGAGACACCCCGAGCTTGTCCGCGAGCTCTCTGGCGGTGAGCGGCTGCGCCCGCTTGAGCTCGAGCAGGACGTCGCCCCGAAGTCCTTTGTGCGCCGCGAGTTGGGAGTGAGCGTGCGTCATGACGAGCCGAATCCTAAGTCTTGTACTCGGGATTGTCAACTAAACGAAAGGAGATTTGGGCGAATTCGGAACTGGCCGCGGGGCTAGGGGTTAGGGGCTCGGGGATCGGGCTTCACACCCGACCCCCGAGCCCCTCGCCCCGAGCCCCTCAATAGATGTCCCGATTGATCCCCCGCACCAGCCGCTCATAGTCCTCCGGCGTGTTGAGGTCGTCGATCACCGCCGGGTCATCGACGGCGACCACCACGAGCTCGGGTTCGTGAGCGGAGAGGACGGCACGGGCGCCGTGGCGGCTCGCCGCCTCGCTGGTCTCGAGCTCCTCGAACAAGGCGCGGCCCCAGATCACAGGGTGGCCCCGCCGGTCCGCGAAGGCCGGAACGACGGCGGGGGCCCCGCTGCGGCGGTAAGCCTCGAGCAGGCGCTCGATGGTGGTGATGCGCACATGCGGGAGATCCACCGGCCAGGCGACGAGCCCGGAGGGGCGGAGCGGCTTCAGGGTCGCGAGCGCCGTGCGGAGCGAGCCGATGGGGCCGCTCGCGACATCGGGGTTCTCGAGGACGAGGCAGTCGTGCGCCGCGACCACCGGCCGGATGCGGGGGGCGTCAATCCCCAGCACCACCACCCGTGGCTTCAAATCAAGGGCTTCCAGGGCTTCTAGGACGCGGACGACGAAGGGTTGGCCGCGGAAGTCGAGCAGCGCCTTGGGGGTGCCCATGCGCTCGGAGCGTCCGGCCGCGAGTACGACGCCGGCAAGGGACATGGCCTACGATACCGCGAGTTGCGGGCGGGCGGCAAACCCCCAAATTGGCGGCCCATATGGCCGTCCGACGCATTCGCCAGCTCGGCGATCCCAGCCTCCGGACCCGCTGCGAGCGGGTCCACAACCCGAAGTCGGCTGCGACGCGGCTGGTCGCGGACGACCTCCGGGACACGCTGCGCGTCGCGAAGGCGAAGTACAAGATGGGGCGGGCGCTCGCCGCCCCCCAGATCGGCGCGCCGGTGCGGATCGTGTTCGTCCAGATCGACAAGCAGCGCTGGACCATGATCAACCCGGAAATCACCGATGTCGGACCGGACGACTTTCTGGTGTGGGACGATTGCTTCTCGTTCCCGAGCCTGCTCGTGCGGGTGACGCGCGCCTACCATGTGACGGTGAGCTACACCGACCCCAAGGGGAAGCAGCGGACGCTGCAGCTCGAGGGACCGATGGCGGAGCTGTTGCAGCACGAGATCGACCACCTGGACGGGATCCTCGCCTTGGACCGGGCGAGCGGGGTCGATCCCTTCGCGTTCCGATCGGAGTGGGAGAAGTTGCACGAGGCGACGGAACGGTACGGCCAGCCGCGGCCCCGTGACTTGTAACGGGGGGGCGCCCCCCGGTTTAGATTGACGGTGACAGGGGTGCCCGCCCCGGTATGGTGGGGGGGGCTGAGATCACACCCTTTGAACCTGATCCGGTTCGCACCGGCGAAGGGAGTCCCGCATGACCTGCCACACCCAGATGCATTTCGCCCGTCAGGGCACCGTCACCCCCCAGATGCAGCGTGTCGCGGAGCGGGAGGCGCTTTCTCCGGAGCTCGTGCGCGACGAGGTCGCCCGCGGGCGGCTGATCATCCCCGCGAACGTGAACCACCTCGCCAAGCGGCTCGACCCGATGGCGATCGGGAAGGTGGCGTGCGTCAAGATCAACGCCAACATCGGCAACTCGGCGGTCGAGTCGAACATCGACCAGGAGCTGGAGAAGCTCCACAACGCGGTGCACTACGGCGCCGACACGGTCATGGACCTCTCGACCGGCGGCGACATCGACGCGATCCGCCGCGCGATCCTCGAGGCCTCGCCCGTGCCCATCGGCACGGTGCCGATCTATCAGGCCGTGACCGAGGTGAAACGGGTCGAGGATCTCACGGAAGACGACCTGCTCGACATGGTGGAGCACCAGGCGCAGCAGGGCGTGGACTACGTGACGGTGCACTGCGGCATCCTGCGCGAGTACGTGGGGCTCGCCCTCGGCCGGGTGACGGGGATCGTGTCGCGCGGCGGGTCGCTGCACGCCTACTGGATGATGCATCACGACAAGCAGAACCCGTTCTACACCCGGTTCGACCGCATCCTCGACATCGCGCGCAAGTACGACGTGACCCTGTCGCTGGGCGACGCGCTGCGGCCCGGCTCGGTCGCGGACGCGAACGACCGCGCGCAGTTCGCCGAGCTCGAGACGCTGGGCGAGCTGACGACGCGCGCCTGGGCGAAGGACGTGCAGGTGATGATCGAGGGGCCGGGGCACATCCCGCTGCACTTGATCGAGATCAACGTCCGGAAGGAAAAGGAGATCTGCCACGAGGCGCCGTTCTACACCCTCGGGCCCCTGGTCACCGACATCGCCCCGGGCTACGACCACATCACCTCGGCGATCGGCGCGGCGATGATCGGCTGGTACGGCGCCGACATGCTGTGCTACGTGACGCGCAAGGAGCACCTCGGCCTCCCCAACGCCGAGGAGGTGCGCGAGGGCGTGATCGCTTACAAGATCGCGGCGCACGCCGCCGACATCGCGCGCGGCCGGGCGGGCGCCCGTGACCGCGACGACGCGCTGTCGCGCGCGCGCTATGCCTTCGACTGGAACGAGCAGTTCCGTCTGTCGCTCGACCCGGCGCGCGCGCGCGAGCTGCACGACGAGTCGCTTCCCGCCGAGTACTTCAAGTCGGCCGAGTTCTGCGCCATGTGCGGGCCGAAGTTCTGCTCGATGCACATCACGCGGGAGATCGAGAGAAAGCTGGGACGGGGGACGGGGGAGGAGGGACGGGTGCCGGAGGCGGTGCCGGCGGACTGAGGGTAGTGGAGTCTGAGAGGAGGGGCATCCGCCACGCTAGGTCATCGGAGCCACGAATTGCAATGGGCGCGCTCAGCGTTCCCTCTCACCCTCCGGCGGCTGGAGCTCGCCTTGCCACTTCGCCAAGAATCGTGCGAACCTGTCTGGATCGGAAGCCGTAAGCCTTTGACGACGCACCATGCCATCGTATATCCGTGCGGCTTCCGCAGCATCCTCGGGCGTGAACAGCCCGTCTGCAACGGCCTGCCTGAGCATTTGGTCCACCCTACCCGGCCACACTAGCGACCGCAGGTTCGACACACGCTCAATCAAGAAAAACGCCTCCGCTCGAGTCGGCGTTCTCGGGTAATGCTCAAGAAAGTGCTTGGTCGCAGCGGTGATACCTAGGACGCCCTTATCAAACCGCACAGATGAGAGATACAGGTCCAGAATAGTGCCCTTCGTGGAAATCTGCTCGAACCACAATGCCAACAAGAGTTCTACGATCTTTCGACGCACTAGCTTGTGAAAGTCAACAATGAAGAGGGTACGCACAAGCTGTTGAGTGATGGTCGACCCGCCAGAGCGCGGCTTCAGGCCGACTAACCCCGCGAAGGCTCTCCCAAGAGCCTTTGCACTAATCCCCCCATGTTGATAAAAGTCACGGTCCTCAATGAACAGCAGAATCTCCTTAGTGGGGCCGAGGTCAACCTTTAAACGCCCCGTTTCGTAGGTCGCGAGTTTCGCGCGGTAGATGACGTATTCGAAATCGGGTACGAGCCGGAGCCGAAGAACCTTCGCTATGACCTTGGACACACTTAGGAGTCCACGTTCGTGCGTGTCGTAGAGCGCCCTCCTGTACATGTACGCGAGAACAAGAATCCATATTACGGCGGAGCCTACTGCCACCGTTTCTTGTGAGGCCGGAACGCGCCAACCCGGAAGTCCTTGCAGGAGTGCTGCGACGAGGAGGAGGAGAATCGCTGCTGAGAAAACTGCTATTACCCAAAATGGGTACGCGACCGAGGTTGTCCAGCCCGGAAACATTCGCATTGCGAAGGGCTGATCCGCGCCCTCGGTGCGCCAGTTAGGAAGGACGAGCTGAAGGCTACCGTAGCTGAGGCCAAGCATTCGCCTCAAGACGACAAGCTTGCGCGAACTGAATACCATAACCTTTTGTCTGTCGGCGAAGTAACGCACAGTAGTGATGGCAAAAGTCATAACCAGCACCATCAATACGACTAACAGAGTTTGGACATCCAGAACACGTGGCAGCTCTTGTCTGACAGTCGCAACGACTCGGTCAAGGAGTCCTAGGGTGAGGGAACCGAACGCGGCAGAGACTAAGACCGTCACATTCGCCGCGTTCATGTATATGCGTTCTGCTGACTCGAGAGTCCGGGAAGCTGCTTTGTACTCTTCCAGAACGACTGATGGATCGGAAAAGCGATATGTGGGAAAGTGCTGCTTCCAGTCTCCTGTTTCAGCCAACCCACCATCGTCGCGTTGCGCCCCGTCGATCACAGCCATCGTGCTCTCCGCCGCCAGGTGAGGACCTGCTCAAGCTCGCCTAAGTTACCGTCTGCGGGGGAGCGAGCCAGCAAAATCCGCACGTACTGAGAGCAGATCCAAGTCAGCCGAGTTCTGCGCGATGCGCGGGCCGAAGTTCTGCTCGATGCACATCACCCGCGAGATCGAGCGGAAGCTCGACACCCGGGACGCGGTGCCGGCGGACTGAACGTGCGGCTTCAGTGCCAGGCAACAGTTCCCAACGCAGCGGCGAGCCGTTCCAAGGCTCGCCGCTTGTTGCTCGCTCTTGTTGCTCGTTCCCCGTATTGTATATTGAGATGAGCAATACTGTTGGCGAGATGTAACACACGAATTGACAAGACATTATGCCGAGCGACGGCGAGTTGTTCAATCTGTTTGAGCAGGCGCTACAGGCGTACAACCCCTGGTGGCACGGAGTGTCCCGCGACACGCCGTCATTCCGTCGCCCCCTATTCGAAGAGCTCCTGCAGGATGCGGCTGAGCTGCGCCAAATCATTTCGCTTACCGGTCCGCGGCGGGTTGGGAAGACCACGCTGGTTTTGCAGGTCATTCAGCACCTCATTGGCAACAAAGGAGTTTCACCGTCCCGAATCGTCTACTACTCCCTCGACGACCCTATTCTCGCCCGCATCCCCGAGGGGCCGCGTGCCATCGATGCGATTGTCGAGCGTTTCTTTGACCTGCGGACCCGGAAGCCAAGGGAAGGCGTCCAAGCGCCCATCTATGTCTTCCTGGACGAGATACAGCGGTTCGACAGGTGGGAGCTTCACCTCAAGAAGTACTACGACCTGGAGCTTCCAATCCGCTGGCTAGTCACGGGCTCCGCTTCTTCCCCGATCTTCAAAAAAAGCCGGGAAAGCCTGTTGGGGAGGATCAAGGATCACCATCTCCTCCCGTTCTCATTTCGCGAGTACGTTCTGTTCCGCACTCAAGATCAGAGGGCGCTACAAGAGATCGTCGCGTCGGGCACGCGAATCCGCGAGGATGTCTTCCGAAGCTCTAGCGGCCGCCGCCTAGCGGGGTCCGCAGCGGAATTTCAGAGGGCTTTGATTCCGCATCGCGACTTCCTACAGAACGCGTTCCCAAAATTCCTTGTGTGCGGTGGCTTCCCAGAAGTGTGGGACCTGCCTGATGCGATTCGGCGTCAAGAGTACCTGTTCGACAATCAAGTCCAAAAGGTCATCTTCGAAGACCTCTTCTACGCCACTCAGTTCCGAAAGCCGGAAAACATCAGGCGCTTTTACCTCTACCTGATCACGCGTCCTGGTGAAGAGATCCGTATCGACGCGGTTGCAAGCGAAATAGGGGCGAGTCGGGTGATGCTCGAACGCTATCTACCGCTGCTCGAAATGACCGATCTTGTGAAGACGATTCAGAAGTTTACGCGCAAGCCGCTGAAGGTGAAGCGAAGCAATCTCAAGGCATATCTCGTCGACCTCGGGATTCGAAACGCGGTGATGAAACTCGACGAGCGCCTCCTGCAAGACGACGGGCTGCTGGGAAAGTACGCGGAGAACCTTGTGTTTCGCACCGCGCTCGCGTGGCGCGAGCAGTTGGAACTCTCTTACTACCGCGACCGTGAGAAGGAGGTCGACTTCGTAGCAACCCTGGCGGCGGATCGCTTCTTGCCGATCGAGGTGAAGTACACTACTCAACCCAGAGCGCCGGGCTACTTGCGCGAGTTCACCGAACATCTGCAGCAGGACCTAGCCCTCGCGATCGGCCGAAATGTTGAACCAGAGTGGCACGATCCAATCGTTGACCTGGGACTGCTCGAGTTCTTGCTCATCTTCGGATAGGCGCGGTACGTCGCGAGACTGCGGGCTTCCTGTCACTCCCCCACAAGAGCGAAGGCCCGCACCGGAAAGCTCCCCATCCCCTTCACCTTCGCCGGCACCGCGAAGAACCGAAAACCGGCGTCCGGCAGGGCACTCAAGTTGCACAGATGCTCGACGATCGGGATCCCGGCGCCGAGCAGGATGGCGTGGGCGGGCCTGGTGCCATCCTTGTCGTCGTCGATGTTGAGCGAGTCGACCCCGACGAGTGCCGCACCGGCCGCAACGAGATGCTCCGCCGCGGCGCGCGTCAGGAACGGATGGCCCGCGCCGTATCGCTCGGTGCGCCAGTGCGCGTCCCAGCCGGTGTGAACCACCACCGCTTTACCACGCAGGTCGCGCCCCGCGAACGCGTCAGCGTCGAGCGCCCGCCCGGACCTGTCCGTCGCGCGGATCACCACCCCGTCGAGGTCCGCGACGGCCTCGAGGGAGTAGTCCGCGACGTCGGCGCCGCCCTCATACCGGTGAAACGGGGCGTCGATGTACGTCCCCGTATTCGCGAGCAGCTCGACGATGCCGATTTGGAAAGTGGTCCCCGGCGCGTAGCGGGCGCGGGAGGCATCCCGCGACAGCCAGTCGCCGATCACCGGCGCCGGCAGGCCGGGATAGGTGACCATCCCGTGCTCGATCTCGTGACTCAGGTCCACGAACTGCCGCACGTTCAGTCCCACCAGCAATACAGCGCCTGCGACGTCCGCAGCTCGCCCGCCAGCGCCGCGACGGACCCCGTTCCCTGATCCACGATGTCTGGACAGAAGGCGTAGAAACGCCGGGCGAGCGCGTCGGGATCGCGAATCGCGCCGCGGAACCGGCCCTCCACCCAGTCGAACCCCATCCCCGTGAGGACGAAGGAGTGGTCGCGCTCGAGCGCCCGCAACCACGCGACGACGCTGTCCGGTCCGAAGCCGTAGTTCCAGCCGTTCGTCCCCATCAGCCGCAGGATCTCGTACGGGTCGCGGCCCGGGAACAGCGCGACCACGTCCGGCCGGCTGTCGATGCCGTAGTGCTGCTCCGAGCGGAACAGGTAGAACCCGCGCTCGAGAAAGCGCGGCTGCGCGGCCGCGATCAGCTGCGGCGCGCTGGCGGCGCGAACGTCGACGACGAACCCCGCCGTGCGCAGCGAGTCGCCCAGCGTGTCGACGCCGAACAGGGGCCGCGCGGGCGCGCCAGCCAGCCGCCCGAGCGCGCGGACGGCGCCGGAAAAGTCGTGCGGCACGGTGAACCCCGCGGGAACCCGCGACGACGCCGGCGCCCACCGGTCGAACGCCGGTGCCAGCCGGCGGCCGAACGCGAAGAGCACCAGCACGCCCAGCAGCGCGACGAAGTTCCAGCGCAGCGGGTCCGGACTCGCCGGCGCGGGAATGGGACGCCGGTCCGCTCCCGCCGCCCCCGCCATCCCGAGCTCCCGCAGCAGGATCTCGGTGCGACGCCGCACCAGCCAGCGCTGCACCGAGCGCATCGGCTCGAGCAGCTTCCAGCTCATGAGGAAGGCGCCCTTCCACGTGGGGCGGAACGCCTGGGCGCGCTCGTCCAACCGGTAGTAGCCGATCGCGACCTGGTTGGTCATCTCGCGCACCAGGGCCGCGCTCAGAAAGGCGGCGGGATCGTCGCCCGGCTCGAACGGCAGGACCTCGACTCCCCGGTACCGCCGCTCGAGCAGGGCGCGGTTCACCCGCCGGAGGCGGGCCGGATCGCGCACCCACGGGAGCCACGCGACGATGCGGGCCGGCGCCCGGCCGAACACGGGCGGCAGTGGGTTGTTGTTGACGGAGAGCTGCCGCCCGTCGGCGAACTTGGTGATGAACTCGACGAAGCACGTCGCGGTGCGCGCCTTCCGATGCGTCGAATCCCCCGCCCCCGCAAGGGCCCCCTCCCCCCCGGTCCCGCCCGCGAGCAGCACGACCCGCGTCCGGCTGGTCCCCTCCACCCGGTACAGGTCGGCCACGGGGCGGCACCCTTCCGACAGGAGCGCGTCGACGGTCTGCCGCAACAGCGCCGTCACGTCTTCGCTCAGCCCGTGCCGCGCCGCGTCGTACGGCTCGAAGACCGGCCGCGCGGGCGTGCGTTGCGTGAAGCGCACCAGAACCGGACCCAGGGTATACGGCAGGACCGCGAGAACGAAGAGCACCAACAGCATCACGTCGAAGAGCACGGAACACCCCTCAGGCGGACGGTGGAGCTTGCGCCCCCGGCAGCACACGCGCGAGCGCCTTGAGCAGTTGTCCCTCCGGCGTCCCGCCGTCGGCCGCTTCTGCGAGCACGACCGCGAACCGGCGGCGGAGCAGGGGATCCCGCATCGCCTGCGCCGCGAACTGGATGGTGAGCGGAATGAACCAGGAGGCCCCGCGTGCGCCGGCCCCGGCGCGCGCTACGGCCGCGTACTGCTCGAACAGGGCGAGGAGGAATGCCCCCTTGGAGCGGAACTGGCGGTAAATCGCACCCTTCGTGAAGCCCGCCGCCTGCGCGACGTCGTCGAGGGATCCGAACTCGAGCCCACGGTCCGCGAACAACCGCAGACCGGCCTCGAGCAGCAGCGACCGGGTCTCCGCCTTGCGCCTCTGCCTGACGATACCCATCGGTATCTACGATACTACTAAGAATCACAAACGGCAAATCCCGCCCGCCTGGACAAACGTTGAGATACGTTCCGGTATCCCAACGTGGCTCTAGAGCGGGGCGGTGACTCGAAGATTTGCGCCGGCTCGTGCCTTCGCCAAACATTGGGCGGCGCCCCAGCCCCACTCCTCACGTTCCCGGAGGCAGCGGATGAGCGATCCAGCGGGCGGCGATCTCCAGTTCGACCGTGCCGACCGAGCCGGGCAGCCCGCGGGGCTCACGTGCGCGGTGTGCAAGCAGCCGGTCAAGACCACCTACTTCGAGATCAACGGTCACGTCACGTGCCAACGCTGCCGCGGCACCGTCATGGCCGCCTGGAACCGCGGCTCGCCGGGCGCGCGCTTCGCGAAGGCGCTGGCGTTCGGCGCCGGGGCCGCGGCGCTCGGCGCCGCGCTCTACTTCGGGATCGAGGCCCTGACCGGATACGAGTTCGGCTTGGTGGCGATCGTCGTCGGGTTGATGGTGGGCGGGGCGGTGCGCAAGGGATCGAACAGGCGCGGCGGGTGGCGCTACCAGGCCCTGGCGATGTTCCTCACGTACAGCGCCGTGGCGGCGACCGACTCCTCGATGATCGCGCGGGAGCTGAGCACGGAGGCCCGGGCGAGCGCCGACTCGGTCCGCGCCGCGGCCGACTCGGGCCCGGCGCGGGCGGGCGCCTCGCCCGCGACGACGCAGTCCCGACTGGGACCGCTGGCCATAGTGTTCGGACTCGCGGTCCTCGTCGCGTTCGCGTACGCGGCGCCGATCCTGATCGGGGTCGTCAGCCCGATCCACCTGCTCATCGCCGGCTTCGCCCTGTACGAAGCGTGGAAGCTGAACAAGGGCGCCGCGCTCCACGTCACGGGACCGTACCAGGTCGCTGCCGGCAGCGCGCCCGCGTAGCCTTCTTACCTTTGGCTTCCGTCTGCCCCCAGTGTGGGACGCAGGTCGCCCCCGCGCTGCTCGCCTGCCCGTCGTGCAACCATCTCGTCCACGCCGACACACTGAAGCGGCTGGCCGCGCAAGCCGAGCAGGCCGCGCAAGCGGCGGATGCGAGCGCGGCGCTGGCCGCGTGGCGACAGGCGCTCGACCTCCTGCCGCGCGACTCGACTCAATACCAGGCGGTGGCCGCCCGCGTCCAGGACCTGAGCCGCGCCGTGGACGGGCAGCCCGCCGGCGCGAAGGCCAAGTCGGGCTGGGCGAAGGGCGCGGCGGGCCTCGGCGCGCTCGGCGTGCTGCTCGCAAAGTTCAAGTTCGCCGTCGTGTTCGTCCTCACGAAAGCCAAGCTGCTGCTGCTCGGCCTCACGAAGGCGGGGACGCTCTTCAGCATGCTGCTCTCGGCGGGGGTGTACTGGACGATCTGGGGATGGAAGTTCGCGCTCGGCGTCGTGCTCTCGATCTACATTCACGAAATGGGTCACGTGCAGGCGCTGCAGCGTTACGGCATCAAGGCCACGGCCCCGATGTTCATCCCCGGCCTCGGCGCCGTGATTCGCCTGAAGCAGTACCCGCGGAGCCCGCGGGAGGACGCACGCGTCGGGCTCGCGGGTCCCATCTGGGGGCTCGGCGCCGCGGCCGGGGCCTACGTCGTGTCGCTCGCGACCGGTCTCGGCATCTGGGCGGCGATCGCGCACTTCGGCGCCTGGGTGAACCTGTTCAACCTGCTCCCCGTGTGGCAGCTCGACGGCGCCCGCGGCTTCCGGGCGCTGACGCGGATGCAGCGCTGGATCGCAGTGGCTGTGATCGGGCTGATGTGGTTCCTCACCCGCGAGGGGCTGCTCGCGCTCCTGTTCGTGGCGGGCGCCGCGACCACGGCGTTCGGGCAGGCGGCGGAGGAGCCCGACCACACCGCCCTCGGGCAGTATGCCTGGCTCGTTGTGACTCTGTCGCTGATGACCCTGATTCGGGTGCGGCCTTGACTGGGGTTGGCCCCAATCTAAGTTTTGCGTCTGGGGCGCCGACACACCGGCCAAGGGCGCCTTTTTTGTTTTGGGAGATTGAATGCCTTACATCATCGCGGAACCGTGCATCAACGTCAAAGACCGCTCGTGCGTCGACGTGTGCCCGGTAGATTGCATCTACGAGGGCGAGGACCAGCTCTACATCCACCCCGACGAGTGCATCGACTGCGGTGCGTG
>WNFU01004628.1_pt1 | contig 24882 bp, 25 predicted proteins | sample 5400121 | NCBI WGS metagenome assembly WNFU01 (sample SAMN13153360, study PRJNA577476) | soil metagenome | isolation source: 100 cm soil or saprolite under grassland replicate 1 | place: USA:California | collected 2016-06-15
CAGAAGCAGGTCGCGCAGGAGCTCTCGATCAGCCGCAAGACAGTCGGGACGCACATGAGCCACATCTTCGAGAAGCTGGGCGTACACAGCCAGGGGCAGGCGGTCGCAGCCGCGCATGAGCTGGATTTGCTCGGCCCGTTTCTCTCGCAAAGCGGGCGTGGTGACTGACCGAGTTCGCGTGCGGGGGTGGTCGCGAGCGCCGCTCTGCACGGTCTGCCCACCGCCGAAGTGGTCGAGGTCTTGGGCAAGGCGCAGTGATCGCGGTCGTGCACGAGATTCGCCTCGCAGCAGCCCAGAAAGACGCGCTCGTGCGCCTGCTTCGTTCGAGCCGCGGCGAGGGGCCGACCGCGATCGTCGCGCGCCTGCTCTGGTGCGAAGGAGAGACGGTGCACCTGATCGCCCTCTGGGAGAGCAGCGACGCGCTCGACCGCTACCTCGCGACCGCCGAGGTACCCGCGGTAGCGGAAATATGCTCGCGATGCTCGGCGCGCAGGCGCCGCGGATCGTCGAGGTCGCGGAGTACGGCTAGCTTGAGTGCACATCTGCGATCTCCTTCCGCTGGCCGACGCGCAGCCAGCTGCTGATTGCCTCGAGCTCGCGGGCGAAGGAGCGGCAGCTGCCACAGCAGCGCAGATGCTGCGCCAGCCTCTCACCCCCACACACAGTCAGCTCGCCATCGAGCTGGAGCGAGCACGCGAACCGCGCAACCCGGCAGTCGCCGACCATACTGTCCAGGCGAGCTGCGAGCAGTGCTAAGCGCTCGCCGTGGACGATGGCGCGGGCTCGGCAGCCACCTTCCGCTCTTGGCGCAGATGCATCAGCCGCGCAAACCGCGCCCATTTCACCCGTCGTGCTGGTGCACGGCCGAGCCGCGCCGTGCGTGCAAGCCGCTCCTGCGCCGCCTCGCGCAGAAGGTCGGCCTGGTGCTGTCGAGCGATCTCCTGGTGAAAATAGGAAAGCGACGCCATCGGGAACCTCCCCAGCCGTTGCCGTGCCTGAAGAGCACAGCTGTTGTCGGTGATCAGAGCAGCCGCGGCCGCCCGCCCACAATCGGCTCTTTGCCCGATATCCGCCCTGGTGCCGACGAGCGGCGACTGCACTAACGCCCTAGGGCCGCGCGTCGGGCTCCTGCAAGTTGGAACGGTCGGTGCGAATGGTCGGTGCGTGCCGGTCGAGCGCCTGGCTGTTGGGGATGGTCGCTGGCGGCGGCGGCGACCTCGGGTGCGAGTGTGCGCTGCGCCGGGTTTCCGACCTGAAGGGCTCCATAAAAGGCTCCATACCTGGCTCATACTGCACCGCCTGCAAGTTGAGCCGAACTGAAAAGGTGAAAAGGACCGGTTTACAGGGCTTTTGCAGAGCCCTCTGACGGACTCGAACCGTCGACCCCCTCCTTACCATGGAACCTCTCAGGCAACGGGTCGCAACCCACGGCAACGGTTTTGGCTTGTCTGTGCCGTCTTAGAGGCTGTGCCGTTTGCCAGCGATTGCCACGGGTTGCGACCGCTGGGCTCCATAGAGGCTCCATCCTTCGTTGCCTGTACTGACTACGAGTGCAGAAGCGCTTCCTGCGCCTGCGCTGCGGGCTCCGGCCTGGGTGGTAGCCGGTTCATCGAGACATGCTCATCGGGCTGGCTGGGGAGCGAAGCGGTGGCGTGTTTGGCTGAACGTGCCCTTGCCGAAGGCGAGCACCTTGGTTGGCTCCACCTCGAAGACCAGTGCGCGGCCGTGCTCGTGCTCGAAGGCTCCGTCTCCGACCTCATAGCGCCAGCGCCCGTCCCACTTCCTTCCCCAGCCGCTCGCAAGCCGTCGGAGCTTCGGGGCATCGGTCACCCTGACCGCGGTGCCTTCGACGACGATGTCGGTTCCGCGTTCCCACTCGTTGCACCCGGTCGTCAGGACGACGTGCGGGTTGTGTGTGAGGTTGACGGCTTTCTGCTCGCTCGGGCCGGTGCAGAAGTAGATCGCGTCGTCGAGCCAGACCGCTACGAGCGGCGTCGTGTGCGGTCTGCCGTCGCGGCGGACGGTTGTGATCCAGAAGAGCTCGGCCTCTTCGAGCGCCCGCCGCGTGTCGTCCCAGCTCGTGGCGACAGCGTCGGCGTCGCTGAACCTTGTGTCCAGTGTGGTCTCCGGGGCGCTCATCGAAACTCCCTCACCGGGCTGGGGGTAAGCACCTTCCAGTGCCCCTCGGAGACGACCTCGACGCTGCCGTCGGTCACTTTGATGGCGGTCTCGTCGTCGATCGCGTACGCCGGACCCGACAGCCCGGCCGCCCAGCGTTCTGCGTTGGCCATCGTGTTCGAAGGGAGATCCTCGTTGTTCAGGTGCGGGAAGATCGAGAAGTCGACGATCCCGAGCGTTTCGTCGCCGCCGGTGGGCGACTTCCAACCGACGAAGTCCTCCCCGATCCTGGGGGTCATCACCATGCTCCCGGCGCTCATTCCCACCCAGACCGTCTCGTCCAGCGACGGCAGCAGGTCTGCCAGCCCGGACTGCCGCATCCAGTGGCACAGATACACGGCATCGCCGCCTGAGGCCAGCAGGACGTCGGTCTCCTGCACCAGGGGAACCCAGCGTTCTTCGTCGATGCTGGGCAGCGCGGTCAGCTCCAGCACTCCCAACGACTTCCACCCCAGCTCGCACATGGGGCAGCGGGGCTCTCGTCCGCTGATGAACTCCCATGCCTTCACGCCGGGACCGACCCAGGGGTGCCCGTACATCGCGGTGGGGATGCAGAGGGCGCTGGACTCGCTGATCGGCTTGCCCAGCAGGTCGACTAGCGCGTCGTTGATGCTCGGGTTCTTGATGCCAGCGGACGTGAGAAGAAGCTTCATGCGGTCTCCTGGGGGTCGTTGCTGCAGGGCGAGAACCTCTGGGCGCTTACGGATCCGTACGCGGTGGAGACTGGCAGAGCACCAAAAACTCATCGGCTCCGGTCAGATCCAGCCTCACGTCTTCAGGGCACATTCCCGCCCGCGGCCCCACGCGAGTCGCCTGAGCTTCAGGAATCGACGGCGCCGCTCAGGAACGCACGCGCTCGAGCACCTTGACGTTCAAGAAGGCCGGCGGAGCGGAGCTCGAGGACTGCCGAGGAGTTCCGCGCGCACCAACCGGGACCAGGGCCCGAGACTGGGCCGTTGAAGACAGCCGAATAAGGAGAACGGAGATGGGAAGGATCGTGGTCAGCGAGAACGTCTCGCTCGACGGAGTCGTCCAGGACCCGACTGGTGACGAGGGCTTCAAGCGCGGCGGGTGGTTCGGCCAGATTGGGGACGAGGACCGCGAAGCGTGGGCCAAGGTCGAGTTCGACGAGGCGCTGAGCACCGAGGCGCTGCTGTTGGGTCGGCGGAGCTACGAGTGGTTTGCGGCACGGTGGCCATCCCGGAGTGGCGAGTGGGCGGACAGGTTGAACAGCCTGCCCAAGTACGTCGTTTCCTCCACTCTCGTCGATCCCGATTGGAACAACTCGACCGTCGTAAGAGGCGAGGTGGTGAGTGAGGTCTCGAAGCTGAAGCAGTCGCTAGACGGGGAAATCGTCGTCTATGCCAGTCGTCAGCTCGTGCGCACGCTGATGGAGCACGACCTGGTCGACGAGTTGCGGCTGATGGTCTACCCAGTCGTGCTCGGGGCCGGCGAGCGCCTCTTCGGCGATACCAGCAACAAGAAGTCCATGCGCCTCCTCGACACCCGGGCCGTCGGTGACGGCCTCGCCTACCTCACCTACGAACTCGTCCGGGGGGCCTAGCCGTCGTCGGACACCGCCGACATGTACGTCGGCTGTGTTATCGGCTCGGGCGGTAGGCGGAGGAGTCGCCGCACGGGGTCGGGCAGCCACCAGTTCCAGCGGCCGAAGACGGACACGAGGGCGGGCACGAGCAGTGTGCGGACGACCGTGGCGTCGAGGAGGACCCCGGCCGCGAGTCCGGTCGCGAGGACCTTCACCTCGACAGGCGCCGCGGTGGCCATGGAGGCGAACGCGAAGAAGACGATGAGCGCCGCGCTGGTGACCAGTCGGCCCATCCGGGCGAGCCCGCGAACGACGGCCTCGTCGGTGGAGCCGCTGCGGTCGTACTCCTCGCGCATGCGGGCGAGGATGAAGACCTCGTAGTCCATCGAGAGCCCGTAGAGGAAGGCGAAGACCATCATCGGCGCCCAGAACTCGATCGCGCCGGGTGCCTCGGTGCCGAAGATCGCCTCGGCGCCGACGCCGTGCTGCCAGACGAGCGTGATCACGCCCCAGGTGGCGAAGACGGAGAGGAGTTTGAGCGCGATCGCCTTGAGCGGCAGCAGGAGCGAGCGGAAGGCGCGCGCGAGCAGGACGAGGGTGACGAGCGAGATGAGGGTGAGCATGAGCGGGAAGGCGCCGTAGACGTCGTCGACGAAGTCTTCGATCTCGGCGGTGGAGCCGCCGACGCTAGTTGCCTCGAGGGAGGCGGCGCGCTCGCGCACGGCGGCGACGATCTCGCGGCCCTCCTGCGAGTTGGTGTCGACCGTTGCGTAGACATCGAGGACCGCCCGCCCGTCGCGGGTCCAGGCGGGGCCGGCCGAGGCGACCGTAGCGCGGACGCCGTCGACGGCGGCGAGCGCACGGGCGGTCTCGTCGCGCGCCTCGGCCGGGGTGAGGACCTCGATCGGCGCGAGTGGTGCCGCGCCGATCCCCGAACGCTCGAGCACATTCAGCGCTTCGCGCGCCCGGCCGCTCTCGGCCAGCTTGTCCGCCTCCGGGAGCCCGAGCAGGATACCGCTCGCGACGACGACGAGGGCGACGAGCGCGGTGGTTCCGGCGGCGGCGGCGAGCCAGCGGCCGCGGAGCACGAGGCGGGCCCAGCTCGTCCAGTGCCGCTCGGCCCGTTCGGTTCGGCGCAGTCGGCGCCGGTCGGCGCGGGGGCCGAGCGTTGCGAGCACGACCGGAAGCAGGGTGAGCGCAACCGCGACGGACACGAGCGGGATGAGCAGGCCGCCGTACCCCATCGAGCGCAGGAGGGGGACGGGCAGCGCGATGGCGGCAACCAAGCCGATCGCGACCGTCAAGCCGCTGAAGACGACGGCTTGACCGGCGGTCGCCATCGCAGTCTCGATCGCGTGCTCGTTACTGGCGCCGGCGTCGCGCTCCTCGCGCCAGCGCGTGACGACGATGAGGGCGTAGTCGATCGCGAGCCCGAGGCCGATCAACGCGACGAGGAAGACGACGATGTCGGAGACGTCGGTGATCGACGCCACGCCCCAGACGGCGAGCATCGTCGTCGGGATCGCGACCAGCGCCATCACGAGCGGCACGAGCGCGAGCGCGGAGGCGAAGACGAAGGCGAGCACGACGAGCGCGGCAACGCCGGCGAGCAGCGTTTCCACCAGCACGCCGGTGCCGCCGCCCTCGTCGCTGCTCGCGCGATCGAGCACCGGCCTTCCCGTCAGCTCGACCTTCGCGCCGCCGACTCGCGAAGAGTCGACGACCTGCTGGGCCGCGTCGATGACCGCGGTATCGAATTGATCCTGCTCGCCGGCGGCCTCGACGGGCGGGTGGACGACAACGAAGGTCGTCCGCCCGTCGGCGGAAACGAAGGCACGGCTGCCGGTCGAGCCGTAGGAGGCCGTTCGTGCGCGCGGCACACGCTCTCGGAAGCCACGCTCGAGCGCACGGAGATCCCCGCGTACCGCGTCGCTCGCCACGGTCGTCCCTTCCGGCAGCTGGACGACGGCGACCAGCGTCGGCGTCGTGCCCCCAGAGCCGAACAGCCGCTCGATCTCCTGGTTGGTCGCGAACGCTTCGCTTTCGGGCATCGAGAAGCTCGTCTCGAGCGCCTCCGACGCCCGTCCGGAGCCGACGAGACCGGCGAGCGCGACGACGATCCAGAACACGGCGACGAGGCGCTTGTGCGCGAGCACGAAGCGGGTCAGCCCGCTCACCTGCTCTCCTCCCGCTCGCGCAGGCTGCGCAACTCGGCCAGCACCTGCTCGATCGCCGCTGCCGTCCGCGTCTGGACCGCGAGCGATTCCTCCGCGAGCTTCCGGTACTCGGTCTCGCGCGACCCGGTCATCCGCGTCCGCCAGGTGGCGAGCAGCTGCCAGACGGCGACGATGATCACGCTGCCGACGAGCGCGATCCCCGCGATCGCGATCGCCGCCTCCGGCCAGCTGTCCTGTGTCTCTACTGCCTGCGCCAAGAACATGCTTCGACTCCCTTCGTTCGTCCGGGCTTGCGGCAGAAATGGTCGGCCGGAGCCCGTCTGCGCGCATCGGCGCAGCGCGGACACTTCGCCTGCGCCCGCGACCGTACGTCGGGCTCGACGGCTACTGCGTCGGGCGTACGAGGCCGGTCTCGTACGCGATCACGACCAGCTGCGCGCGGTCGTGCGCGCCCAGCTTCATCATCGTCCGGCTGACGTGCGTCTTCGCGGTCGCGGGGCTGATGACGAGACGCTCCGCGATCTCCTGATTCGAGAGCCCCTGGGCGAAGAGCGCCAGCACTTCGCGCTCGCGCTACGTCAGATCCTCCAGTCGCTCCGGCGCCGGCCGGTGGCGCCCCGGCTGAGCGACGAACTCGCGGATCAAGCGGCGGGTGACGCTCGGTGACAGGAGCGCGTCGCCGCGCGCGACCACACGTACCGCGTCGCGCAGCTCATCGGGCTCGACATTCTTGAGCAGGAACCCGCTGGCGCCCGCGTGCAGCGCCTCGAACACGTACTCGTCCAGCTCGAAGGTCGTGAGCATGATCACCCGTACCTCCGCGAGGTTCGCGTCCGCTGTGATCTGGCGGGTCGCCTCGAGCCCGTCGACGCCGGGCATGCGGATGTCCATCAGGACGACGTCCGGGCGCTCCTTCCGCGCGTAGGCGATCGCCTCCGTCCCGCCGGCGGCCTCCGCGACCACCTCGATGTCGGCGGCGCGCTCGAGCAGCGCGCGGAAGCCGGAGCGGACGATCGTCTGATCGTCCGCGAGCACGACGCGGATGCTCATCCTGCAGGGCGGTCGGTCGGAAGCCACGCTCGCACCCGGAACCCTCGATCCGGCGCTGGCGCAGGGCCAGCCTCGAGCCGGCCGCCGGTCGCCGCGGCGCGCTCGCGCATGCCCACCAGCCCGTATCCCTCCGCCTCGGCGGCCCGCCTGTTCGCGTTCCCGCGGCCGTCGTCGTCGACCTGCACAACGACCGCATCCGGCTCGTAATCGATCGAGACGGTCGCGCGGCTGGCGCCAGCGTGACGCACGACGTTCGTCAGCGACTCCTGGACGATCCGAAACGCCGTCAGATCGACGATCGCCGGGAGCGCGCGCACGACGCCGGAGATCGAGAGATTCACCTGCACGCCCGCACGCGCGGCGGCCTCCACGGAGCTCCTGCAACTGCGAGAGCCGCGGGGCCGGCGAACGTGGAGCGTCGCGAGGGCCGCGCAGGACGCCAACGGTCGCTTTCAGCTCGCTCAATGCCTCTCGACTCTGCTCCCGAATGGTGCGGAGCGCCGCCCGCGCCTCCGCTGGCGATTCGTCGAGCGCCTCCGCCGCGACACCAGCCTGAACGCCGATCAGCGCGACTGTATGAGCAAGGTCGTGGAGCTCGTGCGCGATCCGCAAGCGCTCCTGCTCCACCCGGCGCCCGGCCTCGCGTTCCCGGTCGGCCTCGGTACGGCGCAGCCGCTCCTCCACCTCCCCCATCCACGCCCGCCGCGTACGCAACGTCTCCCCCAAGAGCAACACCGACGCCACGAGGACGAGATCCTCGATCGTTCCCGAGCCGATCACCGTGACCAGCCGCTCGTCCTCCTCGACGGCGCGAAACCCGACCGCGAACATGTGCAGTCCGACCGCCACGATCGCCGCCGGCCAGATCCGCCCCGCCGCAGCCGCGCTGAAGTACGCAACCGCCAGCGGCAGCGCCACCCCGATCGCTGGGTAGTCCAGGTCCCGACGGGCTCTCTTACGCGTCCCGCAACGTGCGGGAAATCCGTAGGCTCGCACCGTGGAGATCTACAACCTGAACGACGACGAGTGGAACCTGGAGACGGAGCACGAGGACTTCGTGTTCAAGGACTGCTGGGTCGGCGCTCGGATCGGCGCCGAGCTGATCGGCGGCAGCATGTACGAGGTCGCCCCGGGCAAGAAGCAAGGGCCCTACCACACCCATCACGGGAACGAGGAGTGGGCGATCGTCCTTCGCGGCCGGCCGACGTTACGGACGCCCGAGGGCGAGCGCGAGCTCGTGGAGGGCGACGTCGCCTGCTTTGTGCGCGGGAAGGCGGGTGCGCACCAGATCATCAACCGCACGGACGAGCCGGTGCGCGTGCTCATGCTCTCGACGCTGCTCGAGCCGGAGATCGTCGAGTACCTCGACAGCGGCAAGGTCGCCGCGACGAGCCCGGCCGACGGGCGCCTCTTCCGCGCGCGCGTCGGCCCGGAGCTCGATCGCTGGGACGGCGAGTAGCCGCTACTGCGTGGCCGACTTCGGCCGGCGGCCGCGCCGAGCGACCTGGCGGCCGCCGAGCTTCTCGGCCTCGGCATCGGTCACGTCGAGCTCGCGAACGCCCTTGCGCGCGTCGTGGAAGGTGATCCGGACGGTCGCGCCTTTGCCCTCGGGGATCTCGGCACCGGACAAGAGCGGCGACTCGAGCTCGGCCGCCATGCTCCGGCGCGCGGCCAGCGCTTGCAGCACGAGCACGTTGTCGGGTACGTCCTCGAGGTACTCGTCCCGTGTCTCGAACGACTCGAGCACGTCCTCGACCGCCTCGACGTACCCGACAACGTCTTCGGCGGAGATGAAGGCGAGCGCGTCGGAGACCTCGTTCGGAAACGCCTCGTGCGTGCGGGCGAAGTCGGCGTGGACGCGCACATCGCCCCAGTCGCCGAGCACGGCGTACGCGAGCGCCGCGGCGTAGCGGCCGATCTACCATGCGCTGACGCGGCAACTGGTGGCAACCCACGGCAACCGGTTTGGCTTGTTTCCGCCCCATTCGAGCCCGCGGCACTTGCCACCGGCTGCGACTGGTTGCAACCACGGGGGCTCCATAAAGATGAAATGTGGTGGGACCCCCTCGGCACAAGCGTGTTAGAGCACGCGGGTCGTTCAAGACCACGGAGCTCGAGGAGGTCCCGATGCGGATCGTAGGCGCGCTTGATGTGCATCGTCGGCAGATCACGTATGCGATCGTCGACGTTCGAAGCGGTGGGTTGTCACGAGGGCGAGTCACTCCCGCGACTCGCGAGTCGGTGCGTGAGTGGTTGGCGCGCTTCGACTCTCGGCACGATGTGCATTTCGCGCTCGAGGGGACGACGGGCTGGCGGTTCGTCGCCGAGGAGATCGTGCGCGCCGGTCATCGGGCGCACCTGGCGGATCCGGCCGAGACGGCCGCCAAGCGCGGGCGCAAGCGGCGCGCGAAGACCGACCGCGCCGACTGCGACCTGTTGTTGAGGCTGCTGGCGGCGAGGGAGCTTCCGGAGTCGTGGATCCCGCCGGCGCAGATCTTGGAGCTGCGCACGCGGGTGCGGCTGCGCAAGACGCTGGTCGACGAGCGCACGGCCTGGCAGCAGCGGTTGCAGGCGCACCTGTTTCACCAGGGCGAACGGCTCCATACCCGCCCTCAGAGGCGCCCGCACCGACTGAACACATACAAAAAAGCGCGATTTCCGCGGCTTTTGCAGAGCCCTCTGACGGACTCGAACCGTCGACCCCCTCCTTACCATGGAGGTTTGGGAGCGTCACGCGCGTACACGCGCGGTCACTCGCGACACCGTTTCTCCTGCAAATCGGGCTGTTGGAGGCGGTGCAGATGCGTCGCGAGACGTCGCGAATGTCGTTTCTGATGTGTCCGTTTTGTGTCCGCGACTCAATGTCCATTCGGACAACACGCTGGCTAGATCGGTGGATCTGACAAAGCGAGCCTCGATGTGAGGCGCTCGCGCCTTACCCGACGGCGGTCGCTCTGAGCTGCCCGAGCAGCGAGCGGGCCTTTGCCGCCGCGACGGGCTCGCCCTTACGCTCGCGCAGGCGCACCAGCTCCTCGACGGCGCGAATCGCCTCGCCGGGACGTCCGGCCACGAGCAAAACGTGGACGAGGTCCTCGAGTCCGACGCACCTCAGGCGGAGGTTGTCGATCGGTTCGGCGCGCACGACAGCCTCGCGGGCGAGCCTGACGGCTTCCTCGATCTGCCCTCGGCGCGCGAGCCCCCGAGCCCGCGCCGAGCGCCAGAAGATCTGGTCGAGTGTGGTGGGTCCGGCTCCGTCGCTCGGGACGATCAAAAGTTCTTCCGCCTCGTCTTGAGCGCCACGGGCGTCGAGGACGCGGCCGAGGCTGTGTGCCAAGCCGGGGACCCTCCACCGATCGCCGGCTCGGGTTGCTCGCTCGAGTCCCTCGCGGTAGGCGCGTTCCGCTGTATCGAGGTCGTCGGCGAGCTCCGCGATCTCGCCCGTCCACCCCGCCACCGCGGTCACTGCGGCCTCTACGCCGAGGGCACCGAACAGCGTTCGCGCTTCCTCGATCAGCGAGCGCGCCTCCTCGAAGCGCCCCTCCCTTGCTGCGAGCCGCGCCGCCAGCGCGAGCGACGCCGCCCGGACCCTCTGGCTCCCGGTCGCGTCGGCCCAGGCGAGGTTGTCCTCCTGAACGGCGCGCACCTCGGAGAGGTGCGCGGACGTGTCGTCGAGTCTGAGCGCGAGGACGATCCTGATCAGAGCCTGGAACTGCGCGTCGCTGCCGCGCTCGGCGTGCTCGAGCGCGCGGCGCATCGCGGTTACGCCATCGCTGCTTCGGAAGCCGTCGAACCGGAAGTCGGCGGCCTTGAACCACGCGCTCGCTAGCCCGCGCTCGTCTCCGTGCTGATCGAACGTCCGGATCGCGCGCTGCACGGAGGCCTCGTCGAGGCGAGGATCCCCACTCCACGAATGCATTCGGCCGCGGACGCCGTCGAGCGTGAGGAGTGCATGCGCCTCGAGCCGCTCGTCGCCCGTCGCCCTCGCCTGCTGGAGCGCCTCCTCGAGGACAGCCTCGGCGCGGGGGAGCTGGAGCGCCCAGACGAGCGCCTCGCCGAGGTCGACGAGTAGGCGCAGGCGGTCGGCGTCCTCGTGCTCGAGCAGTTCCACCGCGCGCTCGAGCAGGCCGACGGCAGCGGAGACGTCCCAGCGTGCAAGGGCGCGCTGTCCCGCGGCGCCGAGCCGCTTGCCGGCCTGCGACGCGAGCGTCCGGGCGTGCTCGTCGACCGGGCCGAGCTCGGCGCGGTAGCGGTAGGCCTGCTCGAGGTGGTAGCCGACGATCTCCTCGTACTCAACGGCGCGCGGGCCCGCCCGGTCCTCGAGCCAGCCCGCAAAGCGCTCGTGCAGCTCGGCGCGCAGCGCCTTTGGCAGCCGTCTGTAGGCCGCGTCGTGGACGAGCGCGTGCTGGAAGCGAAAGCCCTTCTCGCCGGGAAGCACGGCGCGGTCGGGCTGCACGAGCATCTTGCGGGTCAGCGCCTCGAGGTGCCGCCAAGTCGACGACGCCGCCGCGGGGGGAAGGAGCGCTGCGACCGCCTCCACCGTGAACTCACGTCCGACGACGGCCGCCCGCTCGGCGACGGCACGCTCGCCCGGGCCGAGACGGTCGAGACGGGCGGCGAGGATCGCGTGAATCGTCGGCGCACTCGAGGGAAGCGCTTCGACGCCATCTGTGGCAAGCAGGGCGACGAACTGCTCTGCGAAGAGCGGATTGCCTTCCGCGAGCGCGACGGCCCGGCTGCGCAGGTCGCGGCTCAGCCCGCGTCCGCCTGGCAGGTTGTCGATCAGTGCCCCGGTGTCCTCGGAGGGAAGCGGCGCCAGCTCGATTGCGCCAGTTGCCCAGGCGGGACGCGCATCGAAGAGCTCCGGGCGCGAGAGGCAGAGAATCAGCAGCGGCACGTCTGTGGCCTGCCGGGCGACGTAGTCGAGCAGCTCGAGCAGCGCTGGCTCGGCCCAGTGTGCGTCCTCGACGACGACGACATGCGGTCGCGATCGCGCCAGCGCCTCGAAGAGTCGGCGGAATGCCCAGACTGTCTCCTCCGCGGGTCGGTCGACGTCCGCGAGGCCGAGCGCGGCCGCGATCCGCTCGGCGACCACCGGCCCGTCGCGCTCCCTGCCGAGGAGTTCGGCGACGGCCTCGCGCGTCTCGTCGCCCGCTGCTTCGAGCACCATCTCGCGGAGCGGCCAGAGCGTGATGCCCTGCCCGTAGGAGAGGCAGCGTCCGACCAGCGCTGTCGCCCGATCGGTGACCTCCCGCAACAGCTCTCCCGCAAGCCTCGACTTCCCGATTCCCGGCTCTCCTGCCACGACGACGAGTGCCGGCTTCCGAGCGGTGATCGTGCTCTCGAAGGTCGCGACGAGCTCCGCGAGCTCATTGCGTCTTCCGATGAGCGGCGCTTCGAGCCGCCGTGCAAAGGGCGGCGCGCCCGCAAGCAGCGCCTGCAGGCGGAAGACCGGGATGCCGGCGACCGATTCGACGTCGACCGCGTTCGCCGCGAGCCTGCGTGTGGCGTCGTCGAGCACGATCTCCTGCTGCTCTGCGACGTGTGCGAGACGAGCCGCGGAGCCGGCGACGGCTCCCACCGGCATCGAAGGCCCGGAGGCGACGACCTCGCCCGTGGCGATGCCGATCCGGGGCCGGAGCGCGTAGCGCTCCGCCAGTTCCTCGCGAAGATCGACCGCGGCCCGAACGGCACGGAGGGCGTCGTCTTCGTGCAACGAGGGAAGTCCGAATGTCGCGCTAACCGCGTCCGCGAGGCGCGCGGTCAGCTCGCCCTCGTGGCGGTCGACCACGACGAGCACTTGCTCCAGCGGTCCTTCCAGCCGCCGCGCGAGCGCCTCGGGATCCGGCACCTCGGCGCCGGCAGAGCCGAGGTCCACGTGCACGATGGTGACCGTCTTGCGCACCGCGGGCTGGGATGCGATGCGTTCCGGTACGAGGGAGGGAAGGCCGAGCGACGCGTCTTGGCGCAGGATCGCGCTCTCCAGCGCGCGCAACTCCGGGCTAGGCTCGAGCCCGAGTTCCTCGACGAGCAGGCGCCGAGCTTCGCGGTAAGCGTCGAGCGCGTCCGACTGCCGCCCGGCGCGGTACAGCGCCAGCATCAGCTGGGCGCGAAAACGCTCCTGCAGCGGGTGTTCGGCAATGAGAGCCTCGAGGTCGCCGACAAGCTCGATGTTGCCGCCCAGGGCGAGATCGGCCTCGATCCGCGCCTCGACCGCTGCGACCCTCAGGTCCTCGAGACGCGCAATCTCGGCTTGAGCGAACGGCTCGAATGTGAAGTCGGCGAGTGCCGGTCCGCGCCAGAGGTCGAGGCCGTCGTGGAGGAAAGCGGCTGCGGCGGGGGTGTCACCGACCGCGATCGCCGCTCTGCCCTCGTCGAGCAGCCGCTCGAAGCGGCGCGCGTCGAGCTGGTCGGGCCCAAGCTCCAGCACATACCCCGCAGGGAGTGTGCGGAGGAGGTCGGGTCCGAGGACCTTGCGGATTTGCGAGACGTGGACACGCACCGTCTGAAGAGCGGTCGCAGGCGGTCGCTCGCCCCACAGCTCGTCGATCAGGCGCTCGCTCGAGACGACGCGGTTCCCGTGCAGGAGCAGAATTGCGAGGACGGCCCGCTTCCTCCGGCCACCAAGGGCAACCACCCGACTCCCGTCGAGCACCTCGAGAGGGCCAAGGATCCGAAACTCCACTGCGAACCTGACCGCGACCGTAGCACCGGGCGCGTCGGGTATCAGGCTCGCGCGCCTTTATCCAGCCTTTATCCCCCCGATCGATTCTGGCCCGCGACAAACCGTTCCCCGGCGAGGGAAAAGACACAGAGAAGGAGGAGAGATGAGAACTACTCGTCTGAAGAGGGTCATCGTGATCGGTTTGGGGGCCCTACTACTCGGCGGTGTCGCCTCCGTCTACGCGGCAACGTCTGTGATCAGGGGCTCCGGCACCATGGCGCACTTCGAGCCGTTCGACGGCCCCGCGACGATGACCGCGCGGAGTCTCTTTATCGACGCAAATGAAGTGTTGCCCTGGCACCAGCACCCAGGGATCGGCGCGTACACCATCGTCAAGACCGGCACGCTGACCGTGGAAGATGGGTGCGGCGGCGAAGTCGTGTACCCAGCAGGGACGGCGTTCATCGAGCCCCCGGGTCGCGTCCACAGGGGGATAGCCGGTGACGCCCCCGTCGAAACCGTCCAGACCTTCTTGGTCCCGGAGGGTTCGGGGTTTTCAGTGAACCTTCCAAAAGCCTGCGGTGCGCCGCTGGCGGTCGAAGAGTGCAAAGGCGATGGCTGGAGTGCGTTCACCTATCCTCGGACATTCTCGGATCAAGGCGACTGTATTACGTTCGTTCTCCGGGGCGACGGCTGAGGAGGATGACGGCGGCGACGACGACTCCGACCAGCGAGTCGGGTTCTGACAGCGACTACTAGGTCCGCGGACCACAATGCCGAGACGAGCGGCCGTGCGTGACTGGCCCTCGTCTCGGCGTAGGTAACCGGCCGCCCAGGATCCATCCGCTCGCGGTCCAGAGCACTTGGCGGCCGCTCCGCACGCCGCCCAACCAAGCCGCGAGGACCAACGCTTCCGGGAGGTGAAAGGGACGGCGAAAAAGCCCGTCGTTTGCCGGCTCCCACTTCCGCAACGCCGCCCAGGAGGGCTCGAACGTCGGGTGGAAGGTTGGAGGCTATGTCGCTCCCGGACCTCTCTAGCGTCCGGAGGCCCGGCCCCGCCGACCCCCTCCCCGGTGAGAGGGGGTCGCGTCCTCGCCTATTGAGGCAACGATAATAGCCTCTGACCAGGTACTTCCTCGACGATGTGCTCGACTCCTGCCCTGCGAGAGCGTGTCGCTAGGCGTCACGCAACGTCGCGCTGCGTCGCGCGTACCGCAGATGTGTCCGAAATGTGTCCGCGTGTTTGGTGGGCAGACAACAACAAAGTGCCAATTTGCAGGCACTTTACCAAAGCCCTCTGACGGACTCGAACCGTCGACCCCCGTGGGGTGCGTAAACTCGATCAGCCGCGCCGATCTTTCCGATTTGCAGGGAGATCGGGTTTGCGGACCCTACGGCGCTGCGGGCGCGCCATCGGGGCGGGAAACGTCATCGAAATCGGTGAGGGGGCTCCAGCGGTCGATCGAGTCGAGACGGCGGCGTACGATCGTAGGTGGTGCACGGGTCGACGAAGGCCGAGCGGCGCGTAGCGCGCCAGCGCGTTTCAACCTACTTCGACGCCGAGCTTGCGAAGCTCGTCGAGCAGGTCGAGCAGGCGATTGCCCGTTACCGCGCCGGCGAGATCGACGTCCACGACGTCGACGAGGTGATCCGCCGCTACTCGAAGGCGGCGCGCGAGCTCTGGAAGTTCTGCTGGTCGGGAGGCTCGGGCTCCCATGTCCTCTTCGTCGCTCGGACGCTCGAACTCTGGGCCGCCGAAGCGGATCAGGTCGACTGGTGGGAGGAGGCGGAGAGGCGTCGCAGGCGCCGATAACCCGCGCGCCACGCGTGAGCGGCGGCCCTCAGCGCCGTCGGTAGACGTCCGCGCGGTGTCCGACCGCCACGACGGTCACGACCCGTTCCTCGTCGTCGATTCGGTAGATGACCCTGTAGGGGCCGCGCCGCGCCGACCAGAGCCCGTCGAGCTCGAGGCGGAGAGGTTTGCCGACCCGGCGAGGATCGGCGACGATCGCCTGGAAGCTCTCGACGACCGCGGCGGCGGCCTTCTCGGGCAGCCGCTCGAGGTCACGCGCCGCCGGGCCGGCGACGAGCAGGCGCCAGGGCGGCGCGCTCACCCGCCGCGCGGGTGGCGACCCTTTAGCTCATCGAGCGGGACGACGTCACCGTGCTCGGCTGCACGCTCTCCTTCGCGGACTCGCCCCATCAGCTCGCGATCCGAGAGCACCGCGAGCGTCTCCTCGAGGCTTTCGAGATCGTCGGCGCTGATCAGCACCGCCACCGCGCGGCCGTTCCGCGTGACCACGATCCGCTCGTCCTCACCCTCCACACGATCGACGAGCTCGGACAGACGGGCCTTGACCAGCGAGAGAGGCAGCGTCTCCGGCATGACCAAAATTATAGTCCCAAGGACGTGTGGGTCCCAATTATTGGGACCCACAGGCCACGTCGATCGCTTAGGTGCTAGAACACTATGTTCTGATACCTAAGAGCCGGGGTGCTGGGTGGCAGGCGGACAGCCGGCGCATACTTTAGGTATTGGTCTATAATGTGTTAGAACCTAAAGATGGACGACTTCGTTTTTCCGGCACACGACCGCTTCATTGATCGGGAGGCCGACCTTGCGCGGTTCGAGGATTGGTGGGCCGGCCAGGAGCGGAATGCGCTCGTCCTCTATGGCCGTCGACGGGTCGGGAAGTCGTGGCTGTTCCGGGAGTTCGCCCACGGCAAGCCGGCGCTTGTCCTTGTCGCCGATCGCCGGGCGCAGGCGCCCCAGCTGGAGCGCTTCGCCGATCGCTTGGCGGAGCCTCTCGGAGTCCGGCCCGCCCTGAACGACCTGCCGGCGCTCTTCGAGGTGCTCTATGCGCTCGCGGCGAACGAGAAGGTGCTGGTCGTCATCGACGAGTTTCCGTACCTGCTGCCCGCCAGGGAGAAGGAGCGCGACGCGGCGCTGACGTCGATCCAGGCCGTGATGGAGGAACGCGATGCCTCGCAGTTGAAGCTTGTCCTTTGCGGGTCGTACATCGGGCAGCTGGAGCGGCTGCTGCAGGGGCCGCTGCGTGGCCGGCTGACACCGTTGTTGGTCGAGCCGCTCGGGTTCGCGGAGGCGCAGGCGTTCATTGCTGGTGATGCCGGTTCGGTCGAGCGGATCGAGCGATACGCCGTTTCCGGGGGGATGAGCCTGTACCTCGATGAGCTCGCCCGCGGAGCGTCTCTGGCCGACCGCGTCTGTACGCGTGTGCTCGATCCGCGCGGGCCGCTCTTCGATGATCCGCGCGAAGTACTCGAGGAGGAGCTGCGGACTCCCGGCGTGTACTACTCGATCCTCGAAGAGCTGTCGACCGGCAAGAAGTCGCTTGGTGATCTCGGGACGGCGCTTGCGCGGAAGACAACGGACCTGCAGGGGTATCTGGACACGCTGCGAGGCATGCGGATCGCCAGCCGTGCGGCGCCGGTCACTGCTCTCGACGAGGAGCGCAACCACAGGTATAGCCTTGCCGACAACTACATGCGTTTCTGGTTCCGGTTCGTTTTTCCGTTCCAGGAGGAGCTGAAGACAGGTCTCCCGGCGGGCGCTCTCTACCGGGATGAGATCACGCCGGCTTTGGCCGACCACGTCGGCCAAAGCTTCGAGGCGCTCTGCCGCGAGTGGGTGCTCCGGACGGGCCGCGCGACGAGAGTTGGCGCTTGGTGGGGCAACGCCCTCGACGAGCACCGGCGAGCCGGCACTCGCCAGAGCGAGGAGATTGACGTAGTCGGCATCCGGCGTTCCGCCGTCGCGGTGGTTGGCGAATGCAAGTGGCAGACAAGGCAGATGGGCCTGAATGTGCTTACCGAGCTCGAGACATACAAGATTCCCGCGCTGCGCCAAGCGAGTGCGCGGCTCGCGCGCACTGCTTTCTCAATCGTTTTCTTCTCGAAGGCGGGCTTCAGCGACGGCCTTGTCCAGGCAGCTGCTGACCGTGAGGACGTGCATCTGGTCGGCACCGACCAGCTCGTTGAAGACCTCCGGACTGGCCTGCAGCCGCAGCCCGCGCAGCCTCCCTTGTGACGGCTATCGGATCGGCGTCGCCACCGTCGGCCGCAAGAACGGCGAAGTGGGGTAGCGATCCGCTGACGGATCCATCGAGCGCTCTCGGCGGCCTCTCGGCGAAGAGCCGGCCCGGCGCGGCGTTCACAAACAGGGCTTCTGGAGCGGGTCGCGGGGCCGCTACGAACGGTAGCCCGTGGGGTTCGGAAACTCAGCCAATCCTCTGTGGTCGGGTAGGTTCGCAACTGGCGCATTCGATTCGCCAAAGCGAATCAGGAGAGGACCGAAACCGACGGGCGAGAAGTTGACGTCGACCCGGTCGATCTGATATTCGCGCGCGCGCGAGTGAACCTTGAATAGGTGGAAGTGCCGAAGAGCTGCGAGGTCGTGGGTACGGAGACTGATCGCTCTCAGGCTGCGTGTTCGTATTCGTGGATCAGGCCGCCGAGCAGGTCCCGGCGGTTTAGCTGCAGATCGGGTCGCGCTCGGAGCGGTGCTGGGTTTGCGTCTGCCTGCTCGGGCGGGCGAAGTGCGAGTGCCCGATGCGGCCGATGCCGGTTGTAATGGTGCGTATAGACATGAAGCACGTGCGCGAGTTGGCGGCGGCTGAAGATGAGCAGCCGGTCGAGGCACTCGCGACGCACGCTGCCGACCCAGCGCTCGGCGTGGGCGTTCGCGTTCGGCGCCTGGACGGGAGTGCGGATCACAGTCACTCCTTCGCTCGTGAAGACCTGATCGAAGCAGCCGCTGAACTTGGAATCGCGATCGTGGACAAGAAAGCGGACGGGTTGCTCGCGATCATCGAGCGCCATCACTAAGTTGCGCGCCTGCTGGGCGACCCAGGCGCCTGTCGGGTTCGGCGTGCAGGCGACCAACTCGATCCGGCGCCGCTCGAGCGAGATGAAGAAGAGCACGTAGATCCGTTTCAACCAGGCGGTCTCGACGGTGAAGAAATCACAGGCGAGCGTCGTCACCGCGTGCTGGCGGAGAAAGTCTCGCCATGACAGCTCGTCTCGCTGCGGCGCCGGCGGCAGCCCGTGACGGAGGAGGATCGTCCGCACTGAGGTCGCCGAAACACAGATGCCGAGGCTTCGCAGTTCGCCGACGATCCGTCGGTAACCCCAGGCCGGGTTCTCGCGTGCGAGCCGCAGAACAAGCGCCTGCTGGCGACGATCGAACGGCGGCCGTCCCGGGCCCCGGTGCGGATAGGTCCAGCGCCGCTTGACCAGTTGACGGTGCCAGCGCAACAGCGTCGCCGGACGCACCGAGAGACTCCCCAAGGCGCTCCGCGGCAGCGCTCGCGCGAGCGCCGCGAAGATTGCCCGATCCACGGGCCGAAGCCGTGCTCGCCGCGACTGCCGGGCGAACGGTCGCCAGCTCATGCCGGAGCAAGAGGATCTCGAGCTCCTTCGAGCGCTCCGATCTGCCCAACAGCACGACCAGCTGAAGCAGCCGACAGAGCGCCACATAGAGGAACGACCAAACCACGCACGACCTCCGGAGTTAGGGGAGGGCGAAGGTATCGAGCCACCAGCCAAACCCACCGCTCAAACCGCGAACCGAGTTTCTGAACCCCACGCGCCCAACCTAACGACCCAACGCTCCGGAAAGCTGCGGACGAGTTTGCGAGCCCTACGGGTGCAGAAAATACGATCTCGCCGCAAATCGGAGACTTTCGCTTCTGCGTCCGAATTTTTGCATCCACGCCGTGGGCCGAGAGCCAGGACGAGTTTGCGAACCCTACGGCGTATCAGCGGATCGCGGACAAGGTGATCGCCGATGTCATTGCCGTTGCGGAAGGGTCCACCAGAGGCGCAGCTTGGGCGCGTTGCGCCACTGCCGGCGCTACTTGGTCAATGCGGCGCTGACGAACCGTGCTACGTGTCAGCGGACCTCAATCAAGCGTTACGCTCGAGCAAACGGTGCTGTAGGCGGAGCTTCCGCTCGTGACCTCCCAGCGGATGCCGTGCGTTGCACCTCTGAGTGCCGTGGGGACATCTCCCGGCCGGAAGATGAACTGGCCGACGCCGTCGCCGGCAGGGTTGGTCTGGAAGCTCGCCGTCGGGATCGGGACCGCGTCGGATACGCAGCTGGGGTCGAAGGGATAGAGCAGGAGCGTGACGTGGTAGGTCGTGTCGGGCTCCGCGCCATTGAGTACGTAGAGCTCGTGTGCGTACACCTGCGGCCCGTCCGCGTGGATGTTCTCGACGAAGCCCGAACGTAGGGGCGCGCCACCGATCGGGTTCAACGCGATGTGCTGCGAGTGGTAGACGGCATCGGCAGCAGCGCGCGGCGCCGCGACGGCGACGGCCGTCATCACGAGTGCCGCGGCCAGGAGCAGCCTCGACGTCTTGCTAGCTCTCACTTTTCGTCCTCCTTCCCGTCAACGCGGGACTGCGGAGTGGGGCAGTGTTAAACCATCCGGTTCGACCCGGAATCCGAATTTTGACACCCTTCAGCTTCGAGATCGTTCACACGGTGCCACCGTCACGGGACGAATTCGGCTAGTGCGCTATTCGATCCAACCGAGATCCTTCATCGCTAGGCCGGCGTTCCAGATCTTGGTCATGTGGCGGATCTTCCCGTCCTCGAACTCCATGACGTAGACGTAGTCCGTGCTGGTGCTCTTTCCGGTCGGCGGCATCGGCCCGCCGGGCCCGCCGTGCGTGCCTGAGAAGACACCATAGGCGCAGACACTGTTCCGCTCCTGATCGGTCGCGAACGACTTGACCTCATAGCGCCCGTCGGGGACGAAGACGAGCAGGGCCTTCATCCACTCGGTGTACTCCTGCAGCGTGCGCACGTCCGCGAGCGGTTCGGCCTGCGCCGAGAAGCTCGCGTTCGGGTGGCAATAGGCGCTGCAGCCTTCCCAGCGCCTTCCCTGTCTCGCACGCCTCGAAGAACGCTTTCGCCGTTTCGGTGATCGTCGTCGTTTCGGTGACAGTAGACATGGCGGCCTCCTCTTTTTCTCGGAGTCGATCCGACTATCCCACCGGCTCGTGACGACTGCAACCTAGGCCGGTGGACCCCTAGGGTTCGCAGACTCAGGCGGCCTCGTATCGTGGATGAGTTCGCCGAGCAGATCGCAACGGCGTAAACGGTCGCGTGTCGTGTTGAGCGGTGCCGGCGTGTGGTGCCAAAACCCGGCCGACGCGGCTGAATCCGTCGCGACCCGGAACCGAGTTAATGCACCGACAGGCCTCGGTCCAGTATCTGGCGTTCTCGCCGGACGGCCGCCTGGCCGTGACCACGAGCGACGACACGAAGGTGATCATCTGGAATCCAGCGACGGGCGAGCGCTTGCAGACGCTTGGCGGCCACGGCGGACGCGTAACGCGGGCGGCGTTGCCTGCTCAGGCGGCTCGGTTCACAATGCCTAAGCGGTGGTGACTGCGGCGGTCATCGGGCGGGAGAAAGAGCTCGACTCGATCCAGACCTTTCTGCGGGGAGTTCGGGACGGGCCTGCCGAGTTGGTCATTGCAGGCGAGCCGGGTATCGGCAAGACACTTCTCTGGCAGGCCGGCGTTGACTGGGCCGGAGGGCAGCTCGGGTGCGTCCTGTCATGCCGCCCAGCCGAGGCGGAGGCGACGCCTCGTTCGCCGCTCTCGTCGATCTGTTCGGCGAGCGGCTCGACGAAGGACTGATCGCACTCAGCGGCCCGCGTCGGCGTGCGCTTGAAGTCGCTCTGCTCATCAGGGAGGCGGGCTCGGAAGCTTCGGATCAGCGCGCGATCGCGCTCGCGTTTCTCGACGTGCTCCGTGCTTTCGCCGAGCAGGGGGCCGTGCTCGTCGCCGTCGACGATATTCAATGGCTCGACACGTCATCGGCCCGTGTTCTCCAGTTTGCGTTTCGGCGGCTGCGCGACGAGCGGATCGGCCTCCTTGCAACCCTGCGAGATGAGCGCGGCATCCGTATGCCGCTCGACCTCGACAACCTAGAGCGGCTGTCGCTCGGCCCGCTCAGCCTTGGCAGCCTCCATCAGCTTTTGAAGAAGCGGCTCGGGCTCAATCTCACGCGGCCTGAGATCGCGCGGCTGCACGAAGTGACAGGTGGGAATCCGTTCTTCGCACTCGAACTTGGGCGGGAGCTCGGGCGGGCGAAGGCACGGCCGGCTCCCGGGCTGCCTTTGCCCGTTCCCGGCAGCCTCATGGAGCTTCTCGGCGGGCGGCTGGATCGACTTCCCAAACGGACACGCGAGGTGCTCCTCAGCGCCTCGGCATTGGGAAGGCCGACGGCAGAGGTGCTCGCAATCGCGCACGGCGAGCAGACGGAAGAGGCGCTCGAGCGTGCCGTCAGCGCGGGCGTGATCGAGCTCGAGGACTCCCGCGTCCGCTTCTCCCACCCGCTGCTCGCCGCTGTCTGCTACGGGGAGGTTCCCATCCGGAAGCGCCGCGCCGCGCACCGGCGACTGGCCGAGGCTGTGTCCGACGCCGAGGAGCGTTCGCGGCACCTTGCGCTCGCCGCCAACGGGCCCGACGGCTCGGTCGCCGACGCCCTCGCCGGAGCCGCGGAGCTTGCGGCAGGGAGGGGAGCAACGGCCGCAGCGGCGGAGCTTGCGGAGCTCGCCGCCGAGCTCACACCCTCGGACGGCTCGGTGAAACGGCGACGACTTCTAAGGGCGGCGGACTTTCACTGCTTCTCCGGCGACCGCGAGCGAGCCGCCGGGATCCCAGAACGCCTGCTCGACGAGGTGCCTGCGGGTTGCGAGCGCGCAGATGTCCTCTTCGCCCTGGCCTCGGCGCGAACGCGCGAGATTCCGGAGATCATCGGGATCTGCACGGAGGGACTGCGTGAGGCGAGCGGAGATGACGCACGATGCGCGCGGATACTCGCTTTCCTCAGCTGGATGAAGGTGCTTGCGGGCGACATTCCCGGTGCGCTCGCCGACGCCCGGTCGGGGCTCGAGATGGCTGAGCGTCTAGGCGATCCCGATCCGCTCGTCCGGGCCATCGCCCGCATCGCGGCCTTGCAGACGTGGACACTCGACATCACGCCTGGCCTCCTTGAGCGCGGCGTCGCCCTCGAGGAGGAGCTCGACCGTCCGCTCGAGTACTGGGAGAGCCCAACTATGGCCTTCGGGCGACACCTGGTCTTTCTCGGCGACCTCGACCGCGCGCGCACGGTTCTCGAGCAGGAGGAGGAGCGCGCGGCGGCACGTGGAGACGAGGGCTCGCGCGTCCATCTCCTCTTCCACATGACCATGCTGGAGTGGTTCTCTGGACGTTGGGAGCGCGCACTCCGGCACGCCGACCAGGCGCTCGAGCTCGCGGAGCAGATCCACGATGACCTGTACCGGGGCATCATGCTCTTCGGCAAGGCGCACATCGAGTCGCTTCTCGGCCACATCGACGTCGCCCGTGCCGCCGCGGAGGAAGGCTTGCTCCTCGGAGACGCGACCGCGGACGTGCTCTTCCCGATATGGAATCTCGGCGTTCTCGGTCACGTCGAGCTCGCACTCGGCCATTTCGAGGAAGCTGCCCGCTACCTCCGCCCGCTGCCGGAACGCCTCATCTCGCTCGGATGGAACGACATCGTCGATCCCCTCTGGCCCGACACGATCGAAGCCCTGATCGGACTCGGCGACCTGGAGCAGGCACACGTCTACCTCGAGCACTTCGAAGAGCAGGGGCGTCGTTCGATGAGCCCGTGGGCGCTCACGACTGCTGCGCGATGCCAGGGTCTCCTCGCGACGGCCGAGGACGACCTGCCGGCCGCCTTCGAGGCGTTCGACCTCGCGCTCACATCGCGTGAGTGGGCGCAGTTCCCCTTCGAGCGCGGTCGCACGCTGCTCGCTCTTGGTTCCGCGCGCAGGCGCGCGAAGCAGAAGCGTGCGGCGCGCGAGGCACTCGAGCAAGCGCTCGCCATCTTCGAGGAGCTGGGAGCCCGTCTCTGGGCGGAGAAGGCGCTAGCCGAGCTCGCGCGCGTGAGCGGGCGGCGGTCGTCTGCGAAGGAGCTGACAGAAACGGAGGAACGCGTCGCGGCTCTGGCAGCCCAGGGACTCTCGAACAAGGAAATCGCTGCCGCGCTCTTTGTCACCGTTCACACGGCGGAGGCCCATCTCGTGAGCATCTATCGCAAGCTCGGCGTCCACTCGCGGACGGAGCTGGCTCACCGCCTGGCGCAAACCGTGCCCGCGAAAAACTAAGGGTTTCCAGGATTTCTCCGCGTGCTCCGCGACCGTAGCCTCGAGCTGTGGTCTATGTCGCCGAGCGGTACCTGCCCGGCGTCTCGCGCTCGGAGCTCGAGCGCTCACTGGACGGGCTGCGGCAGGTCACGCGGGAGCTGCGAGAAGAGGGGGTGGATGTGCGATACCTGGGCTCGACGATCGTCCTGGTGGACGAGGCCTGCTTCTGCCAGTTCGAAGCGCCTTCGGAGGCGGCGGTGGCCGAGGCAAACCGGCGTGCGGGCGTTTCGTTCGACCGGATCGTCTCGGCCGTCGCGGTCTTGCCTGCGGCTGTAAGGGAAGGGGAAGAATGATGCAGACCAACAGAAGTCGAGCGACGAGGCCCGGGCTCCAGCGAGCCGGCCTGTTGCTCGTCGTACTCACGGCACTCGCCCTGCCCATTCGGGCGGCGGCGGGCGCCCAGGTGCCGTACAAAGGATCGGACAGCGGTGGCTACACCATCCCCGGAACCTGCGCGCCGGGGATCTTTCAGATCGATATCAACGGGACCGGCACGGCCACCCAGCTCGGAGAGTACGCCTACCACGCAGTCGAGTGTTTTGACCCCGTCGCAAGCACGGTCAGCGGCGAGTTCACGATGACCGCGGCGAACGGAGACACGATCTTCGGAACGTACTCCGGTCCGTGCGCCGGGAACAGCTGCGCCGAGACGGCGGTGGTCCAGGGCGGCACCGGCCGCTTTGCCGCCGCAAAAGGGCAGCTCGCGGTCACAGTGACCGTCACCGGCCCCGACACCTACAGCGAGGTCGCGTCGGGGACCCTGTCTACGCCTGGTTCAGCCTCGCAGTAACGCCCGAGACGGCGAGTGCCGGTGTCACCTCCGGTTCTCGCCGTCTCGCAATCCCACTCCGGAGCGTGCGAGGGCGTCCGTCCCGCCGCACGTGGTCAACTCTCGGTCGACTGGCGAGCGGGCCACGCGCGTCGAGCGGGCCGTCCGTGCAGTGCTCCTCGGTCTCTCTTTGCCGACTCGGATCACGTATCGCCGGCTCGCCCCCGGATGGAGCGGGCCAAACGAAGGAGCAAAGCGTCGTGCTTGCTGAGGCGCTCGAGGTCGGCGGG
>WNFU01004650.1_pt1 | contig 24868 bp, 26 predicted proteins | sample 5400121 | NCBI WGS metagenome assembly WNFU01 (sample SAMN13153360, study PRJNA577476) | soil metagenome | isolation source: 100 cm soil or saprolite under grassland replicate 1 | place: USA:California | collected 2016-06-15
TTTCTTCCCAAGCGCGCGGCCGATTAACCGGGAAAGGCTGGATGGTTTCATCGGCAGGTAACGCGCCGTGCAGGATCAAGCCGCGTTTCGCGGCGGCATTTGCAGGGTCAAGTTTGAACGCGGTTTGTAGACAATAGATCCGTTCTTTGGCGGTGTCCACCGTGGCGCTCATCCACACCCAATACGTCGCGTTGCTCTGATCTGTCTTAAGAAGACCCGTTAGCAATTCACGGGCACGGCTTTTATTCCCCACCCGCAGGGCTTCGACTGCCTCCTGGAAAACTGCATCGTTATCAGCCATACGCCGATTTTACCCTACTCGGAAGGGTATCGCTCGTGAAGTACATCATGAGTGAGACATCTCACTCATGAAACTCCTCCACTTGATAAATCAGCACGTCGAAATGTTTACTTCGCCACAAATCATGTTTCACCCCCATCTTAAAACAAAGATTGTTCAGAAATTCCTCGGGCTCCGAAATTTTCTCCCAGACCTGCGGAAGGAATGTCGCACGGCGGTACGAGGCATCCAGCAGAACGACTCCATCTACAAACGGATGCAGTTTGGACAATAGATCACTCGCATCTTTATATTCCAATGGGATGGGACGCGTCAAGCGTGAGACCTCGATCTGGATCCCGTTTAATTCATCTTCTCTCACCGGAGGGAAGCGCGGGTCGTTAAGCGCGGCGGCGATCGCGTGCTCGCGCACATCCTCCGCGAGTGACTCATAGGGATCCAATGAACCAATGCAACCCCGTAATTGCCCATGCACCGTCAGCGTGATAAAAGAGGAACCTTCTTCACACAAATTTGATGGCAATAAGGATCGATCAAGAGAGGGTAATTCTTCCCCTTTTACAGCGCGTTCCATTGCCTCACGCGCCAGGCGGAGCAAAAAAAATTGTTCTTCGAGGGTAAGTTTTTCCTGCATATTCAGCCCCTTCCAACGCTCGTTATGTTTCCGATGAAACGTTATCTCGCCAGTTTCCAATACTCACGGTTATGATACACCAGCGGCTCGCCTTTCCCTTCGCCACGCGCGTCCAGAACCTCGGCGATAAAAAGCGTATTCTCGCCCACCGGCATGGAATTCACGACCCGGCAGTCGAAATAAGCCATCCCATCCTTGAATACGGGGGCATCCAGGGAAATGGTTTCGGTTTGCACCCCAGCAAAACGATCCAGGATACTTGGTGTTTTCCCGGCAAAGCGATCAGAAAGCTCCTTTTGCGCTGCAGTGAGAATCGTCACTGAAAACATACCAGATTTTACAACCAGATCATGCGTATGGGTTAATTGCTTTAACGTCACAGAGATCAACGGCGGCTCCAGCGAAATGGAGGTAAATGAATTAACAGTCATGCCATATTGTTGACCTTCATAAATAGAAGTAACGATCGCCACACCTGTTGTCCATGCACGCATGGCATGTCGAAGTTTCTCAGAATCAAGAGCCATAATTTAATTTTCTCCATAGAAGATTCATCATAACGAGGAGGAATACCTAAGTCAAGGCAAAAATCAGGAATAGCAAAACTTTCCTCCATAAAACACATGATCCGCGTCGAAGATTCAAGTTCAAAAAAGTCCATAAAACTTTCATTTCAACCCTTGCAAATTAATTCCTTAATAAGGTACTATTACACGCAAGCGACATGGAAACCGCTTCTCCCCGCCCACCCCGGCGCTCGCGTTCCTTCCGCGCAGTGCAAACTGTCCTCGGTGTTGCCATTCTGCTGGCAACTCTCTTTACGGCTCTGCCTTCGCGTGGTTTGGTAGGCGGTGATTTCTACAATCGATTGAGCGTTATCCTCACACCGAATACAAACGTATCACAGCCCTTTGTCTCACAACCGCAGCTACGCGTGGGTATCGTTGCAGGGCATTCCGGCAACGACTCCGGCGCGGTCTGTTACGATGGGAATGGCAATGTCACACTCACAGAAGCGGATGTGAATCTGAAGATCGCGGCAATCGTCCAGGAACAGCTGACTCAAAAAGGCTATCAGGTGGATCTTCTGCGTGAATTCGATTCGCGCCTGAATGGCTATCGCGCCCTTGCCATCGTTTCCATTCATAACGATTCTTGTGATTACATTAACGATGAAGCCACTGGCTTTAAAGTGGCTGCCGCGTTAAACACCCATGATCTCAACCGCGCCAACCGTCTTACGGCCTGCCTTGTGGATCGCTATCAACGCCTCACCGATCTGACCTTCCACGCTGGAAGCATCACCGGTGATATGCGCGAATATCATGCGTTCCGCGAAATTGACCCCAACACGGTGGCAGCGATCATCGAAACCGGATTCCTCAATCTCGACCGCGAAATCCTCACAAAGCAAACCGACCGAATTGCAGAGGGGGTGGTGGAAGGTATTTTGTGTTTTGCCAATAATGAAAACATCGAGCCGACCCCTATTTCCAACTCGACGCCATGAATGCTCTTTTCTCAAACAGGCGCACTCGGCTCTTTGTAATCCTGTGGCTGATCCTGTTATTCATCAGCGTGGGATTCATTATCTTCTTTTTTGCGACATCTCCCGTCAATGCATACATCAATATATTAGGACCCACTCCAGTCCCCACCCAGGAAAACTTGTGGGCATTTGCAGATCTCCCAAAGCCAACTCAAACCCCTGTGCCTGTCATTCCTACAATCATCCCAACAGATCCGGTATTGCCTGCCGCGACCGAAACACCACCTTCCATGGTGATGGAGATTGTAGACGGCGCCTCAGATCCTCAGGGAATGGCGCCCGTCGGTGAATCCAGACCCTCGTATGGCGGGTCAAAATATATTCTCGTAGATCTTTCAGAGCAGCACATGTACGTTTATGAAGCGGATGCACTTATTTATAGTTTTGTAGCCTCGACCGGGATTAACGGCGGCACACGCATTGGCAATTTCGCGGTGCAAAGCAAGATCCCGAATGCCTATGGTTCCACCTGGAATATCTGGATGCCAAACTGGCTCGGCATTTATTGGTCTGGCGGCTTGGAAAATGGAATCCACGCCTTGCCTATTTTGTCGAATGGCGCGACCTTATGGGCAGGTTTTCTGGGCAGACCCATTTCGTATGGATGTGTTGTGCTTGGTACGTACGATTCGCAGGTCTTGTATGATTGGGCAGAGATAGGCACACCTGTAGATATTCAATGGTAAGTTTTGCCGCACTCTCAGCGGCTTAAGTTTATAGATTTGTTTTTTATTAAGGGTCATCATATGAATCATCAATTTATCGAAGCCCGTGAACTCATCGTAAAAGCGCGTGAGGCCTTGCGGCGCGGGGACAAACCGTCTGCGCGGCAGTTGGGGGAACAAGCTGCGCTCCTTATGCCAGACCTGGAAGATGTGTGGCTGGTCCTGGCCGCATCTGACCCAAACCCGCACGATGCACTGGCGTATGCGCAGAAAGCATTGAAGATCAATCCACAAAGCACGCGGGCGCAGCGCGGCGTGGCATGGGCCTCAGGTCGATTGAAACAGGTTGGAGCCTCCAAAGATCAACCCCAGCCAAAGATCGTGCCCAATCAGGCAGAAGCTGCCGCCAGTCTGCCAGGCAAGCGCGCCTATCAAACAGCTATTGCAATGCCTGCCTTGCAGAGACAGGGAAGGAACTGGTTATTGCCAGCTTTGTTAATTATGGCTGGTTTGATGGTATTCAGCTTTTTTGGGTTCGTCGCGTTGACCAGCCCAATGTTGGCATCCATTGTGAGCCGCGTCAGCGCGCCTGCGCCCACACAGGAAAATCTTTGGGCGCCGGCTGAGATCGCCAAGCCTCAGGCCGCTCCGATTGATGTGAGCGCGTTCGTTCCCTCGAATGCAGACCATGGTTCTTCGGCATCTGGTATGCCGCAATCCAATCCACCCCTTGACACAGTCCCTACCGCGACAGATGTACCGACTGCTACGCAAACACCCACTGAGCTTCCAACGGAAGAGCCTACCGTGATTCCCGCCGCGACTGAAATGCCTGGCTCGATGGTGATGGAAATTGTCAACGATACCCCTACCAGTGAATCTGCCGCGCCAGTTCCCTCTGATCCCGGGTATGCCAGCGGAAATGGCGAACGTTGGATCGACGTGGATCTCACAAATCAAGCCGTCTATGCTTATGAAGGCGATGTGGCCGTCAATTCCTTTATCGTCTCCACGGGCACCTGGCTCACACCCACTGTGACAGGACAGTACAAGATCTACGTTAAAATTCGTTCTGGCAGTATGCACGGTCCGGGTTATTTCCTCCCTGATGTGCCTTATATCATGTATTTCTACAAAGGCTACGGATTGCACGGCACGTACTGGCACAATAATTTTGGAACACCGATGAGTCATGGCTGTGTCAACCTGCGGACCGATGAAGCTGCCTGGTTATTTAATTGGGCATCGGTTGGCACGGTCGTGAATGTGCATTATTAACAAAAGGTGACAGTCACTTATTTTTACATCCTTCTCCTTTGAAGCGCTATATGAAAGTGACTGTCACCTGAAATTTTGCAAGATGAATAAAGCCGTTCTTTCACGAAGAGATTTTCTAAAGTTGAGTGGGTACGGCTTCATGGGGATATTTTTACCGGACCTTTCTTCCTATCTCTCGCAGCAGGATAATTTTGCCAATTTACAGGGTCGTATCATTGATCGCACGGTCTGGACGTTCGATGAGCCCAACCTCAAATCGAAGCGCGCCAAACTTTATTGGCACGATCTGGTTGTTCCCATTACGAATACGACCATCGGCGATGACGAATCGGCTTACAACCGCGTTTGGTACCAGTTGGAGGAGGGCGGCTACGCTTATTCGGGAGGCATCCAGCCAGTCCGCACGATTCTCAATGAACTGCGGCAAATCTCCACAAGAGGCGCGCTGGGAGAAGTCAGTGTTCCATACACGGATGCCTACTTGGAAGCAGACCCGAACACAGATTTCATGTATCGCCTGTATTACGAGACGGTTCACTGGGTGACGGGCGCAGTTGACGCAACGGACAAAAGCATTTGGTACCGTCTGCTGGATGATAAATTCGATCAATATTACTACGTCCCCGCGCGTCACATTCGCATCCTTTCGAACGAGGAGCTAACTCCGTTATCGCCAAATATTCCGGACGAGAACAAACGCGTCGAAGTGCGCCTGGACGATCAGTTGCTATTGGCGTACGAAAGCGGACAAATCGTCTTTGCAACAAGCATCTCTACGGGCGGCAAACGCCTCAGCGGAAAATACACCACACCGGTTGGAAATTTCATCACCTACCATAAACGTCCCACGCGGCATATGGCCGTTGGGGATATCGCCTCCAATGGCTTTGACCTGCCCGGTGTGCCTTGGGTTCTTTACATCACAGAAGGTGGAATTTCATTTCACGGTACGTACTGGCACAATGACTATGGTCATCCGCACAGTCATGGCTGCATCAACATGACGCCACAAGCTGCGAAATGGCTCTTCCGCTGGACGAGACCGACTGTGCCGCCCGAGAAACCGCTGGCGTACGGGTATGTGGGAACAAAGGTGGAGATCAAAGTTTAATGTTGCTCTGGGAACATCGCCGCCGAGGACGGCGGCTTGAGCATAACTTATAACGCTCTTGCCGCCGTCCTCGGCGGCATTTCATATGGATGGAACATTTTCCTCAAAATCAAAGTATAAGAAATAAGTAATAATCCCTACGTACAGACCTTCTTTGCGGGTAAACTTATCTTATGCTCAATCCTCAAATCTCACGGCGTGAATTTCTCAAATTAGCCAGCACCGGTTCCCTTGCCTTTGCATTAAAAGACCTGCGCCTCGACCACTCCCTGGCGGCCCCTGCAGCGATCAAGCAGGGACGCATCACATTCAGCGGAATGCCTCTTTACGACGCCCCAACATTCAAAGCGAATCAGATTCATAACTTCGGTGCGGACAAGATTATCGAAATTGCATCTGTCGATGAGAATGGCGAACAAGGCAATCCATTCAATAGCACATGGTATCAGGTCGATCAAGGCTATACCTATTCCGGCTGGGTCCAGCCGGTGGAAACGAATTATCAAAAACCAATTTTCAACATCCCAGAAAAGGGACAGGTGGGAGAGATCACTGTTCCATTCACCGATACAAAGAGGGATCCTTATGTGTATGCCGAACGCAGTTATCGCGTCTTCTATGGCACTACCCATTGGGTGAAAAGAGTCATCGTTCAACGCGATGAGAAAAGTATCTGGTATGAGATTTACGATTTCTATCTCAAGGAAAGCCGTTATATCGCAGCGCATGATATGCGGCTAATTCCCCCTGACGAGCTAACCACGTTGTCACCCGAAGTGCCGGATGAAGAGAAGCACATTGTTGTCGATCTCAGCACGCAACTGGTCACTGCCTTTGAGGGAGAGAAACTTGTCTTTTCGCAGCGCTGTTCGAGCGGAGTCAAAGGCACGGATACACCCAAAGGGGAATTCCGTACTTATCACAAGGGACCTTCCGTGCACATGACGAATGAAGGCGACGCGGTGGAGAATGAATCTGTTTATAGTTTGCCTGGTGTGCCGTGGTGTTCATTCTTTACGGGCGCGGGCAACGCCTTCCATGGCACGTATTGGCACAACGATTATGGACGTCCGCGCAGTCACGGTTGTGTGAACCTGCCATCCGAGGCGGCAAAATTCATTTATCGCTGGACCAAGCCCAACGTCCCGCCTGATTCGGATTACCTCCATTTGCCGGGCGAAGGGACAAAAGTCCAGATTTTTTAATACGTAGTGACGGCTTTAGCCGTCCATAAGAGCGACTGAAGTCGCTACTACGAGAAGGAGAATTTATGAATCCCATTTTCCAATTTTCAAACTATTTACTGAAACGTCAGGCAATCGCGCTGACGGGCAAGTTCCGCGTGTATGACCCGATGGGAAACCTAGTGATGTTCAGCGAGCAAAAAATGTTCCGGCTGCGCGAAGACATTCGTGTCTATTCCGACGAAAGCAAATCGCAGGAAGTATTGAGCATCAAGGCGCGTCAGATTTTGGATTTCTCCGCCGCCTATGATGTGATGGACACCGCCCTGAATCAAAAGGTCGGCGTACTGAGGCGGAAAGGTCTGCGTTCGCTCCTGCGAGATGAGTGGCAAGTGTTGGATGCGAACGACAATCTGATCGGACAATTGTTCGAAGACAGCATCGGGTTGGCGTTGTTGCGTCGATTCTTACTCGGTTCATGGCTGCCTCAGAATTATGACCTGACGGTTGGCGGGTCGCGCGTTGCCGACCTCAAACAGAACTTTAACCTTTTTCGCTATGAACTGAACCTGGATTTCAGCATGGATATTTCACACCAGCTGGATCGCCGGGTGGGCATTGCCGCAGGGATTTTGCTGGCGGCAATCGAAGGCAAGCAGAATACAGAGTAATAACCATGACAACACAACCTCTTTTTGCTGGTCTCGTCCTCGATGAATTCGGACGTCTTGCTGAATCGGCGATGGTCGGTGATGAACCCTGCTACGTTGTGGATGATGCGGGTTTCCGACGTCATATTCCGTCTGCTCAGGTGGACAGGCAGGTGCTCGATCAAATGGCTGAAATGATGAAAGGCAGTGAAGACCTCCTTTCGGAGCAGGCTGCCAAAATGCTAGGGCAGGAAGACGTCTTCACTATTGCTGCGATCCAGCAGCAGTTGAAAAATATGGATAAGCAGTTCGATCAGCTCCTGCAGGTGGGTCTGCCCGAAGATATGCGGGCGTATCTGGGAATGATGGGATTCAAAATTATTATCAACGTGCATGGAGAAGTATTAAAGGTCGAACAGCCGGGGGCAATCACCGATGAAGGCGATGAATAATGTTAAAGAAGATCAAACGGTAGTGCAACTACCGTTTATTTTATACAAGATGGCAGTACAACTGCCATCTTAACTTTTGTATGAGGTGCTATGCAGAAGAACCTTAGACGTTTGCCGCGCAATGTTTGGGTGATGTCTGCGACGTCGCTGCTCAACGACATCTCTTCGGAGATGCTTCTCAATCTCATCCCGTTTTTTCTTGCGAATATCCTCGGCGTGCGGACGGCGGTCATCGGGTTGATCGAGGGTGTTGCCGAAACGACCGCGAGCTTGTTGAAGATTTATTTTGGCGCGCTTTCGGATCGCTTCGGCAAACGCAAACCGTTCGCCGTCATTGGGTATGCCCTCTCTGCATTGACCAAACCACTTTTATATTTTGCCAGTGCCTGGGGCTGGGTGCTGGGAGTCCGGGTGGCGGACCGGATCGGGAAGGGAATTCGCACCGCACCGCGCGACGCCTTGATCGCCGACTCGATCGACGATAAACAGCGCGGACTCGCCTTCGGTCTCCACCGCGCAGCCGATACGCTCGGTGCGTTTCTTGGGCTCGGCATCGCGGCCTTTATCGTCTGGCGGACTCAAGCCCAGGCGTCTCTCCTCACACTGGATACATTTAAGCTGGTCGTACTTGTCAGTATCATCCCCGGCGTGTTGGGAGTCTTGGTTTTGGCGTTGGGTGCGGCTGAAGTAACAGGGACGGGCACGGGCGCGGAAGTGAAACGCTTATCCCTCAAGGAAATGGACCCGCGCTTCCGGTACTTTTTATTTGTCCTCATTCTGTTCACGCTTGGCAATTCCTCCGATGCGTTCATTTTATTGCGCGGACAGGAACGCGGCTTGAGCATCCTGCAGGTGATGGGCATGTCCTTGACGTTCAACGCCATCTATACGGTGTTCGCCGGTCCGCTCGGCGCCTGGTCAGACAGGGTGGGACGGCGCAGGCTGATGCTGGGCGGGTGGCTGGGGTATGGACTGGTGTATCTGGGATTTGCGTTTTCGCGGAGCGGCTGGCAGGTCTGGGCGCTGTTCGGGCTGTACGGCTTGTATTACGCCGCCACAGAAGGCGCGGCGCGAGCCCTGGTCGCGGACCTGGTGCCAAGTGCCCAGCGCGGCGGAGCCTATGGACTCTATAATGCCGCGATTGGTATTACAGTATTGCCCGCTTCACTGATCGCAGGTTTACTCTGGCAAGGCATCGGCACATGGACAGGATTCGGTCCGAGCGCGCCGTTCTTCTTCGGGGCGTCGATGGCGTTAATGGCTGGATTATTGTTTGCGAGGCTTGTAAGATGAGCTCTTTGCCTTTGCGTAGCACCTGGGTGGTGGAAGCCATGAGGAGATATTAGAAAGGAGAAAAGGACATGATTGCACGAGTTTGGAGAGGCTGGACAAGCGCTGAAAATGCAGACGCTTACGAGAAATTATTGCGAGAAGTTGTTTATCCTGGGCTTCAGAAAATCAATGGCTATCATGGCGGCTACATTTTCCGGAGGAGCCAGGATGGCCAGGATGAAACTGAATTCGTCACAGTGAACTTGTTTGAATCATTGGATGCAGTCAAGGCATTTGCAGGTCCTGACTATGATGTACCCGTGTTCGAACCAGAAGCGCGACGTCTGCTGTCCAAGGTTGAGCCAATCGCACGCCATTATGATGTAAAAAAAGCTCTTTAGCCTTCTTCGGTGCGTCATGGTGTTGAACGGTGAGGAGTATTGAAACGGTAAAACAATTTAACTGCTTGACCTGGAACGGATGTTCTAATATAATTTTCATATGGCTACTCCGCGCAAGAAAAAATCTTCACGGGTAGGCCCACAGCAGACAAACCGATACTTTCACGTCCTGGTTTCCCCCTTACGCCTTGTGAATCGAAGAAACCCAGCCATCCAGGAGAATCACTCTTCAAAGACCTCTCCTGGGAATGCTGGTGGCCGCCGATCCACGGATAAAGATTCGTTTGAACTCTATGACCGCTGGCTGGCTCTCTCGCCGCGCGAGCGCCAGGTCACGTATTTCACCTGCATGGGATATAAGAACGAACAGATCGCGTTTCAGATGGGCGTTTCTGTGGGAACGGTTAAATCCTATCTTCAGCATGTTTTTTTGAAAATTGGCGTTCAAAGTAAAACCGAGTTGCGCTTGAAATTTTATAATTTTGATTTCGAGCGGAATCCTCCCTAGTAGCAGTTCAACAGTTTATTCAACTCCCATATCTGCTACTACCGCGTGGCTACCTCCCAATGGATGCTTTCCAAAGGGAGTTTTTATTTTTGTCGATATAGCCTATTCTGTGAGAATGAATGAATTAATAAAACTTGCCATTGATATTACCCGGAAACGTGGACTTACTTTGATCCTTACTCAGGATCGAGCACGCGAAAGCAAGACCCACCTCATTGCTAATTTGATTCTGAATGGCCCGCTTTTTGTCGTCTCGGGAGATGAGTGGCTGCCTTCCTTCATTCTGCCGCGCATCCTGCGCGGGTATACCACTGACATTAAAGCGATCACCAGCCGCTTGCGTATCGTGCGGGCTTCCACATGCTACCGGTTATTTGACTCGCTGGCAGCCTCTGACTCAAAAGGGGAACCTATTCTCATTATGGATTTCCTGCATACCTTTTATGATGAAGATATTCTTTTACGCACCCGTCTTTTTAAACTCAGAGAGTGTTGCCGCGAACTTATGCGCCTGGCTTTCTACCGTCCTGTGATTGTCATGACCCAGCAGAGGGAAGCGGAGGAATACGAGAAGTTTATCCCTGCCCTTTCTCCTTTTGCAGAAAAAACGCTTACGCTTGAAACTGAAATTGAACAAGTCAAACAACCTGCTCTTTTCTAACATCTATGGGCCGTACTCTTCCTTCCACTACACAGGCCGCCTTCGACCTGATTGCAGAGTTAAGGCCGTTCTATGAAACACTCCGCCGCACTGACCAGCTCATCCTGGATAAATTCTTCGAAGCCATCTTGCAACACCGCACCGCCCTCAGCAATGCAGCAAATTTACTGCCCATGGAAGTAATGCCCTTTGTCATTTTGTTGGAGGAACACAAGAGGAATAGCCAGGTTTATAACGAGCTCTATGTTTTGATCGAGGCAATCGAGCACAAAATTAAACCATTGCTGCCTCCCACAGATATCGAGCCATGAAGGAGTATACTGGCTGGCTGTTTGACCTTTATGCTCAAAAAGAGGGGATTGTTTTGTGGCTGGTGGGGGAAGATAAAAAACCACATTCCTTTACGCAACGATTTCCAATATCATTTTATGTGGGTGGTCCCTTTCATCGTCTGCGCCAGGTATGGAAATTCCTAAAAGACAAACCTGTAAACTTGTCGCGCACGCAACGGGATGACCTGCACGAAGGAACCCAGGATGTGCTGGAGGTCAGCGTTCTTCAACCTGCCTCGTTCAATGAACTGTTCAAGGAAGTCAATCACCGTTTCCCTGATCTGCTTTATTACGATGTAGATCTTCCGCTCATTCTGCGCTATGCCGCTGCGTACAGAGTCTTTCCGCTTGGGCGCTGCAGTGTGGAAGTGAAACAAGGTTGGAAGATTTCAAAGATCACGCCTCTAGATACGCCCTGGAAACTTGACCCCAAATTACCTGACCTGCGTGTATTGCAGATCCGGCCAGATGTGAATCCTTCGCATGCCGCACCAGCATTCCTATCTGTTCATTTCGCTCGCTTCAAATATCGACTACCCCTCGATGACCCTCGCGAGCTTTTATTCTCCCTGAATGGCATTCTCCGTCAGTTCGATCCGGATGTCATCCTCACCAGTTACGGGGATACATGGATATTTTCCTATCTCGAAGGGATTTCGAAGGAGACACGCATTCCCTTTAATCCCAACCGCGATCTTGCGCGGGCGATTCACAGAAAAAAAGAAATCAGTTTCGTCAATTATGGGCAGGCGCATTATCGCGGTGAGCAGGTGCACCTCTTTGGGCGCTGGCACATCGACGATCAGAACTGCATGACCTTCGGGGATTACGGTTTGATGGGCGCCATCGAACAGGCGCGTGTGACCAGCTTGCCCGTTCAGGAGATCGCCAGGCGTTCTCCGGGTGCAGGCATCGCCGCCATGCAAAATTTGACCGCGCTGCGACGCGGCGTTCTGGTCCCCTACCAGCAACAAAAAGGGGAACTCCCGAAAACCTATAACCAGCTAGTCACCTCTGACCGTGGCGGATCGGTCTTCGAACCTCTCCCGGATGTTTTTCCCAACGTCGCCATCCTCGATTTTATGTCCATGTATCCCTCCATCATTGTGGAATATAACATTTCGCCTGAGACGGTCGGTGTGGAGGCAGGGGATGCCTTTTCCATCCCGGAAATGGGCATCAAAATTGGTCCACAAGAGGGACTTGTCCCTGCAGCGCTGCGACCGATGGTGGAGAAACGAGTGGAGATCCGGCGGCGCTTGAAAACGATGGATAAAAATGATCCTCGTTATGTACGCTACAAGGCCTATGCCGATGCCCTCAAGTGGTTATGTGTGGTGGCGTATGGTCGTCTGGGGTTTGCCAATTCCACGTTTGGCAGGATCAATTCGCATGAGGTGGTGTCGTTCATCGGGAGAAAGATGCTGCTCAAAGCCAAGGAGATTGCCGAAGAGCACGGCTTCACGGTCGTCCATGCCTATGTGGATAGTCTTTTTATTTGTAAGCCAGGCGTCGCAAAAGAGGCAGATTTTCAATCCCTGCTGGAGGAGATCGAACAAGAAACGAAATTAGCGATCGAAGTAGAACGGGTCTATTCCTGGATGGCATTTGGCTCTTCCAGGCAGAACCCCAGGCTCTCGGTCCCCAACCGCTTCTTTGGCTTACAAGCCGATGGAGAATACAAAATACGTGGTCTGACCTCCCGCCGTGAAGATACCCCGCTCTTTGTCGTCAAGGCCCAATTACAGGTTTTACAAATTCTGGCAAAGGAAAAAGATCTGGATAAGCTGACCCAATGCTTGCCCAATGTACTCAACCTATTGCAGGAAAGAATATCTGCTCTAAACGATCGAAAAGTTCCCATGAACGAATTGCTGGTGACGCAAACTCTGAGCCGGGAACTCGATGCATATAAAGTGCTTTCCCCTGTGGCACGCGCCGCGCAGCAATTGCAGGCGATTGGGAAGAATATTTGCATGGGGCAAAGGATCCAATTTGTTTACACCCGGACAAAACAGGGCGTCCGTGCCTGGGATGTGCCCGAACCGTTCAACTCTACCTGGATCGATGTTGCCAGATATCAGGAACTTCTTTTCCGTGCCGTCCACGAAGTATTACAGCCTCTGGGAATCACGGAACATGTTTTAAGGAACTGGATGTTCACCAGAGCCAGTTACCTGCTCCCTCCAGGCTTGCTGCATCACAGGCTCGAGATGCCTTTATTCGCGGAGTTAAAGAGGCTGCGGGTGGAGATGATTTAGACGGCGTACTCATGGCGCTACTGGCTCGAGTCTTGTTTTCGAGATTGATAATGCAGTAGGGGCGAGTCGTCCTGATGGGCATGCTGTCTTTGTCTGATAGGATAGAAGATCGGCAGATATGTACAGCTCTTATGGGAGACTCGCCCCTACTTTCCAAAATCATGAACTGCGCCATCCTCGGCGCAGATCTTGGTAGAATAAAATCGCCACTGTCCAACAGACGTCGCGTGGCGCCGTAGCGACAGACGCTCTGCAGCAGACGGCGGCTAGAGCACGAAAGAAAGGAGTGATTCATGGAACCGATTGTACTTTTTGGGATTCAGTTCACATTGAGCTTGGTGGCGTATGCGCTCATTGCTTTCTGGTACGTCGTACCTCGCCTGTCCAAGCTGCCACTGGAGGCAGCCCTTGTGCCATTACTGTGGGTCCATGCATTTCGCATTGTCGGTGGGACGATCCTGGCTCCAGGCGCGGTCGACGCCGGAGTGCCAATGGCGTTCCGGGTGATGATCGGATATGGCGACATGGCAACGGCCTTCCTGGCACTACTGGCATTGATCGCGTTACGCGCCCGCTTCTCTAGTGCGATTACATTGGTTTGGCTTTTCATCATTGTTGGGATGCTGGACACAATAAATGCAATTATTCAATCGGTGCGCGACAGTGTGTTCAACTATGCGCTTGGTGCAAATTGGGTGATTGTGACCATGTATGTGCCTGCCTTGCTGGTGAGCAGCCTTATGGTTTTCATGCAATTGCTCGGCCCTAAACGCTCCAGCAAGAGGTAGAAAATAGCTTGATGCTCCCTGTGCCGCGGACACGGACGGCACAGATATTGGCATGATGAAATCATCTCCGGGGCTGGAAGCAAATTGGCGTGAGAGGTTTCGGCCCCAGCACTCCGCTCTTCTTCGGCGCGCTCATGGCGTTGCTGGCTGGAGTCTTGTTTTCGAAATTGATAATGCAGTAGGAGCGAGTCGTCCTGATGGGCATGCTGTCTTTGTTTGATAGGACAAAAGATCTGCAGAGATGCACAGCTCCTCTAGGAGACTCGCCCCTACTTTCTTTATGCTTTTTAAGACAAATGACACATGCAACAGCAGGGGCTTTGAACTATGATTGCCTTGGAGCGACGATGACTATTTTTACTCTTTTGCCGTATACCCCCCCTGATTTGGAACATTAGACGGTTGCCGTCTATAACCTGTTACACAGCATGGGATGCCGCCGAATCCCTAGTTGGCACGCTCTTTGCAAATTGAAAAATATAGGTGGGTATTGACGAGCAATTAGGTATCATATACAATACCACTATGCCCGTGCACCAAATCGTGGTTGATACCAATGTATTCGTTACGGCTTTGCGTTCCCAGTTTGGCGCATCGTACAAACTTTTATCGCTTCTTGATAATGACATTTACAAATTGAATCTGTCGGTTCCGTTAGTTCTCGAATATGAAGAAGTTGCCAAAAGAATGATTGGCGAAATCTCTCTGAGTGAAAGGGAAATTGATGACATCCTTGATTTTGTCATTAGCCGATCGAACCGCTGGCATATCTTTTATCTGTGGCGACCACAACTTAAAGATCCGAGCGATGATATGGTGTTGGAATTAGCGGTTACAGCCAGTTGCAATTACATCATCACGTACAATCTCCATGATTTCAAAAGTAGCGAGAAATTTGGTATTAAGGCAATCACACCAAAGGCGTTTTTAGAAATGGTAGGTGAACTATGAGCACATTAAGTCTAAGACTTCCTGAGTCGTTACATAAATCAGCTCGTGAGTTAGCAGAAAAAGAAAATATATCGATCAACCAACTGATCACTCTGGCATTAGCAGAGAAACTTGCTGCATTAGGCGCAGAAGATTATTTAGAAGCGCGTGCAAAGCGTGCAAGCAAGACAAAGTTCCGCAAAGCCATGTCCAAGGTAGCAAAGGTTGAACCTCCGGACTATGATCGTTTGTAAGTAGATAGTGATATATACCAATCATAAAGCGTGCCAACAATGCGTGCAGCGGACTTGGCGGTATGCGCCGCGAAAAAAGCGGAATCTAAGCGAGGAAGTTTTTTCCGTTTCGTGAATTGGTTCTCCCGCCAAGCCACTAACGCGAGCCGTTAGCCCGCGCACGAAGTTTTGAAGTCAGCCAATGCGAGATTATGAATGAATCGAACTGAGCTTCTACAATTCCTTCGCAGCCAGTCATTAGCGGTCCAAGCATCTATTTCGCCTACTGGGACACCTCAGGCTGCCGTCATCGGGATCGTCGTAACGGATGACTTCAACATCTTTTTCGATAGCGTTGATGCCAGTCGGAAAGTGCAAAACCTGCGCCGTAATCCAAAGATAGCGTTCGTTATTGGTGGGCTTGTCAGCGGGGATGAGCGTACCGCACAATATGAGGGCATCGCTGATGAACCAGTCGGGATGGAGCTTGAACGCTTGAAAGAAATCTATTTCAATCAATTTCCAGATGGCCGCGAACGTCAGAGATTACCTGGCATTGTTTATATCCGGGCACGTCCAATTTGGATCCGCTACTGTGACTACAATCAAATACCGCCTTTTATTACAGAATTTAACTTTACTGGAGATCTAAGTGCGGGCTAACACAGCCCCGCCGCGCGCGTCGCTATTGCGACAGTCTGCGACGTGCACCCGACCCCTCCTTTCGGCGAACACCAGGGTCGTGACGGCGGGACGCTTCGCAGTGCGCGTTTTTAGGCAGTTTCCTGGACTCAAGTTGGTTCCGTCAAAACGGCGTTATCTCGTCCCGCCTGGTTGTCGAGCCTGTCGAGACACACCAGCGGGTGCCCACAAGGCTACGCAGATGCAAACCGTTGAGCGGCAGGAGCGATAGACAAAATCATTCTCACTAATTTTCAAGATCATACAAATACAAAAACACGGACGTTCCCGGCACGCGAAATTCGCGTTTCTTTTCCCCAATTTGATTTAAATAATTCAAAATAAAATCCTTTTCGTTGAAATCGCCTTTTTCATACACATGAGAGAATAATATCCATACGCGCGGTTGTCCCTTGAATGAGTCAAGCTGGCTTAAGATATTTTGCGGGTTCTTGTAATCTTCACGTTTTCCAAACTCATACGAAATATTTTCCACTCCATAGAATGGGGCATAAAAGCGAAAGGCGGGCAGTGCGCCGTTCGAGACGTACAGCACATCGCCATCTTTCCATGAGTCACGTAGGGTTTGCATACTGGGGCGGATGTGCTCAAAGTATTTCGGCTCGACCAGGTTCTGCATGGAGGTAACAAAAGGTCCATAGATCAGATAGCCAGCCAGAAACAATACAGATAATACGCCTAGTAGATGGGATCTCTGCACTCGTTGATGCAGCGCTTCAACGGTCTTGTCGATTAAAACCAAACCAATTGGAATTAAGAATAAGATCATACGCTCAAAGACGGGATAAAACCCCAAAGCGGAAGCAGTTAGGGTAAAGAATAAGATGCCAGCAAAAGCAATCGCGTAGCTTTGGTTTTGATAGAACAAAACTATCCAACCGATCAACATGACCAAAAACACAAAGTAAACAGCATACGGGATCCCGAACTGGATACCAATGTTTTGATTAATGGCTGTCGTGAACCAACCCGGGTCACTCCATAGGGGCATGGGCAGGAAAGCTCCCTGCCAGTATTCGCGCAAATATGTGTTTTGCCCCAAACCTTTGAGGATCAACAAATAGAGAAAAACAATTTCCAGAACCCAAAGCAGTCCCATTCCAATCACAAATCGCAGGTTTGAATAGTCACGTCGTTTTAAAGTAATGATGATCAACGTAAGCCCAATCCCGGCCAGTACGAACAAGGCAGGATGAGAAAACCACAAGGTGATCAAGCCTGCGAGAGTCAGCCAGACGAAGTCCTTTTTTCGAGGGGATGCACCGAATACAGGCACGGCAGTCAGCAAAAGCAAAATCGTCACCACCACGTCGAGGATATATTGCTTGACTTCGGAGGAGTAATAAATAAGCCGCGGGTTGAAAGCAAACAATGCCAGCGCAGTGAGTAGACCCGCTCCACTCACCCCACTCGCTTCGCTCGTTATCTTTTTCAACAGAAGATAAAACAGCCAGAGTGAAATTAATCCAGTAATCAAAGGGAAGAGACGTAATGCCAATTCATTCTTCCCCACAATATTCAGCGCCAGCGCGGCCTCATCTGCCCAAAGGGAGCGACCCGTCAGATATTGCCGCACGCGCAATAGTGCTCCCAGCAGGATGAGCAGGGCAGCAAGGACTCTCTCCCACGAGAACGATGTTTTCAAATGATTGATTGTGCTGGCTGATTTCATTCTGCTGGCATCAATATTAGCATAAAGTCTATCATGTCACCCTGAGCGAGTGGCGCCCTTCGCGCTACGACTGAAGGGTCTCGATTGTTGTGAGAGAGATTCTTCGCTTCGCTCAGAATGACATGCCCTGGATATTTTTAGAAATGAAAAAGCCATGTTTTGCATCTCAAGAATTGTTGTGGAATCCATGCAAGGGGCGTAAAATATTCAAGTTGATTAATGATAGCAAGGATACACATGTTTCTTACGGAAGAAAGCGATTTAGGCTCTACAGAAAGTCAGCCGCCAAGTACCAGGCGGGCAGAATCATATTTACTAACTTGTTCGTCACGTAAGGAGGTGAGTGCATCTCCTGCGTGATGATTTCACGTCCAGGAGGCAGTAATGCTCACCATCTACAAAACAACCGAACAGGGACTCGAACAACTCGACTCCATGGCCAATGGCACATGGGTCAAAGCGGTTGACCCGACTCCCGAAGAAATCCAGAAGCTTGTGGACTGGGGGATAGACGTTGATTACATCAATTATTCACTCGACCTCGATGAAATGCCGCGCATGGAACGCGATGAAGATTACACCTTCATCCTGATCCGCATTCCACATCGCCAGCCGGAGAGTGACATCCCCTATGCCACTATTCCACTTGGCATCATGATCAAGGGGAACACCATCGTGACCATTTGCCGTTATGAGAAGGAAATGTTCAAGGTGCTGGCAAATGGAAAATATCGACTGCTCAAAACCGGCAAGCGCTACCGCTTTGCGTTATATATCTTCCTCGAAACAGCCACACGCTACCTTACCCATCTGCGCGAGATCAACCGCATGACCGAAGCGATCGAGGATCAGCTGCAAAAATCCACGCGTAACCGTGAGGTGCTGGAACTGCTCAAATATCAGAAGAGTCTCACCTACTTTGCGACGGCGCTGCGCTCCAACGAAGTGATGATGGAGCGTGTCCAGCGCACACAGATCTTCAACTATTATGAAGACGATCAGGATCTGCTGGAAGATGTGCTTACCGAAAACCAGCAAGCCATTCAGATGACCAACATCAACACAGAGATTCTCTCCAGCATGATGGATGCGTTCGCTTCAATCATTTCGAACAATTTGAACGGTGTGATGAAAGCGCTCGCCGCTATCACGATCATTATCAACGTTCCGGCTGTGGTTGCCGCCTTTTATGGGATGAACGTCGCGTTACCCGGTGAAACTCATCCGCTTGCCTTTCTTGTGGTCATTGGTATCTCGCTTTCCCTTACGGCTCTGGCTATCTTTATTTTCTACAAACGCGATTGGTTCTAAAATAAACCTCCTACTTGTAGGGTGGGTTGGCAATCCGCCACGTTTTACGATATCAAAACCCATCAGGCTACCAGCCTGACCTACTCGCTAGTTTTTTGAGTTCGCGAGGTAAAATCAGGGTTGAGGAAATGTAGCTATGTCGAAGAGAATCGGATACCTGGATATTGCGCGGGGCATCGGCATTTTGCTGGTGGTGTTGGGGCATAATGATTTTGAAGTCATATCGGTGTTTGCTCGCCAGATTATTTATTCGTTCCATATTCCATTGTTCTTTTTTCTCTCGGGATATTTCATTGATATCTCCATTCCCTTTTTTGACTTTTTCAAGAAACGATTCAACGGGCTCCTAAAACCCTTTTTGTTCACCCTCTTTCTTATTTACTTTACCTCCATTTCCTTCGAGAAGATGGGGTTTAACACAGCCATTACTCGTATCGTGAAGTCGCTTTATGGCACCGGTCACTACATCGACTGGGTCCAGTTGTGGTTTCTGCCGCATTTATTTGTGGTGAGCCTGTATGCTTTTTTCTTTATTACCCTTGTGAGCAAGTTGCGAAATCGCTGGGTCACGTGGGGTATCCTGCTGGTGACGCTTGCCATTGGGCTCCTGTTTCTTCACACGTTTTATCCATTCACCCTGCCCGTATTCGGAAAAGAGTATGAGTTATGGGGTTTGCCGTTCAGCCTGGACCTTGTCCTTTTGAGCGGCTTTTTCTTTATCCTGGGCAACGAAGTAAGACAGGTGGCATCTGAGAAGACATTTGACAATCTCTTTCTCCTCATTGGCACAGGCATCGCTCTGTTTCTCCTGAACTATCTATTCCCCTATCTGATCGATTTCAATATCCGGCGTTACGAATCGTTTTTGGTCAATACGACGGAGGCGATCCTCGGGATTCTCTTTATCCTGGCGCTCTCGCGTCAAATCGAACTACATACAAATCGGCTCGCCTCTGTTTTCAAATATCTGGGAAATATCTCTCTGATCATCCTGTTGTTCCACGTCCCGATCCAGGCGTTTTGGGGAGAAAAAGTAATGAACGTGACGGATAACTTCCCATTATCTATTCTGGTGGGATTCATCATGGGCGTGCTGGGGCCGATCCTGATCTATGAAATCTTTATTCGCTTCAACCCCGTCGCTTCCTTCTGGTTTGGCAGAAAATCAGAGCCGCTCGTCAAGAAAGAACCGGAGATCAAAGAAGAACGAGCGGTACCAACTACTCCCACTACTCCGGTTGCAGAAATCAAAGAACAATAAATGCCCAAACCAGTCATCTTCACCATTGACGATGATTCTTCTGTGCTGAACTCAATTGAGCGCGACCTGCGCGCCCATTACGGTCAGGACTATCGCATCCTGCCGATTGATTCTGGCAAGGCTGCCCTTGATTATTTGAAAAAGCTGGGACAGCGCAACGAAACGGTCGCACTGTTTTTAGTGGATCAGCGCATGCCCGAAATGAGCGGCGTGGAATTCCTCGAACAGGCGATCAAAGCCTATCCACAAGCCAAGCGTGTCCTGCTCACGGCCTATGCGGATACCCAAGCCGCGATCGATTCGATCAATGAAGTGGGATTGGATTACTACCTGATGAAGCCCTGGCATCCGCCACAGGAGCGGCTTTATCCGATTTTGGACGAGTTATTGGAAGATTGGAAGATCCACGTGCGCCTGCCGTTCGAAGGCATACGTGTGGCTGGGACGTTGTGGTCCTTGCCAAGTCATCAGGTGAAGGATTTTCTCACGCGCCATCAAATCCCTTATCAATGGCTAGACATCGAAAAAGATTCGAATGCGCGCCAACTGGTGGAAGGTATCTCCTCCGAGATGACGAAACTTCCGGTTGTGTTTTTCCCGGATGGCAAGAGCTTGCTTCAACCTGAGCTAAAAGAACTGGCGGACAAAGTTGGTTTGCAGACGCGCGCCGCGCTTCCGTTTTATGACATAGTGGTTATCGGGAGTGGCCCTGCGGGATTGGCAGCCGCCGTTTACGCGGGATCGGAGGGCTATCACTGTCTCGTCATCGAGAGGGCTGCACCCGGCGGGCAGGCGGGAAGCAGCCCGAAGATCGAGAATTATCTTGGTTTCCCAACGGGCATCTCAGGCGACGATCTCACGCGTCGCGCGGTGTCACAGGCGAAACGATTCGGCGTGGAAATCCTTTCGGCGCAGGAAGCACAAAAGGTCTTTGTCAAAGACACATACCGCCTCGTCCAGTTATCAGATGGGACGGAGATCTCCTGCCACGCGCTATTGATCGCCACCGGCGCCTCGTTCCATATGCTGACCATGCCTGGGGCGGCCGAACTAACCGGCGCGGGCATTTATTATGGCGCGGCCTATACCGAAGCGATGAACTATAAAGATCAGGATGTGTCCGTGGTGGGCGGTGCAAATTCAGCGGCACAGGGTGCGTTGTATCTGAGTCAATTTGCGAACAAGGTGAGGGTATTGATCCGCGGCCATCAGCCAACCGCTTCGAAATATCTTGTGGATGCGCTGGAACAAAATCAAAAGATCGAGTTAATGCGAGATACTGATTTGCTCGAAGTCAGAGGAAAGAATACACTCGAACAAGTCATCGTCAAAAATACGAGCACGGATGAAATACAAACGTTTGATGCGGCTGCGATGTTTGTGTTCATCGGCGTGCGCCCGCAAAGCCAGTTGGTCGCGGATTTAGTCAAGCGCAGCGACAAAAGCTACATCTTTACTGGCCTGGATTTAATGGTGGATAAAAAACCGCCTCAAGGCTGGACCCTGGAACGCGATCCGTTTTTATTGGAGACCAGCGTCCCCGGCATTTTCGCGGCAGGCGATGTACGCTTCGGGACCAATCATCGGGTCGCCTCCGCGGTAGGCGAAGGCGCGATCGCTTTCGCGTTGATGAAGGAATATTTGAAGGCGTTGTGAAACATCGTTGGTCGAGTAGCCCATGCTCGTCGGGCGTATCGAGACCAATAGTTAGACGCAAACAAAAGATAACTTGCAACAGATGGTCTCGATACAGGCGGCGATGAATGAATAGGATGAAACCTGTATCAAAGCCCGCCACCTTACTCGACCACCGATTACTTATGAACCTCCAAGACCTCCGCAAATCACCTCTCTTTCAGGGCTTGTCTGATGAAGAGTTACAGCAACTCATGGATATGGCTGAACCTGTCTCATTGCGCGCAGGGGAGATTCTCATCAAGCAGGGGGAGCCCGGTGATTCGGCGTATGTGGTGATCAGCGGTGATTTCGAAGTTCAGAAACAATCCGGGCAATCGCTGATCAAAATCGACGTGCGGAATCCGGGCGATGTGGTCGGCGAGATGGCGTTACTTTCTCGTGCGCCGCGTAATGCCACGCTGATTGCAAAGATAGATAGTGAAGTGCTGCGTATCCCCCAGGAGGCGTTTGAAAAGTTGTTGTCATCCAGCACGACCGCGGCCATGGCAGTTTTGCATTGGGTGATGGCACGTTTGACTCAAAACGAATCTTTGCTGCATCAGCAGGAGAAGATGGCTGCACTCGGCACAATGAGCGCAGGTCTGGCACATGAGTTGAACAATCCTGCTGCCGCGGCGCAAAGAAGCGCGTCACAGCTAAGAGAGACTCAATCCAAATGGCTCACTCTCACACATCAAATTGAAAGAGCTGCACTCCAGGAGAATCAAACAGACTGGCTGGACGAGTTCATCCAGGAAGCCTCGCGACGTTTTGAAGCGCCACTCAAACTGGATACGCTGGAAAAAATCGATCTGGTAGACCAGCTTCAGACCTGGCTGGAAGCGAGTGGAGTAGAGTCCGCCTGGGAACTGGCGCCCGCGATGGTTAACTTTGGGTGGAACAGTGAATCGCTTGAGACGTTAAAGAACAGTCTATCGCAATCGTTGTTCTCCTTGTCCATTCAATGGCTGGGCGCGGGTTGCTTGATGATGGGATTGCTCTCAGAAGTTTTGCAGACCACAGAACGGATTTCACAAATTGTTCACGCGGTGAAGTCTTACACCTATCTCGACCAGGCGCCTTTGCTCGAAGTCGATGTGCATGAAGGCTTGGAAAACACGCTGGTAATCCTACAGCATAAACTGAAAAAAGGTGTCACCATCAAACGGGACTATTCACCGAATCTGCCGCATATCCAAGCTTATGCCAGTGAACTGAATCAAGTCTGGACAAACATTATTGACAATGCCGTGGATGCGATGAATGGCAGGGGCGAAATAAAAATCAGAACCTATGTAGAGGATCAGCGCGTCATTGTCGAGATCACCGATAATGGACCAGGCATTCCCGAGGAAATTCAACCCCGCATCTTTGAACCGTTCTTTACAACCAAAGCCCCTGGGCACGGAACGGGATTGGGATTACATATTTCCCATGACATTATCGCAAATCGCCATCATGGACAATTGCTGGTAGAGTCAAAACCTGGAGAGACGAAGTTTAAGGCAATACTTCCTGTTAACCTTGCGAACGCTTCAAAACCTTCGTAGGGTTAAGTTTATGCTACCGCTTGTCTCACGCATAACATGCGTAAGTTAACTTTTTATATGGATTTGTAGCTTGAAATTCAAATATAAAGTTAAGTAAATTATGCGGCGCTCTGTAAAGGAGAACAAACATGAATCATGATCAAATGATGAAGGATATTCTTTTATCAACCAAGACCATCGCCAGTGTAGGCCTATCTTCCAACATAGAAAAAGAAAGTTATTGGATTGTTTCGTATCTGAAAGAACAGGGCTATCGTGTGATCCCGGTCAACCCAACGGCGACGGAAATCCTCGGCGAAAAGGCTTACCCAGATCTGGAATCCGTGCCGGAGAAGATCGATGTGGTGCAGGTCTTCCGCAAATCGGAGGATGTGCCACCTATCGTGGAGGATGCGATCAAGGCTGGGGCAAAGGTGGTCTGGATGCAGGAAGGGATTGTCAATGAAGAGGCTGCCCAGAAAGCACGTGAGGCAGGCTTACAAGTGGTGATGGATGCCTGTATGCGCGCCACACATCGTAGGTTGATCGGTGCAAAACCAATAAGTATTTAGCTCCTCATATCGTCATCTGATACACAGCCAGCAAAATTGTGAAATCGGCTGCCATGTGACCGAGCACCGGCGCAAGCAGTCCTTGGTCTTCACGCGTGATTTGCCGCCAAAACCAACCGACGAGAACGAGTACGATCAAGCTGTAAATGACTACACTTGTTTGCATTTTGCCCATTAAGATCGGACCATGAAACCCCGCATACAAAAAATCGGAAATATAGAATGTCTTTGTAGGGCTTCCTAAGTAACCACGCCAGAAATATTCTTCAATCAGGGGGTTAATGAAAACAAAATATGTAATGAACAGCGGCCACGTTAACCCTGTGAGACCGAACGATTCAACCTGCGTAGGCAGGTTACTTGCAATTCCAAAGGAAGCTCGCAAGAAATACAAAGAAACTCCACTGCTACCACAAAGGATGACACTCAAAACGACCCATCGAATATGATTGCTTTTGAGTAGGATTTTGATGGGAAGTTCTGGTTTTGCCAGCCAAAGGGAAATAAGTATTCCGAGATGGAATCCAAGCAGCGCAATCCACCCATTATGAAACCAGAACAATCCGATGCCAACTGCAAGATAGGGCAGGATTGGCGTAAGCCATTTCATAAGACCTGTGTAATGATTGTATTCTTTGCGCCCGCTTCCTTCAAGGACAGCGAAACGGCTTCCGCGATTTTAGGTTTGACCAACGCGATCATGTTGCCGCCGCGTCCACCCCCACTGAGTTTTGCTCCGAGCGCTCCCGCGTTGCGCGCAGTTTCAACCAATTGATCCAGTTGAGGCGAGGAGACGGTCATCTTTTGCAAGAGAACATGATTTTCGTTCATCAGTTCGCCGAGTAGCTCAGGTTTTCCCGCTTCGATGGCACGCCGCGCAGTAAACGAAATTTCGCCAATCTTATCAAACACAGTTTCCCAACGTGACTTGTCA
>WNFU01003118.1_pt1 | contig 24854 bp, 23 predicted proteins | sample 5400121 | NCBI WGS metagenome assembly WNFU01 (sample SAMN13153360, study PRJNA577476) | soil metagenome | isolation source: 100 cm soil or saprolite under grassland replicate 1 | place: USA:California | collected 2016-06-15
CAGATGGAGCACCCGCTCCCATGGTCATCCTTGAGTTCGCTCCGTCAGCGGAAGATCTGGATTGGATCTATTTGACCCGCGGGGATGAGCAACCTGCCCGTTCCAGCGGGCGATGACAATCACAGATTGGAATTGATCATGTACACCCGACACAAGGATGAGCAGATTGTTAATCTACTTGCGGGATTAACAACCTACCCATTCGAGCATAACGTTCGTTTCAGCGCTGGAGATACCGTTGCGGGACGGCTAAATCGAGGAGTGGTAGCCCGCTCTCAGTTGACCGAAATACTTCTTGCGAAGCCCAATTTCGATCGTCCCGAGGCAGCACGCATTTCTTTTGACGATGGCACTCACGGTCAGATCCTCTGGGTTCTGCCAATATCGACAGGCGAGCGGACACTCATAATCGAACAAGGGTTGGCCAGTTTTTATCGAGCAATCGAGGACCAAGGAGTCGATGTGGCCGACCTTCAAAGAGCACCGCTCGTATGAATCCCAACCGTGCTAGATCCCGATAACGAGCAATCTCCGCATACGAAGCTCCGGCTCTCTGCATCGTATGCGGTCTGCCCAAAGCGCCGCCTCCGGCACGCTGGATACACGTCTTCGAAGTTGACGGACCATATCCACTCCAACCGACGTCATCACCTAAAGGGCTCTGGTGCGAGTTTCGTGCAGACTGGGGAGGCCTTCTGACTGGGTCAGTTGACTCGGTCTGTAGACGAGCTGATGTCAAGATCTTGACATCCGAGTTGCACGTCCCGGTCTTGACCCGGTAAACCACTCCGGCCTAGCGGATCGCTGGGCCACCCAAGAGGTGGACGGTGGATCCGGAGCTGCTGTTGCCGCCGTGCGCGGGGCTCGTTGTCGAGCGGGTGCAGCTATGCGATGAGATCGTGCACGTCACTGTCCGCCGCCCAGAAGCCGGCGCGATCTGCCCGCGTTGCGGCACGTGGTCGGAAGCATTCCATAGCAGCTACGAGCGCGGGCTTGCCGATCTGCCGATCGCCGGGCGGCAGGCCGTGATCGACCTGCGGGTCCGACGTTTTCGCTGCTATCAGTCAGACTGCCCGAGCAAAACCTTCGTCGAGCAAGCACCGGTGTTGGCAGGCCGGTACGCCCACCGAACACACCGTCTACGGTCGATGCTTGAAACCATTGGGTTCTCGCTTGGCGGGCGGCCAGGCAGCCGCCACTGCAAGCGTCTGGCGATGCCGACAAGCCGAACGACGTTGCTGCGCCTGGTGCGAGCAGTTCCTGAAGCGTCCATCGAGTCGCCGCATGTCCTGGGCGTCGATGAGTTTGCCGTTCGCCGCGGGCAACGCTACGGGACGATTCTTGTGGATGCCGATGCTCACAAGGTCGTGGATATGTTGGAAGATCCCTCAGCAGACGCGTTGGTGGGCTGGCTCGGTGAACACGCAGGTATAGCGGTGATCTGTCGTGACCGCGATGGTGTGTACGCCAATGCAGCACGCCGCGGTGCACCTGGCGCAGTGCAGGTTGCTGATCGGTGGCACCTCACGCACAACCTTGCCCAGGCGTTGGAGCGCTTCTCAGGCCGGGAATTGGCCATGCTGCGTCCAGAATGGATCGCGGAGCACGAGACCCAGCCCACTCCCCCGTATAAGCCTCCGTCGCGTCCCGACGGTCCTCGCGTGATGGGAGTAGCGCAGCGGCATGCAGACGTCCACGCGCTGCTCAAACAAGGTCTAAACCGTGCCGCAATCGCCCGTCGGCTGAACTTGAGCTGGGCGACGGTCAACAAGTATGCGTTGGCTCCAAGCGCGGAACCGCTCATCCGCTCGTGTCGTTTCAGGACCAAGCTCGATCCATTCCTACCTTTTCTTGCCCAGCGCTGGAGCGAGGGGGAACACGTGGCGGCAACGCTGTTCAACGAGATCCGTGCCCAGGGTTATCGGGGGAAGGAGCGTACCATCCGAGCGCGTCTATCCGAATGGCGCACCGCCGTGCCGCCGAGGCCGGCTGAGGCTCGCCTTCCAGGTCCGCGGACGCTGACCTGGCTCCTGCTCCGACGACCGTCCGACTTGAACGATGATGAACGAGAGTTGTTGAAGAAGTTGTGTGCGCGGAGCGATGAGGTGGCCAACGCGCACCGGTTGGCTCAGCAGTTCTTACGCCTCGTGCGCGACCGACCCGGTGGTCGCAAACTCGATGAGTGGGCGGTCGCGGTGCGCAAGACCGGCCCGCCTGAGCTGCGTGGCTTCAGCCGCAATCTGCAGCGCGACTGGCATGCCGTCTCTGCTGGTGTCACAGAGCACTGGAGTTCTGGGCCCGTGGAGGGTCACATCAACAAGCTCAAGATGATCAAGAGGCAAATGTTCGGCAGGGCGCGCTTCGATTTACTGCGCAAGCGCGTGTTGCTAGCCAACTGAATCGAGAGCGCCAATGACGACGCGAAGATCCCGATTGCCCGCCATGAGCGAAAACGCTGAACGTCGTGCCGCACGCAAGCGTCTCCAGGCCCAGTATCGCGCCTTGTACGACGAGGTCGTCAACATCTTGTTCGAGATCGATCCGATTGGTGTCCACGTTGACCACGATGCGGAGAAGTTCGTTCCCGAAGCGACCAGTATTCTGGCGCGACTTCGCGACGCTCGCTTCGCAGAGGACGTCGAAAGCATCGTCCAACAGGAACTGCGACGCTGGTATGGCCGCCGCCGACTCGTCGACCAAGACCCGCGGCGACTCGCGCGGGCAACTATCGCCATCTGCTCCGCCTGGAACCGGTTTCTCGACGAGTCAGCTCGCTTGTAGGGGCTACGCCTCACCGCGCTGCACGCAATTCATCTGCTCCGCCTGGAACCGGTTTCTCGACGAGTCAGCTCGCTTGTAGGGGCTACGCCTCACCGCGCTGCACGCAATTCGCACCAGAGCCGATTCTTCGACCATCGTTCGGCAGTGCTGAGCGATGACGATTCGGCAGTGTGACCAGGGATTTCGAAGGGTGGGGGCTTTTCACGATCGCGCCCGCCGGGTGTTTGGGGGAAGCCTGGAGTGACGGTGCCGAAACCATGACGAGGGCGATCAGGCTGATCGTCCTCGCTGTGGTGGTGCCGGTAGAGCCGTGGGACGTGAAGTTCAGCCCATGGGTCAAGTTCGGGCGCCGCTTTGGCGCAGTCGTCGTCGACCAGTGCCCTGCCAGCGGTAGTGCAGCGATCAATGCAGCGATGGCCGCGTCAGTTTGTACCCACGACCGGTACGATGCGCGGTCGCGCGGGTTGGAATCATGACCGCGTGCAGGGGTAGTCTCCCGGCTCGTGGTATCCACCAACGTAGTGCGCCCAGTCACCGGGGCTTTGCGTGTCTGGCTGGTGGTGGTGAACGCGCTTCTTCTGGGCGTCAGCCTATCACTGCTGGCGTTCACGGACCAGACCGACCGCTACTTCGCCTGGACGGTGAGCCCGCCGCTGACCGCCGCTTTTCTTCGCGCAGGCTACGCCGCGAGTTGCGTATTCCAGTTGCTCGCAGCGCGGCAGCAAATGTGGATACACGCTTGGATTGCTCCGATAGGTGCGTTGCTCTTTACCGGCCTGACGCTGCTGGCGACGCTGATCCATCTCGATCGCTTTCACGTGAACTCGTTCATAGGTCAGTTATGGCTGGTGATCTATGCGATCGCGCCGCCGGTGATGGTCGTGCTTCTGGTACGCCAATGGCGGACGCTGGGCGTCGACCCGGATCGAACCAGGCCACTGGCTACCTGGCTACGAATACTGCTGGGAGTTCAAGCGCTCGTCCTCATCCCGGCCGGTGCGGGGCTATTCCTCGCCCCACAGCTGTCGCCGCAATTGTGGCCGTGGGTCCTCACCCCGTTAACGGCGCGAGCGATCGGCGCCTGGCTCATCGCGGTTTGGCGCGGGCATGAGCCAAGCCGTCTGGGAGAACGACCTGGACCGCGTGTCGATCGCACTCGTCAGTTTTGCGATCTACGGCGCGCTGCAGCTGGGCGCAATCGCCCGCTATCCAGCTACAGTGAACTGGCTCAGCCCGCAGGCCTGGCTGTATGCGCTGTTCCCGGTGCTCCTGCTCGTATCCGCGGCTGGTGGCTCATCCCTGCGCCGAGCTATAGGGTGGCCGTCACAGCCGCCGCCGATGCGCTGACGGATGCCTGTTTGAGGTGCCCTCGCCGGAACGTTGGCGAAACGCCGCCGCCGATCACGCTGATCATCTTCGGCATGGTCAGTGGTAATGGCAGAACCTGGCCCGAGTTCAGTCGCGTGTAAGCTCAGCCATCGCTTTTTTTGCGCAGTCGTCATCGACCAGCGCTTTGCCGGCCGTGGTGGCAGCAGTCAGCGCGGCGGTGCCGGCGTTATTCAATGCCCGCCGCAGACCCAGGCTGGCCTTGTGGAGTCGAGCGACCGCGTCGTCTGCAAAGAGCGGATCGGCGCGTCCGACCAGGGCCAGATGATGACGCAAGTTCTCCGCCGATTCACCAAGATCGATGGGTGTGATCTGATAGCGCGTCGCAATGCGCTGGTCGAGGGCGGCGAAGACGTCCATGCGCAACTGGCGCGCCAGGGTGGGCTGGCCAATCAGCTACAACGAGCATGACGTCGCGGAGTCCATGTCGGCGTTAGTCAACAAGCGGATGGCTTCGAGCTGTTCCGGAGTGAGCAAGTGGGCTTCATCGATGACCAGGACTACCCGTCGGCGGCGTTCGTGTTTTTCCGCGGCGAGCAGGCTCTGAGTCTGAGCGACCAGCTCGGCCCTTGAAGCCGCGCGCCACCGCGCCCAATGCCTGGACGATCGTCACGTACAAGCCGCGGGTGCCGACGGTTGGGTTGGCCAGGTACACGAGGTGATGTGCGGCTTGATCCAACTGGCTAATGGCCGCCCGCACGGCGACGGTCTTGCCGACGCCGACCTCGCCAGTGATCACCCCCAACAACGACTCGGCGATGCAGAAGCGGATGCGAGCGACGGCTTCTTGATGAGAGGCTCGATCAAGGAGGTCTTTGGCCGAGACGTTCTTGGAGAACGGGAGTTTGGTGAAGCCGAAGTGTGTGGCCCAGGGTGCGCGCATCATGCCTGATGGTCCTCCTCCGGCTGGAGCTCCTTGGCCTCCTGGTGGTCGCTGCTCCATCCGATGGTCGTCGAAGGGATTGTCCGCCAGCTGGGCGTGCTCCGGTTGCTGGCTGGGCAGATCGCGGAAGGCGAGTTGGCCGAGCGTCTCGGCGTCATGCGCCGCAAGCACCAGGCCGAGGTAATCGACGCCCGTCGGCGCAGTTCAATACCGCCGCGCCGGAGGTGGCCAAACCGGGTCGTGGGCCGGTTGTCAGACAGTTTTTAGTGGACCGTCATGGCAGGATCGCCGGGCAGAGTCGCTTGAGTTTGATGCGAGAATCGGCTGTGGTGAACCGCCAGTCGATGGCGGTCTGTTCAACGTTTCGGTCGTGCGTCCAGGCGGTTACTTCATGGACGAGTATGTCGCGGTCCGCGATTCGACGATCCAAACACTGGCTGCTGAGCACGCTCAGTTCGGTTTCGGCCATGTTGAGCCAACTGGCGTGTTTGGGCGTGTAGTGGATCTCCAACTTGTCCGCCAGGCGCCTGGCTTCGCTCGGTTCGAACGCCTCGTACAAGGAACCCGGCGTATGGGTGTTCAGGTTGTCCATCACCAACACGATCTGCTCGGCGTCTGGGTAATGCACGTCCACCAGGTGCTTGACCACGTGCGCAAAATGGATGGCCGTGCGGTGATCGCCAACGACCACCTCCCGCCAACCACGCAGCGGCTCGTTGAGCATGAACAAGGCACACACGCCGTTGCGCTCATATTCGTAGTCGAACCGAGCCGGTCGCCCCGGCGCCATTGGCAGCGGTGTTCGCGTCTCGCCGACCAACTGAAAGCTGGTCTCGTCCAGACACACCTGCGGACGACGTGGATCGTACGGTCGGGTGTAGACGTCCAGCACATCTTCCATGTGATAGACGAACTCGCCGCTGGGCTCGGCCGGCAGACAATACTGCTCCTTGAGCCACGGTTTGAGCTCGTTTTTTTTAGCGTCTGGCGCACCGTCTCATGCGAAATGGCGTCTACGATCTCGAGCTCCACCACTTTGTCTGCCAGCAGGCGGAGCGACCAACGACTGCGGCCATTCGGCGCAGGACTGCAGGCTAGCGTCACCAGGTGCGCCTCCTGTGCGCCATCCAGCTTGCGCGGGTGTAGCTGGCGCGAGGGACGTGGACGGAGCGCCGCCTCGAAGCCCTCCTCCACGCAGCGCGTACGCACCCGCTCGACCGTCGAGCGGTTGACGTCCAGCATTTCGGCGATGACCTCATCGCTCAAGCGCGGACCAGCCACACCTTCATCCGCCTTGAGCAGAATGCGGGCGTGCGTCAACGTGCGAGCCGCTGCCTTCCCTTTCGACAGCACATCCTCCAGATGCGCCGCTCCTCGGGCGTCAATCTCACCCGATAGGTCTTGTACATGGCCCAGCACCTTACCGGATCTCATCTCCATCTCGGCAATGCTGCTTTTACGGGCTAGTAGGTAGATTGGCGAGTGAGCAGAAAGATACACGCAATACCAGTTCGGGGGTGCAGTGCGCGGAGGTGGTGGGCTCGATTGCCCTGGCTGCTGATTTGCGACTGGGCCAGCCACTCGACCACGTCCTGCGCGCGTGTGTCGTGGCGACGAGGTTCGCCTGCTTGCATCATCGTCCCAGGCGGATCCGGAAGCCTTCGCTGGCCACTCTTTCGAGGCGCCCATTTGGCGGCCGGCTTGCGTCCGCCGAGAAGGAAGGGGGTCGCCCGCGACGCTGGGACCGCGGTTCGTATGTGGCGGCATCACCGCGCCTGACGGCGCAGGCCGCGGACGGGTCCTAGCTCTCCGCCCGGTCCGTCATCTCCTAGGCATGATCGAAGACATGCCAGGCGATTCGGCGGCCGCGTAGCGCATGGTCCAGCTGTTGGGCACCACGGGTGAGCCGTCCGACGATCGCCCCTGCTGATCGCAGCCGCTGCACCGCGCGCATCGCTCGGCGGCGGACCAGGCGAAGCCGTCAACGCATGGAGAGCACCGTGGTCACGTTGCTAGCGCCACTCGACGATCAGCGATGAGTACCAGCCCTCGCGGAGAAGCGCGCCTCTCTCGTTGCGGTCCCGCCGCTCGTTCTCGGCCAGAATCCTCAACTTGTACTGTGCGCTGAACATCCGTCGGCCACCTCGCTCGGGCACCTCAGGGTCGGGATGTTCGTCCACCGGCTCAGATGCCGGCCGGCCAGGGTCGCTGTCACTACCATCGCGAGCTGCTCCTCCGTGAACGCGGTCGGCGTGCCCGGCCAGAGCGACCACTAAGGCGCCAGTGGTGGCGTTCCAGACTCTCGCGCTGTGATCGTCACTCGCAGTCAACTATCAGGCGTTCGTCTGGGCTGAAGGCGACCGCGTTCACGGAACGGACATGGCTGCGGGGGGCTGAACACGACGTTCCATACTCTCGACTGTGCCCTGTGATCGTGAGTTGGGTCCGTGTCTGCGGGATCGCGCGGTGCAGCGCGTCCTCCTTCTGGGGAGTCCTGATCGACCGCGTCCGTTTTCGAGACAGCGCGCGCAGCGCTAGCAAAATGGCGCGCTCGCCCCAACCATACAGCCCTCGTCGGTCTCGACCTTGACGATCAGCTGGTTCCGGGTGCCGACCCAGGTGGGGAAGACCTTGGTGTCGACGATTCTCATCGTTGGCCATCGTACGCGTGGGCCGGCCCGGGCGGCTGTGCAATTACCCCCGCGTGAATTAGTCGCGTGTGTCGTCGAGGACGAGGCGGCCGGGACGCCAGTCGCGACGCAGCTCGGGTCGTAGCACGGCGGCGGCCGACTGCACGCCGAGGCCGCCGTCGACGGGCAGCGTGACGCCGGTGATGAAGCTCGCCTCGTTCGACGCGAGAAACAGGACAGCGGCGGCCACTTCCTCGGGCAGGCCGACGCGGTCGAGCGGATAGCATTCGCGCGCGAGCCGCGCCGCCTCTGGGTTGCTGGCCAGCGCGTCGGCGACGCTCTCGACCGCGATCAAACCGGGGTTGACCGCGTTCACGCGTACTCCGCGCGGGCCGTACTCGAGCGCCAGCTGCCGTGTCAGGGCATCCAGTCCGCCCTTGGCGGCACTGTACGCCGGCAGCCCAGGCGCATGGATGAAGCTGTTCACCGACGAAACGTTGACCACGGCTCCGTGTCCGACGCTGCGCAGCATGGCCGGGATGCCCCACTTGGCGCCGAAGAACGCGCCTTTCAGGGTGACATCCAGGGTGTGGTCCCACTCCGCTTCGTCTAGACGATCGGCCGCGGCGCGTGTCTGCTGGTAGGCGGCGTTGTTGACCAGCACGTCCAGTCGGCCGAACACCGCGACGGCACGCTCGACGGCCGCCTTCACGTCGGATTCGACGGACACATCCGCCCGGACTGCCAGGGCGTCGGGGCCGCTTCCGCGGGCCGCCTCGGCGGTGGCTTCCAAGCCAGCCATGTTGTCGCGCGTCACCAGCACCAGTCGCGCACCCTCGCGCGCGAGGCGCAGCGCAGTCGCGCGGCCGATGCCGGTCGCAGCGCCGGTGACCAGCGCCACCTGGCCAGCAAGCAGTCCGCTCATGCGGCGGACTGGCGCGCCAGCTCGCGAACAGCGTCCTCGTCGAGCTGGATGCCCAGGCCGGGCCCCCGCGGCGCGTTGACGTAGCCATCGATGGGCCGCGGCATCGGCGTCGCGAGCAGCGGATCACCCAGTGGGTTGCCGTCGACCATGTTTTGCTCGGCGGTCAACAGGTTCGGCAGTGCGAGCCCGAGCTGCAGCGTCGCAGCGAAGTGGACGGCCGAGCCGATGCTGACGTGCGGCGCGCATGCCGCCCCGAACAGGTCGGCGACCTCGGCCATTTTGAGGCTCTCGGTGATGCCGCCCGCGCGGCATACGTCCGGCTGCACGATGTCGAGCCCGCCGCCCGCGATGTAGTCCCGAGCTTGAAAGCGGTTGGCGAGCGCATCCAGCGCGATCGGAATATCGAGCGTGCCGGCCACCTGAATGTATCCGGGCAGGTTGTCGGTCGGGATCGGCATTTCGAAGAAGCCGACATTCAGCCGCTCCAGGTGCCGGCCAAGACGGATGGCCTGCTGCGGCTCATACACGCCGGCGGCATCGACGAAGACGTCGATGTCCGGTCCGACGGCCGCGCGGACTGCCTCGACTGCGCGCACGTCGTACTCGAGGCCATGACCGGCGGCCATCTTGAGCGCGCGGTAGCCACCAGTCACGTAGTCGCGGGCGGCGTCCGCGAGGCGCTCCAGCGCGGTCTCGTCCGAGCCGTCGTACAGGGCGGGCAAGCCCGAGGCGTACACGCGCAGTCGATCGCGGAACGCGCCGCCGAGCAGCACGTGGATCGGTTGGCCGAGCAGGTGACCGGCGAGATCCCAGAGCGCGATGTCGACGCCCGAAATGGCCTCGAGCCAGAACCCAGTCGAGTGGCCGCGGACACGCATTGCGGAGTACATGCGCTCCCAATGGACGCGAATCGCCAACGGATTTTCGCCGAGCAGCATCGGCGCAAGCAGTTGCTGGACGATCCTGGCCGTGGCGTCGGCGCCGACGGGCGCCTTGGCTTCGCCCCAGCCGACCGCGCCCGATGCGGTTTCCAGGCGCACGAGGACACAGTCCAGGGTGTCGGAGTAGATGTAGCGACGTCGCTGCGGCGGCGGGTACTCGGCTGACAGTACCTTGTGCCGAGCACGGTCTTCGGAGCCCCAGCTGGCTTTGCCCCAGTATGTCTTGCCCGCGGGCAGGCGTGCCTTCAGGGCGAAGGTTTCGAAGCGCGCGATTGTGTCAAGCATGTTCGAGCAAGGCCATGAGTGCTGGCCCCTGGCCCCACGGGAACACTCCGCATGGCCGCCTCCCATAGTCCGCCGTGGTGTGTCCTACCGGTGTTGCATCCGACACACCCTGCAAGCGGCCGTCGGTGTCGATACCGCGGCGCATGGCATCGAGCGCACGCGCAGCGAGCGGTGTGTAGGCCTGCGGTACCTGAGCACGCTTGATTGCGCGGCCGACGCCGAGCGCGACGAAAGCGGCGACCGAGGCCTCGATGTACGTCTTGGAGTCGTCGACGACAGTGTGCCACGCGCCGCTGTTGGCTTCGGTGTCCGCCAGACCGGCGACGAGGGCTGCCAGGCGCTGCGCGATCTCGGCGTTCGGGCAATGGTCGAGTGTGTCGGTCAGACCGAGCAGCGCCCAGCCCTGGCCGCGGCCCCAGTGCACACCGTTGGCGCGACCTGCCTGATCGTCGAAACCGTGGGCAAAGAGACCGCTGCGCTCGTCTTGCAGGATCCGAGCGTGGCTCAGCAGGAGTACCCCGCCAAGCTCTGCCCAACCGCGATCGCCGGTGCAGGCACTGAGGAGCGTCAGGAAGGGGCCGTCGAGGTGCATGCAATCGACCCATACGGCGTGCTCCCACCCGTGGAGGTCAGGACGATGGATCCGGGCGGCATGGCGTCCGACGGTTGTGTTGGCGAGGACCGCTGCCAGTTCAAGCGCACGCTCTAACAAGATGGGCGCAGGACGCTGAGCGTGCAGTTGCAAGAGTGGGACACCGGGTACGACGTGCGCTAGCGGGCCGCAGCGCAGCGGGCTCACGGCTGCTGCCCAGTTGCCAAGCAGGTCAGCGGCGAAGCTAGCGTGGTCGCCGCCGGCCGCGAGCAGCGCTTCCATCGCGATGCTTTCGCCGAAGCCCCAGACCTTGAACGGGTAGCCCCGCGTGGCGCACGCGACGCTGTCGAGGTTCATGCCGCTGCGTCGCGCGCCGCGGCCGTACCAGCCGTGAGCAGGGGCTCCAGATCGCGCAACAACGCGTCCAGCTCGCGCTGGTTCTCCGCGTCCAGCTGGCCCGCGCCGGGGACACGCGTTTTCGCCGAGCGGATCACACCGCGCCGGAGCAGGACTTCCTTATAGATGGTGAACGAGTACATCGCCTCGTAGTTCAGCAGCGGCAGTAGCTGCGTGTGCAGACACCGCGCTTCCTCCGCCTCACCGCGCTCGAGCGCATCCCAGACCTTGACATGCGCGTCGGCCACCTCGCAGGCGGGCATCGTGCCGCACGCGCCGCGGCGGTACTCCTCGAGCAGGAAGCGGCCGGCCATGCCGCCCATCACTCCTTTCAGCGCGCTGCCGGCCAGCCCGCGTACGCGGGTCATGACCTGCGGCGCAAAAGCTGTCTCCTCTTTAAGAAAGTCGACGCCGGGGATCTCGCCAAGCAGGCGTGCCAGGAGCGAGCTGGCCATGGGCGTGCCAACCGGTCCGACATAGTCCTGGATCCAGACCGGCAGGCCGTCGGCGGCGCGTGCGACCTCGACATAGAAATCGAAGATCTCGTCCGCGGGGGCGTGCCTCACGTACGGCGGCATGGCGATCACCGCGTCCGCGCCAAGTCGCGCGGCGTGTCGTGCATACAGGACCGATGCGGCGGTGCTGATGCCCGAGACGCCGACTACGACCGGCAGTCGGCGAGCTGCTTGTTCGACCACCACTTCGGCAACACGCAGTCGTTCTGCGTCGGTGAGTGCGATCGATTCGCTGGCGTTAACCGGAGCCACGATGCCGTGGCTGCCAGCGCGGACACAGAACTCGACGCAACTGCGCAACGATGCCTCGTCGACATTGCCAACGTCGTCAAACGGCGTAGGTGGAATGGCGAACACGCCTCGAAACAACCTCAGGTCCTCCCGGCGGTCGCGAACGGCCGCGCATCCTGAATGTGCTCTTGCAGTCGGTGTGGATCGAACTCGATGCCAAGGCCGGGACCATCGGGCACACGCAAGACGCCCGACTCGGGCCGCAGGGGCTGTGTCAACAAGCAGTCGCCGATTGGATTCGGAGCACTCGAGAACTCGAAGATCAGGAAGTTGGCGCTGGCCGCGGCCAGATGGGCCGCCGCCGCGACGTGCACCGACGTGCCCATGCTGACGTGGGCTGCCCAGCGTGTGTTGTGAACACTCGCCACCGTCGCGATCTGGCGTCCTTCACTGATACCGCCCGCGCGACAAATATCCGGCAGGATCACGTCCACTGCCCGACGCCGCAACCGCTCCTCGAACTGCCAGCGTGTGCACTCGGTCTCGCCCGAAGCAACGGCCATCTCCAACGCTTCCGTCAGATGCACGTAGCCGTCCACATCCTCAGGTGGCAACGGATCTTCCAGCCACTTGACACCCAGCTCCTGCAGTTTGCGCCCAACGTACAGGGCGTTATCGGCGGTGTAGGCGCCGTGCGCGTCGACCATGATGTCCGCCTTGCCGCGCACCGCGTCGGCAACGGCGGCGACACCGGCCAGGTCGGTGTCGATGTCGCCGCGACCGATGGATGCCTTCATTGCGGAGTAGCCGGCGTCGACGAACGCGAGCGCTGCCTGCACACGTTCGTCTGACGTGCGGCCTGGGATGCCGGACGCATACGTCGGCAGATCTGTCCGGAACGGTCCGCCCAGGAGCCGATACACCGGTACGTCGAGCAGCTTGCCCGCGAGGTCCCACAGGGCAATGTCGACGCCACTGATCGCCTCGAGCTGATAGCCGGCCACGTGGCCGCGCAGCCGCATCGAGCCATACATGCGCTCCCACAAGTACTGGATGCACAGCGGGTCCTCGCCAAGCAGTAGTGGCGCGAGCACGTCTTCGACTACGGCCTGGGTGGCGCGTGGTCCGAGCGGGGCATGCCCTTCGCCCCAGCCGACGGTGCCGTCCGCGGTTGTTACTTTGACCAAGCATGACTGCCTTTGCGGCGGATACGAGCAGATGTGGAGATCTCCGACCTCTGCGAGCGCACGTGCGCCGGAAGGCTTCGTGATGGAAGTCAGCCCGGCGCCGGCGACATAGTCCTTGTTGCCGACGATGACATACGCCGCGACGTCGGCGATCCGCGTTGTGGGCCCTGTCATCCTTTGATGCCTGAAAGCGCGACACCGCGCACGAAGTAGCGCTGCATCGTCACGAATAGCACCACGACAGGCAGAACGGTCATTGTGGCCGCGGCCATAAGCAGGTTCCAGTACTCCGTTGATGCGCCGCTTTGAGACAGCATGTGCGCCAGTCCCAGTGCGGCGGTGAATTTGTCGGTGTCGTTGATGAAGATCAGCGGTGCGAGGAAGTCGTTCCAGCTCTGCTGGAAGGCGAAGATGGCCACGACCGCCAGGGCCGGGCCCGACAGCGGCAGGTAGATCTGCCACCAGATGCGGAATTCGTTGGCCCCGTCGATGCGCGCTGCCTCGGCCAGCTCGCCTGGAATCGACAGGAAGAACTGGCGCAGCAGAAAGATGAAGAACGGCGTCCCGAACAGCGCAGGCACGATCAACGGCAGATACGTATTGATCCACTTGAGCTGTTGGAACAGGAGAAACAGCGGTACCAGGCGCACGATAAACGGGATCATCATCGTGCTGATGAGCACCATAAACAGGAGGTCGCGACCGGGGAAGCGCAGGCGGGCGAAGCCATAGGCCACGAACGAGCACGAGACGAGATCCGCTACGACGACGGAGCCCGCGACGAGAAACGAGTTGGCAAAATAGCGTGCGAATGGCTGAAACGTAAGCGCCTGTGGGTAGTTCTCCCAGTGTGGCAGCGGAAAGAAAATGGGTGGATAAGCGCGGGTCTCCGGCAGCAGCTTGAGCGACGTGCTTAGCATCCAGTACAGCGGGAACAACGCCAGAAACGCACCCGCGATCAGCAGTGCGTACACGGCGACGCGACTGAGGCGCATTAGCGAACACCGCCTTCGTAGTACACCCAGCGGTTGGACCATTTGAAGATGCCAAGTGTGACCAGCAGCACGACCACAAACAGAATGGTCGCCAGCGCCGAGGCATAGCCCATTTCGAAGAATTGGAACGCACGCTGATAGATGTAATACACGTAGAACAGGGTCGAATTCAGCGGTCCACCCTTGGTCATCACGTACGCGAAGGTGAACACTTGAAAGCTATTGATGATGCCGACCACGAGATTGAACAGGATCGTGGGCGTCAGCATTGGAATGGTGACATGGCGCAGCTTGGTGAGTGGGCCGGCGCCGTCCAGATCGGCGGCTTCGTACAGGTGCACCGGGATGCCCTGCAAGCCGGCCAAGAAGATGAGCATGTAGCTGCCCATGTGCCACAGGCTGAGCAGCACGATGGCGGGCTTGGCCCACACCTCACTTTGTAGCCATTGCGGGCTGGGGATGCCGACCTGGTCCAGGGCGAACTTCAGGACGCCGACTTGCGGCTCGAGAATCCACACGAACAGGATCGACGAGACGATGTACGGCACGACGACCGGCAGGTAGAACGCTGAGCGCCAGAAGGCCAGCCAGCGCACCTTCTGGTTGAGCAGCAGCGCGGCGCCAAAGCCGAGCAACATCTGGACCGGCACCGCGAGCAGCACGTAGTAGGTGGTGTTCCAGAGCGTGGTCCAGAAGAGTCGATCGTCGGTGAAAATCTTGATGTAGTTCTTGGGGCCGACCCACTTGGGGGCTTCGAAGACGCTGTAGTCGGTAAAGCCGAGGTACAGCACCGCCAGAATCGGAAACGCTGAAAACAGGGCGAAGCCGATGATGAATGGCGATACGAAGAGGTAGCCCCACCATGCCTCGCGCTGGCCGATGGACAACCCGCGCGCGCGCTGCCGCGACGCATCGACGCGCTGCGCCTGGATCACCGACACGTCAGCTCACACACCAGGTCGGTCCTGGTCGGGGCAGCGCCGTCTCCCAAGCGGACCTGGAACATTTTCTGCCGGAGGGATGTCGGCCGGCCGGAGGATGCAGTGTGCATGGTGAAGAGTCACCCAGGCGCTTCGGCGTTATGCTGGATCAGGCTTTGAGCTTTTCGTCGTGGACCTTCTGCGCCTCGAGCGTGGCCATGTGCAATGCTTCCTCGGCGCTGCGTTTCTTCAAGAGCGCTTCCTCCGTGTATTGCGCCAGGATCTTCATGTCCTCCGCATAGACCGGCGTCACTGGCAGCGCGCGCGTCTGCTTCAACGCGTCCTGCACCACTGGCCAGAACTTGTTGGCCTTCGTGTACTCTGGATCCTCGTTGTACTTGGGCACCACGCTCGGGCGGCCCTGCGCCTTGAAGAAGTCAGCCTGGCCCTGGCCGGCGGTGGTGTACTTGATCAGCTCCCATGCGCCGTCCACGCTCCTGGCGCCCTTGGGAATGATGTAGTTCCACACCCCGTCCACGTTTTGCACCGGCTTGGCGGCCGGGTTCTGGTCGTTGAACGGGAACACACCCACGCCGTACTCCAACGTCGGCGCTTCTTTCTCGAGCTGCAGGAAGTGGAACACGCCATTCAAGTGCATCGACAGCTTGCCCTGGAAGAACGACTGGTTCCCCTCGGCACCGCCCGGCCCGGGCTGCGTCGCGAACGACCGCACCCTTTCATACCCGCCCGCGTCGCGCTCGAGGTTGTCGAGCATGTACTTCAGTGCTTCGACGCTCTCCCTGGAGTCGAACATCACTTTCATGCCGTCTTCGGAGTACAGAGACGCCGCATTGCTGTACGCCCATTGCTTGTGCCAGTTGTTGTCACTGATCCAGTACAGCGAGCCGACGCGTTCCACATTGCCACCGGCAACCTTCGTCAGTTTCCCGGACGCATCGGCGAATTCGGCCCATGTCCTGGGCGCCTTATCCGGATCAAGGCCGACCTCGCGAAAGTGCGCCTTATTCCAGAACACCAGGCTACCCGCGCCGCCGGCCGTTAGCGGCAGACCATACAGCTTGCCCTGGTACGTGCTGGTCTGAACCTCGCCCGGGTAGAAGGTCGACTTCAAGTCGAGCTTGTCACGCTGAATCAGGTCGTCGACACCGCGCAGCGCACTACGCGACGCAAAGTTGGGCAAGTCACGCGTCGACAACATGAGCACGTCCGGTGGCTCGCCACCCGCGATCGCGGTCAGGTACTTCTCCTGCAGCCCTTGCTGCGACAGCACAGTGTGCTCGACCTTGACGTTGGGCGTCCTCGCCTGAAAGTCGGCGATGACTTTCTCGATGAGCGGCTGGCGGTCACCACCCCAGACGTGCCAGAACTTGACCGCCGCACCCGCGGCGGATTGTGCCGGCGCGGCCTGGCCAGCCGCTACTGCCGTCGGAACGCTGGGTTGCGCAGGCGTGGGAGTAGTCGTCGTAGGTGCGCACGCGGCGGCGAGACCAACGGCGGCAACGCCCAGTCCTGCCAGTCTCAGAAAGGCCCGCCGATGGAGCAATTGCGTCGGATGCGCGACGGATGGATCGGTCATGAGACCTCCCTCACTTAGCCACGACTGGCAGCCAATGGACGGCCAGTGGCACTGGCCGGCGGAATGGTGATGAAACCCAACTTGTGCGAGATGTGGTCGGCCATCTCGACAACGCGGTTGGCCAGATCGCGCTCACCCCGCTCGAGGTCGAGCGCGCTCAGTGGCCCAGAGATGCTGGTGGCGGCGACAACCTGGCCCGAGGCGTCGCGGATGGCCGCGGCGACACACGCGCGCCCGAACGCGAGCTCCTCGCGCTCAGTGGCATAACCCCGCTCGAGCACCTGCTGCAGCATCGGCCGCAGCTCGTGCGCTGAGCTGGCCGTGGATGGCGTATATTGCGGATAGTCGAGGCGGCCCAGGACGGCCTCGCGCTCGTCGTCGGGCAGGTGGGCGAGCAGGGCTTTTCCCATACCCGTGCAGTGCAGCGGGTTACGTTTGCCGATCATCGTGAATAGCTTCGGGGCGCGCGGACCCTCGACGGTCGCCAGATAAAAGATGGCGTCGTCGCGCAAGATGGCCAGGTTGGCCGCGAGCCCGGTCTCGGCGGCAATGCTCGACAGCTCCGCCATAGCCTGGCGGCGCACCTCGATCTGGTTCAGCGCCACGCCGGCGAGTGTGACCAGCTCCAGACCAAGCCGATAGAGCCCTGTATGTGGGTCGCGTTCGACGAACCCGAGCGACTCCATCGTGCCGAGTAGGCGCGAAACCGTGCTCTGCGACAGGCCCTGCAGACGCGAGATGTCCGAGACGCGTAGCCGCGGCTGAGTGTCGGTGAAGCAGGTCAGGATCGATAGCGCGCGTTCGACAGATTGCGTTAGCCCGGACGCGGCGGCCTCGTTGACCATCAGAGCCCGAGTATACCATCCGTATGACGAATGTGCAATCCACATTGCGGGAGACGCGTGCGGATGATGTCAGTGCAGGCTGCTGACTGCCCAGGCGATCGCGCGGTCCAAGTTCGGCAATTTCGGCGACCCCGAGGAAGTGCTCAGGGCGCCTGACCTGACCCGAGGCAAACCGGATTCTGACTTGCTCAACAGCATGGGGCGCTCCGCAGTCACCGACGACTAGCCAATTGTGATTGACGCCGTCACGATGCCCGTGGGAGCAGGTGGCCGCCACCGCACAGGGGCCCGGTCCAGTCGACGGTCCACTTTCCCAGCTCCACGCCGCGCGATCTCTGCGCCAACCACCACTCGTGGCACGTCTTCGCCGGTGATGTCGGCCCGCAGGCCCGGCGTTGTGACCGGGTGGGCGACAACGAGCACTTCACGATAATCGGCTGGCGCGAGCCGCGGCGCAGGTGACGCGATCCAGCAGCTTGATACAAAATGCCGACCACGTTGAGACCGCGCGCCTTTGCCACAGCCGAGGCATTCGAGCTGTGTGCTTGAACCAGCGGGTTTAACGCAGGATGACTCTGCGCGTCTTAATTGCTGGCGGTGGCCTGGGCGGCCTCACCCTCGCCCACGGCCTGCGTCAGGCCGGCCTCGAGCCACGCGTGTTCGAACGCGGACCCGCCGAGCCTGACCTCTCGAGCAGCTATCGCATCCACCTCGACGCGACCGGTAGTAGCGCGCTGTACGCGTGCCTACCCGCATCGCTCTGGCAGCAGTTCGAAGCGCACTCCGCTGCGCCACCGCTCGGCTTGGCCTTTGCGACGGAGCACCTGCGTCAGCTCGCGTTCGTCGCCCAGCCTGCGGATGTCCCGGCCCATCAGTCGCATCCAATCAGCCGCGCCGGGCTACGACAGCTGCTGCTGACTGGGCTGGACGACGCGGTCGCGTTCGACAAACGCGTGGTTGGATTCGAGCAGGCGTCCAGCGCTCCGGTCGAAGTCCACTTTGCCGACGGCAGCTCGGCCCGCGGCGACGTGCTGGTGGGCGCTGATGGCTCCGCATCGGCAGTCCGCAAGCAGCTTCTGCCGCACGCCCGAGTGGTCGAGTCCGGGATTGCCGGCATCATCGGCAAGGTCTACCTGAACGAGCGCGTCCGAGAGCGCGTCGGACCGCGCCTACTGGGCCAGATGACGATGGTCCTGCCGCGGCGCAGCGGCGCGATGTTTGTGGCGCCCTTTCTGAGTGGCCGCACGAGCTCGGCGTTGGATATGCCCGAGCACCTGTTCTGGGCGGTCATGGGCCGCGCCGCCACGCTCGGCCTGGTGCCGGGCGCACGCGAGCACAATGCCAGCCAACTGCAACACCTAGCGCAGCGCATGACGAGTGGCTGGCATCCGCTGCTGCAAGAGTTCATTACTGACGCGGACCCCGCCAGTCTGCTCACCCGGCCACTCCACACCGCACACCGCATTGCCGCCTGGCAGCCCAGCCGCGTGACGCTGCTTGGCGACGCAATTCACACCATGACGCCGCTCCAGGGGCTCGGCGGCAACACGGCGTTGCGCGATGCTGTGCTGCTCCGTAACCACCTGGTCGAGGCCGACAACACTGGCGACGTAGTCGGGGCGGTTAGGGCGTACGAGGCCTCGATGCGCGCCTACGCATATGCAGCCGTGCAAAGCTCGTTGCAGGTGTCCAACGCAATTGGCTCTACCAACGTGCTCGGTCGGCTCGCCTTTCGACTCGTGCTCCGTACTTCAGATGTGTTGCCACCGTTGCGCCACGCACTCTTCCCCCGCCCCACCACCGTCGACTGACGCCACCCCGCAAGGGCACCAGGCAGCGGCGCGGGCGCCAACCGACAACGTCGAGGTAGCACCGAGGCCATTTTCGCGACGCTGCGCCGGAGGCAGCGGCAGCTTGGGCGCCGATTGTCGACGAATCAGACGGTCGCGCGCAGCTGAGAGGCGCTTGACGTAAGCCGGCTGAGTAAGCGTCCACGAGCGCGCGCTGGGCCAGCACGTTTGGGGCACTCGGTCGTGGTGCTGAACCACACCCCGTGTGTGCCGGAAGGACTGCTCCGCACCTCGTGTTCGTTGCCGTCTACGAGACTGCCTGCTTCCTGCCGACGGCATGGACTTGGCGCGGCGCTCGAACTGGCGGCTGCAGTCCAAGGGTTCCACCGGAAGGCCTACCGGTCGCGTAAGTGTGTGAGGCCGTGTCACTGGGTTGCTACAGAGATTGCTACAGAAAACTTCGCGGCCGCCGACAGCGGCCAGGTCTGAACTCATAATTCGGTCAAGTTCTACTGGGGTGCAGAAGGTCTGCGGAAGGGAGGAATCGGTCACCAGGCCTGCCAGACACCGCCAGAGACTGCCTGCTGAACTCAGGAGGGTTGATCCAGGGCCTCAGTCAGTGCCAGGGAATGCCAGCGTCTGCCCCCGGGTTGCTACAGAGATTGCTACAGAAAAAGAAGCCTCGCCGGCCGATTGTGCCGCATCGTCGATGCCCTGTGACACGCTGCTCAACAGCTTGAACGGGAACCGAAGACTGTCGCGCGCAACTGTTTGAAGACGGTCCGACGCTCTGGGACAAGGATCGGCCGCCCGACATCAGCTGACATCAGCGGCTTGGGTCGGTGCCGCGTTGTTGTCACACCCTCGCGCGGCTAGCCTGCGGGGATGCAGCTCCGAGTGGGCCAGTGATGGTTCACTACGTGGAACATGGGACCGGTCGACCCGTGCTGGTACTCCACGGCGCGGGGGTCGACCACCGCGAGGCAGAGGCTTGCTTCGAGCAGGTTCTCGACGGCGTTGCGGGGCTGCGGCGGATCTACGCGGACCTGCCTGGAATGGGCCGGACAATTGCTCCAGAAGCGCTGCGCAGCGCCGACGACGTCCTCGACACGTTGCTCGAGTTCGCCAACGAGGTCACTGGCGGGACTCCGCACCTCCTCATCGGCCACTCGGCGGGCGCGTACTACGCGCAGGCGATGGCCGCGCGGCGCTCGGCGCAGGTCGCTGGTCTGGCACTCGTCTGTCCACTATTGCCGGGACTGCGCAACGTCCCAGCGCACCGCGTGGTCGCCGGATCGGGTGAGATCGGTGACGACGTGTTCCGGAGCTACTTCGTGATCCAGACTCCGGAGATGCTCGAACGCTACGAACGGTACGTCGCCCCAGCCGCCCCGCTCGTCGATCAGGCAGCGCTCGAGCGAATCGGCGAACGCTGGGCGCTCACCCCCGATCACTCGCCCATCTACGCAGGTCCGACCATCATCGTGGCGGGGCGGCTGGACTCGACCGTCGGGTATGCCGCCGCCATCGACCTCTTCGACCAGTACCCGCACGCCTCGCTCGCCGTGGTCGACGACGCGGGACACGCCCTACCCCACGAACAACCGGAGCTCCTGCGCGCCTCCTCGCTGAGTGGCTCGCGCGCGTCGCGCGGTCGGGCTGACCCGCCTGCCGCCGGCTGCTCAGCGACTGGTATGGCACTCGAATCTTTGCACGGCCGCCCAGTCCAGATGCGGCGGCGTGGCCAAAGATTGGGCACCCGATTCAGCCCTCAATCTTTGTACATTTCTTTAGTCTTGGCGCCGTCGCTGCGGCTGCTGGGACGCTTGAGCGATACGGCATTGAACACGGGCCGATCGCCTCACGCAGTGCCTCTGTAGAACCCAACAGCCGCGCAGCCCACATCGGCTGCTGCAGGCCGAACGCCACGGCTGCCAACGTCTCCATATTTGTCGCCGTAGCCCGTCTGTCTCGAGTTCGCTGCATAGAGCAAGGCTTTCCGCTAACAGTGGGGCCGCCCGGCGGTGATCGCCCTGTAGGCTGGCTATGCGTGCCAGACTCGTGAGCGCGCGCCCGATTCCCCAACTGGACCCCAAATCGCGAAACAGCGACAGGCTCTCCTCAGATAGCGTGGTCGCTCAGGCGTCAAATGGCTCCGCGACAATCCGCTGCCCTGTGAGCTGCGTCTGGCTGGTGGCCGTTACGGCACCGTCCAGGGCGACCGTCGCAACCTTTGCCAGACCGGTGAACGAGTCGCCATCCGGCCCGACGGTGATGCGGAGACGCGTCTTCTGAGTGCCGATGTGGGCGCGGTTCTCGTCGAACCGAAGGGCGATGTACATCGCGTCGATCTCGCGCTCACTGACCAAGTTCCACACACCGTGACCCACACTCTGCAGGGGGTGCGTGTCGGCGCTTCGGAAGAACGTGCCGTCAGAGGTGAACGTAAGCAGTACTACCCCCTGGCCAGTAGGCCGGCTCGCGGCTGCCAGCCAGGCCCCAGCCAGCGCGCCCCCCGAGCCGAGCTCCTGCGCGCCGGCACGCCCTGTTATTAGTGCGGTGGCCGTGCCGGCGGCCAGCGCCCCGAGAAAAGCGCGTCGTTCCTTACGCATGAGGATTCCTCCTGCTATGGATCGAGGTTGTGGCAAGTGCTAGTCGACGGATTTGAAGGCGTGCCTGAGGTCGAATTCCGCGACCTTGCGGCCGAGGACGACGCCCGCGACGCCCGAGAAGTGGTAGTGGAGGCCTGCCCACAGTCGGGCATCGATGATCTCGTGGCGGAGGTCGTTGGCCATGTCGTAGTGCCGGGTAGCATTCAGGTTTCCAGCCGGCAGGTCGGGGTCGACGACCGGCAGGTCGGGGTCGAACCCGCGGATGTCGAGTTCGATCTGGTTGGTGCCGAGGAAGGTGCTGAACACCTCGGTCATGGCCGAGGTGATCACGCCGTGTGCGGCGGGGTACTCCGGGTGGTTGGGCGTGGTCAACAGTGGCCGCCAGCCCGTTTGCTCGACCGTCGCCGGGTTGCCGTCGTCATAGCCAGGGACGGGGCCGAAGCCATCCGCAGTGACGGCGGAAGGGTCGATCGCGGTGACCGGCCGCCAGAACAAGTAGTGGTATTTGGCGCGCAACGCGGACATCAGCGCATCGGCGCCAACCACGTTGATCATCGCCGTCAGCTGTGCCCTCTCGAGCAGGCTGAGGCCACGGGCGTCGGCGAGATCGCGCCCGGCGCGGTTGTATTGACGCGCCACGTTCGCCGACCAGAACCTCGCGACCTTGGTCTGCTCCTGATTGCGCGCGCTGCTGGTCGCTGCGCCGTAAGCCTTGATCTGATTGAAGGCCTCGACCCATTCGTTGCTCTGAAGCGACGGCGGCGGGTCGGGGAGGAACTGTTCCGTACTCTGCACGACAAATGGGCGCACGTTCCCGGCCCACGGCAACTGCGGCACTGCGAACGGCGGTGTCAATCGCCACACGCCCGGGCCAGGCGGCAGCGTCCGGAACGGCGTCGACACACCAATCGGGGTCATCCGTCCATCGCCGCCGCGGAGGGCGATGATGTCGTTCGCGGCCTGCAGCCCTACTGCCCGTCCGTCCGTCTGGGGCTTGCCCGGCGGGATCGCCGAAAGAGCCGCCGCGTAGGACGCGTCCAGGCTCGAACGCAGTTGCAAGCACGACATATAAAGCGTCGAGGCCGGGTTGCACGAAGAGGGCGGGAAATAGGCCCATAGTGTCCGGTAGGCGGCCTCGACAACTGCAGCATCCACCGAGGCCCCCTCAGGGGCGGCCATGGCAGGACCGTAGGGCTCGAGGCCGCCCTCGATCGCGATCACGGCGTCATACACCGCCGCCGAGACATACGCCATGTAGATAAAGCCTTCCGCCTGGAACGCGCCTGAGGCCACGACCGTGTCTTCGGCGATCTTGTTCCACTGTGCAACCGTATTGCCCAGCGGTAGCGCAGCCGCCGCGTTACGGGGCATACCTGCTGAGGCCGCGACGGCCAGCGCCGTAGCGGCGATCGCGAGCACCCGCAGAACTCGAGCGCGAACACTCGTGCAGATCAGTGTGGATCTCATGACTTCTCCCTCCGCGCTCACGAGAGCGCTTGATGGCCTGTGTTGCTTGTGCGGTGTTGTCGAATCACCAGCGCGACGCCGGGCGTGGCCAACCGTCTACGCGGCGGCCGGGCTCTGCCTTGTGGACAGTCCTCATGTTGGTTCCCCCGTTTCCTAGAGACCTCGACGCGTCCCGCGCACCGCTCAGTGCCGATCGCTGGCCGCGTTTACACCGGGCGCAGGGCGCCTCGGTGCCCGGCTGTCGTTCCACTGCGATGATCCGCAACGCGTCTAGATGCTGGCCGAAGTCGATGGCCGAGGTCGGGCGGGGATGAATTCGGGGGACGGTCCCAGCGCGAAGCACGTTCATCGCTTCGCACGAGAGCTTCGCCGTCCTACTCGCCAACGAGCCCTGTGTGGGGGTGCCCGTGGAGTCGTGGGTCGAGTCCGTCGCATGGGCGTTGGTGCGTGATCCGCGTCGCGTCGGACATCGTGTGGAAACCGTTTGCGAGCTCGTTGTCCGTGGCCATCCCGGCGCGCTTCGTCCCGACAAAGCGCCTGTCCCGCCTGCAGCCGAGCTAGTGCTGAACGTTCGGGGCGAGCTCGGCGAGTTGCTACTGACAATCGAGTACGCCTGACATGCCGACAAAGTCGCTACTTGTGATCAAGATCGCGTCAGCTGAGACCAGGTGGGCAGCGACCAAGCAGCTATACGTCGGTCCATCCACGATAGAACCGAACAAGCGCTTCATCTCAGTGATGCCTCGATCGACGGCTCGCGCGGCCGGGGCGTACATGGAGGTGAACGGTGGTGAAGCGGCGTAGGCGGACTGGTCAATCGCACCTGAGCCGCCAGCCACCAGCCGCCATGCGAGCACCGAGCCGCGAACCAGGTACCCACAAAAGCCAATCGCGCCTGAAACGAGCCGCCAGTGTCGATCCACGACCGCCAACCTAGGACGACGCTCGACCGATCAACACTCGCGAGCCGCACGCAACCACACACGCAGACGCTCTCAGGGGTAGACGCGTGTACAGCTCGGTCAAAGCGGTTGGAGGGCAGAACGTCAGACGCGGTGGATCAGTGATTCTGAGGACCTGCTGTCGGTTCTCCGACTGCTTGGCAGGGCTGTGGTCACGTGGGTGCCCCGGTAGGTCGTTGGCTGGTGCGACCCTCGCAAGTGCCGACCGACCAGTGGGCCAGCGCGTGCGGCCAGCAGCGCCGTCAGCGCAAGTCCGAGCGCGGAGCCGAAGAACATGCTGGCCGGCGTGATGGTCGTGGAGCTGCCGGACGAACCGCTCGTCCCCAGCTCGCCTGCCGTCTCCGCGGGGCGCCGCAGCGGGATGGGCGGGTACGGCCCGCTCAGATAGGCGACTTTGCCGTCGCGGATGACGGCGTGGATATCGATCGTCAGGCTGGAGTGCAGCGCCTCCGGGAACGGGAGCGTGCGCCGGGTGAGCCGCTCTGTCCACGACACCTCGCTTCCTTCGACGACCAGCGCGCTGAGGCGATCGATGTGGTACTGGTCAGTGAGCTGGCGGACCCACTCCGCGGTGGTCGGCGTGTCCACGAACCATTGTCCATCCACGTCCTGGAGCTCCAGCAACGCGGCGCACCAACCGGCGGCACCCAACGGATCGCCGGTGTCGCGCGCTAACAGGAAGTTCTCGACAACAGTCACCGGGTCGGTTGGTTCCAGCTGTTGTCCAGCACCCGTGTCTCCACCAGCGGCGCTCGCGGTGACGACGGCCAGCAAGATTATCGCGGCGCTCAGCGTCGAAGACAGAACAATGCGCGTCGGCATCGGAATCTCGCACAATTAGCGCGTGGGCCGCTCGGGCGCCGCCCCCGGGCGCCACAGGCCCCCGAGGCGTTCCGCGTCGCGCCCGTCGCGCA